>Ga0302314_10020872_pt1 | contig 10818 bp, 9 predicted proteins | sample III_Palsa_N2_3_FD_200533 | JGI IMG/M metagenome (GOLD analysis project Ga0302314, IMG submission 200533) | Peat permafrost microbial communities from Stordalen Mire near Abisko, Sweden - III_Palsa_N2_3 | ecosystem: Environmental > Terrestrial > Soil > Palsa > Peat permafrost | place: Sweden... | reverse complement strand
GTCGTCGCAATCGGGGAGAGTCGGCGACGGTCGAGGGATGCTCAAGAATGCGTCATCGGCGGGCGGCGTTTGATTTCTTCTTGGTGGCAGGGCGTTGGCGCGGCCGGGCGTCGCGCTCGGCGTCGGTCTTTGGCCCTGGAGCGCCGGCCGGTTCGATGCGGATGGCTTCGGCGCCGGCGGCGGCCAGGGCGGCGGCGAAGCGTGGTGCGGCCGCTGTGGTGATCTCGAACTTGGTTTCGCGGTCGAAGATGCGGATCTGACCGATGTCAGCCTTGGTCACGTGCCCGCGGCGACAGATGAGCGGGATCAGCCATTTGGGATCGGCATTGGCGCTACGCCCGACCCCCAGGCGAAACCAGACGGTGTCTGCGGCCGCCTGATCGGATCGCCGGCGCTCGGGCCTCTCGCGCGCGCCCCGCTCCTCACGCGCTCCGCGCGGTTCTCCCGGATCGAACAGCTCCTCGGGCGCCGGCAGGCGCGAGCGATGCAGGCGGATCAGGGCGGCGGCGATCGCCTCCGGAGCGGCCTGGTCCATCACCAGCCTGGCCAGAGCCAGATCCTCCTCGGGCGCCGGTTCGGTAAGGATGGCGTGGGCCAGCAAACGCTCCTGGTCGCCGGCGCGAATGGCTTCGGCGCTGGGCGCCCCGCTCCACGCCGCCTCGACATTGGCCGAGGCAAGGATCTGTTCGGCGCGGCGGCGGCGCGTGTAGGGAACCAGCAGCACGGAGACGCCTTTTCGGCCGGCGCGGCCGGTTCGCCCGCTGCGGTGCAGAAGCGCCTGGCGATTGGCCGGCAGGTCGGCGTGGATCACCAGGCCGAGGTCCGGCAGGTCCAGTCCGCGCGCCGCCACGTCGGTGGCCACGCACACGCGCGAGCGCCCGTCGCGCAAGGACTGAAGCGCGTCCATCCGCTCTCTCTGGGTCATCTCGCCGGAGAGCCCCACCGCTTCGAATCCGCGCTCGCGAAGCGCCCCGTGCAGGTGTCGCACGCCCTCGCGCGTGCCGCAGAACACCAGCGCGCCGCGCGCCTCGAAGAAGCGCAGCACGTTGACCACCGCGTGTTCCACTTCGTTGGGGGCGACCCGCATGGCGCGGTATTCGATGTCGCCATGCGGCTCGCCCTGGCCGGCGGTGTCGACGCGCACCGCAGCGCGCTGATAGTGGGCGGCGAGGACGGCAATATCCTTGGGGATGGTGGCGGAGAAGAGCAGGGTGCGGCGCCCGGCGGGCGTAGCCTCGAGGATGAACTCCAGATCCTCCTTGAAGCCGAGGTCAAGCATCTCGTCGGCCTCGTCGAGCACGACGACCTCGAGACGGGAAAGATCCAGGTTGCCGCGCTCGAGGTGATCGCGCAGGCGTCCGGGCGTCGCCACCACCATGTGTGCGCCGGCGGCCAGTTCGCGCTGTTCGCGCCGCGAATCCATCCCGCCGACGCAGGTCACCACCCGCGCGCCGGCGGCGGCGTAGAGCCATCCCAGCTCCTTGGCCACCTGCAGCGCGAGCTCGCGCGTAGGCGCGATGACCAGCACCACCGGCGCGCCGGCGTCCGCGAGGCGCGGGGCGTCGCCCAGGATGGTCGAGGCCATGGCCAGCCCGTAGGCGACCGTCTTGCCCGACCCGGTCTGGGCGGAAACCAGCAGGTCGCGGTCGAGGGCGTGACGCTCCAGCACGGCGGCCTGAACCGGCGTCGGCGCGGCATAGCCGTGCTCGGCCAGCGCCTTGGCGAGCGAGGGATGCATCGGGGGAAACGTCATGGCACGGGTCGCACGGGGATCGGGCGCCCCTTGTGCCACAGACGCGTGCCATTTGCCGCCATCGCCGTATAGTACCGGGCCATGGCCTTCACCCGACCCGCCGCCGTCGCCGGACCTGCGACCCCCGCCCTCGACGCCGCACGCGAAGCGATCCGGCGCATTTCACTGGAGAATATCTCCACCCTGGCCCGGGGAGGCCTGGGCGACCCCGACATCATCCCGCTGTGGTTCGGCGAGGGCGACCTGCCGGCGCCGGCTTTCATCGGCGAGGCGATGGCGCGCGCGGTCGAAGCCGGCCACGTCTTCTACACCTATCAGAACGGCATTCCCGAGCTGCGCCAGTCGATCGCTGACTATCAGACGGTGCTCGGCGCGCGCGCGATCGCGGCCAAGCAGGTCACGGTGACCACCAGCGGCATGCACGCCTTCTCCCTGATCATGCAGCTGGTCGCCGGGCCCGGCGACAACGTGATCGTGATCGACCCGATGTGGCCCAATCTAGCCACCGCCGCGCGACTGTCAGGCGCGGAGGCGCGTTCGGTGCGCATGGATTTCGGGGCGGACGGCTGGACGCTCGACATCGACCGCCTCGCCGCCGCCATGGACGCGCGCACGCGGCTGGTGGTGTTCGCCTCGCCCGGAAACCCCACCGGCGCGATGATCCCGATCGAGACCCAGGCCCAGATCCTGGCCCTGTGCCGCGCGCGGGGCGTCTGGCTGGCCGCCGACGAGGTTTACAACCGCATCGTCTTCGATCGCCGCAATGCGCCCACCATCCTCGACTACGCCGAAGCGGAGGATCGCCTCGTCGTGGTCAACAGCTTTTCCAAGTCGTGGGCGATGACGGGCTGGCGCCTGGGCTGGATGATCCATCCCCCCTCGATTGGCGCGACCCTCGCGATGATGATCCAGCACACGACCAGCGGCGTGGCGACCTTCATCCAGCACGCCGGCGTCGCCGCGATCACCCAGGGCGAGCCGTTCGTCGCCCACATCCGCGACTATTGCAGGGATGGCATGGCGATCGTGTGCGACGCGCTGGAGAGCTTCGGCCGGGTGCGCATGGGCCCTCGCCCCACCGCCGGCATGTTCGCGCTGTTCGAAGTCGATGGCATGGCCGACTCGCGCGAAGCCTGCCTGCGCCTCCTTAAGGAAACGAAGGTCGGCCTGGCTCCGGGCGCGTTCTTCGGCCCGGGCTCGGAGACTCTCCTGCGCGTGTGCATCTGCCGATCGCCGGCGAGCCTGCGCGAAGCGATGGAGCGTCTGGCGCCGGCGCTGGGGTGAGGCCCGCTCGCGTGGCTCTTCCCTAGCGGCCCGCGTGCCCTATGCTTGCGCCCTGAGGACGGAGGGAGCGAAGCGATGGCCGATGGCGCCGTGGACGTGGCCAGGAACGAGCGGGAGCGGGCGTGGGCGACGCCCCTGGAGGACTTCCAGGTCGCGGACGTGGAGCATTTCGTCTCCGACACCCACTGGCCGTCGTTCGAGCGGCTGAGGGCGGAGGACCCCGTTCACTACACCGCGCAGAGCGAGTTCGGTCCCTACTGGTCGGTGACCAAGTTCAACGACATCATCGCCGTCGACGGCAACCATCAGGTGTTCTCCTCCGACTCGGAGCTCGGCGGCATCACCATCGTCGACGCGGTCGAGGACCGCAGCCGGACGAGCTTCATCGGCCTCGATCCGCCCGCGCACGATGCCCAGCGCAAGGTGGTGACACCGATGTTCTCCACCGCCAGCATGACCACCATGGCCCCGCTGATCCGCGAGCGGGCGGCGAAGATACTGGACGACCTGCCGGTGGGCGAGACCTTCGATTTCGTCGACCGCGTCTCTGTCGAACTGACCAGCCAGATGCTGGCGACCCTGTTCGACTTTCCCTTCGAGGATCGCCGGCTGTTGCCCAGGGCCTCCGACCTGATCCTGACGACGCCGGCGCCTGGCGGGATCGTCGAGACCGAGGAGCAGCGTCAGGGTGAGCTCCTGGCCACCCTCACCCGCTTCATCACCGTGTGGAACGAGCGCAAGGGCGGGGCGCCGCGCAACGATCTGATCTCCATGCTGGCCAACGACGCGGCCACCACCTCCGACGATCCGTACCAGTATCTGGGAAACGTCATCCTGCTGATCGTGGCCGGCAGCGACACGACCCGCCACTCCATCTCCGGCGCCCTGCTGGCGCTGAACCAGAACCCGGACCAGTATCAGAAGCTGCGCGACAACCCCGCGCTGCTGGAGACGGCCGTGCCGGAGATTATCCGCTGGCAAAGCCCCGTCGCCCATATGCGGCGCACGGCCACCGCCGACGCCGAGATCGGCGGCAAGACCATCCGCAAGGGCGAGAAGGTGGTCATGTGGTACGTCTCGGGCAACCGCGACGAGACGGCGATCGACAGGCCCGAGTCCTTCATCGTCGACCGCGAGCGGCCGCGCCAGCACCTCTCGTTCGGCTTCGGCGTCCATCGCTGTGTCGGCAACCGGCTGGCGGAAATGCAGCTGCGCATCGTCTGGGAGGAGATCCTGAAACGGCACCCGCGCGTAGAGATCGTCGGCGACATCCGCCGCTTGCGGTCAAATTTCGTGAAAGGCTATGAGGCGATGCCCGTGCGCATCGTGGCTTGAAGTTATTGCCTTCGGCGAACCATGCCGATCTCCGTCTACGGAATGCGCACATCGCGCGGGCCGAACCGGGCGCTCCTCCCCATACTGTACGTCTATCCCGGGGCGTCAGTCCCGGGGACCATGAACACCCTCTATGCACTTGGCCGCGCCGGCGCGGCCACGGCTGAGCGCGAGCGACCGCCACTCACCGCCGCGAGGTTCGCTGACGAGAGCGCAAAGCGCGGCGGCGAGGGCGGCGCTCCGGGCGCGCGAGGCGCCCACCCCTTCGTGTTCATGGGTCACCGGGACTTACGCCCGGTGATGACGGAGAGTTTTGGGGTGCCAACAAAGGTCGCTCCGCGCCAACGCTCGCCTCCCCAGTACGGCGCAAACTTGTGGGCATCGTGTAGGGAACGCCTGAGCTGAACCGCGCCACCGCACGGAGCGACATTCCGCGCCAAATGTGGCAGGCTCCAGCGAATGTGAAACGAGGGAATCCGGCCATGGCTGATGGATCGAGCCCGATCGCGCCGAACGCGGGCGCAGACGCCGGCCGGGAGCGAGCTTATGCAACGCCGCTGGAGGACTTCAACCCCGGCGATCCGGAGCTGTTCCGCACCGACAGCCACTGGCCCTGGTTCGAGCGCCTGCGCGCGGAAGAGCCGGTGCACTACTGCCGGGAAAGCGAGTTCGGGCCCTACTGGTCGGTCACCCGCTACAACGACATCATGGAGGTCGACACCAACCACGCCGTGTTCTCGTCGGAGGCGGCGCTGGGCGGAATCACGATCCGCGATGCGCGGCCCGACCTGCGTCGGCCGAGCTTCATCGCCATGGACCCGCCCCAGCACGACGCGCAGCGCAAGGCGGTCAGTCCGATCGTCTCGCCGGCCAATCTCGCCAACATGGAGCCGATCATCCGCGAGCGCGCCGGGCGTATTCTCGACGCCCTGCCGGCGGGCGAGACCTTCGACTGGGTCGACCGCGTGTCCATCGAGCTCACCACCCAGATGCTGGCCACGCTGTTCGATTTTCCGTTCGAGGAGCGGCGCCGGCTCACACACTGGTCCGACATCGCCACGGCGCTGCCGATCAAGGGCGGCGTCGTGGAGACCGAGGAGCAGCGGCAGGCGGAGCTGGCCGAGTGCCTCGACACCTTCGTGGGCCTGTGGAACGAGCGGGTGAACGCCGAGCCGCGCGGCGATCTGATCTCGATGATGGCCCATTCGCAGGCCACCCGCGACATGACCCCGGACGCCTTCCTCGGCAACCTGATCCTGCTGATCGTCGGCGGCAACGATACGACGCGCAACTCGATCAGCGGCGGCCTGCTGGCGCTGAACCAGCATCCCGATCAGTACCGCAAGCTGCGCGAGAATCCCGACCTGATCACCAGTATGGTGCCTGAGATCATCCGCTACCAGACGCCGCTCGCCCACATGCGCCGCACGGCCGTGGCCGACTATGAACTGCGCGGCAAGACCATCCGGGCCGGCGACAAGGTTCTCATGTGGTACGTCTCGGGCAACCGCGACGAGACCGCGATCGAGGACCCGAACGCCTTCATCATCGACCGCGCCCGGCCGCGCCAGCATCTGTCGTTCGGCTTCGGCATCCATCGCTGCGTCGGCAACCGCCTGGCGGAGATGCAATTGCGCGTGGTGTGGGAGGAGATCCTGAAGCGGTTCGAGGTCATCGAGGTGGTCGGCGAGCCCCGACGCGTGCGCTCGAGCTTCGTGAAGGGCTACGAGACCTTGCCGGTCAGGATCGCGGGCTGAGGCTGCGTCATAAACTCGGCGATGCCCGTCAGGTCGGTCATGCCGTTGATGGCGCGCGGCAGATAGACGTCGTCGACATACACCGCCACGTTGGGATCTAAGATAAGTCCCAGCCATCCATGAACGCGCATTATGCCATGGCCGCGCCGGGCGCGGCCACTCGCGACGCGGCGTTCATGGGCCGCCGGGACTTACGCCCGGCGGTGACGGTAGGGGCAGGCGATGGCGTTTCCCAAACGGGGCCGCCAACGAATGTCTCGCGGACGGGCAGGGACTGCACGAAGGTCGCGTGGCCAGGACACCACCCGATCCGGCGTCACTTTGACAAACCCCGTGCGCTCCCCGATAGCATGGCCTTTCGCCGGCGTGAGGGGTTCGGGCGATGCGTGGCTATCCGTATGCGTTCTACATCGCGCTGGATGGCAACGGGGCCAACGGGCTGGAGGGGATGGCGGGCATGTGCCTGTTCCTCTACGACCCGGCCGACGACCGGTTCGCCTGGAAGATCAAATACTATGACGGGATAGCCGGCGGCCACGCCTGCTCGGTCAATGCGTCGGCGAGGGTCGGCTTCCTCGGCAACGCCGGCCAGCACCTGCTGTTCTTCGATCCCGCCACCCTGGAGGAACAGGCGCGCATATCGACCCTGCGCTTCGAAACGCCTGACACTTCGTTGCAGGGCAGCACCCATCTGGCGTGGCTGGACGACGCGAGCTTCATCACCGCCATCGGCCGCCACTTCTGGCGCTTCTCGCTGGATGATCTGGAGCGCCCCGAGCGCCTGGGGCGACACCGCGTCAAACTCCCGCATGCGATGAAGCTGACCGCGTCGGGCCGGCGCCTATGCTACGGCTCGATGGACGATCCCAGCCAGGGCCGCCGCGGCGAAGCCCGGCACGTGGGCGTTTGGGATCTGGAGACCGGCGAAGCCACGGTGATTCCGCTGCCCGCGACCTGCTGGCACGTGCTGCCGCACCCGACCGAGGAGCTGTTCTACGCCATCTCGTTCCGTGTCGCGCCGATGGACCGCGTCGACTACCACGAGTGGGGCATGGCCTACCTCAAGGAGTATGTGTTCGAGATCGACGCCGTCGCCGGGCGGGTGCGCCGGCACTGGTCGACCGGACGGGAGACGCCGGCGCACATCAATTCCGACATCGCCCTCTCCGACAGCGAGCTGATCTTCTGCAACGGCGGCAGCCAGTCGATCATCTTCCTGGACCGGGAGACGATGGCCAGGCACCGGATGATCGACGAGCGGCCCGACGCCGGCGCGCTGGCGAAACGGCCCCGCGAGGTGGCCACGCAGATCTATGACGTCCTGGCGCGCGGCAACCTGTTCGGCAATTCGCAGCATCTCCTGGGCGCCCTGCGGGTCAGCCGCTTCTCGCTGCTGGATTCGGTCTACGCCTGCCAGCTATCCGCCGACCAGCGCCTGCTGTTCACCGCCAACCGCGGCCTAAACCACATCAGCATCTACGACTATCCGTCCAACACCCTGCGCCTGCGCGCGCCGATGCCGGACATCCAGGAGTTCATCGCCGACATCCCCGCCGCGGCCGACCCCCGGCTGGGGTTCCATCATGCGGTGCTGGTCGGCTGAACCTTCTCGCTCAGGCGCGCGTCGATCATCTCGATCGTGCGGCGAAAATTCCGGGGGATGAGAGTGCTGATCAGCATTTCGACCGCGACGGACGCCGGCGCGCGCCAGGCGACCGGAATCGATGAGAGCGCCGCCGGATCGATGTCGAGCTCGCCCTCGAAGGTGACGCGCGCGCCGCGCCCGCCCATGGCCGGCTCGAAGCGGGTGACGCCCCGACAGTCGATCGCCTCGGCCATGAAATGAGGTTCGATGCGCCAGTTGCACGAGGTCAGATCGGCCGCCCATTCAGCGTGATCCAGCCAGCCGAGCTTCTCGCGCGCGACGAGGCTCTCCAGTGCCGGCGGGAGCGCCGGATTGACGCGCCACTCGTTCACCAGCGCGACGCCGCCGTCCGCGCGTTCGGCCCGGGTGAGCGCGCAGATGCGTTCCACGTGCTCGAGCGAGGGCGCGATCTCGCTCATCAGGTCACGGACGGCGGCGGCGACGCGCGGCGCGGGATGGCGCACCCCGACCAGGCAGCGGAAGGTCTTCATGCCGCGGCGGCGACCCAGCGCCGCTCCGCCTCGGCGATCGCCCGGCGCGCCTCGTGCACCTCGCGCGCCAGGCGCATCCCCGCGCGGGTCTCGCGTGATACGTGGGGGCCTGGCGACAGCCACGCCAGCGCTTCGGCCAGGGCGGCGCGGGCGGGGCGGGGCCGATAGCCCAGCGCGGCGGCGCGTGCGTGACTGTACCAGTAGCGTCGGCCGACCATGCGGGCCTGGGCGCGGGTGGCCAGCGGCGGCTTGCCGGTCAGCCGCGCGCGCGTCTCCTCGGCCAGGGCGACGGCGTAGCAGGCGACGGCGCTGGCGGACGTCCGCGGACGGGGGACGCCGGCGAGCTCGGCCACGAGGGCGTGGATCTCGGCCCAGGCAAGATTCTCCGAGCCCAATATGTATCGCTGCCCCGCCTGGCCGTGGCCGGCGAGCAGCACATGCCCGGCCGCGACGTCGCCAACCGACACGATGTTGCAGCCGCCGGCCCAGGTCAACCGCAGGGGGTCGGCCAGATAGCTGGTGACGACCGCGTTGCTGGGTCCAAGGCTCGCGCCGAACGGGCCCACGCTCATGGTCGGGCAGGCGAACACCACCTCGAGGCCCAGGCGCCTGGCCAGCGCCATCGCCGCGCCTTCCTGCTCGATCTTCGCCCGCACATAGGCGGGCTCATCGGGATCGTCCTGCGCCGTGAACGCCTCGTCGCGCACCTCGTCGCGGTAGGAGGCCCCGAGCGTCACCGACGATGAGGTCATCACCACGCGGCGCACGCCTTGCGCGGCCGCGGCGGCCAGAACGTTGGCGCTGCCTTCGATGGCGGTTCGCGCCATGACCAACGGGTCGTGGCCCCAGTAGCTGAAGGCGACGGCGGTATGGAAGATCACGTCGGCCCCCGCCGCCGCCGGGGCGAGCGACTCCGGATCGAGCACGTCGCCGAACGCGAGCGCCACCGGGAGGTCGGCGACGGTCGAAAGGTCGGCCGTTGGCCGCACCAGCCCCCGTACATCCCATCCCCGCGCCAGCAGTTCGCGCAGCAGATTGGCCCCAATCAGCCCATTGGCCCCGGTGACCAGCGCCTTCACGGCTGTGCCCCTGCGTCGACCTTGGCGGCGAATTCGAGTTCGCGAAACACGCCGGCCAGCGCCGACGTCGCTCGTGCGGCAGGCCGCGCGGCTGGTGGCGCGCCCTGGAAATGACGAAAGCCGTCCGCGTCGATCCGCAGCGGCTCGGGCCGCGCTTCGGAGGAGGGGGCGATCAACCCTTTGACGAGGCCGGCCAGGTCGAAGCCGCCTTCGGCGCCGGCGCCCACCGACCGGGCCAGGCTTTCGAGGCGCTTGATCGGCAGGGGTTCGCCGGCCGGATCGTCGCTGGCGGGACGGCCGATGCGCACGTCGCGTCCCTCGGCCACGGCTTCCAGGTTGCCGAAGGTGCGTCGGAAGAAGCGATCATAGGCTTCCGTCACCAGCGCGCGTTTGATCGCCGGAGAGAGCTCCCGGTCGATCGCGGCCCACAACGGCGGCAGTCGGAAGTGCTGGCGCCCCCAGATCGTCACCAGGGTGTCTTCCCCCAGCGCCTCGAACGTCACCACGCCATCGTCGGCGATCGCCGAATCGTTCTCGCTCCGGACGGTCTTCCAGAACATGCGCTGGCGGCGCGGCTGGTATTCCATCGCCTCGATCTTGGTGACGTCGATGGTCACGCCGCCGCCCAGGGCCGTGTAGTTGGGCTGCGGCAGATAAAGATTGCGCTCGATCTGGCGCGTTACCCGGCCCCGGCGGTCGCGGCCGGTCACCAGGGTGTCGCCGCCGATGTAGTCGTTCATGAACTGGATGGTTCGGCCGATCTCGACCGCCTCGACGAAGCGCGCGAACGGCTGGGCGATGCGCCGCGCGCCGTCGAACTCGACGGCGCCGTCGTCGAAGCGCCAGCGCAGCCCTTCCGCGCCGATGGCCAGACCGCTCAGCAGCGCGGACCGGCCGCCCAGTTCGCCCGCCAGCGCCCGATAGTCGGCCAGGCTGAACGCGCCGGGGTCGATGTTGATCGGCGCGTCCCGGCGGCTGAGCGCGTCCTTGTCGAAGAGTATCCCCCAGGCCAGCGCCGCCTTGCCCAGCTCCCCTAGCCAGAGATTCAGCAGGGTGATCAGCGCCCCGCCACCCTCGCCCGCGGCGGCGAGGTCGGCGAGCGCCTCGTTCAGCCAGTCGTTGGCCGGATCGCGGAACGGGAACAGCTCGCGGTCCACCTTCTGCAGGATCGGCCGGATCGATCGATCCGCCGCCACCGCCGACCGCCGGCGCTCCGCTGTGGAGGCGATCACCCGCGCGTCCACATTCACCCAGTCGCCATAGGCGTCCAGGGGCCCGAGGATGCGGGTGTCAGGGCCCGGCCTGGCAAGACGCAGGCTAGGCGCGGCTAGGCCCGAGACGAAGGGGTCGAGACCCATCTTCAGCGCCCCGACGTAATCGGCGAGCGCGGCGTCGGAGGCGGCGATCACCGTGTCCGTGCGCAGGGGGCGCAGGGCGCGGCCGCCGGCGCCACCGTGTCCGCTGCTCACCGCGT
>Ga0302314_10020870_pt1 | contig 10818 bp, 10 predicted proteins | sample III_Palsa_N2_3_FD_200533 | JGI IMG/M metagenome (GOLD analysis project Ga0302314, IMG submission 200533) | Peat permafrost microbial communities from Stordalen Mire near Abisko, Sweden - III_Palsa_N2_3 | ecosystem: Environmental > Terrestrial > Soil > Palsa > Peat permafrost | place: Sweden... | reverse complement strand
CCGACACCCGCCCCGACGCCCGCGCCCGTCCAGGCGCCGCCGGCACCGCGTCCGACGCTCGTGGAGCCGCGGCCGCAGGCCACCGGCGCGTCGCCGACGTCGCCGTCGACCGCGCCGCAGACGCAGTCCGTGCGGCCGGTCGAGAATCCCGCCGAGCGCGGCGGGGCCGGCGGCACGGCGGCGCCGGCGAGCGGCGGCGGCAAGGTCAATCTCGACGGGTCGAGCAGCGGCAACGGCTCGGTGCAGCCGCCGGGCACCGGCGCGAGCGCGCCGTTGAACCTCGACCTGCATGGCGGCGGCATGGGTCCGAGCCTCGGCCGCACGCGCAGCGGCCTCGTGCCGATGCTGCCGGCACCGGCCGAGAAGAAGACGCAGCTGGAGACCGACATCGAGAAGGCCGAGCGCGCCAAGTGCGCGCAGGCCTATGCCGACCAGGGCCTGCTGGCCGTGCTCCCGCTGGCCAAGGACGCCGTCACCGGCAAGGGCTGCAAGTGGTGAGTCGCGCGCGGTCGTTCAGCGCGCCGCGCCGGTCGCGCGCCACACCGCCTTGCCGACGTCGTCGGCCACCAGCAGCGCGCCGTGGGCGTCGATCGCCACGCCCAGCGGCCGGCCGTAGGCCTCGCCGTGCTCGTTGACGAAGCCGGTCAGCACGTCCACCGGCATGCCCGACGGCGTGCCGTTGGCGAACGGCACGAAGACGACCTTGTAGCCGACCGGCGGCTTGCGGTTCCCCGAGGCGTGCTCGCGGCTCTTGACCTCGCCGGGCTTGGACGGCGTGTTGGTCTCGGCGACCAGCACGTCGCCGTTGGGCAGCACGTAGAGCCAGCGCGGATGGTTCAGGCCGGTGGCGAACGGCGTCACCGCGATGCCGGCGGCCGCGGTCGGCTTGCCGCCCGCCGGCCAGCCCTTGGCGACGGCGACCTGCACCGTCGGGATCAGGTGCCTGTCGACCGGCCGGATGACCGGATGCGGGCCCACGGTGTCGGGCGGCGACGCGACCGGCCTGCAAACGACGGACCCGCAGTGCCTACACCAGCGTGCGCAGCTTCTCGTACCCGCTGCGGCTGATCGGCACGCGCTTGCCGCTGCGCAGGCGCGCGGCGTGGCGGTCGGGGCCGGGGCGTTCGATCGCCTGCAGGTGCGCGAGGCTGATGATGAACGAGCGGTGGATGCGCAGGAAGCGCGTGGCGTCGAGCTGTTCCTCGATCTCCGAGATGCGCTGCGGCTTCAGGTGGCACTTGCCGTCGACGTGGATCGCGAGGTAGTCGCCCTGCGCCTCGATGCATTCGACCTGCTCGATGGCGATCACATGCACCTGCTCGCGGTCGCGGATCAGGATGCGTTCTAGCGGGGCCGTCCTGCGCGCGACGAGCGCGTCGAGCGCGGGCGCCTGCGCGGGCGGCGCGCCGGCGGGCGCGTGCAGCGTGCGGGCGCGCGCGAGGGCGTCGTCGAAGCGCGCCTTCGAGAACGGCTTGAGCAGGTAGTCGACGGCGTGCAGCTCGAAGGCCTTGATCGCGTGCTCGTCGTAGGCCGTGGTGAAGATGACGCCGGCGCGGCGGCCGGTCAGCTCGAGCACCTCGAGGCCGGTCAGGCGCGGCATCTGGATGTCGAGGAACACGAGGTCAGGCGACAGCGCGCCGATCTGCTTGACGGCGTCGAGGCCGTTCTCGCATTCGCCGGCGATCTCGATGTCGGCATGCCCCCGCAGGTATTCGCGGATCAGGCGGCGCGCGAGTTCCTCGTCGTCGACGATCAGCGCGCGCAGCGGTGTGGAAGAGTTCATGCCGCGGTCTCCTTGTCGACGGGCAGGTGGATCTCGATGGTGAACTGCGTCGCGCCGCGTTGCCAGGCCATGCGCGCGCGCGTGCCGTACAGCACGGCCAGGCGTTCGCGGATGTTCCTCAGGCCGACGCCGTGGCCGCCGGCCGGGACGTCCTCGGCGGCGACCGGATTGACGACGGCGATGTGCAGCCCGCCGTCGCGCACCTGCGCCTCGACGACGATGGTGCCGCCACCGTCCACCTGGCGGATGCCGTGCTTGATCGCATTCTCCAGCAGCGGCTGCAGCGTCATCGGCGGCAGCAGGCAGGCGGCGGCCTCGGGTTCGACGCGCAGGTCGGCCGCGAGCTTGGCGCCGAAGCGGCGCTTCTCGATGGCGAGGAAGTGTTCGCACAGCGTCACCTCCTCGCCGAGCGTGATGCGTTCGCGCGCCGCCAGCGCCAGCGTGCGGCGGAAGAACTGCGCGAGGTCGACCGTCATCTCGCGCGCGGCTTCGGGGTCGAAGCCGGTGAGCGCGCTGATCGAGTTGAGGCTGTTGAACAGGAAGTGCGGATTGATCTGCGTGCGCAGCATCTGCAGCTCGGCGTCGCGCGCGAGCACGCGCGATTCGGCCTCGCGCCGCGCGGCCTCCTGCACGCTCTCGAACGCGATGAGCACGTCGTGCGCCAGCAGCGCCAGCAGGTACAGCGCAAAGCCGGCGGCGAAGTACATCACCCAGCCGGCCGAGTTCATCACCACGAAGGGCTTGTTGTCGTGCGACATCCAGCGCCCCAGCAGGTTCCAGGTCTCGCCCAGGCCCAGCCACACCAGCGCCGACAGCAGCGACGCGCCGCCGAACAGGCTCAGCGTCACCGGCCAGCGCCGTTGCGAGTAGGGCTGGCTGCGGCAGATGTAGTACGACGACAGCGCGTCGAACGACCAGACGACGCACAGCGGCAGCGCGAACTCCAGCGCGCCCGTCCACTCGGCCTGCTCGGTCAGCCGCAGCAGGCTGGCGAGGCCGACGCCGGCCAGCAGCCACGCGAGCTCGTACCAGAGGAGCCTGCGGGCATCCGCGAGGATGGGATGCATCGGCCTGGATCAGTTCTTGATCTCGACGCCGCCCATGATCACCGAACCCTCGATGATCAGCCGCTTGCTCGAGATCATCGGCGGGGCCGTCTTGTCCTCGATGCCGCCCAGCATCGGCGAGCCGTTGACCGACACCGACCAGTCGCGCGGCACCGCGATCTCGACCCCGCCCATCATGACCGACAGGTGCAGCACCGCCTCCGTGACGATGCTGGCCTGGCGCAGGTCGAGTTCCACGGAGCCCATCACGGCGTTGATCTCGCCGCCGGCGAACTCCTGCGAGTCGTTCTTCAGCACGATGCCGCTCATCATCGCGGAGGCGTCGATTCGGCTGCCGTGCTCGTCGCGTTCGTCGCGCTGGCCCGGCCGCGGCAGGGGCAGCGGCTGGCCGTCGGTGCCGCGCGTGAAGCCGCGGGTGAGCACGTTGAGGCCGACGAGGATCAGGGCCACCGGCCACAGGTCGCGCACCTGGAAGTGGATCAGCCCCAAGTTCTGCAGCGTCATGCCGGCGCCCACGAGCATCAGCACGCCGCCGAACACGTAGTGCCTGGGATGCCGCCCCTGCGACATCTTCAGCGCGCCGAGCGCCACGAAGACGAGCGGCCAGAACGGCTGGACGAGGTGGCTGTCGAAGATGTGCAGGTTGTCGAGCAGCGCGAACAGGCCGACGACGATGATGAACGCGCCGAAGACCATCCGGCTGCGCTGGCGGTTCAGCGGATCGCGGCTCACCAGTTCGGCTCCTCGGCGGCGTCGCGCCGGCACAGCGAGCGCGCGACCATGCCCACGCCCGCCGCGATCAGCAGCACCGGCCAGGTGGTGGCGAAGGTCCAGCCACCGATGTGCTCGATGACCACGACCAGGTAGGCCGCGAACGCGAAACGCAGCGCCGCGGCGGCCAGGCCCACCAGGCCCGGCTCGATGAACAGGCGCACGACGCCCGACAGCGCGACCAGCGCCGGGGCGACCAGCCACAGGTCGACGTTGTCGATCAGGCCTTCGTTGCGCATCAGGTAGCCGATGCCCAGCAGGATCAGCGCGCCGCCCCAGACCATGCGGCGAACCGTCCGGTGGCCGCGCATGCGCAGCACGTAGACGTACGGGTGGGGGCGGGAATGGCGGAACATGCGGTGAGTCCTGGGGCGATGTCTTGACGGAACGAAGGATCGCAGAAGGCGGCTGCCGCCGCACGCCGCAATCGACCAACGCCCCCGAAACACCGACGAAATGCGGCCGGCGCGCGACCGCGCGCCGGCCGCCGTTCGGCCCCTCCCGGCCGTCGTCCGTCGCAGCCGGCCTGCGGCGCGCGGCCGTCGCTGCTACCTTGACATGCATGGACAAGCTCTCGCCACCTTCGAAGATCCGCCGCGGCGTCGGCCTCGCGTGCGCCGCGCTGCTGCTGGCCGGGCAGGCGCCGGCCCGCGCGCAGGCGGCCGGGCATTGGGTCGGCAGCTGGGCGGCGGCGCCGCAGCCGGCGTTCCCCGGGCCGCAGGAACGCTACACGGGCCGCACGCTGCGGCTCGTGGTGCACGCCAGCATCGGCGGCGAGCGCTGGCGGATCCGCTTGTCCAACGCCTACGGCAAGACGCCGCTGCGCATCGCCGGCGCGCACCTCGCGCGGCGTCGGCAGGGCGCGGACATCGATCCCGGCTCCGACCGGCCGCTGACGTTCGGCGGCCGCCCCGACGTCGTGATCGCGCCGGGCGCGACGGTGACCAGCGACCCGGTGTCGCTGGCGGTGCCGCCGTTGTCCGACCTCGCCGTCAGCCTGTTCGCGCGCGGCACGCTGGTCGCGGACACGGCCCACGCGCTCGCGCAGCAGACCAGCTACGTCACCCGCGCGCCGGCCAGCGCCCTCGCGGCGACGCGCTTTCCGCGCGCCAGGGAGATCGGCGACTGGCCCTTCCTCGCGGGCGTCGAGGTGGACGCCGCGGACGCCTCGGCCATCGTGGCCTTCGGCGATTCGTGGATCGACGGCGACGGCAGCACGCCCGACGCCAACGCGCGCTGGACGGACGCGCTCGCCGCCCGCCTGCAGCGCGCCGGCGGCGCCTGCGCGCGCGTGGCCGTCCTCAACGAAGGGCTGATCGGCAACCGGCTGCTGCACGGCAGCCCGGAGCACGTCATGCCGAAGGCGCCGGACTTCGGCCGCGCACTGGGCGAATCCGGCCTGGCGCGCTTCGACCGCGACGTGCTGCGGCAGGCCGGCGCGACGGCCGTCATCGTGCACCTGGGCACCAACGATCTCGGCCTGGCCGGCGGCGTCGCGCCGGCGGGCGAGCTGCCGTCGCTGGAGGCCTTCGCAGCGGGCTACCGCGAGCTCGTCGAGCGCGCGCACCGCGCGGGACTGCGCGCGATCGGCACCACGCTCACGCCGGTCGAAGGCGTGACGGCGCTGCCCGGCTACGACACGCCGGACAAGGAGGCCTTGCGACAACGCGTCAACGAGTGGATCCGCAGCTCGGGCACGTTCGATTCGGTGATCGACGTCGACCAGGTCGTGCGCGATCCGGCGCATCCCGCGCGGCTGCTCGCGAGCCTGGCGAGTCCCGACCACCTGCATCCGAGCGACGCCGGCTATGCCGCCGTGGCCGACGCCATGCCGCTCGATTTCTGCAGCCGCTGAGGGGCAGGCATTCCAATTGCTGTTCACGTGCCAAGACTTTACGAAGCGGGCGCGATGCGTCCGCACTTGCATTCGAAGAACGAGATGTCAGCCCTTCACGAAAAGAACGACGACCGCGCCGCCCAGTTCGCCACCGACGCGGGCGCCCAGAAGATCAGGAGCGTCCTGGTGGTCGACGACAACGTCGATGCCGCCGACTCGCTCGGCCAACTGCTCACGGCCTGGGGCTACGACGTGATCGTCGCCCACGACGGCCCCGCGGCGCTCGCGGCGCTGCAGGACGCCACGCCCGACATGGCGCTGCTCGATATCGGCATGCCCGCGATGGACGGCTACGAGCTCGCCGCGCACCTGCGCTTCCAGCCGGGATGCGAGGAACTCCCGATCGTCGCGATCACCGGTTCCGACGGCCCCGACGACGTGCGCCGTTCGCGCGCGAAGGGCTTCTCGGCGCACCTGGTCAAGCCGGTGTCGGCAGCGCGCCTGAAGACGCTGCTGAAGTAGCACGCCCATCGCGCGAACCCTCTCAGGGTTCTTCCTTGCGAACGGGCGCGGAGCGGCCGCCCAAACGCGGCTACGCTATGCGTCCTGTCTGCAAGCAAGGAACCCTCGCGATGTCGCTTCGCCACCCTTTCCTGAACGCGATCGCGGCTGCCGCATCGCTCGTCCTGTTGCCGTTCGCCGCGAGCGCCGCCCCGGCGAAAGCCGTGCCGTTGAAGATCGACTTCTCGCTCACGCCGGCGCAGATCGACGCGAGCTGCAAGTCCGAGATCGACGCCGCCGGCAAGCGCGTCGACGCGATGCTGCACGCCCGCTCCGCGCGCACCTTCAAGACGGTGGCCGAGCCGCTCGAGAACATCATCTCCGACCTCGGCGACAACCTCGCCGCGCAGGTCTTCCTGTTCAACGTGGCGCCCGACAAGGCGGTGCGCGACGCGTCCGAGCGCTGCAACACCGCGGTGGCCGGCTACCAGGCCGAGCTGTTCGCGCGACCCGACCTCTACGCCGCGCTCGCCGCCGCCGCGAGGAGCCACACGGCGCGCGGGCCGGTGCAGGCCAAGCTGCTCGACGTGCACCTGATCAACGCGAAGCGCTCCGGCGCCGGCCTGCCGCCCGCGCAGCGCCGGCGCTTCGTCGAGATCGCCAAGCAGATCGCCGATCTCGAGAACGCGTTCGCGTCCAACCTGGCCAGCGACGCCAGCTCGATCACGATCACCAAGGAACAGACCGCCGGCCTCAAGCCCGACCTGGTCGCGAGCCTGAAGCCCAACGCCGACGGCACGCTGGTGGTGGCGGTCGACGAGAGCACGTACACGCAGTTCATGGCCAACGCGAGCGACGCCAACGCGCGCAAGGACTTCTACATCACCTACAGCAAGCGCGGCGGACAGAAGAACGTCGAGCTGCTGGAGAAGGCGATCGCGCTGCGCGACGAGTCGGCCAAGCTGCTGGGCTACGCCAACTGGAGCGCCTACACGACGGCCGATCGCATGGCCGGCACGCCGGAGCGCGTCGAGAAGTTCCTCACCACCATCGACGCCGGCCTGATGCCGCTCGCGCGCGACCAGCGCGCCAGGCTCGCCGCGCTGAAGGGCTCGCCGCTCGACGAATGGGATCGCTCGTTCTACGCCGACGTCGCGAAGAAGCAGCAGTTCAACCTCGACCCCGAGGCGGTGCGCCAGTACTTCCCGGCGCAGCACACGATCGACGCGATCCTGGCGTTCTACAGCAGCATGCTGGGCCTGACCTTCACCAAGGCCGACGACCTGCCGCGCTGGCATCCCGACGTCGTCGGCTACCGCGTGACCGACACCGCCACCGGCGCCGACCGCGGCGCGTTCTACCTCGACCTGTACCCGCGCCCCGGCAAGTACGGCCACTTCGCCAACGAAGGCCCGACGGGCCGCCGCACGCTGCCGGACGGCACGCTGCGTCCGGCCGTCAACACCATCGTCGGCAACTGGCCCACGCCGGCGCCGGGCAAGCCGTCGCTGCTGTCGCACCAGGACGTGCTCGTGTTCTTCCACGAGTTCGGCCACAACGTCGCGGCGCTGTGCGCCGACACGCCGTACGAGACGCTCAACAACGGCTACCGTCTCGACTTCGTCGAGGCGCCGTCGCAGATGCTGGAGAACTTCGTGTGGGATCCGGCGATCCTGAAGAAGATCTCGGCCAACGTCGCCACCGGCGAGCCGCTGCCCGACGCGATGATCGCCAGCATGAACGCCGCGCGCCACTACAACCAGGCGTGGAACTCGATCGGCTCGGACATCTTCTACGCGCTGGTCGACCAGCGCTTCCACACCGCCCCGCCGCCGGTGGACACCACCGCGATCTGGCAGGCCACGAAGACCGCCTACACGCCCGACGCGTTCGTGCCCGGCACGTATCGCGAGGCGAGCTTCACGCACCTGATGGGCGGCTACGAGGGCACGTACTACGCCTACGCCTGGGCCAAGGTCTACGCGATGGACATGTTCACCGCGTTCCAGAAGGACGGCCTGCAGAACCCCGCGGTCGGCGCGCGCTATCGCAAGGACGTTCTCGCGCCCGCGCGTTCGGTCGAGCCTGACGTGCTGGTGAAGAACTTCCTCGGCCGCAGCATGAAGCCCGATGCGTACTACGCCGACCTGGGGATCAAGGTCGACACGAAGTAAGGCCGGGTGACGCGCCCAGGAACGCCGCGATCGCGGCCTGGGCGCCGGGCGAGCGCGGCAGCGACTGGTGCGTGGTGCCGTCGATGACGTGCAGTTGCGGCGCGTTCGGCAGGTGCGTGCACAGACGGTGGCTGTGAACGTGCGGGACCGACGTGTCGGTCTCGGCCAGCAGCACCAGGGTCGCGCCCGCATGGCCGGCCGCGAACGACGCGCACTCGAAGCGTTGCGTCACGAGACCCGCGCCGACGTGTCCGAACCGGCGTGACCGCACGACCTCCGGCACGCTGTCGAACGGCGACATCAGCACGAGGCTCGCGGGCGCGGCCTGCGGCACGAGCGACAGCGCGATCGCCGTGCCGAGGCTGCGGCCGACGAGCGCCAGGTTGGCCAGGCTCGCGCGCGCGGCGACGAACTCGAGGATGGCCAGCGCATCGGCCTTCGCGCGGCGCTCGGACGCGCGTCCCGTGGACTCGCCGAACCCGCGGTAGTTGAACGCGTAGACCGCGTGGCGCGCGTTGAACGAGGCCATGCCGGCGGCCCAGATCACGTTCTCGTTGCGGCCGCCGAAGTACAGCACGACGCCGTCGGCGGGGCCGTCGAGCGGCTGCGCCGACCAGCCTTCGAGCACGACGCCGTCCGGCCGCTCGAGGCGATGGGCGGTCGTGCGGTAGCTGCCCGCATGCGGCCCGGGCTGCAGCGGGCGGATGCGCGTGGTGCGGCCGAAGATCAGGCGGCCCTGGAACGTCTCGAACATGCGGCGGCGAAAAAGGTCATCCGGTGATTCTGCTCTGAGCGTGCGACGGGGTGCTCGTGGCTTCGTCGTCCGTCGACGAGGATTTTTTGCCCGTGCTCCGCGCGGGCGATGCTGGCTGGCGGATCTCGGCGGCCGACCCCTGTCCACCGCTGAAGGTCCGCGAGGCCAGCAACCGCCCGCGCGCGGTGTGGGCGCCCACGACGTCAACGTGTCCCCGAACGACGGTCCGCAAGTTGGCAAGACGTTCGACGGACAAGTCGTCAGATGTGCAACGCGTGCCCCAGCGCCCGCAGCGCCGCCTCCTGCACCGCCTCGCCCAGCGTCGGATGGGCGTGGATCGTGTGGCCCACGTCTTCCAGCAGCGCGCCCATCTCGATGGACTGCGAGAACGCCGCCGCGAGTTCGGACACACCCTTGCCGACGGCCTGCCAGCCGAGGATCAGGTGATTGTCCTTGCGCGCGACCACGCGCACGAAGCCGTCGGTGGACTCGAGCGTCATCGCGCGGCCGTTCGCCGCGAACGGGAACATCGCGCTGACCACCTCGTGACCGGCTGCCGCGGCCTCGGTGGCGTTGAGGCCGACGACGACGATCTCGGGATCGGTGAAGCAGACCGCGGGCATCGCGGCCGGTGCGAAGTGGCGGTTCTTGCCCGAGATGATCTCGGCCACCATCTCGCCCTGCGCCATCGCGCGGTGCGCCAGCATCGGCTCGCCGGTGAGGTCGCCGATGGCCCACACGTTGCGCATCGACGTGCGGCACTGGCTGTCGACCTTCACGGCGCGGCCGTTCATGTCCAGCATCAGCGACTCCAGGCCCCAGCCGCCCGTGTGCGGCTTGCGGCCCACGGCCACGAGGATCTTGTCGGCCGGCAGGTGCACCGACTCGCCTGCCGCGTTCTTCACGTGCAGCGCGTCGCCCAGGTCGTTGAGGCCATGAACCGCGTGGCCCAGGTGCAGCCTGATGCCCGCCTTGTTGATCGCGGCGAGCACGGGCTTGGTCAGATCCTCGTCGTAGGCCGGCAGGATGCGATCCAGCGCCTCGACCACGAAGACTTCCGCGCCCAGCTTGCGCCAGGCCATGCCCAGCTCGAGGCCGATGTAGCCGGCGCCGACGACGGCCAGCGTCTTCGGCACTTCGGTGAGCGCGAGCGCGTCGGTCGACGAGATCACGCGGCCGCCGAACTTCATCATCGGCAGTTCGACCGCGTCCGAACCCGCGGCCAGCAGCAGGTGCTCGCAGGTGACGCGGATCGTCGGCTCGGTGCCGCCGGCGGGCGTCACGTTGACGGTCTTGCCGTCGACGAGCGTGGCCCAGCCCTTGATCACCTTGACGCCGTTCTTCTTCAGCAGCGCGCCGACGCCGGTCGTCAGCTTCGTGACGATGCCGTCCTTCCACTGCATCGTCTTGCCGAGATCGATGGAGGGCGACTCGACCTTGATGCCGATCTTCGAGTCGCCCGCCCAGTGCGTGGCCTCCTCGAACGCGGTGGCCGCGTGGATGATCGCCTTCGACGGGATGCAGCCGACGTTCAGGCAGGTGCCGCCGAGGCGCTCGCCTTCGATCAGCACCGTCGGGATGCCCAGCTGGCCGGCGCGGATGGCCGCGACGTAGCCGCCGGGGCCGCCGCCGATGACGATGAGGGTGGTCGATTGGATGTCCATGCGCGAGTTTTCCAATTCAGTCGACGAAGAGGGTGGCCGGCGCTTCGAGATAGCCACGAATGACCTGCACGAACTCCGCTGCATGGATGCCGTCGACCACGCGGTGGTCGAACGACGACGACAGGTTCATCATCTTGCGCGCGACGACCAGGCCGTCGCGGATCATCGGACGCTCGACGACGCGGTTGACGCCGACGATGGCCACCTCGGGCGAGTTGATGACCGGCGTCGTGACGATGCCGCCCAGCGCGCCCAGGCTCGTGATCG
>Ga0302314_10020868_pt1 | contig 10819 bp, 9 predicted proteins | sample III_Palsa_N2_3_FD_200533 | JGI IMG/M metagenome (GOLD analysis project Ga0302314, IMG submission 200533) | Peat permafrost microbial communities from Stordalen Mire near Abisko, Sweden - III_Palsa_N2_3 | ecosystem: Environmental > Terrestrial > Soil > Palsa > Peat permafrost | place: Sweden... | reverse complement strand
AGGTCGTCGATCAGCCGGGCGTCCGCGGCCGAGCACTCGGCCAGCGCCTCGGCGACCAGCAGGGTGCGCTTGCCCTCGCGCAGGTCGTCCCCGGCGGGCTTGCCGGTGACGGCCGGGTCCCCGTACACCCCGAGCAGGTCGTCGCGCAGCTGGAACGCCTCGCCGAGCGGCAGCCCGAAGGCCCCGTAGGCGGTGACCAGCGCCGGGTCGGCCCCGGCCAGCAGCCCGCCGAGCTGCAGCGGGCGCTCGACCGTGTACTTGGCCGACTTGTAGTGGATCACCGTGCGGGCCCGCTCGATCGGACCGTCCACGTCCGGGTGCGCGGTGGCGGCGGTGGCCGGCTCCAGCAGGTCCAGGTACTGGCCGGCCATCACCTCGGTCCGCATCAGGTCGAACAGCGGCTTGGCCCGGCGTACCGCCGCCCGGTCCAGACCGCAGTCGGCCAGCAGTTCGTCGCTCCACACCAGCAGCATGTCCCCGAGCAGCACCGCCGAGGCCGCACCGTACTGCGCCCCGTCGCCGCGCCAGCCCTCGGCGGCGTGCAGGGCCTCGAAGCGCCGGTGCACGGCCGGCAGTCCGCGCCGGGTGTCGCTGCGGTCTATCAGGTCGTCGTGGACCAGCGCCCCGCCCTGCAGCAGCTCCAGCGCCGCAGCGGCGGCCACCGCCCCCTCGTCCCGGCCGTCGCCGCCCGCGCCGCGCCAGCCCCAGTAGCAGAAGGCCGGACGCAGCCGCTTGCCGCCGTCGAGCAGGAAGTCCCGGAGGACGGCCGTCACCGGCCCGAGCTGCGGGGAGATCATCGACAGCTGGGCGTCCTTGCCGTCCAGGAACCGGACCAGCGCGGCGTCGACCCGTTCACGCAGCCGCTCCTCGTCGACGGGGTTGGCGGAGGCGGCGAGGACGCCGATGTTGCCGAGGGCGTCGAGGGGGTGGGGCGGGCGGGCGAGGGACACCGGTGATCTCCGAGCAGTACGCGGAAAACCAGCGTAACCCGAGGGCTCGGCGGGCCACTGGAGCCCTCCCCGGCTGTGGGCCGACTGTTCGGCCGCCAAGCGGTATCACCCTGTGGACGAAGTTGAGAATTACCCTCCGCAGCCGGATAACCTGCTTGCATGGCTCTAGGGATCCCCAGCACCAGGACAGACCGTGCGATCTCCATCCGCGAACTCCTGGCGGCGGGGACCCGCTCCTATTCCTTCGAGTTCATGCCGCCCCGCAGCGCGGAGGCCGAGGTCGGGCTCTGGAAGGCCATCCGCCGCCTGGAGGCGCTGTCGCCGACGTTCGTCTCGGTGACCTACGGCGCGGGCGGCTCCACCCGCGGTCGCACCGTCAACATCACCGGACGGATCACCCAGGAGACCACGCTCACCACCGTCGCCCATCTGACGGCGGTCGACCACAGCGTCGCGGAACTGCGGAACATCCTCGGCCACTACGCCGACCAGGGCGTGCGCAACGTCCTCGCGCTGCGCGGCGACCCGCCCGGCGACCCGCTCGGCCCCTGGGTGAAGCACCCCCAGGGCGTCGACTACGCCGCCGAACTGGTGCGCCTGGTCAAGGAGTCGGGCGACTTCTGCGTCGGCGTCGCGGCCTTTCCGGAGATGCACCCGCGCTCGCCGGACTGGGACAGCGACATCCGTCACTTCGTGGACAAATGCCGGGCCGGCGCCGATTACGCGATCACCCAGATGTTCTTCGAGACCGAGAGCTACCTGAGGTTCCGCGACCGGGTCGCGGCGGCCGGGTGCGACGTCCCGATCATCCCGGAGATCATGCCGATCACCACCATCCGCTCGCTGGAACGCATCCCCTCGCTCAGCACCGCGGTCATCCCCCGGGAGTTCAGCGACCGGATGCTGGCCCACCGGGACGACCCGGCCGCCGTGCGGGCCATCGGCATCGAGCACGCGACCGACATGTGCCGTCAGCTGATCGCCGAAGACACCCCTGGCCTGCACTTCATGACCATGAACTTCTCCACGGTCACCTCGGAGATCTACCAGAACCTCGGCCTGCACCGACCGGGCTGACGATTCCCCCGGTTCCAGCGGGTACGGTGTGCGTCACGCGCCCCGCTGAGCACTGAGGTAGGTAGGCCTTGAACGTCGGACTCGCGGTGCTGTATCCCGCGTTCGCGGTGGTGGCCCTGTGGCTTCTCGGGGAACTGCTGCTCCAGTTCCGGGCCCCGGTGCACTGGCGGGCGCTCGCGCTGCTGGGCTTCCTCGGCCTGGTGGACGGCGTGCAGACCGGCACGGTGGCGGTGATCGCGGGCGGGGTGGCCGCGTTCGCGGCCGGCCAGCTGCTGGTGACCCGCGCCGTCAAGCGCGGCTCGGGACCGCACTGGTCGCTGCGCGGCCGGGACGGCTCGCTGCCGGGGCCGCTGGCCCGGCTGCCGCTGCTGGGCCGGGTCTTCCCGGCCGGGGAGGTCCCGGAGCCGGGCGAGGTCACCCCGGTCGAACAGGTCGGCGCGGTGGGACCGATCGAGCTGGAGGAGGCGCCCGCGCTGCTCACCGTCGAACTGGAGGAGGCGTCGTCGCAGTCCCCGTTCCCGACGCAGCCGCAGCCGCAGCCGCAGCCGCAGTACGCGGAGCAGGGGTACGGGCAGCAGCCGCAGTACGCCGATCCCTACTACGGCCAGGAGGGGTACGGCCAGCAGGGGTACGGGCAGCAGGCCTACGCCGAGCAGGGGTACGCCCAGCCGGGATACGCCCAACCCGCCTTCGCGGAGCAGCCGTACGGGCAGCAGGCGTACGGGCAGCAGCCGTCGTACGGGCAGCAGGGCGTCCCGGAGCAGCCGTACGCCCAGCAGTACGGGCAGGAGCAGTACCACCAGCAGTACGCCCAGCCGCAGCAACCGCCGTACCATCCGGACGACTACGACAGCACCGGCTACAACCCCCAGGGGACGTACCAGTACGAGCAGCAGGCGCAGCAGCCCCAGCAGCCGTACCAGGACTACGGGCAGCAGCCGCCGCCCGAGTCCTGGAACCACGGCTGAGCACAGTGCGTCACGGCGTGCCGATCAGCTCCGCCGTGACCGTCGCCGACATCCCCACCCGGGCCAGCCCGCCGCCCGGGTGGGCCGCGCCGCCGACCCGGTAGAGGCCGGGGAACGCGGTTCGGTTGCCGGCCCGGAGGAAGGCGCCGCCGGCGCCCGCCAGGGCCGGTCCCGGCACCGAGCCGCCCGGGGCGCCGGTCTCCCGCTCGGTGTCGGCCGGGGTCCGCAGCTCCCGCCACAGCACCCGCTCGCGCAGCCCGGGCGCGGCGTGCGCCAGGACGGCGTCCGCGTACGCGTCGGCCTCCGCCGCCGGCCAGGGCAGCTGTCGCGGTCCCTGGCCGGCCGCCGGGACGGTCACGGTCAGCACCGCGGTCTCGTGCCCCTCCGGGGCCAGTGTTGCGTCCCCCGGGCGGAGTACCTGGACGGTCGGCCGGTCGTACAGCCGCGCGGAGGGGCCGAAGAGCGCGTCCAACTCCGCCGTCCGGTCGGCGGCGTGGACCACGGTGCGGTGCGGGGTGCCCGGCGGGCGGGCGCCGCGCAGGGCGAGCAGCACGCTGAAGCGGCCGGGGGCGGGCTGCTCCCCCTCCGTCGCGTCCGGCTGCGGGCGGGCGAGCACCCGGACCCGGGTGTCGGCGACGACGACGTCCGCGTCCAGGGTGCTGCCGTCGGCCAGCAGCACGCCGGTGGCCCGGTCGTCGCCCAGCACCCCCTCCACCGGCGCGTCGAAGCGCAGCTCGACCCTGCGCTGCTCGCACCGGCGGAGCACGGCGTCGGCGAGGGCGCGCATCCCCCCGGTGACGTACCAGACGCCGAAGCTCTGCTCCATGTACGGGATCGAGGTCAGCGAGGCCGGGGCCCGGCGCGGGTCGAAGCCGAAGCGCAGCGCGTACTCGTCGAGCAGCGAGGTCAGTCCGGGCAGCCGGAGCTCGCGCTCGGCGACCTCGGCCGCGGTGGCGGTCGGCCGGCCGAGCGGCCAGCGCCGTTTCAACGGGAGGTACGGGTCGCGGTGGAGCGGCGTGGGGTCGTCCGGCAGCGGCTCCTCCAGCAGCGGGCGCCGGGTGGCCTCCCACACGCCGCGGCCGCGCTCCAGCAGCTCGCCCCAGCGGCGGCCGGCCTCCTGGCCGAGGGCGTCGTCCAGTGCCCGGAGCACCTTCGCCCGGGAGGCGTTGGCCAGGTCGAAGCGGGTCCCGTCGGGCAGGACATGGGTGCTGCCCGGGTCGACCGGCAGCAGCTCGACCTCGTCCTCCAGCCGGGTGCGGCCGGTCTTCAGCATCAGGTCGCGGTAGACCGCAGGGAGGGTCAGCAGGGTCGGCCCGGTGTCGAAGCGGAAGCCCTCCCGCTGGTACTGCCCGAGCATTCCCCCGTGGGTCGGGCCCGCCTCGCAGACGGTCACCCGGTGCCCGACCGTCGCCAGCCGTGCTGCGGTCGCGAGTCCGCCCATACCTGCGCCGATGACGAGGATCCGTGCCATGGCAGACGATCCTATGCGCCGACGCCCACACCTCCGCGAGCGCCCACCCGCGCCTCGCGCCGCTCGCGGCGGCGGAGCCAGAAGCGGCGGATCCGCGAGAAGGTGAGGACGACCAGCAGCAGCCCCAGCGCCAGCAGCACCCCGGCGACCACGGCGGCGGCGACCGGGTGGAAGATCGCGAGCACCACCACCCCGGCCACCAGCAGCTCCTCGACCAGGCTGGTGAGGATGTTGCTGAAGGGCTCGGGCGAGACGTTGACCCCCAGCCGGAGGCTCGCCTTGACCACGTGGCTGGCCAGCGCGGTGGTGCCGCCCAGGGCGCCGGCGGCGATCTCGCCGAGCGAGCCGTGCGCGTGCCCGGCGATCAGCACGGCCACGGTCGCCCCGGCGATCGGCCGGATCACGGTGTGCACGGCGTCCCAGGCCGAGTCCACGTAGGGGATCTTGTCGGCGACGACCTCGCAGAGGCACAGCACCGCCGCGACCAGTAGCACATCCGTCCGCTCCAGGGCCGACGGGACGGCGGCGACGTGGTCGAGGCGGCCGAACAGGCCGAGTAGCAGGACCACGGCATAGGCGTTGATGCCGCTGGCCCAGCCGCTGGTGAAGATCAATGGAATGACAGACATGTCCGGCCCCCTGGTTCGATCACCGGACACGCTAGCGGAGGACAGTGACACGTCGCTGCACCGCACGGCTGCCGGGAGGGCCGGGACCAAGATCTCTGAGTATCCGTACCCAGGTGTACCCAGGGAAACGGATGAGTAGCCGAACGGATATGCCGCGACCTGCGGGAAGGGCAGAGTTGTGGTCACCGGGAAGGAGCTGGGGACCGAAGGGTCCACCTGGTCCGCCATCCGGGGAAGGCATGCGACCACCGGTCGCGGACGCTGACGGGGGGCTCTCCAACCAGGGGAGCAACGGGAGCGTTCCACGGGGGACCGGGGAGCGTGTGCCGTACGACTGGCCAGGCACTGCACCGCCGACACGGGGCGGCGGAGCAGCCGCCCGGCCAGGGCGCGACCCACCGGTGGGGTCGGGGGACCGATACCGGTGGGGCGGGGGCGAGGGGGGACCAGGGGGAGGGGCGGCGTCTGTGCGCCGGCGGAGGGGATCCGCCGGGACCCGGACGCCGCTCCGACATTTCCCGGGTGCGCCCGACCGCCCGGAGCGCGCCGCTCAGAGCAGGCTGAAGTCCGGGGCCGGGGCGGGTACGGACTCCGTGGCCGCGGCCGCCGCGAGTCGGCGCACCGCCTCCCGCGAGACCTCCGGCGGCTGGGCGTAGGGCAGCCGGACGAAGCGCTCCAGCACCCCGTCCACCCCGAACCGCGGCCCCGAGCCGATCCAGACGCCGAAGCGCTGGGCCGCCGTCGCCAGCGCGCTGCCGCCCGGTCCGTCCTCCCCGGTCCGGACCCACAGCGACAGGCCGCCCTGCGGCACCCGGAAGGTCCAGTCGGGCAGCGCCTCGTGCACCGCCGCGACCAGCGCGTCCCGCTGCTCGGTGACCCGGCGCCGCTGGTGGGCCAGCACCTCCGGCAGGCTCTCGGTCAGCAGGTGGCGGACGGCCAGCTGCTCCACCAGCGGCGAGCAGACGTCGAGGCTGGCCCGGTCCGCCGCGATCCGCTGGACCAGTTCGGGGCGCGCCCTGATCCAGCCGATCCGCAGCCCGCCCCAGAAGGTCTTTCCGGCCGAGCCGACGGTGATCACACTGCCGGTGCGGTCGAAGGCGGCCAGCGGCAGCGGCAGCGGGGTCTCCGGGTCGAGCGAGAGCTCCACCATGGTCTCGTCCACGATCAGCTGGGTGCCGGTGGCCCGGGCCAGCGAGACCAGCTCGGCGCGCTGCTCCTCCGGCATCACCAGGGCGGTCGGATTGTGGAAGTCCGGGATGACGTACGCCAGCGAGGGCGCCGCCGCGCGCAGCGTGCCGGCCCAGGCGTCCAGCCGCCAGCCGTCCTCGGCCAGCGGCACCGGCACCGGCCGCGCCCCGCACAGGCGGATGGCCTGCAGCGCGTTGGCGTAGCTGGGGGACTCGACGGCGATCCGCTCCCCGGGGCCGGCCAGCTGCCGCAGCAGCAGGGACAGCGCCCCGGCCGCGCCGTTGGTCACCATGATCTGGTCCGCCGTCGTGGGCAGCCCGCGCTGGACGAAGCGGTCGGCGACGGCCTGGCGCAGCACCTGGAGCCCGAGCGGGAAGTCCCCGTGGGTCCGGGTGTAGGCCGGGAGTTCGGCGACGGCCGCGGTGAGCGCGGTGGTGATCCACGGCTCCGGGGCGGACAGCGCCGCGACACCGAGGTCGATCACCCCGCCGCTGTCGGTCGGGAACGGGGAGAGGCCGGCCACCGGCATCGGCCGGCCGGCCGGCAGGGCGGTCCAGCTGCCCGCGCCCCGGCGGCTGGCCAGGAAGCCCTCGGTGCGCAGCACCTCGTACGCGGCGGCGACCGTGGTCCGGCTCACCCCGAGCACGGTGGACAGCTCGCGCTCGGCCGGGAGCCGGACGTCGACGGGCACCCGCCCGTCCAGCACCAGCGTCCGCAGCGAGCCGGCCAGGGAGCGGTAGGCACTGTCGCGACCCCGCTGCCAGACGCCGAGCGTGCGGTCCAGTTGCGCCGCGCTGATGGCGGTTCGTGCGGCCATGCCAGTCCACCCTTCCTCGATTGGCTATGGAGAAGCAGTCCAATCGCTTCCAGACTGGCAGCAGTCAGCGCATCCAGGCAACCGAACATCCAGGCAACCGAACATCCAGGCAACCAAGGGGGAGCAGCTCCATGGCCCGACGTCTCGTCCAGCTCTACATCGGCCTCGTCCTCTACGGCGGCAGCATGGCCCTGCTGATCCGCGCCGCCCTCGGACTCGATCCCTGGGACGTCTTCACCCAGGGCCTGACCCGGCACCTCCCGCTCTCCTTCGGGGTGATGACCATGGCGATCGGCGCGGCCGTGCTGCTGCTGTGGATCCCGCTCCGCCAGTGGCCGGGCTTCGGCACCGTCAGCAACGTCTTCGTCATCGGCCTGGCGGTGAACGAGGCGCTGGCCCTGCTGCCGCCGCTGCACGGGCTGCCGCTGCGGATCGCGTCCATGGTCGGCGGCGTCGTCCTGAACGGCGTCGCCGGCGGGCTGTACATCGGCGCCCGGCTCGGCCCCGGCCCCCGGGACGGGCTGATGACCGGCCTCTGCCGACGCACCGGCTACTCGGTCCGGGTGGTCCGCACCTCCATCGAGGTGACCGTGCTGGTCGTCGGGGTGGTCCTGGGCGGCGGCATCGGCGTCGGCACGGTGGTCTACGCGCTGGCGATCGGCCCGCTGGTCCAGTTCTTCCTGCCGCTGTTCGCGGTGGCGCCGCCGGCCCCGGCGGCGGTCGGGCCGGCCCCCGCGCCGCTGGTGAACGCGCAGGTCGGGGTCGGTCCGTAGGTCGAGGCCCGGGGCGTTGTCAGTGGCGGGGTGCAGCATGTCGATGAGGGCTCGGAGACTTCCTCGACCGCTTGCCGACGTCACCGCACGGGAGGGCTGAATCATGAACGAGAAGGCGGACCCCACGGCGCAGGTACTGCTGCTGCCGTTGCAGACAACGACCGGCACCGGCAGCGCGCTCGGCGGCGCGGCCAAACCCTACCGCCCGTCCTCGGACGTGCACCCGGTGCTGCGCCGGGCCGGCGCCCCGCCCGCCGCCCTGGACCTGCTCGCCCAGGCGCACCGGGGGCTGGCCGAGGCCCGGGAGCTGGAGGGCCCGCTGGAGCGCTACGCCACCGCGCACCTGGCGGCGCTGCGCGGCTCCGCCGCCGTGCTGGCGGTGCGTGGCCGCCCCGAGGAGAACCCGCGCCGGCGCAAGCGGATCCGCAGCGCGTGGGAGGTCCTCCCGGAGGTCGCCCCGGAGCTCGCCGAATGGTCCGTCTACTACGCGGCGGGCGCGGCCAAGCGGGCCTCGGCGGAGGCCGGGATCACCTCGGCGGCGACCATGCGCGAGGCCGACGACCTGATCCGCAACACCGCCCTGTTCCTCCGCATCGTCCAGCGGCTGCTGGCGCTCGAACCCGCCTCTCCCGCCGACTCCGGGCGGATGCCCCGGACCGGCTGAACGGGCCCCGCCGACGGAACCTCTAAGGTGGAGCCGACCGCTGTTCCCCCGGCCGAGGAGCCCACCCGTGTACTCGACGCGTCCCCGCAGCTCCCTCCGGACCGCCGTCGTCTGGGAGATACTGCGCGCGGCCCTGGCCCGGCGCGCCGAGGAGCTCGGCCGACCGGTGCTCGACGTGCTGGACACCGGCGGCGGCACGGGCAACTTCGCGGTGCCGGTGGCCCGGCTGGGCCACCGGGTCACCGTGGTCGACCCGAGCCCCGACGCGCTGTTCGCGCTGGAGCGCCGGGCCGCCGAGGCCGGCGTCACCGACCTGGTCAGCTCGCTCCAGGGCGACACCCAGACCCTGCCCGAGCTGATCGAGCCCGGCAGCGTCGACGCGGTGCTCTGCCACGGCGTGCTGGAGGTCGTCGACGACCCGGCCGAGGCCCTCGGCCAGCTGGCCGCGGTCCTCCGTAAGGGCGGCCTGGTCAGCCTGCTCGCCGCCAACCGCAACGGCGCGGTGCTCGCCCGCGCCATCGCCGGCCACTTCAACGAGGCCCGCACCCTCCTCGGCGACCCGGACGGGCGCTGGGGCGACACCGACCCGATGCCCCGCCGGTTCACCGTCGAGGAGCTGCGCGGCCTCGCCGACGCGGCCGGTCTGGACGTGGCCTCGGTGCACGGCGTACGGATCTTCGCCGACCTGGTCCCGGGCGTCCTGGTGGACACCGAGCCGGGGGCGATGGACGCCCTGCTGGCGCTGGAGCAGGCCGCCGCCGAGCAGCCCTCCTTCCACGCCGTCGCGACCCAGCTGCACCTGCTCGCCGAGCTGCGCTGACACCGTTCTCCGCCGTCGGGCCCGAGTACCCCGGAAGACGGCATCGGGCCTCGTCCTTGCCGTCCCGAAATACCGCGGTGAACCGTATGATTCGGCTATGGCAAGCAACGCATGACGGCCCCGCGCCCGGGGCATACGCATCACAGCGGGATCGGCGGGATCATCCGTACGTCCTCGCGAGTGTGTGCCTGGTCACGGCCGGGGCGGTGTGCAGACGGGGTGGGTTTCCCGGAGGAGACTCCGCGCCTATCCTGAGGAGAACTGTTCGTCCTGCTGGGACGGCGGTGGTCGCCCGTGGCGACCAGAGGAGGAGGACGACGTGCCGCTCTCGGAGCACGAGCAGCGTCTGCTCGAGCAGATGGAGCGAGCGCTGTACGCCGAGGACCCCAAGTTCGCGACAGCGCTCGAAGGGTCAGGGCTGCGCGCCCGTACCCGCCGGACGGTCTATCTGGCCGCCGCCGGCTTCGTCGTCGGTGTCGCCCTGCTGACGGGTGGCATGGTCACCAAGTACCACTGGGCCGCGCTGGTCGGCGCCGTGGTGATGATCGGCTGCGCCGCCGTCGCGGTGGCGGGCTGGCGCCGGGCCCCGCGCCTGGGCGTCGCCGACCCGCGCACCGGCGCTCCGCAGCGCCGACGCAAGGCCACCGTGGTCGATCGTATGGAGCAGCGCTGGCAGCGCCGCCAGGACGGGCAGCGCTAGCCGCCGCGCCGTCGGCGGCACCTCGACCCCAACGCCCGCCCCGTCGGGGCGGGCGTTGCCGCGTCCGGACCGCTACTGCCCCGCGGTTCCGTCCCCGCGCCGGCGGAACCGCCCGGCCGCGGACCGGGTCCGGCGCGCCGCCGTCTCCAGCGGCGTGCCGACCACCTTCCGGTAGGCGCGGCCGACGGCCGCCCGCAGCTGCTCGTGCAGCCGCCGCCGGGACGCCGGGAGCAGCACCGCCCGGGCCCTGGCCCCCCGGCCCACCGACTCCCGCAGCCCCGAGCGGACGGACAGGACGTCCTCCCGCAGCGTCGCCGAGGCGGCCGGGAACGGCGCGTAGAGCACCTGTTCGGTGGCCAGCGCCAGCCGTCCGGCGGCAGCCCGCCGGTCGGTGTCGAGGCCCCCGAGCTCGTTGATCCGGGCCACGGTCCGGCGCGGCGTCTCCGCCTCGTCCGGGGTGATCCCCAGGTCCCAGGCCGAGTCCAGCAGTTCCCGCCAGGCGTCGAGCACCTGCTGTTCGCTCAGCTCGGGGCTCCGCGGCCGCATCCGGCGGCGGCGCAGCCGCAGCCGCCACACCATCGGAACCAGCAGCAACAGCACCAGCAGGACCAGTGCCGCCGCCACGATCGCCGGCAGCAGCGGGTCGCTCAGCTGCGAGCTCTGCGCGGCGGAGGCGGCGGCCTGGGCCTTCGCGGGGGTGCAGCCGCCCTGGCGCTGCTCGATCCGGGGGCAGGCCGGTGCGCCGGTGGGCTTCGGCGCCGC
>Ga0302314_10020866_pt1 | contig 10820 bp, 10 predicted proteins | sample III_Palsa_N2_3_FD_200533 | JGI IMG/M metagenome (GOLD analysis project Ga0302314, IMG submission 200533) | Peat permafrost microbial communities from Stordalen Mire near Abisko, Sweden - III_Palsa_N2_3 | ecosystem: Environmental > Terrestrial > Soil > Palsa > Peat permafrost | place: Sweden... | reverse complement strand
GTGGGCCGAATCGGTGGGCGCTCTGGCCGATCTGCTGGACGAAGGCAAGATCCTGATGGCGGGGGTCTCCAACGCCACCGTGGCGCAGATCGACGAGGCACAGAACGTGTTGAACGGCCGCCTGGCCAGCGTCCAGAACGAGTTCTCCCCGCGCTTTCGCTCCTCGGAGAACGAGCTCGAGCACTGCGAGAAGCTCGGCATCGCGTTCATCCCCTGGAGCCCCTTGGGCGGCATCGGCCGCTCCGACCGCATTGAGGGGAACTTCCCGGCCTTCGCCGACGTGGCGCAAGAGGTCGACGCGAGCCCGCAACAAGTGACGTTGGCCTGGATGCTGGCCAAGGGCTCACGGGTGATCCCGATTCCGGGCAGCAGCCGTCCCGAGACGGCCATCGCTTCGGCCGCGGCGGCCGACATCACGTTGACGCCGGACCAGGTCGCTCGCCTCGACGCGTCCTGAGCGGACGAGCGGGTCCCCGCAGCGCATGAGCACCATCTCGGGCCGCGAGGCCACGGGTGCGGACACCTGGAGCACCGAGGACATCGGGAATCAGACGGGCCGCGTCGCGCTGGTCACCGGGGCGAACAGTGGCATCGGGTACGAGACGGCCCGGGCGCTGGCCGATCACGGGGCGCATGTGATCCTGGCCTGCCGCGACGCCGAGAAGGCGCGCCGGGCCCGCGACAAGCTGGAGAGCGAACTGGTGCGCTCGTCGCTGGAGGTGCTGCATCTCGACCTGGCCGATCTCGTCTCCGTGCGCAGGGCCGCCGACGAGGTGCTCTCCGCGCACGCCCGGCTGGACCTGCTGGTCAACAACGCCGGTGTGATGGGGGCTCCCTACCGCCAGACGGCGGACGGCTTCGAGCTGCAGATGGCGACGAACCATCTGGGCCACTTCGCACTGACGGGGCTGCTGCTCGACCGCATCGTGACGACCGAGCGCTCTCGCATCGTCACGGTCAGCTCCCACCTGCACCGCATGGGGCGACTGCGGCCGGACGACGTCGCCGGCGCGGCGTTCCACAGCACGTGGGTCGCGTACGCGACGTCCAAGCTGGCCAACCTGCTTTTCACGGCCGAGCTCAGCCGACGCCTGCAGTCCGCCGGACTGCGGACGCAGGCCCTGGCGGCGCACCCCGGCTGGACACGGAGCAACTTGGCGGGGAGCGGTGCGGCCCTCGGGAACAGTCGCGTACGCCGCAAGCTCGGGCGGATGGCCGGGACCCTGCTCGGGCAATCGGCGGCAGGGGGCGCCCTCCCCGTCCTCTGCGCGGCCACCTCGACCTCGGTGGGATCGGGCCAGTACATCGGACCGTCGCACCTCGGTGGGCTCTACGGCCCGCCCCGGGTGGCGCGACCCTCCCGGCAGGCGCGCGACCGCGACAACGCGACCGCGCTCTGGGTGGCGTCCGAGGAGCTGACGGGCGTGCGCTTCTCCGTGGGCGCCGCTGTCTGAGGAACATGGCCTCAGGCCGCGTGCCGCTGCAGGAATTCGGCATGGAGCGCACTGCGGGCCGGACGCAACACGCGCCCGAGGGGGACGATCAGTGTGCAGCGGGCTCCGGCGCGCGCCAGCGCGGCGGCCGCACTCTGCGCGCGCGCCCCACTCACGTAGGTGTCGTCGAGGAGGAGCACCCGCGCCCCGGCGAGCGCGGCTCGCTCCGGCGCAGCCACACTGAAGGCCGCCGGATCCGGCCGCATGTGCGCGACGGGCGGCGGGTCGCCCGGAGCCCCGGCCCGCCGCAGCAGATCCGCGGCCCAGCGCGCCGTCGGGAGTGCAGCGGCGACGTCGTCGCCGAGGCCATCGACGCGGCCGAGCGGCGCCACGCCGGGCCGGTGGGTCGACGGCACGAGCGCCACGAAGTCGAACCGGCCCCCGATCGGCGCTTGGAGCGTGCCGGCGTGGCCGAGCAGGAAGGAACGCGCGAGCGTGCGCACCATGGTGCCGAACCGCAAGCGGGCCTCCGCCACCGGCGACTCCTTGTACCCGAGCAGGACCGTGTAGAGCGGGCTCGGCAGCGGGCACAGACGCACCGGTGCGACGGGCGCCAGCGGCAGGCCGAGGCGGCGGGCCACCACCCGGCAGGCGAAGCAGACGCGCTGGTCGCCCGGCCCGGGACCGCGGCAGACGCGGCAGACGCCAGGCCCCGGTTCGGGGACCCGGAACGGGTCAGGCGGCGGGAGCGCGGCCCGGGCTGGATTCGGGGTCGGGTCGATGCAGAAGAAAGGTCCCGGTGGCCCGGCTGATCAACACCCCGTCGGCGTCGCGCACCGTCGCCTCGCCGTAGGCGACCTGCTTGGCCAGGCGCGCCACGTCGCCGCGCAGCAGGTAGGTGTCGCCCTTCATGGCCGGCCGCATGCACTCGGTCTTCATCTCGAGCGTGCCCCGGGTGCGGGCCCGGCCCGGAAGGGCGGCGTTGATGGCGAAGTTCATGCACGCATCGAGCACCAGGGAGTGGATGCCGGCCTGGGTGATCCCGTGGGGATTGCAGGCGAGGTCGGTGGGCGTGAAGGCCCCGCCGACCCAGCCCAGGTCCTCGCCGTCGACGCCGTAGGCGGTGAAGACCCCGCCCACCAGATCGATGATCGGCATACCCCCGTCGCCCAGCCAGCGGTCCATGTCCTTGCCGGTGCGGCTCATCGGGGGCAGACCCTACCGGGCGGTCCGCGGGTCGCCCGGAGGAGGCCGCCAGATCGCCCGCTGGGCGCTGCCAGGTACAATGTTCTCCGATCTGAACCGGTGCGGCGCCGATCGCCGCGACCGGGTTTGGGAGGAGACACCATGACCACCGCCGTGATCGTCGACGCCGTCCGGACCCCCGGCGGGAAGCGCAACGGGAAGCTCCGCAACTGGCACGCCGTGGACCTGGCCTCCGAGGCCCTCAGGGCGGTGGCCGAGCGCAACAAGCTGGACCCGGCCCTGATTGACGACGTGATCATGGGCTGTGTCATGCAGGTCTCCGAGCAGTCGCTCAACATCGGCCGCAACGCGGTGCTCGCGGCGGGCTGGCCGGAGTCGGTCCCCGCCACCACCATCGACCGCCAGTGCGGGTCTTCCCAGCAGGCCATCCACTTCGCCGCGCAGGGCGTCATCGCGGGGGCCTATGACATCGCCGTCGCCGCCGGCGTGGAGTCCATGACCCACACTCCCATGGGCTCCTCGGTCGTCCGCGACTTCGGCTTCCCCTTCGGGCCACGCATGATGGCCCGCTACACGGACGCCGAGGGACACAGCCAGCTGAAGGGCCAGGGCATCGGCGCCGAGATGATCGCCGACCAGTGGGGCATCTCGCGCGAAGAGCTCGACGCCTTCGCCGTGCAGAGCCACCAGCGGGCGGCCCGTGCCACCGCCGAGGGCCGCTTCGAGAACGAGCTGGTGCCGGTGGCCGTCCACGACGACGAGGGCAAGGACACCGACGAGCTCTTCGCCACCGACGAGGGCATCCGGCCCGATTCCAGCGTCGAGTCACTGGCCAACCTGAAGCCCGCCTTCAAGGAGGACGGCAAGGTCACGGCCGGGAACTCCTCGCAGATCACCGACGGCGCCTCGGCCGTCCTGATCATGAGCGAGGAGAAGGCGAACGCCCTGGGGCTGCGCCCCCGGGCCCGTTTCCACGCCTTCGCCCTGGCCGGCGTCGACCCGATCACCATGCTGACGGGTCCCATCCCGGCCACGACGACGGTCCTCGAGCGGGCCAAGCTCACGCTCGACGACATCGACGCGGTGGAGATCAACGAGGCCTTCGCCTCGGTCGTGCTGGCGTGGGAGAAGGAGCACCACCCCAACATGGAGCTGGTCAACCCGAACGGCGGCGCCATCGCCCTCGGCCACCCGCTGGGTGCCTCGGGCGGCAAGCTGATGGCCACGCTCCTCAACGAGCTGGAGCGCACCAACGGCCGCTACGGGCTGCTGACCATGTGCGAGGGCGGCGGGCTGGCCAACGCCACCATCATCGAGCGGCTGGGCTGACCCTGTTGCCGCCGGACGCCGCGGTCAGCGGTATCTGGTGGCCAGCAGGAACCCGGCGAAGATCATCACCAGGCCGGCGACGAGACCCCAGGGCGAGCCGTGGGCCGCGAACGGCAGGTGGGCCAGGTAGTTCACGGTGATGACGGCCACGCCCCCGATGAGCAGGACCAGGATAAGTGCGCCGAACCAGCGCGGGCTGTGGCGCACGCTCTTGGGGATGGGCGCGGTGTAACGACCGCTCTCCTCCGCCGTCTTGTACCGGCCGACCTTCGAGGCGCGGCCCGTGGCCGACTTGCCCTTCTTGGAGGCGCCGCCCGGTCCTTTGGTGCTGGTGGCCACGGGCACAGAGGTTAGCCACGGCACGCGGGGGGCTCCGGGCACGGCCGGTACGATTGCCGGACCATGGGACCCAAGGTGCTCGTCGTCGACAACTACGACTCCTTCGTCTACAACCTGGTCCAGGAGCTGGGCGAGCTCGGCGCCGAGCCGGTGGTCTTCCGCAACGACGCCATCGACGTGGCCGGTATCAGGGCCGCGCGACCCGATGCCGTGCTCATCTCACCGGGACCGGGGCGCCCCGAGGACGGCGGGGTGAGCCTGCAGGCCATCCGGGAGCTGGCCGGGGAGATCCCGCTGCTGGGCGTCTGCCTGGGGCACCAGTGCATCGGCCAGTCCTACGGCGGCAGCGTCGTGCCCGCCCCGCATCTGATGCACGGCAAGACCTCGGAGATCCACCACGACGGTCAGGGGATCTTCGCCGGACTCCCCAACCCCTTCGTCGCCACCCGCTACCACTCGCTGGTGGTGCGCTCCGAATCGGTGCCCGACGAGCTGGAGGTGACGGCCACCTCCACCGACGGCGTGGTCATGGGTCTGCGCCACCGCACGCTGCGCGTCGAGGGGGTGCAGTTCCACCCCGAGTCGGTGCTGACCGTGTCGGGCCCCTCCCTGCTGGCCAACTTTCTCGGCCAACTCGGCGCCACCGTCGACTGACCGCGGACGGTCAGCCGCGCCGGCGACCCGGACGCAGGTTGCTCTGGGCGGCCGGTGCGGTCGTCGTGGTGGTGGACGACGGCGTCGTGGTGGACGTCGTGGTCGTGGTGGTGGCCGACTGGCACACCGAGATGTTGACCGTGCTCCCGCCGTTCACCTGCGCGTTCGCTCCCGGGGTCTGGCTGTCGACGTTGCCGGCCTGGGCCCCGCCTGGGCACGACGTGTCGAAGGTGGTGTTGGCGACGAGGCCGGCGCCCGTGATGGCCGAGGTGGCGGCGCTCTGCGACTGCCCCACGACACCGGGCACCGAGACGCAGCTCCCACTCGATACGACGAGGTTGACGGAGGTGTTGGGCGGCACGCTGGCGCCGGAGGCCGGGGTCTGGGCGGACACCAGCCCGCTGGGTTGGCTCGAGCAGGCCGTGCTCTGGCTGCCGACGTTCAGCCCGACATGACTCAGGGTGGAGCCGGCGCTGGCGGGTGACTGCCCGATCACACTGGGCACAGGGACCGAGCTCTGCGTGGCCGACACCGTCAGGACCACCTTGCGCGTGGCGGGGATCTTCGTACCCGCCATCGGATCCTGATTCAGTACGGTGCCGACCGACTGATTGCTGGTCACGTTGTGCACGGTGTAGCCCAGATTGGCGGTTTGGAGGAGTGCGATGGCCTGGGTCAGCTGCTTCCCCTGCACCGAGGGGACGGCGACAATGGGTATGTTCGGGCCGCCGCTGACGACCAGATCCACCGCGGTGTTCTTCCCGACCGACGCCCCCGCCTTGGGATCGGTCGACAGGACGTTGCCCTTGGCGGTGGTGCTCGTCCTGACCGTGTTGCTGCCCACGGTGAGGTGATCGTTCTGGAGGGTCTGCGTGGCCTGGCCGGCCGTGAGGCCAACGACGTTGGGCACGGTCACGTTACTGCCGAAGACCCCGAGGGAGCGCAAGAGGAAGTAGGCGATGACGGCGAGCGCCACCAGGAGCACCACCAGCAGGATGATCAGGTTGCGTGTGCGCTTCTTGCGCTCGAGGTCCTCCTGGCTGGTGGGCGGCTCGGCGGGAGGAACGGCCGTGGTGCGGCCGGTCGTCATCGGGACCGCCTGGGTCGCCCCGACCGCGGCCATCACCGAGGTGAGGCCGGGGTCCCCCGCCTCGACGGGCCGGCCGTCGGCGAAGCGAAGGAGATCGGCGCGCAGCTCCTCGGCCGACCCGTAACGGTCGTCGGGGTTCTTGGCCATGGCCTTCATGATCACGGCCTCGAGCGCGGGCGGCACGGTCGGGTTCGCCTGGCGCGGCAACACGGGCTGGTCGCGGACGTGCTTCGAGGCGACGGCCACCGGTGAGTCGCCCGTGAAAGGGGGGCGGCCGACGGCCATTTCGTAGAGGACGACGCCCAACGAGTAGATGTCGCTGCGCGAGTCCACCCCCTTGCCCTCCGCCTGTTCGGGCGAGAAATAGGCGGCCGTGCCCATGACCGCGCCGGTCTGGGTCAGGCTCTCCTCGGTGTTCATGGCCCGGGCGATGCCGAAGTCGGTGACCTTGACGTCCCCCTCCGGCGTGATGAGGATATTCCCCGGCTTCACGTCGCGGTGGACGACCCCGTGGCGGTGCGCGAAGGCCAGGGCCGCGGCCACACCGGCGCCGATGGTGGCGATCTGGCGGGGCGACAGGCGCTGAGAGTCGCGCAGCACGGCGGAGAGCGGACGGCCCTGGACGTACTCCATGACGATGAAGTACGACCCGTCGTCCTCTCCCCAGTCGAACACCGGGACGATGTTGGGGTGGGACAGGTTGGCGGCGGCCTGGGCTTCCCGCCGGAACCGCTCGACAAAGGTGCGGTCGACGGAGAGTTCGGGGAACAGCACCTTGAGCGCGACCGGTCGCTCGAGTTGGCGGTCCATGGCCCGGTAGACCTGGGCCATGCCACCACGGGCGATCAGATGGGTCAGCTCGTAGCGACCAGAATAGATGCGCGGTGTCTCGACCGGTTCCATGGCGCCCTGAGCCTACGCTGGGTGCTTTCGCCGACGCGGTACGGACGGCCTGGTCATGGCGCAGCCGTCGTGGTCGTGATGGGCACGGTGGTCGTGGTCGTGGTCGTGGTCGGAGGAGGCGGAGTCGGGGTCGTGGTGATCCGGTGCGTCGGAAACGTCGTCGTCGTCGTCGGGACCGTCGTCGTCGTGGTGGTGGTCGTCGTCGTGATGCTGGTCACATAGACCTTGGCGGAGTGCAGCGACGACCGCTGGACACCCACCTTCACGGGACCCAGGGCGCTGGGGTCGATCTGTCCGGTGGTGAAGCCGGTGTGGTCGACCACTTTGGGGTGGAACCACAGGACTCCCCCGGGCTGACCCTGCTTCACCACGACCTGTTCGCCCTGCGCCGTCACGATCCAGTTGTCGTAGGCGTACCACTTGAGGACGTAGTACGCAGCCACCGGCACCGCGGCCACCAGAATGACGAATCCGATCACCCGGGGGGTGATGCGCCGCGGGATACCCAGACGGCGCCGGCGCGCCCCGCGACTCTCCTTTCCCTCGGGCTTGTCCGTCGCTCGATTGCCCGGCGGAGGCGGGACGCGGGTCGTGGAGCGGGCCACCGGCACCGAGGCCGCGGTGCCCATGAAGAACTCGTCACTGCGCGGCCCGGTCTCCGCCAGCGTGGCGGGCTCGTCGCCGAAGGCGAGGCGTGAACCGGGCGCCAGCGTCTCGTCCTGCCCAACCGCGGGCACCATCGTGGTGGCGTCGGACAACCCTGTTTGGACGTCCTGAGGGGAACCGGGATCGGGTTCGGACCCGGAACCGGATGCAGATGGTTCTCCCGCCGTCGCTGACGCCACCACGGGGACCGCCGCGGTCGCCGCCGCCGCGGGGACGACGAGCCCCAGAGGCGTCACCTTCGCCGACGTGCCGTCGCCCTCCTCTCCCACCTGCACGTCGACGACGACGACCGTGATGTTGTCGGCGCCCCCGTGCCCGTTGGCCGCATCGACCAGTCGCTGCGCCGCCTCCTCGGGATCGTCGACCTCACCGAGGATGCCGGCCATTTCTTCGGTCCCGACCTCGTTGGTCAAGCCGTCCGAGCAGAGGAGCACGCGGTCACCCGTGCGCACCTCCAGCTCCCACATGTCGGCTTCCACCTCGGACGAGACGCCGAGGGCGCGGGTGAGGATGTGCCGCTGGGGATGGACGGCCGCCTCCTCCTCGCTCATCTCGCCGTGGCGCATCCGCTCCTCGGCCAGGCTGTGATCGTCGGTGACCTGGGTCAATTCGCCCCCGGAGTAGACATAGGCGCGGGAGTCCCCGACATTGGCCAGCGCCAGCACATCGCGGCCCTCGGGGCCTCCCACCAGTGCCACGGCGGTCAGCGTGGTACCCATCCCACGGAGATCCCGATTCGACTGGCTCTCGTGCCAGACGGCGGCATTGGCCTCCGAGAAGGCCTCGCGCAGCCCGTCGACGGTCGGCACCCGTTCGAAGGCCTGGTCGAGCGTCTCGACGGCCACCCGGGCCGCCACCTCACCTCCCACATGGCCTCCCATGCCGTCGGCCACCGCGTAGAGATCGGCGCGCACCAGCGGCAGATCCTGATTCACGGTGCGGACCCGCCCCACGTCGGAGGCGGACCCTGACCGCAGCACCGTCAACGCGAGACCTCGAAGACGGTGGAACCGATCTGGAGCAAGTCACCCTTTCCGAGCCGCACGGCCTGCGTGATCTGCTCGGAGTTGACGAACGTCCCGTTGGTCGAGCCGAGGTCCTCGACCCAGAGCTGGTCGTTGCGACGGAAGAGGCGGGCGTGCAGTGTGGACGTGTAAATGTCCTCGGGCATTGAGACACCGCAGCCGGGTGAGCGGCCGATGGTCAGCTCGTCGTCGAGGTCGTAGGTGCGCCCCGCGTGCTCCGGCGGCTGGACCACCTTGAGGTAGAGCTGGCGGCGGCGGCTCGGCCGGGGCTGACTCGGGACGACGGCGGCGGCGCGCTCTTCGCGGCGCTCCTGGCGCCGCATGGAGCGCGGTTTTCGAATGGTGGCCGGGCTCATCTCCACCCAGACGGCCCGCAAGACCCGGAGGAAGAAGAGAAAGATCAGCACGATGACGCCCCATTGCATGATGCGAAGGACCGCATTCAAATTCTGGGTGGCGACGAGGATCGCGAGCGGATCAGGTGCCCTCACGACATTTCGAACACGAGCTTCGTCGAGCCCACGCTGACCTCGTCTCCGCTGGCGAGGAGTTGCTCCCGAACCGGGGTGCCGTTGACCCTGGTGCCGTTGGTGGAGCCGAGATCGGTGACGAACACGCCGTCACCCTTCCGCCGTAGCTCGGCATGGCGCCGGCTGACGTTGGAGTCCGGCAGCACCACTTCACACTCGGGCAGGCGGCCGATGACCACGGCTTCCGACCCCACCGTCACCCTCCGGCCGTCCGGCAGCACGAGCTCGGCCAGGAAGCCACCGTCCTCGCTCTCGTGCACGTCGGCCGTCACCGTGAACCGTCCCGCCTTCAGGCTGGAGCCTTCGAAGATCTCCACCTCGACCGGGCCGACGAACGAGTAGCCCTCGATCCGCGCGTGCTCGCGGGCGGCATCGGCGAGCTCGCGGGAAAGCGCTTCGACGAAATTGGAGAAGCGGCTCACGTCGGCCGCCGACAGCGTCACGGCGAAGGCGTTGGGCGCGATCAGGCCTCGAACCCCCACCCGGCGGTGGAGATCCATCTCGCGTGTCAACCTCCGGCCTATTTCGACCGGCTGGAGGTTGCTTCGAAACGGCTTGGCCAACGTGCCCTCCACCAGACGCTCGAGTCGCTCCTCAAACTGCTGGAGTCCCATGGTCACCCAGAGATTACCGGGCCGCTACGCCCAAGAGGGATTCAAGCAGCCGTCTGACCTGGTCAGCTCGACGACGAAGGGGGGCGGAGCCCGGATTCTGGTGGCCAGCCCAGCGACTACTGTTGTCCGGTCACCCGGGCGAGTGGCGGAATTGGCAGACGCGCAGGATTCAGGTTCCTGTGTCCGAAAGGATGTGGGGGTTCAAGTCCCCCCTCGCCCACCGCTACGACCCCGGACCGGACTGGCGGCCGGACAAACCCCCAGGGGGCTGCCCGACCTCGTGCCTCAGGTCGTTCGGCCGCTCCACTACCGTCTCCCCCCAGACCCTCACCGCACGAAGCTGCCGCGGTGTCCTAGGAAGCGTTCGCCCCCTGCCCCGTTCCTCGAAGCCCAGCGTGAAGTACCCGGTCCGAGTCGTCTACTACGTCGAGGGCTATTCGTTCGGTGGCGTCGAGCGGCACCTGCTGCACCTTCTGGACGACCTCGACCGGGAGCGGTTCGAGCCGACGGTGATCGGCGTCATGGCCGACGAGCTCGAGCAGGAGCTCGGCGCCCGCCGGGTCCCTTTCGATCGTCTCGACCGCATACGGGGCAACTTCGATGTCCCGGGGTTCATCCGGGCCTTCCGGGCACTGCGGAAAGCCCGTCCCGTGATCTTCCACGCGATGCTCTCGCACTCCCATGCCGCCCAGTACGCCATCATGGCGGCCATCGCCCTCCGCACGCCGGTGGTGGTGACGACAGCACACCTCCCGACACAGACGGAAAGTCAGATACGGCGCCAACTCGGACGGTTCATTCTGCGAGGGGTCGACATGCAGGTCCTCCCTTCCGAGTGGACCAAGGCCGAGCTCGTCCGGTTGGATCTGCTGCACGGCTCGTACGAAATCGTGGCGAACGGTATCGCCCTCCCGACACTCCTCTCGCGCGACGAGGCCCGGGAGCAACTGGGGATCGCCACCACCGCGACCGTGATCGGCGGCTCCATGCGGCTGGTCGACTGGAAGCGCCCCGAGCTGATCGTCGACGCA
>Ga0302314_10020863_pt1 | contig 10821 bp, 11 predicted proteins | sample III_Palsa_N2_3_FD_200533 | JGI IMG/M metagenome (GOLD analysis project Ga0302314, IMG submission 200533) | Peat permafrost microbial communities from Stordalen Mire near Abisko, Sweden - III_Palsa_N2_3 | ecosystem: Environmental > Terrestrial > Soil > Palsa > Peat permafrost | place: Sweden... | reverse complement strand
CCAGTCGCGAGACTGGGCATTAATGCTTTAGGCGGCCTTATGGCCGTCATCCCCTGGGCGGAACAGGTCGCCCCGAATGTACTTGCTTGCGGGCTTCGCACGCGCAGAGATTATGGGACCACGACCACGGGCAGCGCAGGTGGCCGCTTGACGGCTGGAACTCGCGTCCGCGAGGTAAGGAGTTCATCGTGAGTGAGTCACTGCCTGCCTCCGTCCATGCGCCGGTTGACCTTGGTGGGGTGCTCTCGCAGTTTTCTGAGCACTGGGCGCCGAAGACAGTGGCGCGGCTCAACGACTACGAGGTCAAGGTCGTCAAGCTCCAGGGCGAGTTCGTCTGGCATACCCACCACGACACCGATGAGCTGTTCCTTGTCATCGACGGTCGGCTGACGATCCAGCTGCGCGACGGCGACGTCGAGCTCAATCCCGGGCAGCTCTTTGTGGTTCCGCGTGGCGTCGAGCATTGCCCGGTTGCCGCCGGTGAGGTACATGCGGTGCTCATCGAGCCGGGCAGCGTCGTCAATACCGGTGACGCGGGGGGACCCCTGACCACCGCCCCAGAAGACTGGGAGAGGTCAGTGTGACGGCAGGGGGGCCGATACGTAGAAATCGATAGTGCTGAATGTTTGACCGGCTATCACCGGTCAAACCTTCAGCATTAGTTCGATCTTGGGGTGTTTACCAGGATAAATCCGGCAGGTGGGGCGGGTGGCCGCGGGGTTGGGTCCGCGGTCATCGCCGGCTCCTTCCGTCCGTTCACGCAACGTGAGATCCTGCCCGCCGGGCGTTCCATGAGCCGCTCGCCGGTCGGCGGAATGAGCGTTTCCTGGGTTCCTGGGGTTTTCTTAGGCGGCGCGCGTAGCTGATCATTACCATTCTGCGTCCGAACACGGGATAATAGGGCGACGGATCGACACGGTTGTTGCTGACCGGTGACACCGCGGCGGGGTCTGGACGGTCGCGGTTCGCTTGAGGTGTGCGGCTAAGGAAGGGGATGCAGCATGGCGGCGATGAAGCCGCGGACGGGCGATGGCCCGCTCGAGGTGACCAAGGAGGGCCGCGGCATCGTGATGCGGGTCCCGCTGGAAGGCGGCGGCAGGCTCGTGGTTGAGCTGTCGGCCGACGAGGCCGCGAAGCTTGGTGACGCACTGCAAGCGGTCGTCGGCTAGCGCCACGTTGTTGAGCCAGCACAGTGTCGTGGCCAGCACAGGATTGGTCGGGTTGACTTCACAAATCGTGTTTCGGCGACGTGGAACCACGCGTCCGTTGGGAAGGACCTTATTTTTCTTATTTCTTGATCGCGGTGAGCAGGCCGCCTGCGATGGGAAGCAACAGCGGCACGAGTCGCTCGTCGGCCGCCACTAGGTCGGCGAGCTCGCTCGCGCCGTCCTCTGCCGGGCCCGTGCCGGGTGGCAGCGCATCGTTGAATACGAGGATGCCGCCCGCGCGGAGCAGTCGAAGACCCGCGGTCAGGTAGTCCGGGTAGGCGGCCTGGTCGGCGTCGCAGAACACGAGATCGTAGGCGCCGTCCGACAGCCGCGGCAGCACGTCGAGCGCTCGGCCGAGGATGAGCCTGGCCTGGTTGGTCGCGAACCCCGCCTGCGTGAACGCCTTCCGTGCCATCCGGTGATACTCGGGCTCTGTGTCCACGCTCGTCAGCACGGAACCTTGGCGCATGCCGCGAAGCAACCAGATTCCTGAACTGCCGCAGCCGGTTCCGATCTCGACGACGGTGCGGGCTCCGATCGCGATAGCGAGAAACCGCAGCGCGCCGCCCACGGCGGGCGCGACAGGCGTCGTCCCGCCGAGGTCTTCGGCACTGGCTCGGGCGGTGAGCAGCGGTTCGTCCTCAACCGCGTACGCCGCCTCGTCGTAATGGATGGCTGGCCCCCTAACGAAGCTTTCCCACGCCGTGAGCCTAGCTAATTTCGCTGGTCCGTGGAACCTTAAGCTAGTGGGGACCGTTAGCTAATCGATGAGCGAGAGCCTCTTCCTGGTGACAGAACCGGCGATTACCGAGCAGGATGGTACGGAGCGCGAGGCCCAGTGGGAGCTTCCCAGCTGGGACGAGATTGTGCGTGCCCATTCGGCTCGGGTATACCGCCTCGCTTACCGGCTCACCGGGAACCAGCACGACGCGGAGGATCTGACCCAGGAGGTCTTCGTCCGCGTCTTCCGGTCCCTGGCAAGCTACAAGCCGGGGACCTTCGAGGGCTGGCTGCACAGGATCACCACCAACCTGTTCCTTGACGGCGCAAGGCGCAGGCAGCGAATCCGCTTCGAGGGCCTTGGCGAGGATGCCGCCCAGCGGCTTCCAGGCAACGAGGCATCGCCGGCCCAGGCGTGGGACGAGACCCACCTGGACGGCGACATCCAGGCGGCGCTGCAGGCCCTCCCGCCCGATTACCGCGCCGCGGTGGTGCTCTGTGACATTGAGGGGTTCTCCTACGAGGAGATCGCTGCGACGATGGGCGTGAAGCTTGGCACGGTACGCAGCCGAATTCACCGCGGTCGTGCCCAGCTCAGGGTCGCGCTCGCCCACCGGGAACGGCGCAGCGGGCAGAACGCACAGCACGAGCAGAACACACAGCACGAGCAGAACACACAGAGCGGAAAGAACGCGCGGGTACCGGAACGATGAGCCATCTCGGGGACCTGACCTCCGCCCTCGTCGACGGCGAGCTGACGGGCGCGGAGCTTGACCGGGCGAACGCGCACCTGGCAGCCTGCGACGCATGCCAGGCGGAGGCCGCCCAGCTGCGCACGATCAAGCGCGAGCTAAGAGCGCTCGCCGAGGTGGTCGGGGCCGAGGCGCTCACCACGCGGCTGCTCGCGATGCCTGGCCCAAAGGACCCGCTCGGGCCGCGGCCACTGCTGCGCGCGCAAGGCAGGCACTCGCGCCGACGCCGTGGCCGCTACATGGTCCTCGGCGCGGTGTCGCTCGTCGTCGCCGGTGTCGGCGCGGCGGCGTTCGGCATGGGCGGCGGAAGCAGTCCGACCGAGCGGCAGATCACGCCCCAACTTGAGATGTTCGACATGCAGCACGCCGCCACCTCGGGGGATGTCCCGTTCACCGGCCCGCAGAAGAAAGCCACGCAGAAGAAAGCCACGCAGAAGACACCGGGCAAGGTGGTGACCAAACCGTGATCCGCCGCCCCTGGCTGCTGCTCAGCGCGGTGCTGACGGTGACCGTTCCCGGTGTCCTCGCCGTCCTCGCGGTTCTCGGGCAGGAGCACTCGGCCGGGGAGACCGCGGGCCTGGCGGCGGTGTCGATCGCCGACAGTTCGGTGTCGGGCCCGGTGCCCGTGGCGCCGGCGAAGACGAAGACGGCGGTGCGCTACGCGGTCGCCGCCGCGCAGCGCATGTCGGGTGCGTCGGTCGCCGTGGACGGGGCCATGCTGAGCGGCGAGGAGGTCCTCGGCCTGCGCCTGCTTGGCAAGGCGGCACAGGCCAGCCAGGTGATGTCGTACGAGGGCACCGAGCTGAACTCCGATCCAGGCGTGGGCGGCGAGGCCACGACGATCACCCAGGTGTGGCACAGCGGCGGCGGCCTCACGCTGACCCAGATATCCAGTGCGGACGCCGACGTCATGCGCTCACCCGCGGGGGTGTTCGGGCTTACCAGGGCGCTTGTGACCCTGCTGGGCGAGCACTACGTCGCCGTGTACCGTGGCACCGGCTATACCGTCGGAAGGCCGGCCGCGGTTGTCGAGGTGTACAGGTTCGACGGGTCGCTTGCCGCGCGGTTCTGGCTTGACCGGCAGACCCTGGTGCCGCTGCGCCGCGAACTTTTCGACAGCTCGGACAAGCAGATTGGCGAGGACGCATTCGTCCAGGTCCGGTTTGGCGCCATGGCGGCACAGCCTGCCATGGCCAAGGCCGCCGCGTCCGCCACTGTCACCGCGGGACCCACCTGGGTCACCGCGGCATCCCCCGACGAGCTCCTGGCGTCGCTGGCCGGTCAGGGCTGGCGACTGCCTGCCACGCTGCCCGGCGGCCTGCCGCTTTACACGGCGGCGTCGAGCGGCACCGGGACTGGCGAGGTGATCGACCTTGAGTACTCGGATGGGCTCGCCGTCGTCTCGCTCTTCGTTCAGCGAGGCACGCTCGCGTCGGACATGGCCGGGTGGAAGCCGGCCACCCTTGGCGGCCATCAGGTCTACGTATCCGGGCGCTCGGTCACCTGGTCCTGGCACGGACTCGTCTGCACCATGATCACGGACGCGCCGCCGCGTACGGTGGCGCAGGCGGTCGCGGCGCTGCCGCGCAGCACTCCGGTCGGCCTGCTCGCTCGTCTCGGTCGCGGGTTTGAGCGGCTGGCCCAGCTGGCCGATCCCTTCGGCTGACGGTCTAGAGTGGACGTGAGTGCCGATCGTCTGGAGAGCTAAGTGTTTGACTTTTCGATATCCAAGCTGCTTATCCTGGCCGTGATCGCGCTTATCGTCTTCGGGCCGAACGAGCTGCCCAAGGTCGCCGCTCAGGCTGGCCGCATGCTGCGTGACCTGCGCCGGATCGCCGAAGGCGCGACGGCGGAGCTCAAGGAGGGACTTGGTCCCGAGTTCCAGAACTTTGAACTCGATGACCTCAACCCCCGCCGGTTCGTGACCAAGCACCTGTTCGACGACGAGACACAGCAGTCGCTATTCAATGAGTTCAAGACCACGTCGACCGCCCTGACGTCGGCCATCACCGGCGAGCCGGGCTCCGCCAACGGCAGCACCGCGAACGGGGCGCATACCAGGCTGCCGGACGGCGAGGACCCGCCCTTCGACTTCGAGGCGACCTAAACGCGGGCTGAGGCTGAGCATCCGGCCCGCAAGCCCACGGCCCTTGCTCGCCAGTGACTCGGCGACCTTGCTCAGCGCGAGAGAGGCCGGTGCCCCGGGGTCGGAGAGTACGAGCGGCGAGCCGCTATCGCCGCCCTCGCGCAGCCTGACGTCGAGCGGCACCTGGCCAAGGAGCGGCACCGTGGTCCCGGTGAGCTGTCCGAGCGCCGCGGCGACCGTCTCGCCTCCGCCGGAACCGAAGATGTCCATCTGCTCACCGCAGTGCGGGCAGAGCAGATACGACATGTTCTCGATCACCCCGGCGATCCGCTGCCTGGTCTGGGTGACGAGCGCGCCGGCCCGCTCGGCGACCTCCGCGGCGGCGAGCTGCGGGGTGGTCACCACGAGAAGCTCGGCATTGGGCAGCAGCTGTGCGAGCGAGATCGCCACGTCACCGGTGCCAGGCGGCAGGTCGAGCAGCAGGTAGTCGAGGTCGCCCCAGAACACGTCGGCGAGAAACTGCTGCATCGCGCGGTGCAGCATCGGCCCGCGCCACACGACCGGCGTGTTGTCCTTGGTGAACATGCCGATCGAGATGACCTTCACGCCGTACGCGGAGGGCGGCATGATCATGTTCTCGACCGGCGTGGGGCGGCCGGTCACCCCGAGCATCCGCGGGATGGAATGTCCGTAGATATCGGCATCAACGACGCCGACCTTGTGCCCCGCCGCCGCGAGCGACGCCGCCAGGTTGACGGTGACCGATGACTTGCCAACCCCGCCCTTGCCGCTGACGACCGCGTACACCTTGGTGAGCGACGCCGGCTGGGCGAACGGGATCACCGGCTCCGCCTTGCCGCCACGAAGCTGGGTCTGCATCGCCTTGCGCTGCTCCTCGGTCATCACGTCGAGGTCGACACCGACCCCGGTGACGCCGGGCACCGCGGCCACCGCGTTGGTAACCCGGGTGGTGATGGTCTCGCGCATCGGGCAGCCGGCCACGGTCAGGTAGATGCCGACGTCGACGTGGCCGACGGCGTCGACGGCAACGGACTTGACCATGCCAAGCTCGGTGATCGGGCGGCCGATCTCGGGGTCGTTGACGCCGGCCAGCGCGGTCGTCACCTGCTCGGCGGTGGGCAGCGGGGAGCTCATGTCCACAATGCTACGTGCCGGGGACCAGCGAACGGTCGCAGGTCCCCGGCACACGCGCGAGGGTATGCCGTTAAGACTTCCGGCCCCAGCCCGAGGAGACGACGGCGCCCGTCGTCGGGTTGAGTATCACCGGGTCAAAGTGCGGCCTGGTGTAGAAGTCGAGCAGCCCGCCGGGAGCGTCGAGGCTGCCAGAGCTCGCGTCGAACGAGCCGGGGATGCGCTCGCCGTGCAGCCAGTTGTCCTCGATGAACTTCACCACGGACGTGGTGTCGGTCAGGTTGTTGCTGACGTAGTTCTCCCGCGTGTACGGGGAGATGACGATCAACGGCAGCCGCTGGCTGTAGCCGCAGCGGTCGTTGGCGGCGCCGATCGTCACCGCGACCGACGTGCACATCGCGGTGTCGGTTGCGGCGTCGTTCGACCCCTCGATGATCGTCGGCGCCTGCTGGTCGTACCAGCCGTCCGAGTCGTCGTAGGTGATGACGATCGCGGTCGACGGCCAGTACCTGGACTTCTCGATCGAGTTGATCGTGTTGACAAGGAAGGTCTGCTCGTCGAGCGGGTCGGAGTAACCCGGGTGGCCGTCCTCGTAGGCCGGCGGCTTGATGTAGCTCACGGCCGGCAGCTTGGCGCCGCCGGTGCCGTTAAGCGCGTCGGTGAAGTCGGAGACGTCGTACTGGTGGTTGGCCTGGTCGGTCCGGCCGATGGCGGCGAGCGAGCTCGGCGCCAGGTGGTCAGGGTTCGCGGTCGACGCGTAGTACTCGAACGGGTTGTGGTGCGGCACGTAGTCCGTCACGGTGGCCCCGCCGATGTTCGCGTGCGCCGAACCGCAGACCGCGCCGTCGCTGTTGGTCGAGGTCGGCGCGAAGCCGCCCTGGAACCAGCCCCAGCTGATGTGCTTGGCGTTCAGCAGGTCGCCAATGTTCTCACCGGTCAGCGCGCCGAGCGCGCCCGTGGTGGTGTGGCTGGTGTCCGAGCACTGGTCGTAGTAAGGGTCGATGTCGCCGTACATCGTGCCAAGGCCGGTGGAGGAGTTCACGTCGACGACGGCGCTCGACGTGGTCGGCGCGCCGGGGGTCGCGCTCCAGGCCGGATCGAGCGCCTTCGCCCCGCTGGTGTTACCCGAGGTCACGTTGATCGCGCCGGGCGTGGACGGGCCGAAGCTGGTGTCCCAGTCGTTGTCGCTCATCGCGTAGTCCTGGGCGTAGTTCCACAGCCCGGTGACCGTGTTGCCGTCGAAGTAGTCCATCACGATGCCGGGCGGGCAGTACTCGACGCCGCAGCCCGCGGCCGGGGTGGCGGACTCGGTGTCCTGGACGAACTTGTCCATCTTCCCATTGTCCTCGGCCCCCTGCTCCGCGCTGTAGCCGTGGTCCTGGTCAGAGGTGAGGGCCTGCGAGTGGGTCAGCAGCTGCGGGTTGTACAAGTTCGTGTTGCTGGTGAGCAGCGGGCCGACCGGGCCGCTCTTGGTGATCTTTGTATATAGACCGTTCACGGTGGACGTGCCCGGCTTGGCGTAGAACGGGGTGCCGCTCGCGTTCGACGCGTACGGGTAGGTGCCGAAGTAGTGGTCGAACGACACGTTCTCGTCGAAGATCACGACGAGGTGCTTGATCGGCGTCGCCGACCTGTTGCGGTAGAGCGCCGCGGACACGAGCGCCGGGGTGCGGTACCCGGCGAACGTCGTCTTCGACGTCGTGCTCGCGTTCGCCGCGGTGGCGACCGCCGCCGCGCCTGCGGCAAGGGCGACCGCCGCCCCGACGGCTACGTAGGGTCGGAGCCGCTTGCGACCACTCCGGGCTTGTGGGCGTATGCCCATTCTCAGCCTCCTGAATTCTGCGGGACTTCTTTGACCGCCTGAACCGTTTCACAGCAGGTTGACGCCCAATCGCGGTCAATCTAACCAGAAAGCAAACAAAACCCCAACAGTGGGTCGCTCAGGCCGAGAGGTGATCAGAATAGTAGCGCCCGGCCGTAGTAGTCGCTCGGTCCGGTCACGCCGGGCAGCGCGAGGAAGTACCCGCCGCCGAACGGGCTGATGTAGTCGACGAGCGGCTCATCGAGCAGCCGCCGCTGCACCGTCTCGAACTGGCGCCCGATGTCCTGCTGGTAGCAGGTGAAGACGAGCCCCATGTCCAGGTCGCCGACCTGGTCAAGGCCGCGGTCGTAGTTCCAGGCCCGGCGCAGCAGGCGGCTGTTCGCGGTCGACGGCGTGCGCGGGTTCGCTAGCCTGATGTGCGCGGTGAGCGGGACGACCTCGCCAGTCGGGTCGGCCGCGTAGTCCGGTGTCGCGTCAAGCGAGGCGCCGTCGAGCGGGAAGCCGGTGTCGCGCCGCCGGCCGATCATGGTCTCCTGCTCGAACACGTCCACGCGGTCCCAGAACTCGACGAACATCCTGATCAGCCGCACCACCAGGTAGCTGCCTCCGGCGGTCCAGGCCGGCTCGCCCGCGGCGCCACGCTGCACCCAGACCAGTGAGTCCATCGAAGCGGCCGACGTCACCGACGGGTTCGCGATGCCGTCCATGAACCCAAGCAGGTTCCTCGGCACCGTCCCGGCCGGCCTGGCCGGCGAGGCGAAGCCGTCGATCCGCCAGTTCGCCTGCATGCCGCCGCGGGTGCTCTTTGCGATGTCGCGGAGCGCGTGGATCACGGTGTCGGCATTGCCCGCGCTGAGCTGGAGGATCAGATCACCGCCGGACTGAGCAGGATCGAGATCGTCGTTGGGGAACGACGTCATCGGCACCAGGTGCGCCGGCCGCAGCGAGGCGAGCCCGTACCTGTCGTCGAACAGCGTCGAGCCGACTCCGAACGTCACCGTGAGCCCGTCGGGTACCACCGTCGGCCCGAGCACGCCCGAGTCCGTGGGCGGACCGCCGATGCCCGCGGGCGGCGGCGTGCCGCCCGAGGTCAGGAACCTGGCGCGATCGGTCACGGTCTGGAACAGGTCGGTAAGCGCGGCCCGGTCCGCCGCGGTCACGTCGAACGACACCACCGCGGTCGCACGCTGCGGCTGGGGCAGGATGCCCGCCTGGTACCTGCCGTGGAACGGTACCGCGGGCAGCCGTCCGACGATCGCCGTCTCGTCGGCGTCGGCGGCCGGGTTCTGCGGGTCGCCGTGGTAGGCGTACCCGGCGGCGGCGCCCGCGGCGCCGCCGGCGAGCACGCCGCCAGCAACGCCCCCGGCCATCCCGCGCAGGAACGACCGCCGGGCCGGCGGCCGTGGCCCGGGAGACAGTGACCCGGAAGACAATGGCTGGGAAGGCGCCGCACCAGAAGGCACGGCATCAGAGGGCAGTGGTTCGGAAGGCACCGGTTCGGAAGGCACCGGTTCGGAAGGCACCGGTTCGGAAGGCACCGGTTCGGAAGGCACCGGTTCGGAAGGCACCGGCTCAGAAGGCATTGGCGGTGTTCCTCGGCTCGGCGATGGAGGCGATGGGCGCGAGTTCCTGCGCGAGCTGCCCGCACGCCGCGTCGATCGCCTGCCTGGTGGAGACGGTGAGCGCCGAGACGGGAACCCACGGCCCGTTCTGACGATGCTGCTTTTCCAGGAGCGACTGCAGAAGGTTCAGCCCCGAGTAGACCGCGGGCAGCCCCGGATACCGTGGCGCGAGGAGCGGGTGCAGCAGTGACAGCAGTTCGCGATCGCCCGCGATGTTGGCGAGCGTGGTCGCGAGCGTGGTGCCGCTGCCGTAGTCGTCGTGCCCGGTGAGCTGGAACTCCAGCGCGTTCTCCATGATCTCGTGCGCGCGCAGGCCGATGTCGATGAGCGGGATCTCCTGCGACGGCCACGAGGCGAGCAGCGCGTCCACGTCGCGGGAGAGCGTGCTCGCGACCGGCGTCAGCTCCGTCGCGGCCTGCCCGTGCCACAGCCCGTATTCCAGCCGGTAGAAACCCGTCCATTTCGGGCTGTTCACCCCGACGGCGTCCGCCCGGCCGTCGATCTCGTCGTCAAAGTTCCCGAACGCGCCGTAAGCCGCTCCGAGCGTCTCGTACCGCAGATGCGCGGTCAGCCAGTCGCGCTTGGCCGCCGCGAGGTGCCCTGAGCGAACGTCGGCGGCGAGCGTGCCGGTCTCGCGCGCGAGCAACTTAAGCCCCGCCTCGGTGTAGGCCTGGTACTTCTTGGCGAGCGGTATCACGTCGTTGTAGGTGATAGGCAGGATCGCCTGAGCGCCCGCCGCATGCCCGGGGACGGTGACCGTGGCCCCCTTGAGCGGGTTGAAGTCGTCGAACAGGCAGAGGAAGGCGTACCTGCCCGAGCCGACGTCCAAGGCCATCGGGGTGCTGGTGCCCGGCCCTATGTTCTCGATCTCGTCGTAGACCGCGCCGTTGGCCGGGTCGATCAGGTCGACCTCGCCGCCGCCCGTCGACTGGTTGTTGATCTCGAACGTGTGCCAGCCCGGGCCGGAAAGCCGCCACTGGCCACCGCACTGGTTGCTGCTCACGGTGATCACGTTCGACGGCTGTCCGCTGCCAGAACTACATGCGGCGACGCTGGTGACGAACGCCGCGCCGACGGCAGCGGCGGCGAACAGGCGTCTGGTACGCACAGCGCACAGCATAGGCGCGGATTCGTCGCGGATGTCCGCCAGGGAAGGCGCTGCGCTCAAACGTTCACCTCCTCATCAACTCCCAGACATCAAAATCAACGACAAGAAACCGATCAGGAGGAACGGTCCCGGCCGCCTCCCGCCCGCCCACTGCTCGCCGCGATCGCGATATCGTGCAGCCGTGGATGCAGCTATCTCCCGGGGGGACGACCCCCCGTACCCCCCGGGGCATGCCCGATGAAAAGCGAAGATATCGGACAGTTGTCTCCCGGGGGGACGACCCCCCGTACCCCCCGGGGGCATGCCCGATGAAAAGCGAAGATATCGGACATGCCGCGTACCGGCCGCGCC
>Ga0302314_10020862_pt1 | contig 10821 bp, 12 predicted proteins | sample III_Palsa_N2_3_FD_200533 | JGI IMG/M metagenome (GOLD analysis project Ga0302314, IMG submission 200533) | Peat permafrost microbial communities from Stordalen Mire near Abisko, Sweden - III_Palsa_N2_3 | ecosystem: Environmental > Terrestrial > Soil > Palsa > Peat permafrost | place: Sweden... | reverse complement strand
GGGCGCCGTCATGGTTGGTGCGCCACATGTCGTCCGGGGTGTTCGTACTCCAGGTGCCGCCGAGGGCGGCCGCCGTATGGATCACGCCGCTGACGCCGCGCATAGCCTGATCCAGCGATCCCAGGTCGGCCAGGTCACCCCGGACGACCTCGACGTCCGCGGCCCGCAGGGCCGCCACGTCCGGGTCACCCCGCACCAGGGCGCGGACCTGCCAGCCGCGCCGCGCGGCCAGCAGCGCCACCGCCGAGCCGGCCAGGCCGGTGCCGCCCGTCACCAGCAGTCTGTCTGACATCAGCAGATCGCCCGCCACTAGCCGACGACTTCGGACCGGACCGGGCTGATCGCTGACGCGCCCTCGACCGTCACGGTGCGCCGGGAGAACAGCCAGCCCTGGTCCACCCGGGTCAGCTCATCCCGGTAGACACCCCAGTGGTCCGGCCCGGCCCCCGCCAGGGCCAGGAAATAGCTGGTCGCCTTGGCGCTGTCCGGCCCGGTCAGCTCGATGTTGACCGATGACACGTGATGCCGCAGCCGGCCGAAGTCGTCGGCCGCGCGGAACGTCGACTTGATCTCTTCGACTGTCGCGATGAGCTCCGCGCGGGTATGCACGACCCGGCCGCCGCCCATGTCGTAGTACATCGGGTCGGCGAACAGCAGGCTCAGCTGATCTGGCCGGCCAGCGTCGACGTACCGGGTGTAGCGGCTCATCGTCGCCTGAATCGACAGCCTGGCCTCGATCTCCCACGCTTCCACGTTGCCCAGTTCCTTCCTGTCGCTGCCGCGCGCTTTCGGGCAGGTGGTGGCCCCAGGCCGCGTCCCGCTCCGGCGGACCCCTGGTAACCGTTGAATCATTAGAATAAAGTGAATGATATAAGCTTGTAAACGCTCAGGAGGCGCCTGGCGTCGGTCTCGGGGTCTCTTCCCGATCCCAAGATATAGTTGTATGATTTACCTATCTTCATCTAACGAGGAGTCTCCTGCATGGCCGACACGACAACCGACGTGACCGATCTGGTGGATCTTGCGGCGCTGCGGCGGGCCCTGGCCGCCCAGGTTCCCCCGTTCGAAGATCTGTCGGTCTCGCTGTTGTCCGGCGGCGCCTCCAACCTGACCTTCCGGCTGAAGCTCGACCGCGACGAGTACGTCCTGCGGCGCCGCCCCATCGGCCCCTCGGCCGCCCGCGCGCACGACATGAAGCGCGAGTTCACCGTCATCAGCGCGCTGAACCAGACCGACTTCCCGGTGCCGCGGGCCGTCTTCTACTCCGAAGACAAGGGCGTCGTCGGCGAGCCGTTCTACGTCATGCGGTTCGTCGACGGCACGGCGCTGCACACCCCCGACGATGCCGCGTCACTCGACGCGGCCGCCGCCCGCACGTGCAGCGAGGACCTGATCGGCACCCTGGCGGCGCTGCACGCGGTCGACCCGGCCCAGATCGGCCTCAAGGAGTTCGGCCGGCCGAACAACTTCCTGCAGCGCCGGATCAACAGCTGGCTGAGACAATGGGACTCCGTCCAGCACCGGGATTTTCCGGAGATTCACCTCCTCGGACGACGCCTGCTGGCCCAGATTCCGGCGACCAGCACGACGGCGCTCGTCCACGGTGACTACCGCCTGGGGAACGTGCTGTTCCAGCTGCAGCCGGCGGTACGGCTGGTAACCGTGCTCGACTGGGAGTTGTCAACCCTCGGCGATCCGCTTACCGACGTGGCCCACCTGCTCGTTTACTGGGAGCCGACGAGAGGGCGGATCACGCATCCCTCCCAGGTCATCGCGCGGCAGCCCGGCTTCCTGAACGGGGCGGAGATGGCCGACCGTTACGCGGACCTCACCGGACGCGACTGCAGTGAGCTTTCTTATTACATGGCGTTCGAGCACTGGCGCGCCGCGATCATCAAGGACGCCATCTACCTGCGTGCCCGCAGCGTCTCGCAAGACAAGCTCCCCGACGACGTCGGCTCGCTCGGCGACTCCGTGCAGCGACATCTCGAGGAAGCAGCAGATGTCCTCGCCGACATCGGGTCGACGACGAGGTGACGACCCGGGAATGGAGAAAACGGAATGACCGAAAGCTTTGCCGACCTGCGCGGGCGCGTCCGCGAGTTCATTGACAACGAAGTGATTCCAGCCGAGCCGGTGATGGACGTCGCGGATGCCGCCGCCACCGCGCAACTCGAGGCGCTCAAGGCGGAGGCCAAGCGGCGCGGCCTGTGGGCCCTCGGGCACCCGGCCGACATCGGGGGCGGCGGCCGCACCTTCATGGAGACGGCGCTGCTCAACGAGGTCATCGGGCGGTCCTTCTACGGCCAGAAAGCGGTCGGCACCTGGTCGATGCAGGATTCGCTCATGCTGAAGGAGAACGCCAGCCCCGAGCAGCGCGAACGCTGGCTCAAACCACTGGTGGCCGGCGAGATCCGGTCATCGGTCGGGCTCACCGAGCCCGAAGTCGCGGGTTCCGACCCGACGCTGATCGCGTCAACCGCCGTCCAGGACGGGAACGAGTGGGTGATCAACGCGCACAAGTGGTTCACCACCGGCGCCAACATCGCCGCGTTCACGACCGTGTTCGCGGTGACCGATCCGGACGCGTCCCGGCACAAGCGCGTTTCCGCGATCATTGTTCCCACTGATTCCCCTGGCTATCAGGTCGTCCGCTCCCTGGCGACGCTCGGCACCGAGCACACCATCATGGGCGACCACTGCGAGATCCGGCTCACCGATGTCCGGGTTCCGCTCAGCAACCTGCTCGGTGCGCGCGGCAACGGTTTCGTGATCGGCCAGCGGCGGCTCGGCCCGGGCCGCATCTTCCACGCGATGCGCTGGCTCGGTCAGATGGAGCGCGCGTTCGAGCACCTGGTCGACTATTCCAAGAGGCGCTCCGCCCACGGGTCGCTGCTCATCGACAAGGGGGAGATCCAGGCATTCGTCGCCGAGGCCGCGATGGACATCTTCTACCACCGGGCGGCCGTCCTGGACGCCGCCCGCGCGGTCGACGAAGGCTCGATGGCCCGGATGGAAATCGGCATGATCAAGGTCCGCGGGGCCAAGCTGCTGCACGACGTGGTTGACCGGGCGATTCAGGTCCACGGCGCGCTCGGCCTCACCACGGACACTCCCCTGGAAGGAATGTACCGGCGGGCACGCTACGCCCGTATCTACGACGGACCGGATGAGGTCCACCGTTACACCCTTGCCCGGCTATTCGCGAAGGACGGGGCCAAGGCGCCCTGGGAGCTGACGTGACCAGTGAGGGCAGCTAGCCGGTGGATCTCTCCTTCACCCCCGAACACGAGCAGTTCCGCCGCGAGTTCGGCTCCTGGCTAGACCAGCATGACCCCGGCCCGCTCGACCCGCCGGCTACCCCGCGGGGACTGCGGCAGCATCTGGACTGGGAACGGGTCCTGCACGCAGCCGGATACGCCGCTCCCGGCTGGCCTGAGCGGTTCGGCGGCCGCGGCCTGGACCTGTGGGGTGAACTGGTCTACGACGAGGAGTACGTGCGCCGTCAGCTGCCCGAGCGGCTGAACAAGATGGCCCTGATTCACGGTGCGCGCACCGTGATGGCACACGGCACCGAGGCGCAGCAGAAACAGTGGCTGCCGGGCATCCTCGACTGCTCCGATATCTGGTGCCAGGGCTTCTCCGAGCCTGAAGCTGGCAGCGACCTGGCCGGCCTGCGGACGACGGGCCGGATCGACGGCGACGAGATCGTCATCAACGGGCAGAAGACGTGGACATCGAACGGGGCGATCGCGACCCGGATGTACGCGCTCGTGCGGACCGATCCGGCAGCCCCGAAGCACGCGGGGATCAGCTTCCTGGTCTTCGATCTCAACGACAGCGGCGTTGAGATCCGGCCCATGCGGCAGCTGCACCGTCATGCCGGGTTCGCCGAGGTCTTCTTCACCGACGTGCGGGTTCCGGTCTCCAGCGTCGTGGGCCCGCTGAATGACGGCTGGCGGGTGGCGCAGACCGCGCTGCGGCTGGAACGCGGTGCGGCCCGCGGCACGCACACCCGCCTGGTCGCCAGCCTGCACCAGCTCGCGGAGGCGATCGCCCGGACCGGAGCTGACCGGGGCCTGACCGAGCGGCTTGGTGTGCTCCGGGCCTGGACATTCGCTTATGTCCAGGCGACCTACGCGCTGACCGATCAGGTCAGCGGCGGGCACGACGACGGGGTAACCGCCAGCATGAACAAGCTCCGGCTGTCGGAGATCCAGACCGCCATCCACGAGCTGCACCTGGAGGTGCTTGGCCCGGACGCGGAGATCACCGACCGGCTGGGACCGGACGGCGAACTCATCGGCATGCGGCGCGACTACTGGCACTCGCGGGCCGGCGAGATCTACGCCGGTACCAGCGAGATCCAGAAGAACATCATCGCCGAGCGCGGGCTGGGCCTGCCCCGGGAGCTGAGCCGGTGAATCTCGAATTCACGCCGGAGCAGCTGGCCTTCCGCGACAGCGTCCGCGAGCTGCTGGCGGCGTCCGCCTCGCCGCCAGCGCTCAGGGATCTGTGGACCACCGAAACGGGCCGCAGCCCGGCCCTGTGGGAGCTGCTCGCGGAGGTCGGCGTACCGGCGATCCTCGTTCCCGAGGAATTCGGCGGAGCCGGCGGAGATGAGCTCGACCTGGCACTTGTCCTTGAGGAGATCGGACGGGCGGCGCTGCCGGACGCCATCCTTGAATCTTGCCTGCTCGCGCCGTACCTCATCGCGACCTCGGCCTCGAAAGAAATCCGCGACCACTGGCTGCCGCTGATGGCGGCCGGATCCGCGCGGGTCACAGTCGCCCTCGGCGGCACTGACGTCGTGCCCGATCTGCACGTCAGTGACGGGGTCTTGCTGTCCCGGGACGGCGACTTGGTGCTGCTGACCAGGGACGACCTGGTCAGCGAGCCACTGCAGTCGATGGACCCGTCGCGCCGGCTGTTCCGCGTCCGCCCGCGGCCCGGCGCCGGCGAGCTCCTGGCGGAACCAGACCTGGACGGTGCCGCGTCCCGCCGCCTGGCCGGCTCGGCAGCGATGCTCAACGGGGTCGCCGGCCAGCTGATCGCGCTCGCTGTCGAGTACGCCAAGGCGCGGACCCAGTTTGGCCGGACCATCGGCTCCTTTCAGGGGATCAAGCATCAGCTAGCGCAAGCGGCGAGCATGAACTCGCTCGCCCGGCAGGCCACGAACACGGCGACTTACCGGATCGCCCGCGGTACGGCCGACCACGCCGACGCGGCCGCCCTCGCGCATCTGTGCGCGGTCGAGGCGGAGGCCGAGAGCAACCGGGTGGCGCTGCAAGTGCACGGCGGCGTGGGCTTCACCTGGGAACACAATCTGCAAATCTGGCTCAAGTACGGCAAAACGCTTGAGTTCGCTTACGGCACCAGGCGAGCGACCGCGGAGTTGTCCGGAACCGCGGCGTTCGAGTCCGGCGCAACCCGCTCCGTATGAGGCATACTGCAGCTCAAAAGACACGATCCCGGCACTGCGGCCACCAGCCGACTGCCGCCCAGGCAGCCGACGCTAATAGTTAGATGAGGTAAGCTTTTAAAGTGGTATCTTCCTCGCCAGTGACCTCCAGTCAGCTGCGGATTCCCAAGGCCGCCGAGCTGATAGCGACGAATTTGCGGCGCCAGATCGTGCGTCGCGAGCTCAGCGAAGGCGAGGAGCTTCCCTCCGAGGCCGACCTCATGGCCAAATTCGACGTGTCCCGCCCGACCCTGCGCGAGGCGTACCGGATTCTTGAGTCGGAAGGCCTGATCACCGTGCGCCGCGGGGCGCGGGGCGGCGCCCGGGTGCACATGCCCAGGGCTGACGTGGCCGCCCGGTACGCCGCCAGCGTCCTGCAGGCAAATGGTGTGCTGCTCAGCGACGTCTATGAGGCACGGTCGATCATCGAGGTTCCGGCGGCCGCGATCCTGGCCAACCGGCAGTCACCCGATGACATCGCCACCCTCCGGCTGATCTACGCCGAAGCGGACGCCATCGAAGGCGACCCGGTTGAGTACCTCGAGGCGCATCACCGCTTCCACAATGCCGTCAGCGACCTGGCCGGGAATCAGACGATCGCCCTGCTCGCCCGGATGATCGACGCGATCATTGACGCGGCCGACTTCCAGCTCGTGAAGTCCCGGCTGGCGGACGAATCCGAGATCAGGGCCGGCCACCGGGCCCAGCGTACGCACGCAAAGTTCATTGATCTCATCGAGGCCGGAGACGCGGCCGGGGCCGAAAAGCTGTGGCACAAGCACCTGAGCGAGGCGGGCCGGCATGTGACAAGTACCGGCATAGCCAAGACGACGCTTGACGTCATGGGGTAACTGTGCGGGTCGAGCTCACGAACGACGAACTGCTCGCGACTACCCGCGTGGTCCGCAAGCGGCTGGACTTCAGCCGCCCGGTCGACCCGGCTGTCATCCTGGAATGCCTCAGCCTCGCGGTGCAGGCTCCGACCGCCTCCAACCGGCAAGAATGGCACTGGGTGTTCGTGACCGACCCGGCCAGGAAACGCGAACTGGCCGAGATCTACCGCTCGGATGAGGGTGAGTACGTCGCGCTTCCGGTACCGACGCTGGACCCGGGCGACGTGCGCGCGGCCCGCGCCGCCGCGGTCGCGTCCTCGGCTGATTACCTGCGCGAGAACATGCACCTCGCCCCGGTGCTGCTGGTCCCCTGCCATCTCGGGCGCGTCGATCACGCGCCGGTCGCCACGCAGGCGGCGCTGTGGGGATCCATGCTGCCCGCCGTGTGGAACCTGATGCTCGCGCTGCGCACCCGGGGACTCGGCGCCGCGTGGACCAGCGTGCACCTGCGCCACGAGCGCCGCGCGGCCGAAGTACTGGGGATCCCGTACGAGAACTACACCCAGGGCGGCCTGTTCCCGATCGCCTATACCGCTGGCACCGACTTCAAGCCGGCCCCCCGGCGCCCGCTGAGCGAGATTGTGCACTGGGAAACCTGGTGAGGAAGATGAGCGGCGCGGACGTTCTGCTGTGGGAACTGGTCGAGCCGCACATTGTGCTGCTCACGCTGAACCGGCCGGCCGCCCGCAATGCCATCAACGGCGAGCTCGCCCGTGCCATCGCGGTCGCGGTGGAACAAGTGGAAGCCGATCCCGCCATCCGGGTAGCGATTCTGACCGGCGCCGGGCCAGGTGCGTTCTGCGCCGGGATCGACCTGAAGGAGGCGGCGCTCGGGCGCACCGCTGACTTCGAGACCGAGGCCGGCGGTCTCGCTGGCTTCGTCCGCACTGCGCGCACGAAGATCTGGATCGCCGCGGTTCAGGCGCACGCGCTGGCCGGCGGCCTGGAGCTGATGCTCGCCTGCGATCTCGCGATCGCCGCCGATTCGGCCACCTTTGGCCTGCCCGAGGTCCGCTGGGGACTGATCGCCGGGGGCGGCGGGGTCATCCGGCTGCCCCGCGCGGTGCCGAAACGAATAGCCTTCCAGATGATCGCCAGCGCGCAGCCGATCCAGGCCGCCGACGCCGGCCGGCACGGCCTGGTCAACGCCGTCGTTCCGGCCGGCGAGGTCGTCCCCGCGGCCCTGCTGCTGGCCCGCCAGATCTGCGCGAACTCTCCGGCCGCGGTCCGGGAGAGCATGGCGCTGGCCCGCCGGTCGGCTGACGGGGATGAGAGTGAGCTGTGGGCGCTGCTGGCCTCGGCAACGGATGCGCTGCGCTCGGGGAGCGACTTCACCGAAGGCCCGCGCGCCTTTGCGGAGAAGCGTGCCCCGAACTGGGCCGAGCCTTAGGCAGGGCGCAGGAAGACAGCCGACGCTGTCGCGGCGACCAGCCCGAGAGCACCGTCCAGACGGCACTCCCCGGTGACAAAGTGCTTACGCCGGTCGGTCCCGGCTGACCACGCCCGGAAAAACAGCAGCCTGCCCACCGGAACGGGAGCCCGGTAGATGATGTCGAGCCTGCCGGTCAGCGTCGGTGGACCAATGAGCCAGTTGACCGCGCCCATCATCTCGTCGAACGCGGCCGCCAGCAGGCCGCCGTGCATCAGACCGGGTTGTCCCTGGTGGACCTCGGTAACGTCAACCTCGGCGTAGGTGGAGATTTCCTCGCCCGCGAAAAGCCGCAGCCGCAGGCCAGTCGGGTGCTCCAGGCCGCAGACCAGGCACATCGGCCCGTGCCGGATCATCCGGGTACCGGGGGCCGGCGCATCCCGCAGCCGCGTCGGCAGCACCGCCCCCTCGGGTGGGTCGAGGGCTGGCCGGCCAGTAACTTGGCGCCCGGGCAGCGGCTCAGCCAACCATCCAGGGCGCCTTCACGCCCTCGCCGCGAAGGCCGTCCGGGAGGTCCTCCTGGGCGATGACATCGAGGACCGCGGCCATGCGGCCGAACCCAACGTTGGCCGCCACCCGGAAGCACAGCTCCATCACCTCGGCGTCGGTGAAGTGCCTGCGCAGCTCGGCGAAGGTGTCGTCACCGATCGAGAGGTGATCGGTAGCCATCTTGTCGGCGAAGGCGATGGCGGCACGCTCGGGCTCGCTCAGCGCCGTCGTGTCGTACGGCCGTTCCAGCGAGCAGACGAGATCTTCTTCCACCGGCGACCCGTCAGGGCTGTCGTACCGCAGCGACATGCACAGCCGGCACTGATTGTGAAAGGCGACCCGCAGCCGGACCAGTTCGACGAGCTGGAAGGGCAGCAGGCCGGCCCGCCGGGCGGTGTCCCCGAAGGCGATGTAGGCCAGCGCTATCTCGGGGCTGTGCGCGAAGACCTGCTGGGCGGCGGTGGCGTCGGCGCCGAAGACCGGCTCATAGACCGATGGGGGCGCGAACGGGATTCTCGGCATCTCAGTTACCGCTTTCTGTGCTGGCAGTGCTCGCCGCGCTGGGTTTGCGGCGCCGGATCCAGACGTGGCTCAGCTCGAGCATCGTGGTGAAGCCGGGCTGCACTCCGGGTACGGTCACCCCGAGTTTGCGGCTGTCGCGGAGATAGGACGCCGCGCTCGCGATGTCATCGAACCAGAGTTCCGCGATACCGTCATAGCCCCAGCCCGGGGGCGTCGGCAGCACGATCTGGTTGTGCACGTAGCGGCGGACGTGCAGGTCGAAGGCCGGGCTGGACATGACCGCCTGGGCGTAGTCGCCAGTCCAGGACAGCAGGAAGGACCGCAGGTCGGTGCCCGGGCGCCGGCGGACCAGGTCCAGCACGACGACCTGGCCGCGTTCGCCGTCGCGCAGCACGTGCTCGACTCCGGTCATCGACGACTCGCTCACGTAATCGGAGAACACCCGCTTCTCGTCGATCCGCAGCGTGGGGATGCCCTCCTGGTTGTACACGTCAACGGCGTCGAACAGGCTGCGCAGCCCGAGCAGGTTGGCTCCGTCGAACTCCTGGGTGAGGCCGAGATCGTCGGCGAGGTCAGCGAGCACCCGCTTGCACTGGATGACCGAGTCGAACCTTCGTCCTACCTCGGGAAATGAGCCGGACAGGACGGCATGCTGGCGCCAGTTCTCCACGAACTCGTCGTAGGAGGTGTTCGGGTTCCGCTTGGCGAGATAGATAGTCTTGATGCTCACGACAGCTCCTGCGTCAAACCGGTTGCCTTGAGGGCGGCGTCGATGTCGTCAAGTGCCCGAAAGACGTCCGCGGCCGGGGCGGACGGCAGCACGAAGATCATCCGGTCCAGGCCGAGTGCCGCCAGTGCCTCAAGACGGTGGGGGTCGGGCCGGGCGCCCACCGCGGTGACCGGGACCGGGTCGCGTCCCCGCGCGCGGCAGGCGTCGCCGAGCTCGTCGATCAGACCGGGCAGAGCGGACAGCCGGAGCATGTTGATATCCGGCATCCACCCGTCCGCGAACTCGGCGATATCGTGGAACGCCCGGGTGCCGCCGCGGCCGCCGACGATGAGCGGCAGCCCTGGCTGCTGCACCGGTTTCGGCCACAGCCAGGACTCCTCGAACGAGATGAACCGGCCCTGGTAACCGAATTTGTCCTGCGTCCACAGCCCTTGCATGGCCAGCACGACTTCGCGCGCCCGGGAGCGCCGGGTGGCCGGGTCCACGCCGTGGTCGCGCATCTCCTCCAGGTTCCAGCCGAGACCGACGCCGAACAGCAGACGGCCGCCTGAGACCAGGTCGAGGGTGGCAGCTGCCTTGGCGGTGACGATCGGATCTCGTTGCGCGATCAGGCAGACGCCAGTGCCGACCCGCAGCGTGCTGGTCGCCGCCGCCGCGCAGGTGAGGGCCACGAACGGGTCGAGGGTGCGCGAGTACTCCCGTGGCAGATCCTGACCGCGGTACCACTCGCTCTCCCGGCTCGTCGGGATGTGGGTGTGCTCCGGCAGCCACAGTGACTCAAAGCCGCGTGCCTCCACTTCGCGGGCCAGCTCGGCCATGCCGACGGTCTCGTCGGTCACGAAGATATGCACTCCGATTTTCACTGCTCTCCCCCGGCGACGTTCCCGATCCTGGCCACGCCGGTGCGCGCCAGCGTGCCGCCGACTTCGGCGTCGCACTCGTCGGCCGAGCCCAGCAGGACCGACACCAGCAGCGCGCGGCGCAGCGGGTGGCGCCAGGAATGCTCCCAGGTGTAGCCGATCGCGCCGAGGGCCTGCTGCCCGTTCGCGCCGACGGTGTTGACCGCGCGGCTGGTCATGCCCTTGGCGACCGCCGCGGCGAGCGGGGTCGGTGTCCGCCAGGCCTCGGCGGCGAGCTCCTGGGCGGCGCTGAGCTCGACCTTGGCGGTGGCCAGCGAGTGCTGGACCGCTTGATTCGCGCCGATCGGGCGGCCGAATTGCTCGCGCACGGTGACGTGCCCGATAGCGATGCTCAGCAGTTCGCTGGCCAGTCCGATGAGCTCGTGGGACAGCGCCCG
>Ga0302314_10020860_pt1 | contig 10822 bp, 13 predicted proteins | sample III_Palsa_N2_3_FD_200533 | JGI IMG/M metagenome (GOLD analysis project Ga0302314, IMG submission 200533) | Peat permafrost microbial communities from Stordalen Mire near Abisko, Sweden - III_Palsa_N2_3 | ecosystem: Environmental > Terrestrial > Soil > Palsa > Peat permafrost | place: Sweden... | reverse complement strand
GATTTTGCATCCGGGTCGAGAACGGCGTGATCGTTCCCAACGCCGTCCTGCAAAGCCCCGCCCTGATCGCCATGGACGAGGCCCTGTCAGCCTCGTTCTGGAAAATGATCGCCGACCTGAAAGCCCTGGGCTTCGATTTCGAACAGGTCCGGGGCCGCAAGGACGTGGACAGCGACCTGGGGCTCGAACCCGGCTTCCGGGTCGCCGGCGCGCAGGGCCCGCCAACCCGGCTGATCTCCCGCGTCACCGCCGAGTTCTACCTCGCCAGCATCCTGGGCGGCAGCGCGCCCTTTGGCGGCGACTGGACGGCGTGCGCGGTGTTCGGGGCCGTCATGTCGATCAACGCCGAGGCGATGGGCAAGAGTCTCGACGAGGCGTGGCGCTATGCGCGGGCCGACACCCCGCCGCCGGACGCCGTGCGCCGGCCCGCCACCATCCGCGAGGTGGCCGCCCGCCTGAACCTGGATCGCGAAAGCGCCCGCCGCCACGTGCATGGGCTGATCAAGGGCGGCCGGGTGGTCAAGGGCGACAAGGGCTATCTCGCCAACACCGCATACATGCAGACGCCGCCGTCCCAAGCCGCGGCGGTGGAGATGACCAAGGCCTTCTACCGGATGATCTACGACCTGACGGCGCTGGGGGTTGAGCTGTAAGGGCGGCGGCGGGAAAAGGGGACATGCCCATTCGTCGAGACGCGGACAAATGGCTCCGCAAAAAAGCCAAGCCCGGCGTGCTCCGCTTTCCCGCGGGGTCGGTGGCCTTCTATGGACCCGACGACCGCCGGGCGACCAAGGTCGCGGCCGCGGTGATCCCGCACGAGGGCGGCGAGGCCACGACGCTGCAACGCTGGATCGTGACGGACGGCGATGCGCGGCGCGACAGCACGGTGCTGAATGAGGTGACGGCCTTCTTCAAGCAACACGGCGTCCGCTCGGTAGGCATGCTGGATCGCATCATCGGCTGCCCGCACGAAGAGGGGATCGACTATCCCAAGGGCGAACCCTGCCCCGCCTGCCCCTTCTGGACCGGCCGCGACCGCTGGACCGGCCTGATGGAGAGGTAAGCCCGTCACCGTAAAACTACCTTGTCCCGATCGATGATTTTCCTGAACGATTGGCTTGTGGTCGACCAGTCGACGATATCAACGCGCCAGGGCAGATCAGACGCGGAAAACGCGTCCGCCAGCGCGGCCTGGGTCGCCGGGGGCAACGGTTTGTCGGTTATGATGGCCAGGTCCAGATCCGAATAGGGTTTGGCCTTCCCGGTCGCCCGCGCGCCGAACGCCCAGACCTGATGTTGCGGGACATGCCCGCCGCGCAGCGCGCCCAGGTCCAGGGTCGGAGAGATCATGCCTTGGCCTCCGTGAAAGCGCGGCGGTCTTACAAGGGTCGTTCATCCAAGCCCGCGCGCCGATCGCCGTCAACGCCGATTTCGGCGGCGTGGTCTTCATCGGTGCGGATCGGGCGGATGTTCATGGGTGCTCGTTCAGAACTGGGCGACGGTCAGGCCGCCAGCGCCTGCAGGTCACTCCACTGGCTTTCCACGCCGCGAACGTGGCTCGATACCTGCTGCATCACCGCCAAGTCTTCCGACGCCCAGTCCGCTAGCGACTCCACCACCGCTTCGCGCGGCCAGTCGACATGGGCCTGCATCAGGTCAAAGAACTTCATGTGCGCCGCCGCCATGGATGCCGGCGCCGGCGTAATGGTTTCAAACAGCGCGAGCCGGTCGCCGGGCAGAGCGACCACCAGATCAAACCTATGCCGTTTGGTGCTGATACCGACCAATTCCCTGTCGGCATCAATTTGCAGGCCAGGCAAGGACGCCTGCAAACGCGCCTTGGCTCGATCCGTCAGATCGACGTGGTGGCGCGCGGAGCGAGCATCAATGGCCGCAACGGCCCAGGCGCGACTGGCGTCAGCGACATAGGCGATCGCGGCGGTGAGTTGATCAATCGACACGCCGACGATGGAGAATCCCTGCCCGTCGAAACTGATCCCTCGGGCCGTGGCGATGTCGTTTGCCCGCCGGGCGTCCCCACGCGTCAAATCCTGGACGCCCAGCGCCAACATGGAGCTTCGCCCCGCGCCATCATCGCTCACCTGATAGCCGTCGGGAGCACGGCGCACCGATAAGGTAGCGAGCGCGCCGCCGGGAAGCAGGGTGGTGGTCTCCACGCGCACGGGATCGGCGCCAAGTTCGAGGGCAGGCGCACCAGTGAACATCAAGGATTGAATGAAGTCAGTCACAGCAGCCTGGGCTCCCATGGCGGTGGCGGGAGGACGCCATCTATACGACATGCCTCCAGAAAGATCGTTAGCGCCGCCGCGAAAGTTTCGGGCTCCGGCTCAATCATCTGGGCGAAGGGAACATTATCCCCGGGAGGCCTCGGCCAGGCCCGGTTCAGCCGCCACGGATGCAGCCGGCTCAGACCAGCGGCCAGTCGGACGCCGCGATGTGCAGCCGGCGAGGTCTTGAGGAAGGGGTTCAGATGGGCGTGATCCGGCCGAATAGATAAACGTTGGACAGGCCGGCCATCCATGATCAGGACACACCCGCCGCTCTGGGGGTCGGTGACGAGGGTCGCATGGGCCTGGAGGATGAGGCCGCCGACAACGCCGTCAACGGCAATCGGGACCGCCAGCTTGGCCACGGTTCCACGTTCGTCCTTTACCCAGGTCGCCAACCCGGCCAGGCTCTTGTGCGCCGCAAGCAGGGCGTCGATGTCATCCGCCGAGGTCACGCAGCTCGTCGCGCGCTAAACGCCCCGTTCGGCAACGCCGTCACGCGGCCGTAGCGCGCCAGGGTGTCCAGCACCTGCGTTACGCGTTGTTCGATCCTCTTGCCCCCCTTCTTGAAGCCCCGCGCCAGTTCGGCCGCGGTCATGGCGCGGCCGGAGGCGGCGAGCAGGGCTTCGATGGCCAGGGGCTGTTCATAGCGATCCTTGGGGAAGGCCGGCAGGCCCTTGTCGATGGCGACCACGGTCTCGCCCAGGTCCAGCTCGCCGGTCTTGGCCGCCGCGCCCTTGGCGAAGCGCGGAATCTGATACTCCGGCCGCAGCCAGCGGACGTGCCCGGCGGCCTCTTCCCTGGCGCGCTCGGCGTTCAGCGCCACGAGACGTTCGAGGATCTGCTCGTCGCTCAGGTCGGGGGGCCAGCCGTAGGCCTGCGCGGTCAGGGCGTCGATCTGCTCATGCAGTTCCTTCAGGATCAGCACCAGGCCGCGATGTTTGACGTCTTCTTCGATGGGGCTGAGTGGGGCGCCGGACTTGATCTTTTCGAGGAGGTTGTAGAGGCCGGTCAGGGTGAGATCGGGGTGGTCGGCGAGGACGCGCTTGCGGGTGGCGTCCAACTCGTCCCCAAGCGCGCGAAGCGCGCCGACATCCGAGTCTTCGGCCGCAGGGAAAGGAAATTGAGTAAAGCATTCAGTGTTGTAGACCGGTGTATTCGCTTTTCCGGCCCGACCACCGAACGTTACACTAAATATCTCATGCGCTCTACTCGATAGGACGCTCAATACGTATCCATCATTCGTCGCAATAACCCTAAGTTTTTGATCAGGCAGCACATTAGATTCTATGAACGTAAAATACCTCTGCGGAGAATTTTCGAGCGTCACTAAGTATCGGTTGAGTCCAATCAACGCATCGCGCATGCCGGTTCGATTGGCCTCAAATTTCCAAAATTCGCTTCTAAGCCGCGGGTTCCGCTCTTGCATTCGTCCGGGTTTTACTTGCTCCAATATGTAGCCATAGGCATTTGGCAGATTTTGTCGAAGCTGTTCCTCCGACAAGTCATTCACATCGATCACATAAAATCCACGCCATGACTGCCCAACGTCATGGCCGTTCATAAATTTGGGCGAATATTTTCTTCTTGTTACTGGATCGAGAAACAAATGTTCTCGCAGGGGCCTCTTGATCAAAAGATTGATCGCGTAGGGCTTCACGCCAGCATGGCAAATTCCGTCTGTCGCATTGAGACGCACAAGATTTAGTGGATTCGGTCCAATAGACAGGTTGGGACCAATATAAGCGGTTCGAGTTTCCATATAGTCGGCGTCCTGTGGCACGACGGCGCTGCTCACCAAGTCGTGATCCGGTGCCAGCACAAAGAGGGACTCGCCGGCTTCTCGATCGACTGTGGCAAAAGCCACTCGAATTTTCGCTCCCTCATTATCGGACGGCCAATCGTGATCAGGTATCGCGAACCTTACATGCCATTCCCGCCCTAGCGCGTTTCGAAATACCTCATTGTTCTGTTTCATCCGAATTCGGCTTGTGGAGACGAACCCAATTCGCCTCACAGATTTAGCTCTGGCGGCGTGAATCCAAAAAAATAATACGAAGTCTGCGGCTTGGGTGAACTCGCTGTACGCGGGCTTCAGGCAGTCGACATATGGGTCCGACAGCAGCTCGCGCATTTCCCTGTTTGAAATGAATGGCGGATTGCCGACAATGAAATCTGCGTCCGGCCACAGCGGTTGGCGCGCGTTAGGAAGGGTTTCGACCCGCTCACCTTCCTTCAATTCCACACGAGGGATCGGGTAGCCGTCCCACGTCAACACCGAGTCAAACCCACCCGGTCGACCCCAGTTGATATTCTTGAACGCCCGCAGGATCGGCTCGTTCGGGTGGTGGGTGTAGTTACGGTAGTGCCATTGCAGATAGCCGATCCAGATCACCAGTTCGGCGATGGCGGCGGCGCGGGGGTTCAGCTCCAGCCCGAGGAACTGATGCGGGTCAACGGACTCCCCCTGTAGCGCCAGGCTGGCCTGCGCGTCCCCCAGGTCCGACAGCGTCTGCAGCACTTCCCCCTCAAGCTTCTTCATCAGCTCCAGCGACACATAGAGGAAGTTGCCGGTGCCGCAGGCCGGGTCGAGGATGCGGGTGGTGCAGAGCTGGTGATAGAAGGCGCGGACCTGGGCGATGGCCTCGTCCGGCTTGCCGTCGTCCTTGGCCTGTTCGGCGCGGGTCAGCGCCGCCTGCCAGTCGGCGCGGAGGGGCTCCATCACTGTCACGTCCACCAGCCGCTGGACATAGGCGCGGGGCGTATAGTGCGCGCCGAGCTTCTTCCGCTCCTCGGGGCTGAGCGCCTGTTCCAGCAGGGTGCCGAAGATGGCCGGGTCGACCAGCTTCCAGTCCGCCTTGGCCGCGGCCAGCAGCTCGCCGATCTCCTCGGGGCCCAGATCGAACACCGTGGTGTCCTTGAACAGGCCGCCGTTGAAATGGCGGACGCGGTCTTCGATGTAGGGATTGAAGTCGGCGCCGGTCTCCATGTCCTTCCACAGCGCCTGGAGCCGGTGGCGGAAGTGCGCCGGGTCCTCGACGCACCGCTGCAGCAGCATCTGGAAGCTGCCCTTGGGCAGAAGGTCGGTGTCCTCGGCGAACATCGTGAACAGGCAGCGCATCAGGAAGTGGGCGACGTGCTCGGGGTCGGCCTTCTTCTCCTCCAGCGCCTTGGAGACGTCGGCCAGGCGCTTGGCGATCTCCCGGGTGACTCGAGCGGACTCCCGCGCCGGGTCGAGCGACAGGGGATCGGTCCAAACGGCCGCCAGCTTTTCGCGAACCTTGGGGTCGCGCAGGTCATCCATGAAGATGCGGAAGCCCTTGCGGTCCGGGAACTGGTTGTAGGCGCGGCCGGTGCCGCTGAAATCGGCGTAAAGTTCCAGGCAATGGCCGACGTCGCAGAGGACGATGAACGGCGGGGCGGCGTGGTCGGTGTCGAGCAGGAAGACGTAGTCCTCCGCCTGGCGACGGGCGTTCTGCATCATCACGTCCCAGCCACGAGACGGGGTGCGTTTGCCGAGCAAGGTCGGCTCCTCGGGCAGGAGCGAAAGCTGGGTGGGCGCCGCGTCGCGCCCGGCCGTGCGCGACTGTTTGGCCTCAAGGATGAAGCTGCCGCGCTTGTAGAGATCGATCCGCTTGGGGGCCGTGCCGCCGTCGCTGGCGCGGGGCCGCACAGCGCGTTCGAACACATAGTCGTTGTGGGCGCGCTCCGCGCCAGCGGGCTCGGGCCGCTGCACGCCCAGGACGTCGCACAGCTCCGACAGGAACATCTGATAGTTCGCCCGCTCGGCGCCGCCCTCCCGCGCCGTCCAGCGGGTGATAAAGCCGTCAACGTCCATCAGGCCCCCCGTCGCGGTCGCACCCTATGGGTTGAGGAGCCGGTGGGCAATCGCAGGCGCGAGGTTCCCTGGACAGACCTGGGTCCCCTGCCTTCGCTAGGATGAGCGGATTTTGGTTCGATCTAAATACAACACGTTCTAATCCGCTCCCCACGGATTGACGACCTCCACCGGGAGCCCCTCGAAATCCCTGATGGCGCGCGTCGCCAAGGCGGCGCCGGCTTTGCGGGCGATGCCGGCGATCATCATGTCGGAGGGCAGTCCGGCGCGCCCACGCGAGGCTCTCAAGCGGCCGCTTCACGGGCGGCCACATCGTCCAGCGGCAGGACGGCCAGGCGCCGAGGAGCGTTTAGAAGCGGGCGAGGAGGTCGTCCCTACGCCGGTCATCGGGCAGGCGCCGGAGCCCGAATTTCCGAGACGCTCACCGCCATGGCCGTGAGCCGCACAGCGCCCAGGCCGTTCAGCTACCGCCGCGTCGGGCGCGGGCTTCATCCGTTCGCAGACGACACTGGTGTCGGCGTGAAACGGCCTCGCCGATCATGACTGGACGGCGGGCGGGAAAACGCGCCTAGCTGGCGCCCGGCTTTGGGATCGCGGGTGAGCGGCGCCTTGGCGTTCGTGCCCTGAAACCCCAAGTCTGAAGGGGCCCGCGAGGCGCGGGCCGGCTCTGGGAGGGCCTGATGTCGAATTCCAAGATTGGCGTGGCGGCGATCGTCGCGGTTCTGGCGGCGTCGGCGCCGGGCGCGGCGGCCGCGCAAAACGCGCCGCTGGACCTGTCCTCAAGCCCGTCCGCCGGGATGAGCGGCCGCACCAGCATCAGCGACCGGGTTCGCGCCCTGAACGCCAAGGTGACCGCCGAGCTTGGATCGCGGCAGATCTCGCCGGCGAACGCAGTGGTGATTCAGCGCGAACTGAACGGGATCCAGGGGCAGCTGAGCGCCGACCAGGAGAAGGACGGCGGCCACCTCACCGTGGCCGACCATCTGGATCTGCAGGCCCAGGTCGACAAGATTTCCGATGAGATCCGCAAGGACACCCTCCCCACGCATTAACGGCGGCGGTTTCATCGCGTCGTGGCGCTCAAGCCGGACTTAAGCCAATTCCCCTCTTGGTGCCCCAGGTCGGACTCGAACCAACACGTCTCTCGACAACAGATTTTGAGTCTGCCGCGTCTACCATTTCGCCACTGGGGCGGCGCAAGGGCGCGCACTCTACTCATGGGCGGCGCGGGGTCAACGTGGCGTGGGCCGGAGCGCAGAAAGTATGAACCACGGAGCACACGGAGGGCACGGAGGGCGCGCAACCGGCGCGGCTTGGTGTTGAAGGATCGCGGGCGAAGCCCGCCTTCAGGCTTCCTCGCCGGCTTGCGGGATTGACCCGAACTCCGTGCGCTCCGTGTGCTCCGTGGTGAATCCTCACCGCTACCCCGGCTTCTTGATGATCTGGCTGAGCCGGGCGCCGCGGTCGTAGCGGCTGGGGCCGCGGAAGGCGACGACTTCGCACAGGATGTCGCCGCCGGGATGACCCTGCCAGATATAGCCGCGCTCGAGATAGAGCGGGCCGCCGTCGGGGCCGAAGGCTTCGAAGGTGTCGCCCCAGGGGACCAGGCGCGACAGGGCCGACCAGCTGAGGGTCAGGGCCGCCTTCATCTCCTCGGCGGCGGCGGCGGCAAGTTCGGGGTCGAGGGCGGTGTCCACTTGGGGGGTCCTGGCTGGCGAGGTGCGGGGGCAGCATGTGGGGAGGATGGGACGGATGGCAAGGTTTTGGATTTCTGTATTGCTTGAAGAAACAGCGCTCATCCCCGCGCAGGCGGGGACCCAGGGTTACAGGCTCGGACTCTCCACCGAACCGCTACAGTCGCGTTGGAACGCGCGGCGCCAAGTCCCCTGGGTCCCCCGCCTGCGCGGGGATGAGCGCCATATTTTGAGGTCTGTTGTGACGCCCCCTTCCCTGCTAGAGCCGCCGAGGTCTGGGGGTTCCATCGGCATGCTGCGTTCCATCTACAACTTCATCATTCGCCTGGCGGGGGGCCCGTATGCGCTGCCGGCGCTGATCGTGCTGTCGGTGGTGGAGGCCACCTTTCCCTGCCCGCCGCCGGAGACGCTGATGGCGCCGATGGTGCTGGCCCGGCGCGATCGGGCCTTCCTCTATGCGGGGCTGGCGATGGCGGGGTCGATCGTCGGCGGCTGCATCGGCTATGCGGTAGGGATGTTGGCCGCGCCCTGGGCCCAGCACCTGATGGCGCTGACGCACCACACGGCGGCCTTTGTCGCCTTCCAGTCCGCGTTTCAGAAGGTAGGGGTGTGGATCATCATCGCCAAGGGCGTGACCCCGATCCCCTTTATGGTGGTGACCCTGGCGGCCGGCATGGCCCACCTGGCCCTGTGGCAGTTCGTGGCCGCGGCGATCGTCACCCGCGGCGGCCGGTTCTTCCTCGGCGCGGCGCTGTTGCAGCACCCGGCGGCGCAGGCCTTCATCGAAAAGTATCTGAACTGGCTGGCGATCGCCGGAGTGGTGGTGATCGTGGCCCTGCTGGCGATCGCGTTGCACTTGGGTTGATCGGCGTTTCGGAGCATAGATTGGCGCCATGAACGCCTTGATCGCCTGGACCTTGAAGTGGTGGCTGTGGCTGGCCCTGGGCACGTGCGTGGGGATGCTGGCCATCGCCCACGGGTTCCAGACCTTCGGCGGCCTGGCGCCGTGCGAGCTCTGCCTGAAGCAGCGCGACGCCTATTGGGTCGCCATGGCGGTCTCGGCGGCGGCGATCGCGGCGCGGGCCTATGCGCCGACGCGCCGGAGCATAGGCCCGCTGCTGGGTCTGATCCTGATGGCGGCGTTCGCGGCGGGCTGCGGGATCGCGGTCTATCAGGCCGGAGCGGAGTGGAAGTGGTGGCCGGGGCCGGAAAGCTGCTCCGGCGCGGCGCTGAACCCGGGCGCCATCGACCTGAAGGCGTTCCTGTCGAAGGGCCCGATCCATGTGGTGCGCTGCGACGAGGCGTCGTGGCGGTTCCTGGGACTGTCCATGGCCGGCTGGAACGCGCTGATCTCGCTGAAGATGACGTTGTGGAGTCTGAAATGGGCGGGCTGGAGCCGGCGGCATGACTAAGACTCATCTGGCCCGGCCGGGCCTTGGCGCGCCCGAGGCGCGGACGGCGGAGATGTTGCGGGTGGACCACGCCGGCGAGCTGGCGGCGGTGCACATCTATCGCGGCCAGCGGGCGGTGCTGGCGCGGGCGCCGGGCAAGGACGCCCTGGCTTGGCGGCTGCAGGAAATGGAGGCGCACGAGGCCGAACACCTGGCGGCGTTCAACCAGATTTTGACCCAGCGCCGTGTGCGCCCGACGCTGATGGCGCCGCTGTGGCGCGCGGCGGGGTTCGCCCTGGGCGCCGGGACCGCGCTGCTGGGCGAGAAGGCCGCCCACGCCTGCACCGAGGCGGTGGAGAATGTGATCGAGCAGCACTACGCCGGCCAGATCGCCGAGATCGCCGATGATGAGCCGGCGCTGGCCAAGGACTTGGCGCGGTTCCGCGACGAGGAGCTGGCGCACCGGGACGAGGCGGTGCGGTCCGGCGCCAAGTCGGCGCCCGGTTATGCGTTGCTCAGCGCCGTGATTGGCGCCGGCTGTAGAGCCGCCATCGCCATCAGCGAGAAGATCTGAGGCTTATGACGCCAGACGAGATCGAGGCCATGCGCCGGGCCGCCGCGGCGCCGGAGATCGCCAATTCAACAGGCGCGGACGGGGCGGCGCGGGACCTGAGCGCGGCCTTCGTCGCCGACCCCTTGTTCGACTGGTTCTCCCGCCCCGGCGCGCGGCGCGCCGCCGCCCGGCTGGCCTTCTTCCGTCATCTGATGAAGGAACTGATCCTGGAGGTCGGCGAGGTGATGCGGCCGTCCACCGGCGGCGCCGCGGCGGTGTGGATGCCGTCCGAGAGCCTGGGGCCGAACCCGATCGTCAAGGAGATCGCCGCCCTGCCGACCCTGATCGGCCTGTCCGGCTGGCGCCGCTTTCCGCGCCTGATCCGCCTGCGCGACGTGATGGACGCGCATCACCCGATGGATCGGCCGCACGACTATCTGTGGTTTCTCGGGGTGACGCCGGAAGCGCAGGGCCACGGCGTCGGCTCGCGGCTGATCAAGGCCAGGCTGGACGCGCTGGACGCCAAGGGCCGCCCGGCGTTCCTGGAGACGGCGACGCAGGCCAATGTGCGTCTGTATGGCCGCCACGGGTTTACGGTGATCGGCGAATACAAGGCCCCGCCCGACGGACCGAAGAACTGGGCCATGTGGCGCGAGCCGAAGACGCCGGTCTAACCGGGGGTTCGCGGCGGCGGACTATCGGTGCGTCAGGCGCAGGATCAGCAGGACGACGCCGATCCAGAACAGGCCGGGCACACCGATCAGCAACAGCAGCCTCACCCATCCCGGGAACCGCTTTACCTCGTCAGAATCCTGTTCCAGAGCCGGCTCGATTTTCAAAAACTTCATGCGCTCTAAATGCCAGCGGCGCGATTTGCGCGCGGCGTTCAAAGTCGACAGCCTCCCATGACGCCACTCCGGACGAGCTTATTCTTTGACCATTAGCTTATGGCTAAGCTTATCGGCGAACGTGGTCGATTCACGCGCGCGTTTATATGTGCACCGATTTGTGAAGAAGCAAATTCTTTCACGCTTAGGGCGACCTGGCGCCAAATATTA
>Ga0302314_10020859_pt1 | contig 10822 bp, 9 predicted proteins | sample III_Palsa_N2_3_FD_200533 | JGI IMG/M metagenome (GOLD analysis project Ga0302314, IMG submission 200533) | Peat permafrost microbial communities from Stordalen Mire near Abisko, Sweden - III_Palsa_N2_3 | ecosystem: Environmental > Terrestrial > Soil > Palsa > Peat permafrost | place: Sweden... | reverse complement strand
CGCCTAGCTTTCCGCCGACCCTGAGTTTGGCTCAGGCAATCGCCGCCGAGGCCGAATTTGCCCGGCGCTTGCTTTCGTTGGATGCTGACCGCTACGCCGCCGGCAAGGGACTTGAACTTTATGACTGCCACTATCGCAACGCTTCTCGCCGCTCACGCCGCGGGCAAGCCGGTGACGGCGACGATCGAAGAGACTTACGATCGCATCGCCGCCCATGACGATCCGGCGCTGTTCATCGCCATCCGCCCGAAAGCTGAGGCTTTGGCGATTGCGGAGCGCCTCGAGGCGTCAGGATCCGCGGGCAAGCCGCTCTACGGCGTCCCGTTCGTCGTCAAGGACAATATCGATGTCGCCGGCCTGCCGACGACGGCGGCCTGTCCGGCTTTCGCCTATCGCCCCGGCCGTTCGGCGTTCGTCGTCGAGCGGCTCGAGCGCGCTGGCGCAATCGTCATCGGCAAGACCAACCTCGATCAGTTCGCCACCGGGCTCGTCGGCGTACGCTCGCCCTACGGCGTTCCGCGCAATGCGCTGCGCTCGGATCTCATTCCTGGCGGGTCGAGCTCCGGCTCGGCGACCGCGGTCGGCGCGGGCCTCGTTCCGTTCTCGCTTGGCACCGACACGGCGGGATCGGGGCGCGTGCCGGCGGCGCTCAACGGCATTGTCGGGCTGAAGCCGTCGCTCGGGGCTCTCTCCACCTCCGGCGTCGTCCCCGCCTGCCGCACGCTCGACACCGTCTCGATCTTCGCCCGCGATGTCGCCGACGCCTTCACCGTCTTTCGCGAGGCGATCGCGTTCGACGAACAGGACGCTTACAGCCGCTCGTTCCATGAGTCCTCCCTTTCGGCGTTCCCGAGCGGGATTCGGCTCGGCGTTCCCCGCCCGGATCAGCGGCAGTTCTTCGACGACAAGGTCGCGTCAGCCGCGTTCTCGCAAGACCTTCGGCTCGCTCAATCGCTTGGCGCCCGCATCGTCGAGTTCGACTTCGAGCCCTTCGCCGAGGTCGCCCGCATGCTCTACGACGGACCGTGGGTCGCCGAGCGCTACGCGGCGACCAAGCCGCTCATCGAGACCAACCCTGAAGCCCTCCATCCCGTCACCCGCGCGATCATCGAGAGCGCGCGGAAGTTCGACGCCGTTGCGGCCTTCGAGGCGTTCTATCGGCTCGCCGATCGCAAGCGGCGAACGAGCCGCGCGTGGTCGGAATTCGACGCGATGGCCGTTCCGACGATGCCGCGCTTCTACACGGTCGCCGAGGTGGAGGCCGATCCGGTCCGGCTCAATTCCCGGCTCGGGACCTACACCAACTTCGTCAACCTGCTCGATCTTTGCGCAATTGCGGTTCCCGCCGGCGTGCGTGGCGACGGGCTGCCGTCGAGCGTCACCCTGATCGGCCGCTCCGGCGCCGACGGCCTCCTCGCCGGCCTCGCCGCCGCGATCCAGGCCCGTTCCGGCGCGCCGACCAAGGCCGCGGCCCCAGCCGCTTCGCCTGCGCCGCAGGCGGCCTCGAGCGCGCCGGGCGAGCGGATCGAAATCGCGGTCTTGGGCGCGCATCTCTCGGGGCTGCCGCTCAATCGCGAGCTCGTCGACCTCGGCGCGTCGTTTTCGCGTGAAGTCGAAACGGCGCCCGACTACCGTCTGTTCGCGCTGCCTGGCTCCGCTCCGGCCAAACCGGGACTGTTGCGGGTCGCTGAGGGCGCAGGCTCTGCGATCAAGGCCGAGATCTGGACGCTCGACCGCGGCGGCTTCGGCGACTTTGTCGCCAGGATTCCGGCTCCGCTCGGGATCGGGACGATCCGGCTCAAGGACGGCGGATCGGTGAAAGGATTTCTGGTTGAAGCCGAGGCGGTCAAGGTCGCGGAGGACGTTTCGCGCTTCGGCGGCTGGCGCGCCTATCTGGCCTCTCGCTGAATCGCACCGCCGGTGGACGTGGTCCGGAGACGGCTATGGACAGTGACTGTGCGCAAGCGGCCCGGGCTTCAGCCGCGCCAGATCGAACGCCAGCACATCTCGCAGCAGATCCAGAAACGCGTCCGCCCCGTGGTCGGCGCAAGCTTCGCCCTTGTCCGCGGTGGCGTTCGCGGCGTCGCCGGCCGCGCCGAGCTCGTTGAGGTCGCTCGACATCCAGCCGAAGCCGATCGGCTGGGTGACGCGAAGGTGGCGGAATTCCTTCTCGATCGCGATCGCCGAGCTGACGAAGTTCTGCGCTTCGCTCATCCGCACGGTGTCAGGCTTGAAGGCGAGCATCAGCGAGGTCTCCACGTCGCCGGCGTGAATGCCGTGGGCGCGCTCGACCGCGGAAAACATGTCCGCCGGATATCCCAGTCGCTGCCAGGCCGCATGGACCGCGAGCATCCGGTGGCGGACACGCAACTCCCTGACCACCGCGTCGATGACCGGAACGTTTCCGCCGTGCGAATTCATGAAGATGAGCTTGCGGCATCCGGTGCGGGCGACGCTGTCGCCGATCTCGGTCCACGCGCGGGTTACCGTCTCCATCGAAAAGGTCAGCGTGCCGGGATATTCGGTGTGCTCGTTCGACTTGCCGATCGCCTGCACCGGCAGGATCAACACCGGCATGTCGTCGGGTATGCGGCCCGCCGCCCGTGCGAGGTAGCCCTCGTTGATGAACATGTCGACCCCGACCGGCAGGTGGGGCCCATGCTGCTCGATCGCGGCCACCGGCAGAACCGCGACGACCTTGCTCATGTCGGCGGCGGCAAAATCGCGCCAGCTCATCTCGGCCCAGAACTTGGTTGGCAACATCCGGATCTCCAAAGCGTTCAAGGCGCACGCGCGGCGACGGCCTCGATCTCGACCTTGAATTCGGGGCGGGCGAAACCCTGGACGACAATCAAAGTCGAAGCCGGGGGCGGATTGCCCACAAATTCGTCACGCACCTTCATGTAGCCGCCCAAATATTGGGCCGAAGCGACATAGGCATTAAGGCGGACGAGGTCCCCGAGCGACATCGCCGCTTCGCCAAGCACCGCTTGAATGGCGCGAAAGCAAAGACGCGCTTGCGCTTCCACGTCGTCGGGAATGACGCCGTCGCGGCCAATTCCCAATTGGCCCGAACAGAAGACGGTCCGCGCGCCGGCTTCGACTTCCACGGCATGGGCGTATTTTGCGAACGGGGGATGGATCGTGTCCGGGTTGAATCTGCGCATCTTGCGTAAGGTCTCCAGCGGCCGGTCGCGGTTTGGGCGGCTGGCGCCCCAGCCTCAATGGCGCCTAAGTTGCACGTGTCGTTAGGTTGCACGTGTCGTATTGCAACTCGAGACCGGAGTGAACAATGAAATTCCTTGGCGCTCGCCTAGCGGTTGGGCTCTGCCTGTCCGCGTCGTCCGCGTTCGCGGCCGACAAGGTCTCGTTCGGGACCAACTGGCTCGCCGAGGCCGAGCACGGCGGATATTACCAGGCTGTCACCGACGGCACTTACGCCAAATACGGTCTCGACGTCGCGATCGTTCAGGGCGGCCCGCAGGCCAACAACGAGCTGCTGTTGGCCGCCGGAAGGCTCGACTTCTACATGGGCGGTAATCTTCTGCTCGCCTTCGACGCGGTCGCCCGCAACGTGCCGATCGTCGTCGTCGCCGCCCACTTCCAGAAGGACCCGCAGATGTTCATGTCGCATCCGGGAGAGGGCCTCGACAAGTGGGCCGACCTGCCGAACGCATCACAGACGATCATCGGCAAGGAAGGGCTGGTCACGTTCTATCAATGGATGGAGTCGGCTTATGGGTTCAAGGAAGAGAACGTCAGGCCCTACACATTCAATCCCGGGCCGTTCATCGCCGACCCGCACTCGATCCAGCAGGGCTACGTCACCTCGGAGCCGTTCGCAGTCGAACGCGAGGGCCACTTCAAGCCGAACATCTTCCTGTTCGCCGACTACGGCTATAAGACCTACGCGACCACCGTCGAAACGCGCGCCGACCTGATCGCCAGCAAACCGGACCTCGTTCAGCGGTTTGTCGACGCGTCAACGATCGGCTGGTACAATTATCTCTACGGCGACAATACGAAAGCGAATGCGCTGATCAAGAAAGACAATCCCGAAATGACGGACGAGCAGATCGCGTTCTCGATCGGCAAAATAAAGGAATATGGCCTCGTCGACTCCGGCGACACGCTCAAGCTCGGCGTCGGGGCGATGACCGACGAGCGGATCAAGGATTTCTTCGATTCGATGGTCAAGGCCGGCGTGGTCAAGCCGGATGTCGATTACAAGAAGGCTTACACGCTGCAATTCGTCGACAAGGGCGTCGGCCTCGACCTGCGTCCGAAGTGAGCGTAGGGGAAGTCCTCCCATGAGCGCCGGCAGGAGACCCTTGCAGGCGCCCCGTCGGCGCGCCGGAGCGGAACCCGATCCGCGATGACTGCTCCGTTCGTCTATCCCAGCGTCAAACGCTACGCGCTGAGGCAGGCGCGCGTGCTTGGCCGTTCGCTCCCGAAGCCCGAGGGGCCGCTCGATTTTGACGGCTTCGCCACCGTCGACATTCTCGTCGACGCGGGCGCAATCGCGAAGATCGCTCCGGCCGGAGCCGTCGACTTCGGCGACGTTCCGGAAGCCGCATTGTCGGGGCGGATCGTGCTGCCGCTGTTCGTCGACGCGCACACTCATATCGACAAGGGTCACATCTGGCGACGGAAACGCAATCCGGTAGGGGACTTCCCGAGCGCGCTCGCCGCCGCCATCGAAGACCGTTCGGCCAACTGGACCGCAGCCGACGTCGCCGCACGGATGGAATTCAGCCTGCGCTCAGCCTACGCCTACGGGACGACGGCGCTGCGCACCCACATCGACAGCATCGGCGCCCAGACGCGCATCAGCTGGCCGGTTTTCGCCGAGGCGCGCGAGCGCTGGCGGGACAGGATCACGCTCCAGGCGGCGCCGATCTTCAGCGTCGATTTTGCCCTCGACCGATCGCACATGGCCGACATCGAGGCGATGCTCGACGCCCACGGAACCGGAATCCTCGGCGCGGTCACCTATATGGTCCCCCGCCTGCGCGAGGGCCTCAAGACCCTGTTCGAGCTCGCCGAGCGCAAAGGCTGGGAGCTCGACTTCCATGTCGACGAAAGCGCCGATCCGGCGGCGCGCTCGCTCAAGATCGTCGCCGACATGGCGATCGAGCGCCGGTTTGCGCGCCGCATTCTGGTCGGCCACTGCTGCTCGCTCGTGCTGCAGGAGGACGACGAGCGGCAAAAGACGATCGACGCCGTCGCCCGCGCGGGGATCAGCGTCGTCTCCTTGCCGATGTGCAACCTCTTCCTTCAGGATCGCCATCCCGGCCGCACCCCGCGCTGGCGCGGCGTCACCGCCCTGCACGAACTCAAGGCGGCCGGCGTCAACGTGATGATCGCCAGCGACAACACCCGCGACCCGTTCTATGCCTTTGGCGATCTCGACATGATGGAGACCTGGCGTGAAGGTGTGCGGATCCTGCACCTCGATTATCCGTTCGCCGATTGGGCGCCGGCGGTCGCGGCCGCGCCGGCCCGGGCGATGGGATTGGACCTCGGACAATTGCGCCCCGGCGGGCGCGCCGACATGATCCTCACCAGAGCGCGCGACTTTCCCGAGCTTCTCGCCCGTCCGCAATCGGATCGCATCGTGGTCAGAAACGGCCAACCGTCGACCGCTGAGCCTCCCGACTATGCCGAGCTCGACGGCCTCAAGGGCCTCGCGCCATGAGCCGTACCTACGACATCGCGGGCTTGAAAGCCCTCGTCGGTCCGGTCCAGTGGGAGGACAATCCCATTCTGGTCCGGCAGAAAAGCCGCGACTTCTACTGGTATTCGCCGGTGCTGAAGCGCGAGCTCGAGGCAGTGACCGCCGACGTCGTCGTAACGCCTACGAGCGAAGCGGAAGTCCGCGCCGTCCTTGCCGCCGCTTACCAGCTCGAGATTCCGGTCACCCCGCGCGGGGCCGGCACCGGCAACTACGGCCAGGCGATGCCGCTCATGGGCGGCGTGCTGCTCAACCTCGCAGAGATGAACAAGGTCAAGTCGATTGAGCGGGGCCGCGTCGTCTGCGAGCCCGGCGCGTTGATCATCGACGTCGACAAAGCGGCGGAAGCGTCGGGGCAGGAACTCCGCATGCATCCCTCGACCCGCGGGACCGCTTCGGTCGCCGGCTTCGTCGCCGGCGGTTCGGGCGGCGTGGGCTCGATCAACTGGGGCGGCTTACGCGATTTTGGCAACGTGCTGCGCCTTCGCCTCATGACGATGGAGGCAGCGCCGCGAGCGCTCGAGCTTACCGGGGAGGATCTGCACAAGGCAGTGCACGCCTATGGCACCAACGGAATCATCACCGAGGTCGAGATGCCGCTGACGGCGCATTACGACTGGGCCGACGTCATCGTCGGCTTCGACTCTTTCGACGCCGCGGCGGCTTATGCGCTCGCGCTCGGCGAGCAGGACGGGATCCTGAAGAAGCTGATGACGGTCGTCGCCGGGCCGACGCCTCACGACTGCTTCCTGCGCCACCGCGCCCTCATCCCGCCCGGCGCGAGCGTCGTCATTCTGATGATCGCCCCGCACTCGCTCGACGCGTTTGAAGCTTTCACCCGACCCTACAGAGACGCGCGGATCCTGCTCGACTCGAGCCATGCTGCGCCCGAGACGCTCGCCGGCCTGCCCCCCAACTACGAACTGACCTGGAACCACACGACGCTTCGCGCCTTACGCGTCGATCCACGCGTCACCTACCTGCAGGTCCGCTATCCGACCGATGGCGGGCTTAAGTTGATCAAACGCATCCATGACCTTTATGGGCCCGAGGTCAGGGGACACCTCGAGCTCATCCGCTTCAACGGCCGGATCGCCTTCGCCGGGCTGCCGCTGGTCGTGTTCACCACCGAAGCGCGGCTCCAGGAGATCATCGCCGAGCACGAAGCGATGGGCGCGATGATCTTCAATCCCCACCGTTACACCCTCGAGGAGGGCGGCATGAAGCAGACCGACGCGATCCAGCTCGCCTTCAAGCGCGAGACCGATCCCCGGGGCCTGCTCAATCCGGGCAAGATGATCGCTTGGGAGAACCCGGAATTTGATTTCGCGGCCGGCAAGAACTTCCTCTTTCCCGGCCTCGAGGCGCGCGCGCGCGCGGCGCAGGGCTGAGCGGAAGTGCGGATTCTGGTGCTCTTCGCCCACCCGGTCGAGACGAGCTTCGGCGCGGCCCTGCATGCGAAGCTGGTCGAGGTCCTGCGCGCCAGGGGACACAAGGTCGACGATTGCGATCTCAACGCCGAGGGCTTCGACCCGGTGATGTCGCGCCAGGAGCGGATCGATTATCACAATGTTGCGGTCAATCGGGCCCGTGTAGCCCCCTACGTCGACCGGCTGCTCGCCGCCGAGGCGCTGGTGTTCTCGTTCCCGGTCTGGAATATGGGCTTCCCCGCGATCCTCAAGGGATTCGTCGACAAGGTCTTCCTGCCCGGGGTCAGCTTCACGCTCGGCGAGGACGGCTCCTATAATCCGCGCCTGCACAACATCAAACGTCTCGGGGTCGTGTGCACCTATGGCGGCGGGCGGCTGCTCACGTTCATGATGGGCGACCCGCCGCGCCGTTTCCTGACCCGCTCCATGCGCCGGATCTGTGCGCCAGGCGCCCGGTGCGACTATCTCGCCCACTACGACATGAATCACACCAGGCCCGAGCGGCGCGCAGCGTTCCTCGAAAAGGTCGAGGCGAAGTTCTCGACCTGGTGAGCGGCGATGGCGCCTGCGGGGTCACTCCGTCCCCGAGGGTTCCTCGCCCTCGATGGCCCGGCGGTGTTTCGTTAGCTCGCCCCCGGCGAAGTCCATGAACGCACGCACCCGCGCCGCCCGGCGAAGATCGGCGTGGGTAAGCGTCCAAAGTCCGGCGTCGAGTTCCGGCAGCGGGTAGCCGACCCGGACCAAGTCCGGGCTTCGATCGCCAAGGAAACACGGCAGCAACGCCGCGCCAACCCCTTGAAGCGCCAGCTCGAGCATGCAGTGGGCCGAATTCGCCTTGGCGGCGATTCGGCCCGGATCGACATTGGCCTCGATCCACCGCCGGCCGGACGCCGGCGCGAGCGTGGCGCCATAACCGATGAACGAGAACGGTTCCGTCGTGTCGGCCTCGGCCGCCGCCGCCGTGTCGCGCCGGCGGTAAACGCACCATCGCGCGGTGCAGATTCGCCTGCCGACCAGGGTTTCCGGCGGATCGTTGGTCAGCCTGACGGCGACGTCGACGCCGCGCCGGGAGAGGTCGAGCGCCTGGTTCGATAGGATCAATTCGACGATCACGCCCGGATTTGAGGCCTGAAACTGGGCGACGATCGCGGGCATGAAGTGCAGGCCGATGCTCATGGGAACGGTGACGGAGAGTTCACCCGTCGGCTTGACGTCGCGCCCTGCGATCCGGCGCTCGAAGTCGATGATCGAAGCGGCCATCGTCGCCGCCAGCGCGATCATGTCCTCGCCCGCAGAGGTCGGCTCGTATCCGGCGCGGGAACGGTCGAAGAGGCGGGCGCCGACCGCGGCCTCAAGCGCCGCCAGCCGCCGATAGACCGTCGATTGATTGACGCCCAGACGTTCGGCGGCCCCGGCCAGCGACCGCGCGTCGGCGATCGACTTGACCAGGCGAAATTCGTCCCAGCTCAAATCCGAGTTCATGCCGCCTTCGACCGCCCGCCGCTCACCCCCGCCGACGCCATGCGGCGCGGCCTTTTCGCTGAAGCCCGCCCAAACTTACCCACACATATTACAAACTCCGCGCCGGAAAAGCACAAGGTTGGTCCGATCCCGCGACTCCTTAGCTGGTCCTGGGCGCGGCCGCCCGCCGGAGCCGATCGTTGATCGCCGCCCCAAGCCCATAGTCCGGGATCGGGGCGACAGCGATCCGCGCCGCGCCGCCGGCGTCGAGCGCCCGCAAATAGGAGAACAGATGCGATGCAGCCTCGATGAGGTCTCCGGCCGGCGAGAGATCGAGCCGCGCGCCTGCCGCGCTCTCCTTGAGCAAGCCGGCGAAATCGAGCGCGGCCTCATCCGCGCGGGCGTCGGCGGCGCCCAGTCTAAGATCGGCGTTGGGCGCGTAATGCGACGCCAGTTGTCCGGGCGCGTTCGGCGCCGTTGGCGACCCGCCGGCCGACTCGATCGGCGAACCGAGCGCGGATTCGATCGCCTCGCGGGTGATCGCTCCCGGACGCAGCAATCGAGGCAGGCCGGCGACAATTTCGACGATCGTCGATTCGAGGCCATAGCGGCACGGGCCTCCGTCAAGGATCCAGTCGACCCTGCCGTCGAGATCGGCGACGACGTGGGCGGCGGTCGTCGCGCTGACCCGGCCCGATCGATTGGCGGAGGGCGCGGCGAGCGGCGCGCCCGCCGCTTCGATCAGCGCGCGGGCCGTTTCATGCGCCGGCGAGCGCAGCGCCACGGTGTCGAGACCGGCGCGCGCGAGCAGGCTGATCCGGCAGGTCGGCGCGACTGGCAGGACCAGAGTGAGCGGTCCGGGCCAGAACGCGTTGGCGAGCCGTTCGGCCTCCGGGCCGAAGACGGCGTGCTCGCGCGCCGCCTCGAGGTCGAGAACATGGGCGATGAGCGGGTTGATCGCCGGCCGGTCCTTGGCGGCGTAGATCGTCGCGACGGCCGCATCCGAGGTTGCGTCGGCCGCCAGGCCGTAGACCGTCTCGGTCGGCACGGCGACGAGGCCGCCCGCGCGCAGGCATGCGGCCGCGGCGGCGATCGAGCCGGGGCTGGCCGCCGCGAGGCGGGTTGTCTTGGACCTCGGCGCCATAAGTCCGCGTCTCTCGCATAACTCGGAACCCGCGCCCCTCGTCCTGAGGCGCCCCGGAGGGGCCTCGAAGGACGATCCAGAAAGCGCCAGGGCGGCGTAGACGTCTGGAGCATCCTTCGAGACGCGAGGCTTCGCCTCGCCCCACAGGATGAGGGTGCGGGTGCGCGCCGCAATAGTCGAATAGCTTGCGAGGCGCCACCCTCGCATGCGTCGGCATTGCGCATTGCGCGCCAACCCGACTGTACATAAGCTTCGCAACCATCGGGGCGGCAGCCGATCGCCGACCATCTCGGCGACGTGGAGGAGCGAGAAATGCCTTATCGTTCGCCGGTCGGCGATATCCTGTTTTCGCTCAACGCAGTCGCCGACCTTCCGGGCATGATCCGCCAGGGGCTGGCCGGCGATCTCGATTGGGACGCCGTATCGGCGATCGTCGCCGAAGCCGGGCGCTTCGCCACCGAGGAGATCGCGCCGCTCAACCGCCCCGGCGATCTTGCCGGCGCGCGCTACGAGAACGGCCTGGTGACGATGCCGGCGGGCTTCGCCGATGTCTATCGGCGATGGGCGGAGGCGGGCTGGAACGGCGTCTCCGCGCCGACCGAGTTCGGCGGCATGGGCTTGCCCCATCTCGTCAATGTCGCCTGCACAGAAATCTGGAACGGCGCGTCGATGGCCTTCGCCCTCTGTCCGCTCTTGACCGAGGGCGCCGTCGGCGCGCTGAAGAGCTTCGGCTCGCCCGAGCTGCTCGATCGTTATCTCGCCCCGATGATCAGCGGCCGGTGGACCGGGACGATGAACCTCACCGAGCCGCAGGCGGGCTCCGACCTCAGTGCGGTCAGGACCCGGGCGGAACGCGCCGGGGACGGAAGCTATCGCCTGTTCGGCCAGAAGATCTTCATCACCTACGGCGAGCACGACATGGCGGAGAACATCGTCCATCTCGTCCTCGCCCGGCTGCCCGGCGCGCCGGCCGGAACGCGCGGCCTCACGCTCTTTCTGACGCCGAAATTCGTCGTCAATTCCGACGGGTCGCTCGGCGAGCGCAACGATCTG
>Ga0302314_10020858_pt1 | contig 10822 bp, 8 predicted proteins | sample III_Palsa_N2_3_FD_200533 | JGI IMG/M metagenome (GOLD analysis project Ga0302314, IMG submission 200533) | Peat permafrost microbial communities from Stordalen Mire near Abisko, Sweden - III_Palsa_N2_3 | ecosystem: Environmental > Terrestrial > Soil > Palsa > Peat permafrost | place: Sweden... | reverse complement strand
ACAGCGCGCTTGCGCTGCCGCCGGGCAAGATGGCGGCACAGGTGGCGCACGCGTCGATTGCCGCCTTCCTGATCGCGGAAACTGGGGCCAAGCGGCATTGGCTCGAAATTGGCATGCCCAAGATCGTCCTCGATGGCGGGTCGGCGGCACAGCTCACAAGCTTGCTTCAGCTCGCCGAGGCGGCCGGCCTGCCGGCCTATCTGGTGCGAGACGCCGGCCGGACTGTCATTCCCGAAGGGACGGTGACCTGCCTTGGCATCGGCCCGGCGCCTATTGACAAGATCGACGCCTTGACCGGCACCTTGGCCCTGTTGAAATAGCCGATGGACAGCGATCCGTGAGCAACCGCGACACCAATCCCCTGATCCGGACGGCGGAGATCGTGCTGCCTTGCGCCGAACTCGACCCGAGTGTCGCCTTCTTCACCGGGCGGCTCGGCTTCCGGCTGGAGACGATCTTTCCGGCCGAGGACCCGGAAATCGCCGTGATCGCCGGCCATGGGCTGCGGCTGCGGCTGGCCCGCGTGGCCGCGGGCGGACCCGGCACGCTTCGCCTTGCCTGCGCCGAGCCCGATCGGATCGCCGAAGGGGCGCGGCTGCTGATCGCTCCAAACGGCACGCGCATCGAGATCGTCGAGGCCGAGCCGCCGCTCACCCTGCCGCCGCTCGCGCCGGAATTCGTGCTGTCGCGATGGGATGACGATGCCGCCTGGACCTCCGGTCGGGCCGGCATGGGCTATCGCGATCTCATTCCCGGCCGGCTCGGCGGGCGCTTCATCGCCTCGCATATCCGCATCGCCGCGGCCGGGCCGGTCGCCGACTACGTGCATTTCCACAAGGTGCGCTTCCAGATGATCTATTGCCGGGCGGGCTGGGCGCGGCTGGTCTATGAGGATCAGGGGCCGCCATTCCGGCTTGAAGCCGGCGATTGCGTGCTGCAGCCGCCGCAGATCCGCCACCGCGTGCTCGAAAGCTCGGCCGGGCTGGAGGTGATCGAGATCGGCTGTCCGGCCCTGCATGAAACCTGGGCCGACCATGACCTTCCCCTGCCGAATGCCAGCCTCGATCCGACCCGCGATTTCAGCGGCCAGCGCTTCCACCGGCATATCGCCGCGAATGTTGCGTGGCGGCCCTGGCATGCCGACGGTTTCGAGATCCGCGACATCGGCATCGGCAGCGCGACCGGTGGGCTGGCCGGGGCCGGCGTGATCCGCCCCGGCAGCGCGCGCGCCACGCGGCGGCTCCGCCATGGCGGCGAGTTCCTGTTCCTGTTCGTGCTCGATGGCCAATGCCGCCTCGATTGCGGCGACCTCCATGAAGTTGCGGCCGGCGATGCGATCACCATCCCGGGCGGGCTGCCCTATGCCCTGACGGCGTGCACGCCGGATCTGCAACTGCTCGAAGTGAGGTTACCCGGCTAGCCAGGCCCGCACCGCTGCCGGTGTGTCGAGCCGGTAGCTTGCGGCGCTGGCACCAGAGCCGACGCGGATGGCGACGCCGCCCCGGCGATCGACCAATGCCAGGCCGGCCTCGTCACCGGTATCGTCGCCGATGAAGACCGGCACCCGGCCGCGAAACGGCGGGGCCGCGAGACAAGTGGCGATGGCGTGCTCCTTGCCGATCGACTGCGGCACCAGCTCGACCACGTCATGACCCGCGATGGTACGAAACCGGCCGCAGCTGGCGATGGTAGCGCGGCGGGCCAGCCGCCGGCACGCATCGGCCAGTGCCGGCATCGCGCGGAAATGCAGCGACAGGGTGCCGCCCTTGTCTTCGAACCGCAGCCCGGGATGGCGTGCCGCGAATTCCGCGAGCACGGCTCGGATCGGGGCGATTGCCGGCGGCACCGGTCTTCGGCTGAGTTTGCCATCGGCGCCGCGGCATTCGAAACCGTGCTGCCCGATCAGGAGTCCGGAAAACGGGTCGAGAAACCGCCCGAGTGCCTCGACCGGCCGGCCGCTGACAATGGCGAGCGCACCGCCCAGACGCTCGGCTACGGACGCGATCAGCGACGGCAGCGCGGGGGATACCATGATCAGATCGGGCGCCGCCGCAAGCTCGACCAGCGTGCCGTCGAAATCGAGAAACAGCGCCTGCTCAGGCGCCAGCGGCGGCGGGTGCAGGTTCCCCGACACAGAGCTGAGAGCTGCCACCCGCATCGCTCAGCACGCCGCCGCACAGGAGGCAGCCGCCATGGCAGGAGCCGGGCTCCGGCTGCGCTGCAACGCCTGCAGAAACCCGTCGCGCCAGGCATGGACATCGACCTCTTCGAGCAGCCGCATCATGGTCGCATGCCGTGCCCGGCGCTCTTCGATCGGCATGGCCAAGGCCCGTTCAAGCGCGTCGGCGACCTCGTCGACATCATAGGGATTGACGATGAGCGCGCCCTCCAGCTCGAGCGCCGCACCGGCAAAGCGCGATAGGATGAGCACACCGGGATCCTGCGGATCCTGGCTCGCGACGAATTCCTTGGCCACGAGGTTCATGCCGTCGCGCAGGGGCGTCACCAGGCCGACCCGGCTCGCCCGGTAGAACCCAAACAGGACTTCCTGCCGGAAATGGCGATTGAGATAGCGCACCGGCAGTAGATCGGGCTCGCCGAAAATGCCGTTGATCCGGCCGATACCAGCATCGAGATCGGCGCGGATCTGCTGATACTCCGGCACGGCCTCGCGGGTCGGCGGGGCGATCTGCAGCATGACCAGGGCACGACGGAGCGGCGGGCGGGTAATAAAAAGCCGCTCGATTGCGGCCAGACGCTTCACCAGTCCCTTGGAATAATCGAGCCGATCGACGCCGATGACCAGTTTGCGGCCCGACAGGCTGGCGCGCAGGCGATCGGCCGGACGCAAACCATGCGCCCGCGCCGCCTGGGCCGCGACCCGCCTGGTATCGATGCTGATGGGAAAGCAGCCGGCCCGGACGCTGTGGCCATAGGCATGGCTGAGGCCGTCGCGCCCGGTCCGGCCGCCGGCCTCACGCTCGACGTAGTCGCGGAAGGATTGGACATCGCGATCGGTTTGAAATCCGGCCAGATCATAGGCGAACAGCATGCGCACCAGCGCCTCGTGGACCGGCAGCGTGGTCAGCACCTCGGGTGCCGGGAACGGGATATGCAGGAAGAAGCCGATCCGGTTGCCGACACCGCGCCGGCGCAGCGCCTCGGCCAGCGGAATCAGATGATAATCATGGATCCAGACGACATCGTCAGGCGCCAACGCGCCGCTCAATTGCTCCGCCAGCACCTCGTTGACCCGTTGATAGGCCGCCCAGGATTCGCGGTCGAATTCGGCCAGATCGATGCGGTAGTGAAACAGCGGCCACAGCACCCGGTTGGAAAAATTGACGTAATAGCCCTCGTAATCCCTCGGGTCGAGATCGACCAGCATCCGGGTGAGCCGCCCATCGCGCTCGGACCGGATGGTGCCGGAGCCGCCCTCGACCGGGGTGTCGCTCGGCCCGAACCAGATGATGTCGCGCTGCCCGGTCATCGCCTGAATGGCGGTGGCGAGCCCGCCTTCATTGGCTTTGAGCGCGGAACCCACCCGATTGGAAACAATGACCAGACGCGCCAAAACCACCTCCATGGTGCCGGCCGAACCCGGCCCTGACCCTTACAACCCGTGAGGCGGGGATTTGGTGCCCTGGTTTTGACAAAATTCAGGCACGCGCGCGCTGATAGGCGCGGATATAGTCGATCTCGAAGTGGCCGGGAAACGGCGTGGTCGCGTCCGGATCCGGGATGAATTTCGGGTCGCGGTTGCCCAGCGCCAGATTGGCCAGAATGTACATATCCTCATGGATCTCGTTCGGCTGCTGCCAGACCGGCTTGCCGTCGAGCGACCAGACCAGCTGTTCCCGGGTCCATTCCAGGGCATAGACATGGAAGCTGTCGCCGATCGAGACGACATCCTCGATCCAGCGATCGGCGCCGCGGTGGTTTTCGAGGATGACGCCGAGATGAACGGCATCGGGCCGGGCGCCCGAGCTTTCGAAGATGTCGATCTCCGGCGGCCAGGCGATCCGCTTGGGTAGCAGCCAGAAGGCCGGAAAGAAGCCCTTTCCGACCGGCAGCCGGGCGCGCATCTCGAAATAGCCATAGGTCTGCCAGTGGGTGAGCTCACTGGTGATGCAGCCGGAGGTATATTTGAAGTTCAGGATGAAGGGGCTGACCGTGACCGGATCGGCGCGGTCGGCGGTGATGGTCAGCACGGAGTTGCTGAGATCGAAGGGCTGGACACCGAGCGGCCGCGCCGACTTGCCGCGGAAATCCCGGTCCATATAGATCTGCTTTTCCTGATTGATCACGGTGAAACGGTCCTGCCGGTAGCGGCTGCGCCAGGCCGGCGCACCGGCGCGGCCACCGCTCGCGTTCTCGTTGATCCGGGACAGATCGGCATCGTCGAACTCGTCGCCGAAAACCGCGGCATACCCCGCGGGCACGAAGCTGGGTGCCGCACCCGCCAGGGTGACCACTGGAGCGGCTTCGGCAAAGATGAGGGCGGCAATGACGCCGTTGAGCGGTGCGGTGCCGTCGAGCCGGGCGAGCAGCCGCGCTGTCGTGCCGCACTGCACCGGGCCCGGCGGCCCGGCTTCGGCTTGGCGGCCAAGGACGCTGCCGGTGCCGCTCGCCAGGGTCACGCCACGCGGGCTCCAGCCGAGTTCGATTTCGGTATCGGCCGTGGCATCGCGGATTCCGGCGAGGCTTGTGCCGCCGATCCGGGCCAGGAGCCAGCCGCTCTCGCTATAGCCCAGGCGAATGCCGCCCTGCTCGGCCGCCGCCGTGTCGAGAATGGTGCCGCCGCGCAGCCCGCCACGCGGCAGGCTGAGGCGCAGCACGCCTTCGGGCTGCGACAGCGCCGCCGGGTCGAAGGTCACGATATCGGCGGCGCGCTCGGCCGGCCCGTCCGTGGTCGGGATCAGCGACGTGGCGCTGCGGCCGAGTTCCAGCTGGCAGCCCCAGGCCAGGGCCTCGCTGAGTTCGTCGGCCGCCGCTTCCGGTCGGCCGGCCGCCAGGTTGATCAACTTGACGCCGGTATCGGCGGCATCCCAGCGGATCGGGACGATGGCGCGCTGCCACGATTCGGTCAGAATCTGACGGGCGAAATGCCCGTGATAGCTAGCATAATCATAGACGTTGAGCGCCCAGCCCGGCCCGGCGCCGCCGCGTTTCAGATAGATCGAGAGACAGCAGATCTCGCCACTGCCGATCCGTCCGGCCGAGCCGATGAGACCCAGCTCGCCCGGTTGCCGGCGAATGCGCAGGCGGGCGGCGTTTTGCGTGCCATCCGGTGCGGGACTCTCTGGAGCCGCCATAGCCCGTGCCGCCCCCTTGGGCTGCCAGAACCGATCGGTGAGACCGCAGGCATGCTGGGCGTAATTGGTCGCGGCGCCCTCGATCAGCAGCCCGATCATCCGGCCGGAACCGGGATCGCGGGCCAGCCGCGGCTGATCGGGTGCTGCCATGACCAGCCTCCCGCCGGCCGCCTCGGCGAAACCGGGCGAAGCGCGGCGCAGGCTGACCCCATCCGGCAAGCCCTGCGCGAACCGGAGCTCGAGCGGCCGCCCGGTCGCGGCCAAGAGCGAGCGCGGCAGCACCAGCGCCGCTGCCATCCCAGTCAGGATTTCGCGACGCCCGATCATCTTAGATGCCGACTGGAGATAGTCGTTTCGCACTCCTCCTCCCCTTGCGGGCGGAGGTTGGGAGGAGGGGTGCGCCGCAGGCGCCATAGCTGTGCCGACGCCCAGGCATTACCTCTTGGTATTCGGCACGAAACATCGGATCCCGGCATCGACACCCCCTCCGCCCGACCTCCTCCCGCGAGGGGAGGAGGAGAAATATCCGCCGAGGCGTTCATAGCGGTAATCTCGCGCCGGCCCCTTCAGGCGCCGACGCGCTCGGCGCCGGCCAGGCTCCGCTCCCAATCCAGCGCCGTCCGGATGATGAAGCCCAGATCGTCATGGCGCGGCCGCCAATCCAATGCGGAGCGGATACGGTCGGCAGCGGCGACCAGGATCGGCGGATCACCTAGCCGGCGCGGCGCCGGCTGGACCGGCAGGGGGCGGCCGATGATTTCGCCGACTTTGGTCAGCACTTCGCGCACCGAGACGCCGCTTCCATAGCCGCAATTCAGGGTCAGGCTGGCGCCGCCGCGGGCGAGGTGCTCGAGTGCCCGCAGATGCGCCGCGGCCAGGTCGCTCACATGGATATAGTCGCGGATGCAGGTGCCGTCCGGTGTGTCGTAATCGTCGCCGAATATCGACAGGGCGGGCCGCTTGCCGAGCGCCACCTGGGTCGCGAGATTGATCAGATGGCTCGCCTCGGGCCGAAGCTCGCCGGTGCGTCCGGCCGGATCGGCACCAGCCACGTTGAAATAGCGCAGGATGATGAAGTTGAGCCCGGTCGCCGCGGCGGTATCGCGCAGCATGGTCTCGGTCATCAGCTTGGACGCGCCATAGGGGTTGATCGGCCGGGTCGGTGCCGTCTCGTCGATCGGCTGCTCTTCGGGCATGCCATAGACGGCGGCGGTCGACGAGAAGATGAAATTCTCGACCCCCGTCGCGACACAAGCCGCGATCAGGGCATGGCTGTTGACGGTGTTGTTGGCGTAGTAGCCGAGCGGGTCCTCGACCGAGCGACCGACCAGCACGCTGCCGGCGAAATGCAGCACCGTCGTAATGCCGTGATCGAGGATCAGGGCCTCGACCAGGCGACGATCGCCGACGGTGCCCACCACCAGCCGTGCCGAAGCTGGCAGCGCCTCGCGCCGCCCGGTCGACAGATCGTCGAGCACGACCACCCGATACCCGGCATCGGCCAGCGCCCAGACCACATGGCTGCCGATATAGCCGGCCCCGCCCGTGACCAGCACCGGGCCGACAAACGCCTGTTCCGCCATCCCTATTTCTCCCATCTTGTCAGTCTCCGCGTCGGATCGAGGCTGCCGGGGTCCAGATCTGGAACGTCTGGCCGCGCAGCGATTGCAGCACCCCGGCTGCAGCCCCGAGCAGTGCTATCAGGATCTCGGCAATGGCCACAAAGGGCCGCAGTTGGAAGCGCACCGAAGCGGCGAGCAGCAGGCCGCCGGCTCCTGCCCCCGCCAGCAACGCTGCCGCCGGCACCCCCAGCATGGCCAGCGCCACAGCGCCCAGCACCGCAGAGAGCAGCAGGTTGAAGCCCGACAGCCAGCGCAGCAGCTTGTGCGATAGGTACATGTAAACGATCAGCGTCGGCAGGCGCCGCAGCCGCGGCCAAAGCACGCGGTGGACATTAAAGGCCTGGCAGGCGATGCGGATCTTGCGGCGGAACTCCTCGGCCGGCACCGTCACCGAGGCCTCGTAGGCGAGCGCATCGGGCGCCCGCACCACGCGATAACCGGCGCAGAGGATCGACAGCGAGACGAACATGTCGTCGATCAGGGTCTCCGGCACCGGTTCGTGCAGATCGCGGCGGATCGCGAACAGCGAGCCATCGGCGCCCATGACCGCGCCGAGCGCGCTTTCCGAGCGCTTGACCTGTTCCTCCAGGCGCCAATAGAGCGAGCCGATTTGCGCCGTCGCCGTCTCCTGGCCATTGGTATAGACCAGATGCCCGCACACGCAGCCGACCTCCGGCTCGTCGAAAGCGCGCACCAGCGCCGCGATCGCCGGCGGGTCGACCGTGACATTGGCGTCGGTGAACACGATGATATCGGCCGTGCTCTGCGCCACCAGCAGGTTCATGCCATGGGTCTTGCCGTGCCGCCGGGGCGAGATGATCAGGGTGGCGCGATCGGCAAAGGGTGCCAGCAGCTCGGCCGTGCGGTCGCCGGAGCCGTCGACATAGACCAGGATGTCCAGCGCGCCGAATTGCGCCCGCAGGTCAAGGAGATTGGCCATCTTGGCTTCGATACAGCTTTCCTCGTTATAGGCGCAGACACAGATCGCGACGCTCGGCGCGGCGGTGCGCGACCGGACCCGCGCAACCCCGCGCAAGGGCGTTTTCGTGCGCGACAGGCGGCGCAGGCTGAGCGGATAAAACGCGAAAGGATGGACGGCGAGCAGCAGGCACAGCAGTGCCGCGGCTCCGCACAGGAAGGCAGGCATGATCCACCCTCCTCAATAGGCGCCGTTGCGGCGCAGGACGACCCCGACGGTGCGGACCAGGATCGCCATGTCGCCCTTAAACGACCATGAGCGCGCATAGCGCCGGTCGATCGCGACCCGTTCGGCATAGTCGATGTCGTTGCGGCCGCTGACCTGCCACAGGCCGGTGATGCCCGGGCGGCAGGCGGTATAATCGGCAAAGCCGGCGCCATAGCGCTCGACCTCATCGGCAACGATCGGCCGGGGGCCGATCAGGCTCATCTTGCCGGTGATGACGCTGAATAGCTGCGGCAACTCGTCAAGACTGGATTTGCGCAGGAACCGACCGAGCCTTGTCACCCGCGGATCCCTGCGCAGCTTGAAATCGCGCTGCCATTCGCGCCGGGCCTCGGGATCATTGGCCAGGGTCCGAGCCAGGGCCGCCTCGGCATCGACCACCATCGAGCGGAACTTCCAGCATTTGAACGGGCGGCCACCCGCCCCGACCCGGCGATGACCGAACAATGCCGGCCCGCCATCCGAGGCAACGGCGAGCGCCAGCAGCAACAGCAGCGGTGCAAAACCGAGCAGCAACAACAGCCCGGCCACGACATCGAAACCGCGTTTCAGCCGGCTGCGCGCCGGCGCCGGAAAGACGGCTTCCGACTCCGTCCGGTCGTCCAGCGCGATTACCGCACTGCCAAAGGTAAATTGCGGCGTGCGTCGTCGCCGGACCCGCATCGATATGGCGGTCGCGTTGCGCCCCGCTGCGCTATCGCGCAAAATAAAATTTTGTCTCACTACAGCCTCACGAGTTTATCCCAAGGTCAATGTTCGTGGGTAACTCCGAAGCCTCCCCAATGATTTTCTGCTAATTTGAACCAGTAATGCCCGACGAGGGCAAACGTATCCCAAAATATATCGATCGCCCGCGTGGCAATTTTACGAAATTCATTGTTCATCTCGACCCAGGAAAGCTTAGGTCGAGATGAATACCGGCAGATACGTCGCGCTCTATTTTGATCTTCCATTGACACGAAATTGACCCGGAACGCTTTGGGCGATCCGAACGTAGACGCGGGGGAAGTCGCCTCTACGCCGGCTTCGACGCGTCGCATCGACGCAATTCCTCTCGCAGCGATCGGGGTCGGGCTCTCTTGCGCATCACAGACAAGATGGAATTCACGTGGCACCTCGGCCCGCTCGCGGTTCTGCTGTTCCTGGGCAGCGCTTCATCCAGCCTGGCGCAGCAGCTGCCGTCGGCCAACCAGGACGACCTCCAGATGAACGAGCCGCTGCAGAGTCGCTACGACCGGCGCGGCCTGCTCGAGCGCTTCTATATCGGTCCCTTCCAGGTGGCGGCGGTCACCCAGGCCGATCTCGGCTTCAACGACAATGTCTTCGCCCAGCCGAGCGGACAGAAATCCGATTTCTTCGTCGACCTGGGCGGCAAGCTCATCACCACCTATCGCTATGACGCGTTCAGCGCCGAACTCGACGCCTATCTGCTCGATCACCAATATCTGAGCCTGACGAGCGAGGATTACTGGGAGGGGAATGGAAGGCTGAGCCTGCGTGAGGCGCCGGCGCCGGATTTCGCCTATTTCCTGCAGAGCGGCATCCAGCGCCTGGCCGTGCCGCGGACCGATCCCAACCCGATCGACGGCCGCACCCCGGCAACCTATCTGCTCTTCGACACCCTCGCCGGCGTCACCATCGGCAGCGGCCAGCGCAATCTGCTGACGTTGAGCGTGGGCTATGACCAGACCCAGTTCGACTCGGTCGAGGGCCTGACCGGCCCGATCGATACGGCCGAGCGCAACCGTACCGAAGTGTTCGGCGATTTCCGCTGGGACCATGTCTTCTTCGGCCAGCAGAAATTCTTCGTCGAACTGCGGCCGGACACGCGGAACTATGCCCAGGATGTCGACACCGCCGGCTTCCGCCAGTCGAGCAATGGCGCCCGCCTCGATACCGGCATGGTGTTCGAGCCCGATGGGCTGTTCCTGATCACGGCATCGACCGGTTATCAGCAGCAGGACTACGCCGATCCGCGCTTCGGCACGATCGGCGAGCCGGATGCGGTGCTCGATGTCCAATGGTCGCCGACGCTGCTGACCCAGATCGACGCCAAATACGTCCATGAATATGCCGAGGACATCGATATCGACAGCCCCGGCTATACCCGCAACGAGGCGATCGTGACGCTGTCGCACGAGCTGCGCCGCGACATCCTGGTGACCCTGCTGGTCAGTGACGACTACCGCGATCTGGAGCGCTCGCCGCGGCGCTTCGACGTGATCGATGTCGGCCCCCGGGTCCAATACCGGCTGGCCGACGGCGTCCAGCTGGGATTCACCTATGACCACCAGCAGCTCAATTCGAACAGCACCATCCGCTATGGCGACGATACCGCGCTCGTCACCGTGAAAAAGACGTTTTGACCGAACGGGCCGCTGCCGGCCCAGGGGAGAAGACTATGCTGACGAAAAAATGCATGATCGGGGTGGTTTCAACTCTGGCTCTGGCCGTGGCGGGCTGTGCCGCCCCGCCCGCGGCAACCGGCCCGCAGCCGGCCCAGGCCACCGACCAGCTGCGGCCGGGCGATACCGTCACCATTACCGTCTTCGGCCAGGACGATCTTTCGGGCGACCAGGTGATCGACAGCCATGGCGAGATCTCGGTCGTGCTCGCCGGGCGCACCAAGATCGCCGGCCTGACCCCGTCCGCGGCCGAGGCGGCCCTCACCCGCCAGCTTG
>Ga0302314_10020857_pt1 | contig 10823 bp, 10 predicted proteins | sample III_Palsa_N2_3_FD_200533 | JGI IMG/M metagenome (GOLD analysis project Ga0302314, IMG submission 200533) | Peat permafrost microbial communities from Stordalen Mire near Abisko, Sweden - III_Palsa_N2_3 | ecosystem: Environmental > Terrestrial > Soil > Palsa > Peat permafrost | place: Sweden... | reverse complement strand
TTCACCACTGAGGCCGCCCAATGCTAGACGCCGACAAAGGACCGCATACCACCGAATTGCGCCGTGACCTTACCTGCGACAGTCCGGGCAACAGACTGTTGAACCTCGCGAGTGGCGGCGTACTGTTGCTTATCCATGATTCCTCCTTGGTGCCTTGAACAGGCGGTTTGAAAGGAGGTCGTACTGCTACGGTGAAGGACATGCCTCAGCGGAGCAGGGGAATTTGCGCGGGAGTGTTTCAGAATCCGCTTTCCATGCGTGGCGTCTGGAAAGGACGGAATGCGATGCGCTCTGCTGACGGCTTCCCAGCGGAACGATCGTGGAATGCAACGCCGCGTGCGCGGGCCGTTGCGAAGATGATAAAAAATGGTCCTGCCGATCTAACGGCTGCTTTGATTGTAAGACGAGGCCTTGATCGTTGGCAAGGGGGAGTTCTGCGTGCCGCGGGCCGGTTGTTCAGGGGTCGCGCGGGGCGCGTGTGGACGTCGTGCGCCACGCACCCACCGCACGTCAGCGGGACGCACCGGTTGCGAAAGCGAACCAGCTTTTTCGCGACGTTCAGCGCCGCTGCCAGTGTGACCGCGCTCGTCGGTGCACAGACAGTACAGCGCGCTTGAGGAAAGAAGAAAGACAAGCAGCGTGGTCACTGCGCACGTCGCGTGGACGTCGGACTCGCCGTACACAGCGATTACCTCCTCTATGAGCGCGACGGAGACAGTGAGCGAAATCAACATCGTGAAAGTGAGAAACAGCGGCAGTAATCTGAGCAGTTTTTTGAGCAGCATGCCCTATCCGACTTTCATTTGAAGGGTGACAACCGGGCGCTGTATGCCCAGAGGAGTCGGGCGCACAGCGACGCCATCATGTACAGATCCTATGCACCGAGCAGTGCACCTTCACGGCTGCGCAGGGTCTCCTGTGTAAGCGCTGGCTAGCCTGATAGCCCGACATGGATTTGACAGGAAGATTTTATGAAACGCCTTGTAGGATCTGGATTGTTCGCCCTGGCGATCGCGTCGGCTTCCTCTTTCGCGGATGGAGAAAGCACCAGTAAATTCTGAAGCGGAAGTTACGAGTACAGCGATTCCTTCATCGCCAAGCCCGTGCTGCTGCTCACGGGCGCGCCAAGCGTCAATCGCGTGGCGTGCCTGTACACCTCAGAATGTGTACGAACCGTACACCGGATTAGTGATCACCATGACGGGCGCCTGGGCATTCGTAATATACGTCTGCACATCAGCCGGCAACAGCAGCCGTTGCGCCTCGAGTGCCTGGGCAGCCGCCGTGACCGCTGCGACATAACCTGCATGCGTACCGTAGCGTTCGACGAGCGACGGCCGCGGATCGCCGATGGCGGTGCGTGCCGTCGCCGTCGGTGCGAACGGAATCAGCGAACCGGTCGATTCACAGCCGTCGTTGCCGCCGAAAGCCGCGCTACGCAGGTTCCATCCCGTCGTCGTCGCGACCGGTGCCGCCACGGGCGGCAAACGGATGCCGGCCACCTCGTTGCCGTCCGAATCGACCGTCGAGACGAACGATGGATAGACTTGTCCGGTCGCTTGCGGCGGATTGATGCTCATGATGCCCATCGACGAAAACTTCGGCCCGAAGTTGAAGCGGTTTCGCACGGTAACGAGCCCCGTATATAGCACCCCGGGAATCGTCGGCCAGTTGAGCGTGCTTTGCGCAATCGTACCGATGCCGAGCGGCGAGAACGGCCCCGTGCTCGTGAAAATGGCCGTACTGTTGCTGCGGCTCGGCACCGCGCTGGCGGGCGGCTGGGTACCATCGATCCACTGATCCAGATCCTCGAACAACGCGCGCAGCACCGGATTCGGATCGGTGGAATTGCCAAACTGCTGGCAGATGCCGAGCGAATTGGCCGGCGCGCCGCTGGCGTGCTGCAAGCCTGACAGCAGATAGTTGCGCACGTTCACAGGATCGGGGATGTCGTTGCCCTGCAGGTCCGTATGCAGCAGCGAACCCGCCTTCACCCAGTATTCGTTCGCCGAATCGATGTTCATGATCAGCGGACAGGTGCCCGTCGCTGTACATTTCATGTCGCGTCCATCCGTTTTGCCGGTGAACGGATCGGTGAGGGTCGAATACGAGAACGGGAAGCTCGCCTCGGCATAGAGGTGGTCCTGCCGGTTGCGCTCGGTCGGCTGGGTGTGCGCGAAGCGCACGTTCATGTCGACACCATCGCCAGCCCCCACCCAGTTGAACACACCGTCGAACGCCTTGTTGCCGGCCACGGCCTGATTAAAGCCTAACCAGATGAAGTCGTTCATGGTCCGGGCGGGCTGGGACAGGCTCCAACTGACGATGCGCGAGGGTGGTTGGCCCGCCAGCGGGTTCGGCGTGCCGAGCGTATCCGGTTGCCCACCGCGCAGGAACGAGGCGAAGTCACGAATCGAGGCGAAGCCGATTCCCGCCACGTACGGGTCTTTGGCCGTGTACTGGAGTTCGTAGATCGCACTCTGCTGGAAAGGCGTGCCCGCCGGAAGCAGCGCAATGCTATTCGGCGCGGTGAAGGTCCAGCCGGACGAAGAGGCGGGTTGCGGCGTGTCGGTCAAATGCTGCCTGACCGTGAGCGTCGCCTGTGTGGTGTCCGTGCTATTCGCGTTATACGGCAGCGTCATCGAGGTCGTCGTCGCATCGTCCGTTTCGAGGTATTCGTAATCCGGACCGGTGATCGACGAGCCACTGGCATTCTTCGCAATCGGCAGACTGATCCGCAGCAGGTTGTCGGCCGAATCGAGCTGCACGGGCTGGCCAGTAGGCGCGACGCCCGGATCCCAGCCGGTCCATACCAGCGTATAGCCCTGATTCATCAGGAACGCGTTGCCGGCGTCCGCGGCCGTGGTCGGATTGTTGCCACCCGATGACTCGTCGAAGGCACCAAACATCTTGCTGCCGCGGTTTTCAATTTCGTAGAAAACCTTGTGATTGCCCTTGCTGAGATCGACCGGCCGCAGGATGTAGAAGTCCATCGAGTATTCGACCATGCCACTCGAATCGCGCGGCGCCAGGTTGATGTCGACGATGCCGGAGTTATGAGGATCGGCAGGATTGAGGCGACCGAACGCAATGCCGCGTATTTTTTCGTAAGGGCCGACGCTGCCGAACGATTCGCCACCGAACGTAGGATTCTGGCTGGGGCCGTTCGGATCGCTGCTCGAATTGATTACGATCTTATAGATGCCCTGACTTGCCGCGACCGGGGTCTGTCCAGCGCCGGGAGGCCCATTGACGGTGCCGCCGCATCCGAACAATGCCATAACGCCCAAGACGGCCAGCAACGGGCCGCGCGAAAGCGCGGCCCGTGAAATTGCACCCATGTTATGTCTCCAGTGTTGTTGATCTTTCTGTTGCTCAACATTGGTCGTGCGCTGGCAGATGACATGAGCGTCGACCGCTGGCAACGGTTATTGCCTGTCCGACTTCGGATGGAGGACATCCTCGTTGGACACGGCCGCGAGAGTGATGGTCGCGGCCTCAGCCCGACAGTCGCCGGTTGCAGGAGGATGAACTCATCGTTTTACGACGCGCCGGATCACACAGTGGTTCCTAGGGCGAATAATGATATTCATCGCTGATAGAGCCCTTGAGCTCGTCGGCATTCGGCGCGTGCCGAGTGAATACAAAACCAAGGGATTCGACGAGTCGAATTGACGCTACATTCCGCGTGTCGATCTCCGCATTGAACTTAACTATGCCGTAGGCTTCGCGAAGAGCAGGGAGGAGTACGTCTAGAGCTTCCCTTGCATAGCCTTGACGTTGACTCGGCGAAAATATGAAATACGCGATAAAAGCCTCTTCGGAATTCAGGTTGACCGTCGCCTGAACATAGCCGTACGCTTTGCCATCAAGGCCAATTAGCGCCCGGTTCAACCAAGCCTCGGTACCATCAGGAGAGCGGCGGCTTTCAAGCTTCCGATATCTGGCCGCCAAATCTTCCAGTTTTGTCGGCGGCTCTTGCGGAATGTAACGATACCCAACGGGGTCGGCAAGTCCGTCAAACATTACTGCTGCATGGCTTGCGACAAGAGTCTCAAGCCTGATACGTGGTGTCAACAGAATTGAAGAATCAAAAGGTGTCGTGGTCAAGGATGTCCACTCGTTAGTTTTTGAAGGTCTGTTCAAAAACGTGGTACAGCCATTCGAACGACAAGATAATATCGCGCGCGAATGGCTGTTGCTGGCCGCGACTGTCTCACGCAAAGGGCATAAGTGATTCGGACTACGCACGTCTGCGATCGTCCAACACGCGTCCCGATGTGGTCTCCTGGGTTTATCCAGAGCGCTCATTGCCCGCGCGTGCGGGTCCTGTAGACCCCCTATTCCGAACGTCGCTAGCCAGCTGGCAGGTCATCCATGCGACCGTCAACCGATTACATCGGCGGAACGACTCCATCCTTTTCGACCACCACGCGCTGCGCCACAAACGCGCCCTGCGATGCGGCCGTCGCAACGACATACACCTTCTTTCCCGCAGTCAGGTCGGTGCGTGCGGCCGGCGTGAAAGTCACGACGGGTACGTTGGGCGGCACGGTCACCTCATTGCTGCCGCCTTTGTACGACAGCGTCAGGTTCCGGCCGCTGGTACCCTGAACGACCGTGTCGACGTTCGCATTCGTCATCGAGCTGTTCGGACCCAGGTCCCAAGCGTAGTGACCTTCACCCGTGCCGCGCGCGGATTCCGGGAAGACGTGCACTTCGGTGGCCGTCAGTTTGCCGTCAGTGCCGGTGATCGTGGTCGTGCCGACGAAAGAGCCCGGTTTGATGTCGGCAAGCTGCAGGAGTTTGACTGCCGACACACTGACGGCTGGTTTCAAATCGACCGTAACGGTATCGCCGCTGCGGCGATGCACTGTCAGGACGTCGCCGTTGAGTGAGACGATCTCGCCTCGGATGCGCGACAGTTTGCTGGCGGGCATCTGAGCGAGCGCGCCCCCGGCAAAAGCCAGCGCGGCGAGGGTAACGCCAAGTTTCAAACGGATAGACATGGATGCTCCATAAAGGACTGTTGAGCTGAGAGTGGCCTGATGCACATCAGGAAACCGAACCGGTTGTGCCCTGGCCCTCCCGGTAACCACTGGGATATTCGTTCCGGCGATTGATGAGGCTGCCCATTGTCAGAAAAGACAAGGCGCGGCCTTGCGATTCGTTGTCGCCTACAGCACGCGCGTCGCGAGACCGATGAGCAAAAATGGGCAACCTGGTAAGTCGAACTCCCGACCGGACGCGACCAGGCAGAGTCACCGTAGGTAAACATCAACAGCGCGCAACTATTCCATTGCGCGACAAATGATTTTTCTTACAAGCGACCGACGCTCCGACTGCATGCGTGGGGTTGTGAACGATAGCGCCAGTTGGTCCATGTTTCGAAGACAGTGATTCGAGTCAGGCACGAAACAGATCCGCGCATTGATGGTCGGGCGGTGCCGCACCTGTACCCACGCAGGATTTTCCGCTGTGGGAGACGGAAAGATCCTGCGCGCAACCGCCGCTCTCAACGGTTACGAACAACCAGTATTATCCAGTTGTTCGTGTAGCGTCGCCTCGCGCCGGCCGCCTGCCACGAAAGACCGAAGGACTACTTGGCCAGGTACTGATCGAAAAATTCAGTGATCTCGTGGAAAGCTTCTTTGGTTTCCGGCGCAGTGGGATCGAAGAGGTACCGCGCATGCGAGAAACCCTCGAAAACCTCTAGCTCTGCGCGCACGCCTGCTTCGCGTAGTTTGCGGTGGGTGCGTACGGTGTTGGAGAGAAACAGGTCGCGCGTGCCGTCGTCAGGATGGTGGGGGGAAAGCCATGGAAATCGCCGTAAATCGGGGATAGCTGGGGATCCTTCAAGTCGTGCCCGTTCGCATACAGGGCTGCAGCGTGACTAAGGTAACCGCTGTAGCTTACCAAAACGTTGTCCACCCATTCATTCGTTTTATAGCTATCGCCCGTCTCCGTCAAGTCGGCCCAAGGCGTGCCAGGAGCGATGGCGGCGGGCAGCGGCAAGCCTTCCTGCTTGGCGCGCAAAATCATAGCCAGCGTCATTCCGCCACCAGTCGACGTGCCCACGATTGCCATGCGTCGCGGGCTTTGCATTTTCAGTGCGGCCTTCCAGACGGCCATGGCATCGTCCATCGCCGCGGGGTAGGGCGCGTCCGGAGGCATGCGGTAATCAAATTCGATGACCTTGTAGCCGCCGTACGCTGCCATCAGCATCGCTTCGGCGGTGCCCGACTCGCCCGGACCATAGACATATCCACCGCCGTGAACATTGATGATTAACTGGTTGCGATGGGCGGCCGGCATAGACTTGGGAGTAAAGATGAAACCTTTAACCCCACCGATCACTGTAGGCTTCATAGTCACGCCGAGCATGGCACGTGCTTTGGCCAATCCGCGCAGCGAAGCATCGGCCAGTTACTTGACCAGCGCGCGCCATTCGTCGGCAGTTGCGGGGTTGGCATTCCAGGCTGGCAAGCGGTAGGGTGCGGCGATTAACGCCTGGGCAGCCGGCCCGAGGTCGGTCGGCACAGGCACTACCTTAGCCGGCACGGAACGCGGCCCTGCCACCGCGTTGGCGGCATTCTGCGACATTTCCAGAGGCGACGGGGTGGCTTTCCGACGACATGGACATTAACGTGGAGGAGGCCAGATGGAGCGGGTCATGAGCGCGCTCGCGGCAAATGAAAAGACAGCAGGCCAGCTAGGTATAGCGGAAATCCGGGATACCTCGATGGAGACGGATTACGAACTGTCTCCTGGCGTAAAAGTATTCGGTCTTGATGCAGCGAAGGTTGCCATGCTGACAGCGGGAACCGATTTCTTCTGGGTATATCTGGCGGGCAACGCCAGCGACTCGGGCAAACTTGCGAAGAGACTGCATATGCATGCTTACCCTCCGGATTCCATTGCCGTCGAATAGGAAGGCATTCCACGCCATCCCTATTACAAGAAAATAAGCGAGGGTCGTCGGCAGAAAGATGGTAGTTTTGTTGGAGAAAGAGAATCCGCAGAACTAGGTATAGTTGTGTCGCATGGTCGACGTCTGCTAGTGATTGGCTGTTGGGACTACAGCGGTGATCCAGGATGAGACCGAAGACAACCACACCATGAAGATCTCCAGGTTCATATGCGCAATTATTCCCGGCCTCATCGCATGCGTCGGCTGCCCGCTCGCGCTGGCAACGACCACATGTCCGCTGGACCACGTCGTTTTCACTGACCGGGATAGCGGTCGAACCTTCGTGGCAAAGCGCGTGGCGCAGGATTTGATCTATCGGTGCAACCATGCCGGCACACTGCAGACCTACCATTTTTCCAGGCACCAGCCCCGACTCGAGGGCATTAACGATTGCAGAGGTCCGTTTGGGGACACGATCGTGCAAGGCCGACTCGGCGATAAAACCGTGTTCGCCATCTATTCAACGGAAGACGGTGCGCCCTGCTGCAGTTGGGACTCGTTTGCTGCAAAGGACAAGGCTGTCGTCGGCAAGCGCTTCGTCTGGCTGACCGGAACGGATGTTCCGCGCATCGAGCTGAACGACCCCTGGTACAGCATTTCTAACACCCCGGTGCGAGGCCCGGTGAACGGGCCACTCGCGGGTGGCGAATATGTTCCAGGCAAGTGTCGCTGAGTAGCCGTTGTCAACAACGCGATTTCGCAGACCCAGCAACCGGATGTTTCGGTTTGACCGAAACCGTGTCGAAACTCAAGGTCGCCCGGTTTTAAGAGTTGCTTTACCCTTCCCGAGATCGCAGGCGGGCCGTCCAAAAAGATTTGCGCAGCCAGTAAAAAGCAGCGCTCGCACACAATACGCGGAGCGCTACCTTCGGCGAAGGATCTTCAGGAAATCGATCGCCGAAACCCGGGTCTACCGAACCGCTAGAACGCAGTTCGAATGCCTGTTGCGACAATGTAATTCGTCGACTCGAATCCATTGAACGCCGAACCGTTGAACTTCGAGAACATATAACCGGCGTAAACGTCCGTGCGACGACTCAGATTGTAATCTGCCAACAGGGAGTATTGCAGCTGATTGCCGCCTGCGACACCGGTCGACTGCATGGTCTGCGTATCGTAAAAGCCAGCGGCCACGTCAAATGTCGGGGTAATCCTGTAGTCGCCGCCCGCAAAGTAGAGGTTGCTCCTGGTCGCATTGACCGTATTTGTCAGGGTGCCGGTGAAGCCAAAATAGTTCACCGTCGTGCCGGCCGCTACCGGGTCCGTAGGTGCCTTCAATTCAAAATGCTCGTAGCCTGCCTTAAAGGTCGCCGGACCAAACGAATACTTGGCGGCGATCATGAAATCTTCATCGTTGTTCAGCGTCAGCGGTCCCACGTTCGAGCCGATTTCGTTGCTACCCACCGCGTTCGCACCGACGAGTGCAGCCGAATGTATCGCGTCGCGTGCACTGTAGTATGTCGCCTGGATTCCGAAGTTATTCGCCTCATATCCGAGATTAGCGCCAACCGTCGATCCATCGCCAAATTTACCAGCCACCCCGCCGAAACTATACGAGGCGCCGAAGTTCACCGGCCCGATATGGTTGGTGTATTTGAGGTTGTTATCCGTACGCGATCCTTCCGTGATACCCCCGGCGGAGTAGGATCCGGAAAAGCCCAGAGGCGAGAACAACTGCGCGGCAAATATAGGATCGTAGTTGACGATCGTGTCATAGCCTAGCGTCGCGGTTCTGCCGAAAGCCAGAGAGCCGAATTGATCCTGGCGCAGGCCAACAAACGCACCTCGATTAAACAGTTGCCCGTTGAGGGCCGATGCGGCTGCCACCGTATTGTTCCCCCCGGCAATCGAGCCGGCGGCATTGTTGATGTTCCCCGACGGCACGTTGAAGCCAGACTCAAGGCCGAAAAATGCATTGACTCGAATTCCCCAACGCGAGTCAGAGATGCCGCCGTTAAACTCACCCCAGACAGGGTTATTGAACTTCGTACTGACCTTGCTGACAGGATTGACTGTCGAAGGGAACAAGGGGCTACCATTCGCGCTATGCTCGACGACCCCGACTGCCACGTCCATGATCCCGTACAAGGTAACGCTGTCCCCGTCGTCTGCATGCGCGACGCCGAACACGGAACCCAATATCATCGTAACTATAATTTTTTTCTTCATATATCCGTCTCCTGTTTTAAAAACTATAAAGGATTGCTTATGTATTAATGTCTTCCTATTCTGGCCAATCTTGCAGAGGTTTGATCCGGACTTGTGGGACGCTTTTCGGATGGCCCGAAATATACGGCATCCGAAATTAAAATCAGATGGAATACTGTTTTTCAAGAAATATGTATCTCTTGCGACACAGCGTCGCCATTTATTAACAGTCTTCCTCCATCGATTGCACCAGTCGTCTTTTAAGAATGGATGTAAAGGTCAAGTAAATACCGTCTAATCAGGGAATAACTTACGCATCCCCACGGTCTTTGCAAGTAGGACAGGATCGAAACGGGTGATTAAATGAACATAGTCGGCATTGCGCATGCATCGGGATTTGCCGTCACCCTCGACGGCAGAATCGGCCACGAGGAATGCCAGAGCGTATGCGGTTCGGTATCGGCATCACAGCGATTCGCCGAAGCGGTACATCAGGACGCGGCGAGTCCGCTCGAATCTGCGTCGCTGCAGTCGCCGGCGGCTGATCTGCCTGGACGGTTACGCGGCAGTTTCACTGGAGGTGCGCGAAAATCTGGCGACCGGGGGGTGTTTGCTCGTCGCGCGCCGCACAACGCTCGCCGGATGTTGGCATGACGGCGCAGATGCAAACCATTCCGCGTCGGTTGCAACCGGGGTCTGGCGTGGTGTTGCTGATCTATCTCTTTCTCCATCTGATCAATCACGCGCTCGGGATCTGGTCACTCGAACTTGCGGGACGCGGCCTTGTTTTAGCGCTACGGCTCTGGCGCAGCACACCCGGAACGATTGCGTTGTACGGTGCGGCTGCGCTCCATTTTATGTTAGCCATGCGCACGATATACGGGCGCCGTCACGGGGCGTTACCGCTAGCCGAGTGGGTCCGCCTGTGGGCAGGACTCAGCCTGCCGCTGCTGCTTATCCGCCATGCAGTGACGACCCGGCTCGCGTCCTCCCTCTATGGCTTCGAGCCAGACTATGAGCGCGTCGTGACCCTCCTGCTAACGAGTGGTACGCAGGGTTTGCAGTTGGCGCTGCTCGCGCCTGGATGGATACACGGTTGTCTCGGACTATGGTTTCGATTGCGTCACTTCCCGTGGGCGCGCCGCATGAAGCCCGCAGTGTTGGCTTTGGCCGCTCTATTGCCATTGTTGTCGGCGGCAGGCTTCATCCGGATGATGCGAGCCGTCGAGGCGAGGAGCGTTGCGCTCCCGGCCCCCGATCCAATACTGATTGCGCATCAGCTCGCCCTGGATGCCTGGCGTCACAATCTCGTGAGTTTCTATTTGTCTCTGATCGTCAGCGCGCTTGTCGCAGGCCAATTGCGCAACGTCCGTTGTTCGGAGAAACATCCAGGAAACAGCGATGGCCGAGTTGGAAAGCGCCCACAAACTCACTTAATTCCGACACAGTCTATAACGCCTGGCGATAACACCTCAACTTGAGCGCAAGGCCTTCCGCCGTGTCGAAGTAGCTCGAATGGATCCCGAACGCCCTAGCCACCCGCCCCAATCACAGTCGGCCGAGCGTTGCGCAAACCAGTGATTTGCAGCGGCATATGGGAATGATTGTGATCGTCCATTGCGTAGGTGCCGCCGAGCAACGACGGCATCCGGGTGGTCTTCAGCGCAGCCTCGATATCGGCCGGCTTGTCCGACCCGGCACGGCG
>Ga0302314_10020856_pt1 | contig 10823 bp, 10 predicted proteins | sample III_Palsa_N2_3_FD_200533 | JGI IMG/M metagenome (GOLD analysis project Ga0302314, IMG submission 200533) | Peat permafrost microbial communities from Stordalen Mire near Abisko, Sweden - III_Palsa_N2_3 | ecosystem: Environmental > Terrestrial > Soil > Palsa > Peat permafrost | place: Sweden... | reverse complement strand
GACCAGCTGCAGGCGCGTGGCCTGAGCTGGAAGGCTTATCTGGAGAGCCTGCCCGAACCCGGGTCCCTGGCCATCATCGCCGCCGATCCCAAGTACGGGGCCCTCCCGCCGATGAACCTGATCTACGCTTCGAAGCATGCGGGGTTCGTGAATTTCAAGAGCGTCCAGACCGACCCGAAGCGCGCCGAACACCTGGTCGGTTTCGATCGGCTGGATGCCGATCTCGCCTCAGGCCGGCTGCCGAACTTCGCCCTGATCGTGCCCAACCAGTGCAACGAGATGCACGGCATCTACGGGGCCGGCGTTCCGGCCGATTGCGACATCACCAAGCCCCTGCTCACCATCACGCGCGGCGACCGGGTCATCGGCGAGCTGGTGGACAAGCTGATGGCGACCAGGGCCTGGCGGTCGAAGGAGAACATGGCCATCGTCATCACCTTCGACGAAAGCGGCTCGGGCAGGCGCGAGGGCTGCTGCGCGGTGACGCCCACGGCGGCCTCGAACTTCGGGGGCGGCCACATCACCACCGTGGTGGTCACCAACCACGGCCCGCGCGGGGTGACCGATCCCACTCCCTACAATCACTATTCGCTGCTGCGTACGATCGAAGATGTGTTCGGGATCGACGAGCATCTGGGACATGCGGCCGACACCGACAAGGGCGTGGTGTCGATGACCCCGCTTTTCGACCGCGGCCTCAATAGATGACCGACGGCAGCCACGCGCCCTCGGGCTGGTTGTACAGACCCGTCGACATGAGCGTCAGGGTCTGGGTGATGCGCAGCCCCTGATCCAGGCACCAGCGCATCAGCGCGCCATTACGCATTGGGACCAGGAGGCCAGGCCCTGCGATCGCGTCGGCTGCGCAGACGAGCGCCCGCACATCCTCGTTGGTCTGCGCCACCGTGTGGCCGAAGAAGGCGATCGCGGTCGTGTAGCCGGTGATGCGTCCCTGGCGCTCGACGATGTGCGCCGAACCGCGGCCGACGGCCTCGGCCAGCTCTCCGCCGCGATCATGCCCGTGAACTGCCAGGCACAGGCGGTTGCAGGCCGGTATGTCGTCTTCGTTCGCCGGGCGCACCGCATAGCCGGGCGCGACGGCGCCGATCGCCGGCCCCTGCAGACAGGCCAGCGGTTCGCGCGCCTCGAACCCCAGCTTGAGATAGAGGGCGAGTGAGCGGCGATGATAACCGGCCTGGGTCAGGCGAACGCCGGCGAAGCCCCGCTCGGCGGCGCGCTCCGTCACCGCGCCCATGAGCGCGCGGCCGGCCCCGTCGTTCTGCACAGCGGGGTCCACCGTGATCGGCCCGACACCGGCGATCCGGTTGACCTCGTGCAGGAAGTTGCCGCCGACGATCCTGCCGTCGATCTCGGCCACGGCGTCGAACACCCGCTCGTGGCTTATCATCCCGGCAATCGCGCCTGTCGCCGCCTCCGCGTTCGGGAAGTCCGGCGGGAAATTGTGCTCGTCGGCGATGGCCTTGAACGCGCGGTAGCAGATGTCGCCGAGGATCGGCGCGTCCGCGGCCTTGGCCCTGCGGAGGTGCAGCGTCATTTGCGACTCCCTCTGGTTTGCCTCCTCCAGACCTTAACCCAAATCCTATCGTCATCACCGGGCGTAAGTCCTGGTGACCCATGACCACGACGCCAGCGGTGGGCGCCTCGCGCGCCCAGAGCGCCGCGTTCGCCGCTGTGCTCTGCGCTCGCGTTCAGCGATCCCAGCCACTCAGACGTGGCCGCGCCAGCGCGGCCAAATGCAGCCGCGGTGTTCATGGGTAGCCGGGACTGACGCCCTGCTATGACGGTAGGTTTAAGGGTGTCGGCGCGGGGTCGACAAGGCACTCGCTGCAAGCCCGCACGCGCCAACGATCGATGTTCAGTGGACATGTTCGACCGTTCAGCGATGGCGTCGTCAATGATGCTCCCCTTGGGAGGTTCCGCCTCGACGGAACTCTGAGACAGGTTGAACATTAGAGGGGTGTCGGCTCCGAGGCGCGTAGCGAGCGCGCGGCGACCGGCAGCCCTGAATTGAAGGTCTCCGACATGCGTAACCTCCTTCCGGCCGTCGCGGCGATGCCCGCGGCGAAGACCTCACGGCGCCTCGCCATCGCGCCAGCCCTCGGTCTCGCGCTCGCCTTTGGATTCATGGCCCAGGCCCCCGCGGCGCAAGCCTCGGCGGCCTCGCTCACCGCGTCCGGCGAGAAGGCGTTGCAGAACCTCTACGCCGTCGACCCACAGGCGCGGATCTATGGCAAGCACGCCAAGGCGATCCTGATCTTTCCGGGCGTGATCAAAGGCGCCTTCGTGTTCGGCGGCGAGACCGGCAACGGCGTCCTGCTCGTGCACGGGCAACCGGCTGGCTTCTACAACACCAGCGCCGCTTCCTGGGGTCTGCAAGCCGGCGGCAAGCAGTTCAGTTACGCCCTGTTTCTGATGAACGATCGCGCGCTCAAATACCTCCACCAGAGCGGCGGCTGGGCGCTCGGCGGCGGCGGCAACATCGTTGTGGTCAAGCAGGGCGCGGCGGCCGGCGCCAACACCACCACCCTCAGCCAGGACGCGTACGCATTTCCGTTCGATACCAAGGGGCTGATGGCCGGGATCGATATCTCAGGCTCGAAGATCACCCAGTACCACCCCAGCTGACGGCCGCCGGCCCGCCGGTGTCCAAGACCCATCACGTTAGAACGCCCTAAGGAGGCGATCATGAACGGCGAATCTCTACTCATGTTTCTCTTGATCGGCGCGCTTGCCGGCTGGCTCAGCGGCATGATTATCAAGGGCCACGGTCTGGGCCTGATCGGCGACATCGTCGTGGGTGTGATCGGCTCGTTCATCGGTGGCTGGCTGTTCAACAACTTCCACCTCGTCCATGGCTCGGGCTTCCTCGGCGAACTCGTCGGCGCGACCGTCGGGGCGATGCTCCTGTTGCTCGTCGTTCGGCTCGTGCGGGGGCGGCGCAGGGCCTGGTGACAGGCGCGTAGCCTCCCTCCCCTTCATGGGAGGGACAGGCCGCGAGAGCGGCCAGGGTGGAGCTCTCGACGAGAGAGCGCGGCCCAGGCCCCACCCCAGACTTCGTCTCGACCCGTAAAGGAGAGGGAGGGTGTCAGCGCCCTACTCTTCGCCCGGCAGGAGGTCGCTGACGCGGGACGCGGCCCAGCCGCCGAAGCGGGTGTCGATGTCTCGCAGCATCCTGTCGGCGTCTGCCTGCTGACCGTTCGCCCGCCTCGTCTCCACCGACTCGAGGGCGCGCGCGAGCTGGGCGTCGAGCGCCGCACGGCAGGCCGCGAGCCTCGCCGGGTCGGGCCGCGTCGGCGTGTCCAAGCCCGCCAGCGCGGCGGCGAGGGCCCCGGCGTCCAGCGGCTCATGGCCCAGCCTGGGCGCGATCTGGGCGGCCGTACTGAACACGCACCACCGGCTCATCGATCGCCGGCTGTCGGCGTCCTTGCCGAGGTTCACCTCATCGCGCGCGCCGGTGACATAGACGAGCCGGGTGGACGCCTGAACCCTGAGGAACAAGTCCCTGGGCGGGAGCGTCGTCTCGGGATTGCCGATCGGATCGGCGCCCGCGTTGAGCAGGGCGCCCTGGAAAACGTCGGGGTAGGCGAGCGCGATCCGCATCGCGACGCGCGAGCCGCCCGAGAACCCCGCGATGTAGATCCGCTCCGGATCGACAGGGTAGCGGGCGACGATGTTCTCGGCCGCCAGCACGGCCAGCGGCTCGCGACGATCCAGGATGCTGGCGTCGTTGCCAGAGCGGGCGGCGCTCACGAAGATCACGCCCTCGCGATCGAGCACCGGCGCCCAGCCTCGCGGCAGCCTGGCGTCCGGCCACGGCGGCACGAACACCATCACCGCGTAGCCGCGTGGCGGCGCGCGCTTCGGCGCGTAGACGAGGAACCTCTCATCGGCCAGATTCACGGACTGTCCGCCCAGCGCTTCACCGGCGCGCGCCAGCCTGATCGCGAGCCGCGCCGCGGCTAGGGGACTGAGATTGCGGCGCACCAATTCAGCGCTGCTCGATCGCGCAGAATACTGGTCGAAGACGACGCCGCGCTGCAGGCCGACGGGCTGCGCCTGGGCCGCGGCCCCCAGGAGCGCCAGGAGCAGGGCGCCGAGCACAGTCAACGGGCGCCCGTTACGGCAGGAATCCCGCCGCCGGCATGACCGGCTCGTGGGCGGCCTGCTGACGGGTCAGGGAGTAGACCTGGCGCGTAGCGGTGTCGTACGGCGGCCAGGGCGCGCGGCCCGTGGTGGCGAAGGCGATCCACAGCGCGTGAATCGAGTCGGCCAGCGCTTGGGGCGGGGCCGGTCCGAGCAGGCCTCGATCGCCGCTGGCACAGGCGAGGGTGTCGAACACGAACGGCAGTTCGACCGCGTGGGCTGCGCCGAGGTCGCCGCCGAGCGCCGGTGAGCGCCAGTCGAACTCGTAGACCCACGATCGGCCGGCGTGCGCCGCGGCGGTGCGGCGGACCATCCACCGGAACATCAGATCGGTCACCGCGCGGGTGAGCGCCTCGCCCGGCTTGGTCCCCTTCGCATCGAGGCCATAGGCGCGCAGGGCCTGGCGCGCCCGGGGCACGGCGCGGCGCAGGAAGAACAGAACGGCGAATCGGGAGAGCCTGCCGCGCACGCCGCCGGGGGCGAAAAAGATGTTCGCCTCCTCCGTGGTGGTTCCGATCAGGAGATCGATTTCGCCGCCCGCGCCGGCCTCGAGCGCTTCGAGCGCCGGGCGAGGCAGGACGTCATCGCCATGCACGGGCAGGAAGCGGGTGACGTTGAAGCTCGGGTCGCGCCCGCCCCGGTCGCGCATGTCGAGCCACAGGCTGGGAATCATGATGCGCATCTGCTCCGGAATGAGCGCTTCGGCCGTGCGGGAGAGGAAGCCGTCGCGGTCGGGCTTGATCCGCAGGCGCCGCGCCAGTCCTTTGACGATCCGCTGCTGGTGAGCGATGTCGCGGCTGGCGTAGGCATGCCCGCTCTGGCAGATCGCCCGGTGGAACAGCCCCTTGGCCAGCGGCGAGGTCAGCAGGTGGGCGATGCAATAGGCCCCACCGGACTCTCCGAACAAGGTCACCTTGCCCGGATCGCCGCCGAACGCGGCGATGCTGTCGCGCACCCAGGCGAGCGCCGCGATCATGTCGCGCAGCCCCAGGTTGGTCGGCGCCCCCGGAATCGGCAGGAAGCCCTCGATCCCGACGCGGTAGTTGATCACCACGCACACCACGCCATCCCGGGCGAACGCGCTGCCGTCATAGATCGGCGCGTCCTTGCTGCCGGCGACGAAGCTGCCGCCATGGACGAACACCATCACCGGCCGGGGCCCATCCGGCTCGTCCGGCGTGAACACGTTGAGGGTGAGATAGTCGAAGCCGCCCGGCGCCTCACCGCCCATCAAGGGGACGAAATCGATGTCGGACGGAGGCAGCTCGGCCTGAGGCGCGCGGGGACCGGGATGGGTGGTGGCGTCGCGCACGCCTGGCCACGGATCGACCGGCTGCGGCTCGAGGAACCGGCGCGCCTGCGTCACCGGCGCGGCGTAGGGAACGCTGTAGAACGCGCGCACGCCATCCCCAGCCACCCCCTCGACGACCCCGCCCTCTGTCGTCACGCGCGTTCTGTTCATCGGTGTCCTTAGGCGGGAGGGGGTGACGTGGCCCCCGATACCACAAAAAATTCTCCGTCATCGCCGGGCCTCAGTTCCGGCGACCCATGATCGCGCATCAGAAGTGGGCGCCCCGCGCGCCCAAAGCGCCGCCTTCGCCGCTGCGCTCGCACCCAGCCATGGCCGCGCCTGCGCGGCCAAATGCAACCGTGGTGTTCATGGGTAGCCGGGACTTACGCCGGCTATGACGTTAGGGCTTGGGGTACGGGCCGGAAGCGGACGCCGCCGATCAGGACGCCGGCGGGGGTGACGTCGAGGCCGGCGGCGCGGGCGCGGGCGGAGGTCTCATCGACGTCGGCGGTCTTCAGGTCGAGGCTGGATATCGTGGTCGCGGCGTCCGCCCCCTGGGCGAAGCGAATCTCGCCGTGGTCCAACCGCAGGCGCAGCGGATTGGGGGCGTCGAGCGGGCGATCGAGAAGCCGCGACCAGCGGCGGGCCAGGGCGGCCGGGTCCGCGGCCGCGAGCGTTATCGAGACCAGGTCCAGCACACCTTGCGTCCGCGCCTCACGCCAGTCCGGTCCGGCCGGCGACCAGTCGCCGTAGGGCGCGAGATGATCGGGCTCGGTCTTCTGCTGGTCGATCGAGGCCAGCACCCCGCCGAAGTCGGCCGGATGGAAGTGCGCGCATCGGTAGACGCGCGTGTCGATATCGTCGACCACTCGCACGCCCAGCCCGACGACCCGGGCCCGCTCAGCTTCGGCGTCGGCCGCCTGGATGATGACCATGTAGCCGGCGTCGCCGCCGCGTCGCTTCAGGAACCGGCCGGCCGAGGCGTCGTCCTTGACCGGTTCGACCACCTCGAGGAAGGCCGTTCCCGCCGGCAGGACAGCGTTCTTCAGTCCGTACACGTGGATATGCGGATCGTTGTAGGCGACCTTCAGTCCGAACACGTCGTGGAAGGCTTTCACCACCGCGTCGAGATTGTTCGACGCCAGCGCCACCTGTCTCAACCGCATCGTCTGTCTCCGTTCGGGGTGATGATAGGCCGCACTCCGCTGGAGCCCCATACCCCGGCTTCGCCGGTACTTCCCCCAAGGGGGGAAGAGAGGCGTTGAGCAGGCGGCGGCAACGAACCCTCTCTCCCCCCTCGGGCGGGTAGGGGGCTCAGCGGAGTGCGATGCTCGCAACACCCTTACCGCCCGTGGAACACCGGGCGGCGTTTTTCGACGAAGGCCTTGAACGCCTCCGTTGTGTCTTCGCTCTGGAAGAGGCGGGTGTGCTTTTCGGCTTCCAGGAGGACGAAGTCGGCGAAGCCCATTTTCTCGGCGGCGACGAAGTTGGCCTTCATGGTGGTCAGCGCCAGAGGCGCGGCGGCGGCCAGACGATCGGTGAGCGCCCCCAGGTCGGTCTCGAACGCGTCCGGGGCGCTCAACCTGGAGACCAGCCCGATGCGCATCGCCTCGGCGGCGTCGAACTTGCCGGGCAGGAAGTAGAGCTCGCGCGCCTTGGCCGCGCCGACCAGCCGCGGCAGAGTCCAGGGCGCGCCCATGTCGCCGGCCACGCCCACATCGAGGAAGGCGGAATTGAACCGCGCGGTCGTCGAGGCCAGGCGCAGGTCGCAGGCGCAGGCCCAGCCGAACCCCGCGCCCGCGCAGGCGCCGTTGATGGCGGCGATCGTCACCGCCGGCATCTCGTGCAGCAGCACCGCGACGTTGAATTCCGCCACGCCGGCGAACCCGGTGCGCGCCCGCGGCTGGGCGTCGGCCCCGCCGTAGTGCTTGACGTCCGCGCCCGGGCAGAAGTCGACCCCCTCGCCGCGCAGGACGAGCACGCGCACACCCGGGTCGGCGGCGATGTCGCGCAGCACCGCGTACAGCTCGCGCATCATCGGGCCGCCGATGCTGTTGCGCTTGCCAGGCCGGTTCAGCTTCAGCACGGCGACGGGCCCGTCGCGCTCGAGGATCAGGGTCTCGTAGGCGTCGCTCATCATTTTTCTCCCGTCCACGAAGCGAAGCGCACCGGCCGCCGCTCGATGAAGGATTGCGCGCCCTCGGTGGCGTCCGGGTGCTTGAGCGCCACGGCCATGAGGGCGTCGGACTCGATAGCGGCGTCGTCGAAACCGGCCGCCAGGTGGCGATGCACCTGCGCCTTGATCACCGCCAGGGCGCGTGGCGACACGTTGGCGGCCAGCTCCGCCACATAGGCCGCCACCGCCGGCATCAGCTGATCGGCCGGGACCACGCGGTCGGCCAGGCCGATGCGGTAGGCCTCGGCGGCGTCGACCTTGCGCGAACTCCACAGCAGGTCGAGGGCGCGGCTAAGGCCCACCATGCGCGGCAGCAGCCAGCTGGTGCCGTGCTCGGCGATTAGCCCGCGTTTGGAGAAGATGGTGATCAGGCTGGCGCCCTCGGCCATGAACCGCAGGTCGCACATCATCGCCAGCACGAACCCGCCCCCGGCGCCGACGCCGTTAACCGCCGCGATCACCGGCTTGGAGATGTCGAGCAGAAAGCTGAACATCGCCGGCGGCCGCCGGCGCCCGTCGCCGGCTGGCGCGCGCGGCGGCGGCCCGTTGCGCGCATGGTCGGTCAGCACGCTCATGTCGATGCCGGCGCAGAAGCCGCGGCCGGCCCCGGTGATGCAGATCGCCGTCACCTGCGGATCGGCCTCGGCGGCGCGGGCCAGGCGCTCGACCTCGCCGATCATCGCCAAGGTCAGCGCGTTCAGCGCATCCGGCCGCTCCAGCCGGATGACGCCCAGCGGTCCTTGCCGCGCATAGCTGACCTCGGCGCTGCTCATTGTCTCGTCTCCCGCGCGCGGACACTCTTTCCGATCGCTCGGAGGCGTCCTGCCGATGACCTTATACCGCCACGGCGCGACCGCGAAGGGAGCCGAGGCTGAGCCAAGGCCCCGACATAACGCGGTGTCGCCCGGGCTGCGATTGCCTTTCACTATGCAGATGCACTACATCACGCATCGTTCAGTATTCTGGTCGCACAACGGGGTTGGCGGCACGATCGGATACGGCGCGCAAAGGGGGACTCGCGATGACTAGCCATTTCCGTGGGGCTGACCTCAGCCGCGCCTTGATGCTGGCGATCATGCTGGCCGCCGTTTCGACGGCGGCGCGGGCCGCCGCGGACGACCAGCCGGCGCAGCGCGACGCCCGCCTCCAGCAGTTGCAGGACGATGTGCGGCAACTGCTCGCCGATCATCAGCGGCTGCAGGCTGCGGACGCACAGTTGACGGCCAAGGCCCAGCAGTTGGAATCCGAGATCGCAGCGCTGCAGCAGGGACGGGCCGTCCAGCCGCAGGCGCAGCCCCAGGGCATCCAGACTCTGGGGGCCAACGAGCCCGCAGCGTCGACCGCGCGGGCCAACAAGCTGGGGAAGGCGGACGAAGCCTCCAACGCGCTGACCTGGCACGGTATCACCCTGTACGGGACGCTCGACGTGGGTGTGGGCTGGGTCAGCCACGGCCTGCCCGAAAACGGCTTCAACTACGAAGGCGAGTCGCTGGTCAATCGGAACGGCAACCATTCGCAGTTCCTGATCGCGCCGAACAACCTCTCGCAGACGGGTCTCGGCCTCAGGGGCAAGGAGGAGATCCTGCCCGGCTGGTCGGTCGTATTCAACGCCTCGACGGGCATCAATCCGCAGTCGGGCCAGCTCGCCAACCTGGCCGCCACCAACACCCTCAACGCCGGCCTCCCCAGGAGCAGCTATTCGTTTGCCGGCGACGGCGCGCGCGCGGGCCAAGCCTTCAACGACGAACTCTACGCCGGCATCTCGTCGGCGACAGTCGGCGCGCTGACTTTCGGCCGGCAGCGCGCGCTGGGCACTGATGCTATGCTGCTCTACGATCCGGCCGGCGGCGCCTACTCGTTCTCGTTCATCGGCTACAACGGCCTCATGGCCGGCGGCGGCGACACCCAGGACACCCGTTGGGACAACGCTCTGAAATATCGCCTCAGCTATGGCCCGGTGCATCTGGGCGCGATGTACAAGCTCGCGGAAGGCCAGGGCGGCTGCTACTCGGCCGCCGCCGACTGGACCGCCGCGACCTGCACGCCGGAACAGCCGCATAACACCGCCTATGGACTGGACCTCGGGGGCGCCTACGGCGGCTTCTCCGCCGACGTCGTCGGCCAGCATGTCAACCAGGCGATCAGCGTGGTCAATCCGCTGCTGGGGCCGGCAAGCGCGTCGGCGCCCTATCAGTCGACCGCCAACAGCATCAACACCAACCCCATAACCGGCGCCAATCTGATCGGAACCGCCGATACCGAATACGGGATCGTCACGGACAACACGGCCATCATGATCGCGGCGAAATATACCTGGACGAAGTTCCGATTCTTCGCCGGGTACGAATACATACGTTATGTGAACCCGGCTAATCCGCTGGGCGTCGGGGCCACGGCTCAAGGCGATTACCTCCTGAGCGGCGTCGAAGACGAGAATCTCGATTCCCCCAAGAAGGTGCAAGTCTTCTGGACGGGGGTGAAATACGCCGTCGATCCGGCGACCGACATCACCCTGTCCTATTATTTCGAGGGGCAGAATGACTTCCGCCTGCCGTCGACCTGCTCGGCCGATGCCGGGTATCGCAGTTCGTGCGCCGGCTCGCTTAATGAGATTTCGCTTTACGCGGATCATCACTTCACCAAGCGGTTCGACGTTTTTTCCGGCATCGCCTATTCCGACGTTACCGGCGGCTTGGCGATCGCCATTCCCCACGGTCCCGGCGTGCCCTATTATTTCAACGACAACATTGCTCCGACGCTCGGTGGTCGATTTGCCTTCTGATTATTTGTCCCCGTCCGCAGTCTGAGGCTTGATGCCGTCCGCCGCCGCGATTTCCGCGAGCCTGTCGCTGCGCAAGGGCGCCGCGAGCCCGGTGGGCCCAGAGAGGATCGCGCTGCTGGAGGCAATCGGCGTCCAGGGCTCGATCAGCGGCGCGGCCAGAGCGGTGGGCCTGAGCTACCGGGGGGCCTGGGATGCGGTGCAGGCGCTGAACAATCTCGCCGCCACGCCGTTGGTGACGAGCCGCGCCGGCGGGCGCCGGGGGGGCTTCGCGGAGGTGACCGCGGAGGGCCGGGCGGTGATCGCCGCCTTCCGCGCGCTGGAGGCGGAGCTGACACACGTGCTCGCCGGCCTCGAACGCCGCCTCGCCGGCGAGGGGCAACCGGTGCATACGCTGCTGTGGAGTCTCGGCA
>Ga0302314_10020855_pt1 | contig 10823 bp, 7 predicted proteins | sample III_Palsa_N2_3_FD_200533 | JGI IMG/M metagenome (GOLD analysis project Ga0302314, IMG submission 200533) | Peat permafrost microbial communities from Stordalen Mire near Abisko, Sweden - III_Palsa_N2_3 | ecosystem: Environmental > Terrestrial > Soil > Palsa > Peat permafrost | place: Sweden... | reverse complement strand
GGAGCGACGCATCCGGTTGCAGGGGCACGGGGCACGGGAGGCGACCCAAGTGACAGGCGTACAATCGACCGGCAATCGCGTATTGGCAGGGATTCCGTCAAAGGACTATGGGCGCTTGGATCAACTCGAGCCAGTATCGCTGGAGTTTGGGCAGGTACTTTATGAAGCGGGCGGAAAGATACGCCACGTCTACTTTCCAGTCGACTGCCTGATTTCCTTGCTCACCGCGGTCGACAAACGCCGCACGCTCGAGGTCGGCATGGTGGGTAACGAAGGCATGACCGGAATGCCGTTTATATTGGGCATGGGTGTCTCAGGCGTTCGCGCACTGGTCCAGGGCGCCGGCGCCGCATTACGGATGTCGGCCGCGCCATTTCGTATCGAGTTCGACCGCAATCAACCGCTGCGCCAGGCACTTTTCCGTTATACCTACGCCCTGATGGCGCAGATTTCGCAAACTGCCGCGTGCAACCGTTTCCACGATGCGGAAGCGCGGCTGGCCCGGTGGCTGTTGATGACTCGCGAGCGCGTAGAGTCGGACAAGTTTCCCCTGACTCACGAATTTCTTGCGCATATGCTTGGCGTGCGGCGAGTGGGGGTAACGGAGGCGGCCGGCGCGCTAAAGCGACGTGGATTGATCGATTACCGTCGGGGAACCATTCAGATCCTTGATGCGAAGGGCCTCAAGGCATCTTCCTGCTCTTGTTATCGGATTGTAAAAGCCGTGTACCAGCGCGCGCAGGTCTAGCGGACTTCGCGTGCATTTAAACAACCTCGGTCATCGTCAGCCACAGCTGCTGGTCCGATACGATTGTGGCCCGTAGCATGACGGAGTTACCGCTATCCTTTCGCAGAGAAGATTTCGACAGATTTTTGTATTCGATCCGCGTCACCGCATCGGTACGGCAATCGAACGTATTCGTCAAAGGGGTTGCTAACTGGATTCGTTGCGGGCGCTATCCTCGTGCGCAGCTGCGTAGGTACCCGTTGTAACCAACGGAATCGCGACCGCCCGGATTTCGAGGATCAGTGTTTTGATTCCAGTCACTCGTTTGGCGGCGCGCTCCACGGCCTTTCGTTCAGCAAATGAATTCACGCGTCCCGAGATCGTCACGACGCCGTTCTGGACATCCAGGCCCAGCTGAGCGTAGTGAAGAATCGGGCTGTTTCTAAATTCATTGACGATATCGTGAAAGAGCTGCGCATCCGTATCCATGAAGCACCTGCGAAAGGGAGATCCGGCATCGTGCGGCAGGCAGCGTAAGGGGTCTGTACGCTAGCGCACTCAGTTGCGATGAAACACATGAATTCCCGCGATGATGAGATCGACCTGACGATGGGGAATTCGGCATACCCGCTCCGTAAGCCGCTGGTGGATCGCATCAGCACATCGTCGCTTATGCAGCAGCTCCCGGCGGACGATGCGCTCGCAAGCGCTCCCCGAGGAACCCGGCCGCGGGTTGAGCCGCGGCCGGATCACCTTCGATCATTACCAGCCCGGCGCGATGTCGAACTGCAAAATGCGGCCGACGCCGAAATTCGGAGCAGGCACGGCGCTGAAGTCCGAAATGTACAGCCGATCGTCGGGACCGAACGTCATGCCGCCCGGCACGTTGAGGCCCGTGACCACATCCTCGATCGCGCCCGAGTGCATCACGCGGACCACCTTGCCCTGACCTAACCCGGGGTAGCCGGCTGCAGCGGACAACTCGAGCGCATAGACCAGGCCGTCGGGACCGATATCCACCGCCACCACCGTGGTGAATCCCGCCTTGGAGTCCACGATATGGTAGCCGCTTTTAGGCCCGAAGCCGGGCGCGAGCTCATGATCGAAGTCCCCATTCTCGATGGTCATGACCCGGGAGTTTTCCGGATTGATGGGGAAGAGATACAGGTTGCCCACATACAGCTGGCCGTACCACTCTGCGATGGAGGTGGGCACGATGTGGCCTTCGGACGCCGAGATATCGATCACTTGCCCGATCGCTCCGGACTTGCTCACCGATACGACCTGCCCGTGGTTCGGCTCCACCGCATAGAGCGCATCGCCCACCGGAATCATGCTGTACAGCGTGCCGTCCGGCTCGAAATCTCCGGGATTCTCGACCTTTGCGGGGTGGGTCTTCAGCCACGCGCCCACGTTGGCGATCAGGCTCCAGGCACCGGTCGCGGGATTGACCTTGGCGATGCCCGTCGGAGAGCTCGGATGTCCGTGCGAGCATCCGCCGCCCGCCACCAGGGCATAAAGAGTGCCATCCAGAAATGCGACATCCGCGACCCCGATCAGATCTCCTTGGGCATCTTGCGTCGACGGAAAGCCGCTTGCGACCGTTGTGACCTTGCCGCTGCTGCTGACTTTGGCGACTTTTCCCGTCATGCCGCCCGTATACGGACCTACCGGCCCCGGCACCTGCTCGCACTTACCCGCAGTGCTCGTGCCCCCGCCCGTTCCTGCTTCCGCGACATACAGATATCCGTCCGGACCGAATCGCAGACCGCGCGGTGCATCGAGTCCCGAGGCGTACACTTTGAATCCGCTGGGTTGCTGTGCGTGTACTGTTAGGCAGCCCAGTGTGAGCATGGCGGCCGCGCTCATAAGAGTTGCAGACACTCTGATTACACTCATGATTTTGTCCCCTTTGTTATATCCCGTACTGGAGGTATGGTTGGAATTCGAGTCGAATCGCCCGTACGCGTTTATTACCAGCGCAAGAGCTCTTCGCTCTCCTGCTACGGTGAGTAAGAGTGCGATTCCGTGCGTTCGGGTACCGTCAATTGCGATATGTCACGTAGCGGTACCCAAATTGCGGTGCGGCCACTCTAGGTAGTGAAGCGAATCCGAATTTCCGGGTGCGCACGGGTGGCAATGGCCGAATCCAAGAAAACCTTCGTCGAGCGGCTGTTCACGGATCACGGCCCCGCTCTTCACGCCTTTCTCAGCCGCCGCCTCCGCAAAGCTCCCGATGCCGCGGAGCTCGCGCAAGAAGTTTATGTGCGCATGCTGCGCATCCCCGACATGAGCACGGTACGCAATCCCGAAGCCTATCTCTATGCGGTTGCGAGCAACCTCGCAAAGGAGCACGGCCGCCGCTTGCCGCCGGGTTCCAAAGTGATCGACATCGAGGACCCGACGGTGCAGGCCCAACTGGCGGAACTGCCCACCTACGGTGGTGAAATCGATCGCGAGCAGCGCGTCAAGCGGCTGCATGAAGTGCTGAACCAGTTGTCGCCGAAATGTCGCGCCGCAGTCGTGCTGCAGTATTGGCACGGTCTGAGCTATGAAGAGATCGGACAGAGGCTCGGTGTCTCGACGAATATGGTCAAGAAATATCTCAGCCAAGGTTTGACGCATTGTCGGCGCCGAATGGGCCGGATTGGTGGCGACCCATGAAAGCGAACGACACGGCTCTGCGTAATCTCGTAGCCCAACAGGCGGCCGATTGGTTCGTCGCGAATCGCGAGGAGGTTGCCGGGCAAGAGCGCGAGGATTTTGCCGCATGGCTCAGGACCTCCCCCGTCCATGTCGAGGAATACCTGGCTTTTGCGGCGATGTCCCAAGATTTACGCGCGGCGTGCGCGGATTGGGCGGACTCCATCGACACGCTGGTTGCCGAGGCGCGCGACACCGACGACCCGCGACCCCTGACACTCTGGCCCGGCATGCCGGAACCGCCGCCCCGGCGCGGATTCTCCTTCCCCTGGCGCGCGCTGGCCGCCTCGCTCGTCGGGCTCGGCCTGTTGAGTGTTCTAATGCTCGCATGGCGGGGAATCAAGCCGGCACACGAAGCGCTCACAGTCGATGATGCGATGACGCTCCGCTTCGCGACAGTGCACGGTGAAGAGCTGACTCGCCATCTCCCGGACGGGTCCGTATTGCACCTCAATACCGACAGTGCCGCCACGGTCCGCTACAGCAAGTCTGAGCGCGCCATCATTCTCACTTCGGGTGAGGCTGATTTTGAGGTAGCGCATGAGCTTGGACGACCATTTCGGGTATTTGCCGGCTCGGCCGAGGCGGTCGATCTCGGCACCCAGTTCGATGTCAGGCTGGATCGTGGCTCGACCGTGGTCACCGTGCTCGAGGGCAGAGTCGCCGTAGGCCGGGTTGCAATGCCGCACGAAACCGCAACGCCCAATGCCCCCACCCAATTTGTCGAGCTCACGGCCAACCAGCAGATCCGCGTGGCACAAGGCACGTGGCCGGCCGCGCCCGTGGCGGTCGACGCGCAGCGTACCGGGTCATGGCTGCGACATCAGATCTCGTTCGAGCATGAGCCGCTCGGCCAGGTCGCAAGTGAGTTCAATCGCTACACCTCGAAACCGATCGTGATCGACACGCCGGGCTTGCGGGATTTGGAGATCAGCGGGGTGTTCGCGACGGACGATATCGATGCGTTTGTCGCCTTCCTTCGCAGCCTCGATGGCGTGCACGTCGAGGTGACCGCGACGCGGATTCGTGTAACCAGAGACTAGTCCCTTCTTGGCGGCTACACTCTTGAGTCAAGAAAAGAAGAGTTCATCACGCGAATGCGGGATCGCTCGAGGGATATTACGCATGCAATCTCCGTAGCCCTCCGTAGTGTGGGGGTCTGCGCGCCGGCTGCATTTGGCGCGGTCAATGGCTGGGCGGCAGCGACCGTTGAGACCGCGTCGGTCACGCGCGATATCCCCGCACAATCTCTGGCTCTTGCTCTGGAGGCATTCGCCGGTCAAACAGGGCTGCAACTCGTTTACGTTTCGGGCCTCGTACGAGATCAGAAATCCCGAGCCATCGCCGCGGGATTGAGCGCAACCGAAGCGCTCGAGCAGCTGCTCCGCGGCACCGGCCTCGAGTTCGAATACCTGACGCCCCGCAGCGTGCGCATCCTCGCCGAGCCCCCCTCATCGAGGCCTACGACGAAACCGCGTCCCGGCGATCAGCTGGCGGAGATCACGGTCACCGCCAACCGCCGCCTGGAGGACCTCCAGGAGGTTCCCATTACGGTCCAGGTGCTCACCAATGCCGCGCTATCCCGGCTCAACATCAAAACATTCGACGACCTTGTGGGCTATTTGCCCGGGGTGACTGCGCATGGTGTGGGTCCGAGTCAAAACAACATCTACATTCGCGGTCTCGGTACCGGTGATTTCGCCAACCAGGCGGCGGGATCGAACGGCAGCTTTCCCAACGTCGCCATCTATCTCGACGAGCAATCCGCGCAGCTCCCGGGCCGAAACCTCGATGTCTATGCGGCGGATCTCGAGCGTATCGAGGTATTGGAAGGTCCTCAAGGCACCCTGTTCGGAGCGGGCGCGGAAGCGGGCGTGCTGCGCTACATCACCAACAAGCCAAAGCTCGACACGATCGAGTCGAATGTGAGCGCAGAGTACGGCGTCACCGCTCACGGTGATCCGACCAGCGCTCTGCAAGCGGTGATCAATGTGCCGATCATCGCAGACCGGCTGGCGGCGCGCGCCGTCATCTACGATGAGAAGCGCGGCGGGTATATCGATAACATCCCAGCGACGTTTGTTCGCAGCAATCAAGATCGAAGCATCGCCTACGCAGGCGGAAAGGTTCCGGTCAACAGCGTCGTTATCAATAATTCGGCTCTCGTCGGCCAAAATATCAATCCGGTGACCTACTCGGGTTTGAGAGCCGAGGCGTTGTACAGGATCGACGAGCACTGGAGCGCATTGCTGTCGCAGTCGTATCAGAGCATGCGGGCGGACGGTGTGTTCCAAGAAGCCGCGACGGATGCGCTCGGTAATCCGCAGCCCGATCTCACGGTACAGCTGTATAACCCCTCGTTCGACAATGACCGCTTCGAGAATACGGCGCTTACCATCGAGGGAAATGTCTCGGACCTCAAGCTCATATACGCGGGCTCGTATTTGGTGCGCAACGTCGACCAGGTCCAGGATTACACGAATTACGCGCATAGCGGAGCTTATGTGGATTACTACCAGTGCGTGGCTCCGGGTCCAGCGGCGAAATGCTTCACTCCGAGCGCGACTTGGCGAGATCTGGAGCGCAACACCCATCTGACGCAAGAGCTGCGGCTGAGCACGTCCGCAAATGGACGCCTGCGGGGCGTCGGCGGATTGTTCTACGAGAACTATAAGATTCAGGACCAAGGCGATTGGTTTTACCTTACGGCCCTGCCGTACTTCAATCCAATCGGCCCGCCGACGGGTTACTTCACTTACGACGGACAGATCGTATGTGGCTGCAATCCGCACGGCGTATTCGAGCCGGCTCCGGTGACATCGAATAATCCCGACGTTCGACCGCCGGGCGATGCGTTTTTCAACGACATTACGCGCGGGTATCGCCAGAAGGCCGCATACGGGTCGATTGATTTCGATCTGGTGCCTCGAACCCTGACGTTGACGGCCGGCAGCCGCTACTCCATCACCAATACCACCGAGGTGGGCTCCATTGCCGGCAGCTTCGGCTGCGAGATCGCTTCCGACCCGCCCGATCCCTGCATCAACCGCGAATTCGTCAATCTCAATGCGCTCGGCCTGAACAAGAGCTACTCGGGCTTCAGGAGCCGCGTGAACTTGAGCTGGAAGCCGAGCGGGGACGTGCTTCTTTATTACACCTGGTCGCAAGGTTTCCGTGCGGGGGGCTTCAATCGTAGCTTCAATACGCCGGACTATTCGCCTCTAGCCTATGAAGCAAATCCGGCTCCGTTTCAAACTCAGGCTCATATCCATGGGGGCTGGACCGCTCCCCTGGCTTACGCGCCCGACACGCTCGTCAATGACGAGATCGGATGGAAGACCCTCTGGCTGGACAAGCGTCTGCAGTGGAATGGCGCGCTTTATCAAGAAGAGTGGCAACACGCTCAGATAGACGCTTTTGCCCAAGACGTGCTGCCCGGCGTCACCATTAACGGCGGCAATTACCGGGTGAGAGGCTTGTCGACTTCCATCGATGCCCGCGCGGGCGATCTGACCGTGGAGGCGGGCGTCGCCTGGAATCACAGCGCGCTCGTCAAGGAGGCGCCGTTCTACTGGGCGGACGGCACCCCTATCAATTTCAATACCTTGCGAACCTCGAACGGAGGACCCACCCTCGCCAATCCCGCCGGTACGCTCGGCAGCCCGCTCGCCGGCGCACCGACATTTCAGGGAAATTTTCGAGCGCGTTATGAGCTCGCTGTCGCAGCGTATCGCGCCTTTGCACAGTTTGGCGTTACGCATCAGTCCCGCTCGTTCTCGACCACGGACCGACTCACACTTGACATAAGCGGCAACTCGATAGCCTATGAGCTGCCGTCCTATACGACTTTCGACGCGGCGCTTGGGGCCCAAAGGGGCAAGTGGGTGGCGCAACTCTATGGAGAGAACTTGACCGACACCCGCGCGCAGCTCTTCGCGAATTACAGTCTCGGCTACAAAGCCGTGACGCCGAACCGGCCCCGCACGGTCGGCCTGCGCTTTTCCTATAATTTCAGCGATAAATAGCCGAACCGCACCGGCGGTGCGCACTCCCTGCCGGCGGCTTTGCGCCTGCATCTTTTTTTGGTACCCGATTTCGGAAAAAATCACTCTGGTTTATTCGAGCGAGTGATATTCGAGCGCAAGGAGTAGTTTAGCGCTGAGGTGACACAAAACGTGGCGCTATGCGGTGATGAATTCAACCCGGTTGCCGCCAGCGGCCTCAGCCCCGGCGCATGCGTCGGTCCTTACGAGCTGATTCGCCTTCTCGGCGAGGGCGGAATGGCGGAGGTCTGGCTCGCTCGGCGCGCGGATGGCGCGTTCAAGCGCGACGTGGCGCTGAAACTTCCGCTATTGACTCGGCGGCGCCAGGATCTTGAGTGGCGCTTCGCGCACGAGCGCGACATCCTGGCGAGTCTCGAGCACCCTCATATCGCGCGCTTCTACGACGCGGGGGTCGACACCGAGGGCTTACCGTATCTGTCCATGGAATACGTTCAGGGGCAGTCCCTGCTGTCATGGTGCAATACCCGAGCGCTTGGCATTCGGGAGCGCTTGGCGTTGTTTTTGCAAGTTCTCGACGCCGTGAAATATGCGCACGAAAAACAGGTCATCCATCGGGACCTGAAACCGTCCAACATTCTGGTCAAGGCCTCGGGCCAAGTCAGTTTGCTCGATTTCGGCGTCGCCAAGCTGCTCCAAGATGAGGAGGGGAGCGAGCATACACAGCTATCTCGTGTCTACGGCCTTGCGCTGACACCGGACTACGCGAGCCCGGAGTCGCTCGAAGACGCTCCAGTGGATGCCCGGAGCGACGTCTATTCGCTGGGGGTGGTGTTATATGAGCTGCTCACCGGTGCTCGACCCTACCGCCTGAGCCCGCGGGCCTCGATCGAGGCACTGAAGCGGGCCGCCTCCGCGGCCGAGATCAAAAAGCCGAGTACCCAGGTAACCGAGGAAGCGAGCGTGGCCCGCGCCGTGACTCAGGTTCAGTTGTCACGGAAGTTGCGCGGCGATCTGGATGCCATCGTGCTCAAGGCGCTGGCCAAGGAACCGAGCGGGCGATACGACAGCGCCGCGAGCATGGCGGAGGACCTGCGACGCTACACGAACGGCGAGCCCGTCAAGGCGAGGTCGAGCCGGGTCCTGTACTCGATCGGCAAGGTCCTGCAAAGAAATCGCGGGGCGGTGTGGTTGACAGCCCTGGTCGCCGTCGCCATTTTCGCGGCAGTCGGCGTGGATCGCTTGTTGTCGCAACGTCCGAACCGCGCACCGCCCCCCGAGCTCTCGCCTCTGGCGCGCGCCGTCGCTGTGCTGCCGTTCACCGACATGAGTGAGAACCACGATCAGGAGTACTTTTCGGACGGACTGTCCGAAGAGCTCATCGAGTTGCTGACACAGGTTCCCGGACTGCGAGTTCCCGCGCGCACCACGTCCTTCTTCTTCAAGGGCAAGTCGGCGACCATTCCGGAGATCGCCACGACGCTCCATGTCACGCATGTGCTCGAAGGCAGCGTGCGCAAGTCGGGCAACACGATCCGGGTGACCGCCCAGCTCATTCGCGCGGATAACGGGTACGCACTGTGGTCGGAGACATACGAGCGGGACCTCAAGGACATCTTTCAAGTGCAGGACGGGATCGCGGCCGCGGTAGTCACGGCGCTCCGGGGGAAACTTGCACTCTCGCCGAAGGTATCCACCCAGCGCACCTCGAACGCCGAGGCCTACAATCAATTGTTGCTTGGCCGGCAGTTTTTCAATCGCTCGAATGCGGATGATTTAAGGCGCGCGGTCGCCGCCTATCGCAGAGCGATCGCGCTCGACCCAAAATACGCGGCGGCCCATGCGGGACTCGCCGACGCCGAGGACAACCTGGCGGATTGGACCGGCGATGAATCCGGGTTCAAGCGCGCGGAGGTTGCCGCGGATGAAGCCATCGCGCTCGCGCCCGACGAGGCGGATGGGTACTCGGCGCGCGGCTCCCAGCGGATATACCACAGCTGGGACTGGCGCGGTGCCCAAGCGGATTTTACCCGGGCGCTCACGCTCAGTCCCGGCGACAGTGTTGTTCGACGCGCTTACGGCATCATGCTTGGCAGCGTCGGCCGGCTGCCGGAGGCAATCGGGGAGATTCGCAAGGCGATTGCGATCGACCCGCTGTCCAGCCGGGGATGGGAGGCCCTCGGCACCTTCTTGCTTGCCGAGAAAGACTTTCCGGCTACTCACGAAGCGCTTCGCCGCGCGCTGGAGATTCAGCCTGACGATGCCCTCAGTCTGAATCGCTTGGGCGTATTGCAGCTGCTGGAGGGTAACGCGAGGGACGCATTATCCACGTATCGGCAAGTCGACGACGATGGATTTCGCCTGTATGGGATCGCGATGACGGAATACAGTTTGGGTCATGCCAAGGCGTCGCAACAGGCGCTCGATGAGGCAATCACGAAACACGCGGCGGACTCGGCTTATCAGATCGCCGAAGCCCGCAGTTGGCGCGGCGAAAAGGACAGCGCGTTCGGATGGTTGGAGCGCGCCTACGCCCAGCGTGACGGCGGCCTGGCCGAAGCCAAGATCGATCCGCTTCTCGAGAAATTGCGCGCGGACCCGCGCTACCAAGCGCTATTGGTCAAGCTGAATTTGGCGAACTGAAGAAGGCGGCTGGGCCGTGAAGCACCTTTGATCAATTGTCCTGCCGACTGAGCAACAGCTCTTCGTGATCGAATTCGCTGAGTAGTTTCCGCATCACCGTATCGTCAATTTCGTTTCGATCGCGCAACGATATCACCGTGTCTCGTTGCGCGACGATCATATGTAGGCGCAACTGCGCGAGAGAAGAGCCGGCGCCGTCTGGTCCCGCCGAGCCAAGCGCGGCTAATTGACGCAACTCCGCCACCAATCGGGCATCGCTTCCTTCGGCCTCCAGTCGATCCAGCGCGCGAGCGCCGGCGGTCGCACTGGCGCTGCGCGCCTTCGCTACTTCCTGATCTTCCACGTCGTCGCCCTCGATGCGCAACAGCCGAATGAGCGGCGACAACGTAAAACCTTGGAGCACCAAAGTGACGAGGATGACTACGAAGGTAATGAATATGATGGCATTGCGGCCTGGCAGGGGGGACCCCCCCGATACCGCGAAAGGCAGCGCGAGGGCGATAATCAGCGAATCGCCGCCCCGGATTCCGGCCCAGCCTGTAAATAACAGGTTGCGCCAAGATGGATAGCGCGATTTATTGGGTCGCACTCGCCGATCGAACCATCGAGGTAGATACGCGCCCGGAAACACCAGGACTATACGCGTGACGATCATGGCTGCAGCGACGGCGAGCGACACCCAGATGAGTCTGCCGAATTCCCCAGGTTCGAGCGCGTGCACCACATCCGGCAGTTGCAGTCCAATAAGA
>Ga0302314_10020854_pt1 | contig 10823 bp, 8 predicted proteins | sample III_Palsa_N2_3_FD_200533 | JGI IMG/M metagenome (GOLD analysis project Ga0302314, IMG submission 200533) | Peat permafrost microbial communities from Stordalen Mire near Abisko, Sweden - III_Palsa_N2_3 | ecosystem: Environmental > Terrestrial > Soil > Palsa > Peat permafrost | place: Sweden... | reverse complement strand
TCGCCGACTCCCCGCGAGCGCGTGGGGCCCGGCAAAACGGAGTTCACGGTAACGCCCGTGCCCGCAGTGAGCTCCGCCAGGCCGCGCGCGACGGCTATTTGCGCCGCCTTGGTCATGCCGTAGTGGATCATTTCCGCGGGGATCTGCAGACCGCTCTCGCTGGAGATAAAAATGATGCGGCCCCAGTTGCGCTTCAGCATTCCCGGCAAGTACGACCTGGCAAGACGCGCGCCGCTCAGCACATTCACGTCGAAGAAACGCTGCCAATCAGCATCGGTGATGTCCGCGAAGGCGCGCACTTCGAAAATGCCAAGATTGTTGACCAGAACGTCCACGATGGGATGTTTGCGCACCAGCGCTTCGGCTACCGAAGCGACGCTAAGATCACCGGCGAACCCCAACACCTCGCCCTTCGTCTCCGTCTTCATCTTGGCCACGGCGGCCTCGACCGCGGTTTCACTCCTCCCGGTCACAATGACCGTGGCGCCCTCCGCGGCGAGAGCGGTGGCGATGGCATTGCCGATGCCGGCGGTGCTGCCCGTGACCAGTGCGATTTTCTTGCTGAGTTGAAGATCCATGACTGCCTCTGTACTAACGGAAGGGGGAAGCCCCAAGCATACGTCACGATGGGCCTTCCGGTGTTCATGCCGCCGCCTTCACCGCGCTGATCCGTGCCTCGCGCAGGCGAGATGCCTGGCTCGGCGGCGCGGTTGAAGGCGACGGCTCGTTCCCGCCAACGGACGGCGAACACCTCGCCGCGAGCCGGATATTCTTTGCGGCGTTGACATCCCGGTCATGGGCACCACCGCACCCGCCGCACACCCAAGCTCTTACATCGAGCATGTCCAAACCTGTGGGGCCCGTGAGGGCTCCACAGTCGCTGCACGCTCGAGTCGTGTTCCTCTCATTGACGATGATTACGCATCTACCCGCCGACTGGCCTTTGTATAGTAGTTGCGTCTTCAGCAGCCCCCAACCCGCATCCAGTACAGCTTTCGCCATCCGGGTCTTCACGAGATTAGTACTACTGATATCGCCCACGACGATCGTTTGATACTGACTGACAATTTTCCTAGAGAATTTGTGCAGGGCGTCTTTGCGACGCCGAGCCGCCCGCCGATGCAGCCGCTTTACCTGGCGCTTGTGCCCCCGGCGTTGTGCCTGGGCGATCTTTTGCTCAATCTGGCGGTAGAACCGGCCTGCCTCGAGCTTCTCTCCGTCGCTGGTCGCCACCGTGGTTTTCAAGCCCAGGTCTAGTCCGACGCTGTCCTGGGGTGCGGCGATGGCGACCACCTCATAGGCTACCGGCAGGCATAAATGCCAATCGCCGACCGAGTCTTCCGCGAAACAGCCGGATTTCCAGGTCACCCCGTCTAATAGGTGATGCTCGAAGATCCGAAACGTCTTCCCGGCGAATCGCAGCGCGTTGCCTTTGCGCTTTAGTTGAACAGCCTTCCACGGTATCCATCCAAGCGCCCGATTCGAACCGAAACTCTTACGCCATCGGAGTTTTGTTCTCTTTGACTTCTGGCGGCGAGTGGCGTACACGGCGTTGACGCGTTGAATCGTGTCCGACCCAATCCGTTCAAAGTACTTTGAGGCGCCCGCGGTCAGCTTGTCCAGATCAAACCCGGACAACCACCGACGAGGACCACTAAAGGGGCGGGCCGCCTTATCGCTCGCGGCGTTGTCAAAATTCCAGACCTGATTGACCTCTGTGGCCGCCGCTCTCAACCAAGGATAGGCCTCCGACTTCACTTTCAAGCGAAGGGTACGGATGCACGTGATGGCCTCTGTTTTGCCTGATTCAGCACGCTCCATCAGCGGAAAATACTCTCCACAACTACGGTCTGCCACTACAATTTCCATTCGATTTATCCAGAAACGGAAATCCAGAGCGGCATAAACCAGTCTTGTCGTTCCGCTGCGAATCTGCTTCACTTCATTACGCTACCGTCGCGGCGGAGTCGCGCCTTCTATGGCGCTCCGTCGAACTCGCAATTTTCTGCCAAGTTCACTCTATGCGCATCGCAGCAGTCTCGGATATACATGGCAACTTGGGTGCACTCGAGGCGGTACTTGCGGATATCGAGCGGCGCGGCGTGGATCTCACCGTCAACCTGGGCGACATTCTCTCGGGACCGCTATTGCCCAGGGAGACCGCGGATCGCCTGATGGACTTGGCACTACCCACCATTAGCGGCAACCACGAGCGCCAGCTGCTGGCGCCGGATCTCGCGGCCATGGGGCCCTCGGACCGTCACGCCGCCGAGACCATTACCGAGTCCCAACGCCGCTGGCTCGAAGCGCTGCCGGCGACTCTGTGGGTAAACGAGCACGTATTCCTGTGCCACGCCACTCCCGACAGCGACGTCGAGTGCTACCTCGAAGATATACGCGACGGCGAACTCATACCGACCTCATCGGCACTCATGGCGGAACGCACCGGCGTCTGCGATGCCTCGCTCATTTTCTGCGGTCACACACATATCCCGCGAGTCGCGCGTCTCATCAACGGCCAGACCATCGTCAATCCCGGCAGCGTCGGCATTCAAGCCTACGACGGCCATCATCCCATACCACACACGGTTGAAATCGGCTCGCCGCACGCGCGCTATGCCATCGTGGAGCGCACCCAGCAGGGTTGGATCGCCGAGCAATTCGCGGTTCCCTACGACTGGGAAGCCGCCGCGCGCATCGCCGAAGGACATGACCGCGCGGACTGGGCCCGCGCACTGCGCACGGGCTTTGTGGGGGGCGCCTAGGCCAAAGCCTACCAGCTAGCTTCCGTCGGCACCGAATTGAGCTTGTAAACCACGCCGTCCTTCATCACGAAGCTCACGCTCTTCATGAGGCTGATATCCGCGATGGGATCGCCCGGCACGGCAACCACGTCGGCGATCTTGCCTGGAGCCACGCTGCCCAGATCCTTGTCGTGCTTCAAGAGTTGCGCCGCGCTGACCGTAGCGGCTTGCAATGCGAACATGGGCGGCATGCCCGCCTGCACCATGAGTTCGAACTCATGGGCGTTCTGGCCATGCGGATAGACCGCGGCGTCCGTGCCGAAGGCTATCTTCACGTGCGCCTTGTACGCGCGACCGGCGGTGGCCATGATCAGAGGACCGATGGCCGCGGCCTTGGCCGCCACCTGCGGCGGGTAGTAGCCCGGTATTTTGGCGTGATGCGCGACGAAGTCGCCGGCGATGATGGTGGGCACGTAATACGTGCCATGTTCTACCATGAGCTTCATGTCGTCGGCGTCCATGAACGTTCCGTGCTCGATGGAGTCCACGCCACCCACGACGGCGCGGCGAATTGCCTCGGCCCCATGCGCATGAGCCGCCACGGTGAATCCGTAATCATGCGCCGTGTTCACCACCGCTTTAATCTCTTCGATAGTCAGCTGCGCATTATCGCCGCTGTTACTTTCATCGAGTACGCCGCCGGAGGGCATGATCTTGATGAGATCATCGCCATCCTTGTAGTGCAGGCGCACGGCTTTGACAGCGTCCTCGGGACTATTGATGATGCCGACGTCGGGACCCGGGTCGCCGGCCAGGTCGCTGCGGTAGCCGTTGGTCGGATCGGCATGTCCTCCCGTGGAACCCATGGCCACGCCCGCGGTGTAAATGCGGGGACCCGGCAAGATGCCGGCATTGATGGCATTGCGTAATGCCACGGATTCGTTCGCCTCGTCGCCAAGATTGCGTACGGTGGTAAATCCCGCCAACAAGGTGCGTTTCGCATACACGGTCGACCGCACCGCGTAATCTGCGTTATTCCAGTGAAATTGATCGACGTACGCCGTGCGGCTGGTTTCACTCGTGAGATGCGTGTGGCTGTCAATGAGGCCGGGCATGCAGGTCTGGGTGGACAGGTCAATTTCTTTGGAACCCGTCGGCGTCACCACGCCGCTTTGTACCTCGCGCACCCGCGTACCTTCGATCACGATGGTGGTTGCGCCCTGAGTTTTACCGGCGACGGTGTCGATGAAATGCCCGCAGTGCAACGCCGTCACCACCGGTCCAGGCGGCGCATCGTCGGCGCTAGCCGCGGTGGCAGCGCCAAGCAATCCCAACGCAACGCCCGCGCAGGTGCGCGCAACGCAAATCCCCTTAGTCATCCAAGCTCCTTTTGTTCTAATCCGCGCCGGCCAGCGACATCATGGCATGCAGCAGCACATTGGCCCCCGCCTCCACATCGGAGGGCAGGGCATCCTCTGCCTCATTATGACTCAAGCCGCCCGCGCACGGCACGAAGATCATGGCGGTGGGCACGACGTCCGCCACGTTGCAGGAATCATGGCCGGCACCGCTCACCATGTCCATGGCGGCGAAGCCCAGCCGCGCGGTAGCACGTCGCACCGCCTCGACGCACAGGGAATCGAACACGACGCCGGGCGCCTCCCAGACGCAGCGAATGTCGCCCTCGAGACCTTGATTCGCCAGCGCCTCCTGAACCAATTTTTCGATCTCGGTTCGCAGCAACGCGTATTGGCGGCTATCGGGATGCCGTACATCCAAGGTAAAGCGTAATTTCCCCGGCACCGTGTTCGGCGACCCGGGAAGGGTTTCAATAATGCCCACCGTGAGGCGTGCATCCGCGCCGGCGGCCTTCGCTGCCGCGTAGGCCAAGGGCAATACTTCGGCAAGTACGCGGACGGGATCGCGCCGCATATCCATGGGCGTGGGTCCGGCATGCGCCTCCTGGCCCATGACCACGACCTCGTGCCGGCTCATGTGCTGGACACCCGTGACCACGCCAATGGTTTTCGAACGCTGTTCCAGCACCGGACCCTGTTCTATGTGTACCTCGAGCGCCGCTTTGACCGCCTGGCGCTGCAGTGGCTCATGGGTGGCCAGCCCCAAGCGCTCCAACTCCTGCCGCACGCTGCGGCCCGCCCGGTCCGTGAGCGCGTAAGCGGCTTCCAAGGGCAAGCGGCCCGACCAGACGGCCGACCCCATCATGGCCATGGGGAAGCGGCAGCCCTCTTCGTTGCACCACACCCCGACCTCGATGGGATTCTGCGTGGCGATCCCGCGATCGTTCAAGGACTCGATCACTTCGAACCCGGCGAGAACGCCGTAAATGCCGTCGAATTTGCCGCCGGTGGGTTGGGTATCCAAATGGCTGCCGGTGAGCACCACCGGCAGCGTATCCTCGCGCCCAGCTCGCCGCAGGAAGAGATTCCCCACGGCATCCGCTCGCACCTGACATCCAGCCGCCTGCGCCCATCGCGTCAACAGTTGGCGCGCCGCGAGATCGCCGTCGGTCAGGGCCTGGCGATTACATCCGCCCTGTGCCGTGGCGCCGATTTCCGCCATGGCCATGATGCGCGACCAGAGGCGGTCGCCGTTGATGCGGACATCGGTCACGCAGCGGGATCGCGGCGCAGGGCCTGAGCCATGCAGTGAATGCCGCCGCCGGTTTTCGAAATTTCGCTCATGTCCACCTCTGCCACCTGGAATCCACGTGCCTTCAACTGCTCGATCAAGGCGCGGCTGGCCTTCGGAGCGATGACTCGATCGCGTCCCAGCGACATGAAGTTACAGCCCAGATTGATCGTATCCTTGAAAGGGACGTCGATGATGTCATGTCCCTTCGCGCGGAGCCACTCCACCAACTTGGGCTCGGTGCATTCGAGACAAACGGCCGTGAGGCGCTTCGCAATGGGCACCACCATGAGATCGATGTGCACATAGTATTCATCGAAGAACGCCAGGCGGGTTTCCCAACCCTCGCGTTTGAACCAGCTCTCCACCTGCCGCGCACCCTCCTCCTGGGTCCGGCCGCCGCCGCAGCCGATGAGCACGCAGCCCTCCTCGATGACATTGAAGTCGCCGCCCTCGAAGGTGCCGGCCGTCACCATGTCGTAAATCGGAATACCGAAGCGCTCATAGTTGCGAATAGCCGCATAGTTCTCGCCGCGGCGCCACCAATTGGCCATGGCGGTAATGACGGCACCGAAAGGCGTCATGACGCTGGAGTCGCGGGTATACACCTGCATCGGCAGCTCGGGCTCGAGAATCGGCGCATGAATGCGCACACCGAAGTGCTGGTACGCGGCGGTGAGTTCGCGATGCTGCGCCTTCGCCACCTCGATGTTCGCAGGACTCTCCCGCAGGAATTTGCGCGACAAGGAGCTCGTTGCCATATGGCGCAAATGTTCCGGCGCGGCCAACAGCACGTCGGTGAGCGGATCGGTCTCGTTGTCGAAGCCCCAATAGGCCAGGCGCTTGGTGCCGCCCGCGGGATTCCGTCGCTGCAATGAGAAAGCGTCGACTGCCGGCGTCGACTGCCGGGACGTTATGGATGCAATGTTATCGATCATGAATACTCCCCCCAGTTACTGGTCTTTGAACGAATAATTCAGTTCCAACCCCACGGTGCGCGGGCGGCCCACGAATTCGGCGCGGTTGTGCGCCAGACCCGGCTCCGTCGACACGCCGGTCGCTGCGATTTGATTGGTGAGATTGTTGATGTAGGCATCGACGCGCCAATTGCGCGCGAAGCCCATACCGGCGCGGGCATTCACCAGCGCGAACCCCGGCAAATCGGTGGCCGTGGGCGAATGCGGCAGCGAGGTCCAAAAGTCGCTGCGGTATGAGGCGTCCAGCCGCGCGTGGAAATCACGGTCGTTCGCCAAGGGCAGCGTATAGTCGGCCGCGGCCGTGCCCTGCTCCTTGGACACTCCCGGCAATCGATCGCCGGACACGCCGGTCAAGTCGTCCTCGCCGCGCGTGAAGCTCGCGGTCAATTTCGCGTCCGTGTAGCTGTATCCGAACTCGAGCTTCAACGTGTCCGTCACCGGCAACGTCAATTCCGCCTCGACACCCTGCGAGCGTGCCTTGTCGCCATTGGTGACGAAGTCGAAGCCGCCGGCCACTGTCGACGCTTCGATTTGTGGATCCTTCCAATCGATGTGATACAGCGTGAACGTGTAGCTCGCACCATGGGCGAAGCTGCCCTTGATGCCCACTTCCGTGTTGCGCGCTTCATCGGGCTTGTAGGTCAGCAGCGAGACGGTTTCGCAGTAGTAACAGTTGCCCGTCGGCAGCGCATTCACGCCGCCGCGGCGGAAGCCCTCCGACCACGTCGCATACAGCAGCGTATGAGGCGCGATTTCATACGAGGTGTTGAATTTGAACACATGGTTGCGAAAGCCCTTCTCCTGCGTGGCCTCAACGAGACCCGTGGGATCCGTACCCGACGCGGAACAAAATACGCCGCACATGGGAAGTGTCTGCACCAGCGTCTGGTCATAGTGCTGCCAAAAAATGCGCGCCCCGCCCGTCACCTGCCATTTGTCCGTGAAGTGGTACGAAGTCTCGTTGAAGGCCGCGAGATCGCTGAACGTCACGTGTCGATCCAATGTGAAATTCAAGTCGGGATCGGCCTCCGAGGAAGGACGAATGCCGCCTTGGTAGTACTGGATCACGTCGCCGAAGGTGGGATACGGACACGTGGTGGCGTTATATACCGTGCAACCCGCGGGCCGGCCGCTGCCCGGCAGCTCGCTCCAGCTCGCAAACCCCAGGATGGGTTCCACCTGGGACAGCGACTGTTTGCGATCGCTGTAGTACGCGCCGCCCACCCAATCCCACGGGCCGGACTGCTTCGACACCAGGCGAATTTCCTGGGTGAAAATGTGATCGCTGGAATTGTCGATAATGGGCGAGAGCGTGCGCGGGTAGTTGCCGTACAGCGCCGCCAGTTCCTCGATCAGACCGGTAAGATCGTACTGGCTGAAGAAGGCCTGGTGAGTGAACGAGGAAGAGGATGTGAGCGTGGCAAAACCCAAGTCATAGCTCGCATCCAACGAGCCTAAGTCCGTGGCCGTGGAGCCCGGCTGGTCCATGTAGAGTGTCTGCGTATAACGCTGCCCGGGGGCCACCTGCGAATAGCCGCCGGATTGATCGGTTTGATGCTGATAGCTCAACGTGAACTGCAACGCGTCGCTGGCCTTCCACAGCATCGCGCCGCGCGTGTACCAGGTTTCGGAATGATCCACCCCTCGATGTTCGGTGAACACGGGGCCGCTGGTCAGCGGATCACCGGGATTCGCGAGCACCGGCTGCGCGTTGGCGCCGAGGACGGCCACCGAGGTCGCATTGGTGAAGCCGGCGAGCTTCTCGTAGCCGCCCGAACCGCGAAAGGCCACGGTGTCGGACAGCGGAATATTGGCAATGACGTCCACCGCTTCATTGGGGTTGGCGGCATTCTGCGTGTGCGAGGCACGGGTCGACACATCGAACTCGGTGGTGGTGAGGTCGGGCGGGTTGTGAATCATGCGCACCGTGCCGCCCACCGACCCGGAGCCGTACAGGGTTCCCTGGGGACCGCGCAAGACCTCGACGCGTTCGATGTCGGTCATTTTGATGTTGGCGAACAACGGCGTTTCGTCCACATAGGTGGACACCAACGGCGCCGCGATCATTTGATCCTCGGCGTTGACGCTGCTGGCATTCAAGCCGCGGATGGTGAAGTTGCCGTTGATGCTGCTGGCACGTGGGCCCAAGTCGGGGCTCACCAAGCCGGGAATCATGTGCGTCAATCCCTGCAGGTCGGTGACGCCGGCGTCGCGGATGTCGGAGGCGCCCACGGCCGAGATGTTGTAGGGAACGTCGGATACCGATTCGCTGCGCCGTGTGGCCGTCACCACGATCTCGTCCATGTTGTCTGCCGCGTGTGCCCGTATGACCGGCAGTGCGCCCGAAGCGGCGCAAATCGCGGCGATGCATTGGGCAAGACGCGAAAATTGGCGAGTCGGCGCAGTGCGCCCGGCGAGGCTGTCAGTCATCCCATCTCCTTCGTATTGATATAAGTCGATTATGATGTGCACAGAAGTCGCCGGGGTTGAGTACTTTTCCGTTGCTGGGGTGAAAAACCGTCACATGAAATCGCGCATCCCGCCCATGCACGCTCTGAAGGCATTGGATGCCTTTGCACGCCTTGGAACGGTGCGTGCCGCGGCCGAAGAATTGGGCGTTACACGCAGCGCCATCAGCCATCGTTTATCCATGCTGGAGGACCTCCTCGGCTTCGAAGTACTCCGGCGTTGCGGCAAGGGGATTGCGTTGACGCCTCGCGCCAATCGTTACGCCCAGGATGTGCACAAGTCCCTCACCCTCCTGGCCAGCGCGCAGCAGAACAGCGATAGCTTGGTCATCGAAGGCACTCTGCGCATCTGCAGCACTGCCGGCTTTGCCGGCATGTGGCTGTGCAGTCACATCGCCGCATTTCATGCGGAGTTTCCGCATATTCACGTCGACATCACCACCAGCCGGGAATTGGATGATGTATCGGCCGGCGACGTGGATTTGTTCATCGCCTTCGGTGATGGCAACTGGCCCAATCACCTGGTGAAGCATCTATACGATGTCGAATTCATGCCCATGTGCAGCCCCACGCTGTTGAACACCGTGGGCGGCCTCAGTCAACCTTCCGATGTGCTGCGTCTAGGGATGCTGCATTTGCGCAGCTGGGACGATTGGGGCCGCTGGCTGACCATTAACGACGTGGAATTTCCCAGCCGCACTGCCGGCATTACGTTCTCGGATTTGAACCTGGTGCAGAGTGCGGCCATCGCCGGTCAGGGCATCATGATGGGCGACGAATTCACCTGCTCTGGAGCTCTCGCCCGGGGACAGTTGGTTGCCCCCTTCTCGAGCAAGATCAAATCGACCGGCGGTTACTACCTGGTCAGCGAGCGCCGCAAGCCCGCAACTCCCGCCGTCACCATGTTCATACGCTGGCTCGATAACCTGATTTCCGGAGCACTTCAGGCCGGCGGCGCATAGGCATTGAGCAGCACACGCGCGGTCAAAGCAGCGGTTTGCAAAGGACCGTCATCCCGGCCGAAGGTGCGGCGGGTGAGATAGCCGCCTTCCATTAACAACATCAACGCGTCGCCCAGTTCATCGGGTTTGCACGCGCCCACACCAGCCGCCATCACCCGAAAGCGCCGTCGCATTTCCGCCTTCTGCTTGATGGCCACTTGCCGTCCCGGATGATGTTCATCCGCGATTTCCACCGCCGCATTGGCAAAGGCACAGCCGCGCGAATCCTCAAAACACGTGCTCGTCACATAGGAATCGAACAGCCCCTGGATCTGGGCACGCGGATCGCCCGGATGGGCTGCAATGATGCCGTCCCACCAGACCCAGAAGTCCCGGCCCTTCTGCTCCAGGTACTCCGCCACCAGCTCGTCCTTGGAGGCGAAGCTGCGATAGAAGCTCATCTTATTGGTGCCGGCCTCGGTGGCAATCATGTCCACGCCGACGTCACGAATGCCGTGCTTATAAAAGAGGTCACAGGCCGTGTCGAAAATCCGATCCTTGACCCGCGGTTTGACGCAGGCAGCCAAGGGCGCCTTGTCGTCCGCCCCGGCGGGAATCGATTTGGTCGCATGAAGCGACTCTTTGCTGGTCATTTCCAACTCCTCTTGACATGTGAGTTACCGGTAACTAACATCCTATCACGATGTTACTTAGCGGTAACTCACATATCCAGTGTCTTCGCCTAGAAGCGCTGTGTCAAGTCTCTGAATCGCAATGGGATGTTCCATGAATCGTCGCAACTTGTCTGTACCATTGTCCGTCCTAGCCCTCACCGCTTCAATCGCCCTGAGCGGATGCTCTCCTTCCCTCGGCAAGTCCAGCGCTCCGACCACCCCGCCCGCTCCGGCGGTGACCGTGGCGGAGGTTCTGCACCAACCGCTGCGCGACTGGTCGGAGTTCACCGGGCGCCTGGAAGCCATCCAGTCGGTCGAGGTTCGGCCTCGGGTTAGCGGCTACATCGACCGCATCGAGTTCCAGGAAGGC
>Ga0302314_10020853_pt1 | contig 10824 bp, 5 predicted proteins | sample III_Palsa_N2_3_FD_200533 | JGI IMG/M metagenome (GOLD analysis project Ga0302314, IMG submission 200533) | Peat permafrost microbial communities from Stordalen Mire near Abisko, Sweden - III_Palsa_N2_3 | ecosystem: Environmental > Terrestrial > Soil > Palsa > Peat permafrost | place: Sweden... | reverse complement strand
CACAGCATGACCAGATCCGCATCGCGACATCAGTACTCGAGGTCGCACGCGCGGTGTTTCTTGCGACGTCCGGCGGCCGCGTCGAATTTCTGCTCGATAAAACGGCGCAACCGCAAAGCCTGTCGATCCGATTCGTTGCTCCAGCAACCCCGATTGCGCGCTTGAAAGAACAGCCGGCGCGCGTCGCAGACTCCTACGCCAGCGAGATACCAGGCCCGCTTGGCGTACTCGCGGCCCAACGTCTTATGGACACCTGTTCAATTGAAGACGTTGCAGGCGACGCCGTCATTACGCTGGCGAAGTACCTTCCGGCGCACGCGCCACTCGCTGCCGACAAAGTGGTTGCAGCGCTGGCCCGCGGTGCCTCCATTTCGAATGCGGAGAATTCGTTCGACGAGATGCAACGGCAAAGCCATGAACTGGCTGTCGCGCTCGACGAACTGCAGGAACGCCAGGAGGAACTCGTCCGGCTCACGCGCGAACTCGAAGACACCAATCGCGGCGTCGTCGCGCTCTACGCGGAACTGGACGAACGCGCAGAACATCTGCGCCGGGCCGACGATGCCAAGTCGCGCTTCCTGTCGAACATGAGCCATGAATTCCGTTCGCCGCTGTATTCGATCCGCGCCCTGTCGAACCTGCTGATGGATCGTACGGATGGCGAACTGACCGACGAGCAGGCCAAACAGGTCCACTTCATTCGCAAGGCGGCTGATGAGCTCGCGGAGACGGTCGACGACCTGCTGGATCTTGCCAAGATCGAAGCGGGCAAGGTCGAGCTACGGCCGAGCGAGTTCGTCGTCACCGACCTGTTCTCGGCGCTGCGCGGCATGCTAAAGCCACTGCTGCCGGCTGCTGACGTCGAACTGGTATTCGATCCGTGCGACGACATTCCGCCGGTCTACACCGACGAAGGCAAGGTCTCGCAGATTCTCCGCAACCTGGTGTCGAATGCGTTAAAGTTCACCGAGAGAGGCGAAGTGCGGGTGAGCGCGCTATACGACACTGGCCAGCAGGTGCTGACCTTCTCGGTGTCGGATACGGGAATCGGCATTGCGCCCGAATACCAGCAAAGCGTCTTCGAAGAATTCGAACAGGTGCAAAACCGGTTGCAGACGGCTGTCAAAGGAACCGGGCTGGGATTGCCGCTGTGCAGCAAGCTTTGCAAGCTATTAGGCGGAGCGGTTAGCCTCGAGAGCGAACTGGGCAAAGGCTCGACGTTCACGGCGACCCTTCAGGCGTATCTGCCGCAGACAGCCGATACGGCGTCGCCGATCCCTCGTGCCCGTGATGCCGAGCGTGACATGGTGCTACTTGTGTCGACCAGCCTGGATGACCGGGTGCGTTACGAGGCGTCGCTCCACAACACGCGTTACCGGTCGACCGTTGCGGCAACCGTGCGCGAAGCAAAGTCAGTGCTGGCCGTGGCGCCCGCGTCCGCCGTTGTATTGGATATGCAACCAGGGCGCGAGGAATGCTGGGCCTGGCTGGCTGAGCTTCGTCATGAGGAAGAAGCCTCGCATGTCGGCGAAAGCAGCCCAATAGACGGTGCCGATTCGCGCCAGCGACGCGTACCGGTGATTGTTTTGAGCGATATCGATCAGGGCGATCGAGCGCAGTCTCTCGGCGCCGACGCCTTTTTTATCAAACCGCTGTCGGGTACCGAATTGCTCACTTCGCTGGACGCGATGCTGAGCGCCCCCTGAACGGCCCACGGACACAAATCTTCCATGAGCGACGCGACCGCCAATCTCATACTCAACGTTGACGACAACGACGGCGCACGGTACGCGAAGAGTCGTATTTTGTCGCGCGCCGGCTTTGTCGTCATCGAAGCCGCCAATGGTACCGAAGCGCTTGAGCGCGCGCGCGACTCGTTGCCCGATCTGGTTCTGCTCGACGTCAAGCTGCCCGACATCAACGGATTCGAAGTGTGCCGGCAGATCAAGGCGACGCCGGAGACGGCAGGCATTCTGGTGCTGCAGACCTCCGCGGCCGCGGTGCAGAGCATCGACAGGATCAGGGGGCTCGACGGCGGCGCGGACAGTTATCTGATCGAACCGATCGAACCTGCCGAACTGATTGCGCACGTGCGCGCGCTGCTGCGTGTGCGTCGCGCGGAAGGCGCACTGCGTGAAAGCGAAGAGCGCTTTCGGCAGATGGCGGAAAACATCGACGACGTGTTCTGGATGCTCGACCCATCGATGGATCAATTGCTGTACGTGAGCCCGGCTTACCGTCGTTTGTGGGGCAATGAGGCGCTTGCACCGGTGCCAGGCTCGGGCCACTGGGCAGGTCACATCCACACCGAAGACGAAGCTGCAGTCGAGACGGTGTACCGGGCGCTCGCCGGCGGCACACCGTACGACATCGAGTACCGCATCGTTCGTCCTGACGGTAACATTCGCTGGGTCGCCGAGCGCGCCTTTACAGTCCGCGATACGCGTGACCGGATCTACCGGCTGGCAGGGATCGTCAATGACATCTCCGAGCGCAAGGCCAACGAGATGGTGTTGCGCGACGCGGACCGCCGCAAGGACGAGTTTCTCGCCATGCTTGCGCATGAACTGCGCAATCCGCTTGCACCGATCCGCAATGCGATTGAGTTGCTTGATCCGAGCCGCGCGCCCTCACCTCAGGACTTCGAAACGATGCGGGCGGTCATCGGCCGCCAGGTGAGGCATCTGAGTCGCCTCGTCGACGACCTGCTCGATGTGGCGCGTATCACGCAAGGGAAAATCACGCTGCGGCAAGAGAATGTAAGCTTGGCCGCAGCCATCGAAGCAGCGATCGAGACCGTTGCACCCGCGCTAAGCAAAAAAGCGCATACGCTCAAGACCGAGATGCCAGATGACTCGCTCTACGTCATCGGCGATGGCGTACGGATTGCGCAAGTGCTCGGCAATATCCTTTCGAACGCGGTGAAATACACGCCGCAAGGCGGCGAAATTCTGATCGACGTGCGTGAGTCAGATGAGGTCGTCCAGATCGCCGTTCGCGACAACGGTGTTGGCATGAGTGCCGAAACGATCCCAGTCATCTTCGAACTATTCGTCCAGTCGCAGAACTCTCTCGAGCGCTCCGAAGGGGGGCTTGGTATCGGCCTGCCGCTAGCGCGGACGCTGGTCGAACTGCATGGCGGGCATCTTCAGGCATTCTCGGACGGACCGGGGCACGGTAGCGAATTCATTGTGAGCTTGCCGCTCTCGCGCGCGGTACAGATTGCCGAGCTGGTTCCCGCCGCGGCGGTTGCGGCCTCATACGGCACAGGACTGGCTTTGCGCCTTCTGCTGGTGGACGATAGTGTCGACGCGGCGACGTTACTGGCAATGGTTCTTGAAGCGGACGGCTATGACGTGCGCGTCGCGCATGAAGCAACCCAGGCGCTTGAAGTCGCGGCGCAATTCGAGCCTCAAATTGTCCTGCTCGATCTCGGCCTGCCCGGCATGGATGGATTTCAACTGGCGCGCGAGATGCGCAAGCAGGCCGGTACCGCTAACGCGCTGTTAATCGCCGTCACGGGGTACGGCCAGGCTGCCGACCGTCTGCGATCTCAGGAAGCCGGTTTCGACCATCACTTGGTCAAGCCGGTATCGGCGGACGAGATACAGCGCGTGATCGCGAGCCGCTTCCCGGATACGCCGTCGTGAGGTGGGACACGGCGATCATGTGAGCCACCCACCGCCGTCACGGGCTAGAGATCTTCCAGGTGCGTCACAAACGGCCGGATCTTCGCATCATCCGGATTCACGTACACGACGTCTGTCGGCACACGGCGCGGCGCGTCGACTGTAAAGAACACGGCAGGTGACTCCAGTACTTCCGTGATCGCGTGCACCGTGTTGCGCTCAAAGGTAACGAGTTGCCCCGCGGTCAGGACGCGAGGCGCTTCATTCTCAATCGCAAAGCTCACCTTTCCGGTCAGCAGGTACAGATGCTCTTCGCACGTTTCGTGGTAGTGGCGCGGGATCGGGTAGTAGACGCGAAAGAGTCTCGAGCTTGCTGAGGGTTCGTCGGTCAGGTACGTGTCAACGATCGTGCTGTCCGCCTTGTCCGGGAATCGCCCGATGATTTCGTTGATATCAAAGAAATTGAACAATTCGTTCTCCGCATTATTGGGTGAAAGTTCATGGGATTCGCCAGGCTCTGCGATTCTTCAGCGTCGCCATCGGGTTGCCATTTAGATTCGATCGTGCCACGAGACGATTGACGGCAGAACGAGCCCGTTTTGCAAAACACATTTGCTGAACGGGAGCTGGCCGATCGAAGGCCAAAACGCTGTAATGGCCCCATGCAGCGCGCCCGTTGACAAGGCGATGCGTCAATTGCGTCCGAATGACGCACCTCTTATCCGTTTTCGCCGCTCCACGCCGCCGTCCGTGGACACTTCCCGCTCGCAGCAATAGCGTCCCCCTCCAAACTAAATAAAGCTTAATTTCAGCGAATTGTCGTGTCGTCGCGCGTCCCCGATCATGGACCCATGTTCACACGCCTCGTCGGTCCACGCAGGGCCACAGGCGCCGACGCAATGCCTCATCCGACATCGACACTTTTAAATGAACGCCATTGTTCTGGTTGCCCTGCGCCGCCCCCTCACCTTTGTGGTGATGAGTATCCTCATCATTCTGTTCGGCACCATGGCCGTCTTGAAGACACCGACGGACATCTTTCCCGGTATCCGCATTCCGGTGGTCGCGGTCGTGTGGAATTACACCGGTCTGTCCCCGCAGGATATGTCTGGCCGCGTCGTCTACTACTACGAGCGCGCCTTGACCGCGACAGTGGCTAACGTGGAGCACATCGAGAGTCAGTCCCTGTACGGTGCCGGCGTCGTGAAGATCTTCTTTCAGCCTGGCACCGACATCGCCGCTGCTCAGGCTCAGGTCACAGCGGTCTCGCAGACCGTGCTGAAGCAAATGCCGGCCGGCATCACGCCGCCCCAGATTCTGGTCTATAACGCGTCCTCGGTGCCGGTGCTAGACCTTCAGGTCTCCGCAGCGAACATGACGGCCGCGCAGGTGTACGACATGGCATCCAACCTGATCCGCCCGCAACTGGTGTCGGTGCCGGGAGTCTCGATTCCGAATCCATACGGCGGTGCGTCCCTCAACGTCGAGATCGATCTGAACCAGGCGAAGCTGCTTGCGCACGGTCTCTCGGCTTCAGACGTTGCGGCGGCGCTCAGCGCGCAAAACGTGGTGCTGCCGGCGGGCGACCAGAAGATCGGCGGCCTTGACTTCATGGTCCAGACGAATTCGACGCCTCTCAAGGTGGACACGTTCAACAGCATGCCGATCAAGACGGTGAACGGTGCGACGGTCTATCTGCGCGACGTCGCCTATGTGCATCGCGGCGCGCCGCCGCAGACAAACGCGGTTCTGGTGAAAGGCAAGCAGTCGGTGCTGATTCAGATCTACAAGAGCGGCAACGCTTCGACGCTTTCAGTCGTGGCAGGGATCAAGAAGGCATTGCCCGGCGTTATCCGGACCTTGCCGGCGGGCGTGAAGATCACGCCGCTGAACGATGCCTCGGGGTTTGTGCGTGACTCAGTACTCGAGGTGGTTCAGGAAATGATCACTGCCGCGCTGTTGACCGGGATGATCGTGCTGCTCTTTCTCGGTAGCTGGCGTTCGACGCTGATCGTGGCGACCTCGATTCCGCTTGCAATCCTGTCCTCGATCCTGGTACTGCATTACACCGGGCAGACGATCAATGTCATGACACTGGGCGGCCTGGCGCTCGCGGTGGGTATTCTCGTCGACGATGCAACCGTAATGATCGAGAACATCGACTCTCACCTCGAGACAGGTGTCGAGCTGGAGCAGGGCATTATTACGGCGGCCAACCAGATCGTTGTGCCAACGCTCGTCGCGACACTGTGTATCTGTATCGTCTGGCTGCCGTTGTTTCAGCTCGACGGTATCTCCGGCTATCTGTTCCGCCCGCTCGCCGAAGCCATCATCTTCGCGATGCTCGCTTCGTTCATCCTCTCGCGCACGCTGGTTCCAACGATGGCCGCCTGGTTGCTGCGCGGCCAGGTGAAATCGCATGGGCATGGGCATGAACCTGACGCCAACGCAGGCTTCTTCACGCGGTTTCAGCGGCGCTTCGAGCATGGCTTCTCACAGTTTCGTGAAGGATACCGCGGGGTGCTGACCGCCGCCGTGCTCAATCGCAAGCGCTTTATCATGGGCTTCCTCGGCTTCGCGATTGCGTCGATGGGACTGCTGACTTTCCTCGGCCGCGACTTCTTCCCGAGCATCAAGTCCGGCGAAATCGATATGCACATGCGGGCGCCGATTGGCATGCGACTCGAAGATGCATCGAAGATCTCGGTTCTCGTCAATGGCGAAATCAAAATGCTTCTGCCAGGCCAGGTCACCAACGTGGTTGACAACTGCGGGTTGCCCTCAAGCAGCATCAACCTGGCTTATACCTCGGACGGCACGATCGGCCCGCAGGATTGCGACATCAGCATCACCCTGAAGAATGAGCAATCGCCTGTGGACGATTACCGGCTCAAGCTGCGCCGCGAACTGCCGAAGCTTTTTCCCGGCACGGTGTTTAGCTTCCTGCCCGGTGACATTACCGCAAAGATCCTGAACTTCGGCCTGCCGGCACCGATCGACGTGCAGGTTTCCGGGCGCGGACAAGCGGCAAACATGGTTTACGCGCAGCAGCTCGCGGCACGCATCCGCCAGATTCCCGGTGCTGCCGACGTCAACATTGAACAGGCGTTCGATGAGCCGACGATCAAGGTCGCCGCGGATCGTTCGCTTGCTTCCGGCATGAACCTGTCCGAAGCCAACATCGCGAATAACGCGCTGGCGACTCTGTCCGGCAGCGGCCAGACGGCGCCAACCTACTGGCTCGACACGACCACGGGTGTGTCGCACCTCGTCAACCTGCAGACGCCGCAGGACCAGCTCACGTCGATGAACGACCTCGAGACGATTCCGATCGACACAGGCAACGGCGATCCAGGTGGCCAGCACTCGCAGTTGCTTGGCGCGCTCGGCACCGTGACGCAAACGGGCACGCCGCTCCTCGTCTCTCACTACAACATCATGCCCTCGATCGATATCTTCGTTAGCAACCAGGGGCGCGACCTCGGCGCCGTCTACGATCAGGTCCAACAGGTCGTCAAGGAGATGAATTCGCAGGTACCCCATGGTGCGAGCGTGCACGTACGCGGCCAGGCGACGACGATGAGCACCGCCTACGCACAACTTCTCGAGGGGCTGGCGCTTTCCGTCCTGCTGGTCTATCTCGTGATCGTCGTCAATTTCCAGTCGTGGCTGGACCCGTTCATCATCATCACGGCGCTGCCAGGCGCGATTGCCGGCATTGTCTGGAGCCTCTTTCTCACGCATACGAACGGCTCAGTGCCGGCGCTCACGGGCGCAATCATGTGCATGGGCACGGCGACGGCCAACTCGATCCTGGTGGTGTCCTATGCCCGTGAGCGCCTCGCAGAGCACGGCGATGCCATCACCGCAGCCATCGAAGCCGGCTACGCCCGGATCCGTCCGGTTCTGATGACGGCGCTCGCCATGGTTATCGGAATGCTGCCCATGTCCATGAGCAATACGCAAAACGCACCGCTTGGCCGCGCCGTCATTGGTGGACTTCTGGTCGCGACGTTCGCCACCCTGCTCTTCGTCCCTTGCGTATTCGCCCTGATGCATCGCAACGACAAAAACGCCACGGAGTCTCTTCTATGAACGTAGTAAATCGCGAAGTCGCGGACACGCGCCGAATTCGACCTAAATTGTTCGCTCTGGTCGCCGCTGTAGTTCTTGGGGGTCTGGTCGTCCACGGCATCGTCGAACGCCACGACAATGTCACGGATCTGAAGACGCTCTCCGACGACGAGTCCGTCCCGCAGGTGCAGGTCATGATGGCCAAGCCAGGCCCGGCCACGCGAGCCATCACGCTCCCCGGCAATATCAAGGCCTGGTACACCGCGCCGATCTATGCCCAGGTCAGCGGGTATGTGCACAAGTGGTACGTGGACTATGGCGCGTCCGTGAAGGCTGGTACGTTGCTCGCCACGATTGACGCGCCGACCGTCGACGAGCAGTACCAGACGGCGGCCGCCAATCTCGAAGTGGCGAAAACCAACAGCACGCTGGCCGACGTAACCGCGCAGCGCTGGAAGTCACTGGCGGGCACGGAAGCCGTCTCGCAGGAAGAGGTGGACGTCAAGGTCGCCGCCGCTGCGGCGCAGAAGGCCGAGGTGGTAGCAGCGGATCACGAGGTTGCGCGTTACGGCGCGCTGGAACAGTTCAAGAACATCGTGGCACCGTTCGACGGCGTCGTCACCTCGCGCGATACCGACATCGGCAATTACGTCAATGCCGCAGGGGGCGACGTCAGTGCGCGGGGAACCGGCACGGCCGATGAGATGTTCTCGGTGGCGGATATCCACGAGATGCGGCTCTTCGTTGGCGTGCCGCAGGACTTCGCGGACATGCTGAAGCCGGGCCTCGAGGCGACCTTCACGCTGGCCCAGTATCCGGGCCGTGAGTTCAAGGCGACGCTCCTGACCACCGCTAACGCATTCAACCCGCAGACACGAACCGTCGTCGCGGAACTGGTGGCTCAAAACCCCGATCATCTGCTCTGGCCAGGCAGCTATGCCACCGTTAAGTTCGTGGTGCCAACTGACCACAACGTGCTCGTCGTCCCTGAACAGGCGTTGTTGTTCCGCGACCAGGGCATGCAACTGGCGCTCGTCGACTCCGATGGCAAGGTCCATCTGCAAGACGTCAAGCTCGGGTTGAATCTCGGCCAGAACGTTCAGGTGCTCGCAGGCCTGAAATCTACCGACCGTTTCATGGTCAATCCTTCCGCGGGCACGCTAGAGGGAGAGAAGGTGCAAATCGTCAACGGTGTGCCGGGCGTCGCGCCGCAAACGCCGGCCCGAACCGCGGCATCTGATCCGGCGCATCCAGGCCGGGATCAGCAAGCCAAAGTCGCAGTTGCCGAAAGCGAGCCGAAATGATGCGTGACTTCAAAGCTCCCCGGCGCCTTGCGGGCGCCACGCTTCTGACGCTGCTCGTGCCGCTTACCGGATGCAGCCTGGCGCCTCCGTACGAGGCTCCGCATATGCTTCTGCCGGCCAGCTACAAGGGAACGGGACCCTTCGGGCTCGCCAATCCGGAGGCCCAACTCGAGCAAGGTGACTGGTGGAAGATGTTCGGCGACGAAAAGCTCAATGGTCTCGAAGCAAGCCTGAATGCGGCCAACCCCGATCTTCAGGCGGCTGAAGAGACCTATACCCAGGCGCGCGACATCGTGGGCGAGGCCCGCTCGCAGCTGTATCCGCAGTTGAGCGCCCAGACCTTTGCAACGCAGAACCGCCAGTCGGAGGATCGCTTGTTCCGCGTCAACGGAAGCGGGCTGAATGAGGAAGCGTCGGTCGGCTACGGGGCAGCCCTGTCGTGGGAGCCGGACTTCTGGGGCGAGATCCGGAATCGGACGAACTACGCGAAGTTCAACGCCCAGGCCACCGCCGCGATGGTCGCATCGGCGCGGTTGGGTCTCGAAATCGAACTGGCCAATGACTACATGGCGCTGCGCGCGCTCGACTCGGAGCATGCTGTCTATACGAAAACGCTTGGCTATTACGGCGACGCACTGAAGATCACGCAGCTTCGCTATTCCGGGAAGATTGCGGCAGGTATGGACGTCGAGCGTGCGCAAGACCAGCTCTCCACGGCACAGGCCGCGGATACCGACATAGAGGCGCAGCGGGCCGTGCTCGAACACGCCATCGCCGTGCTCGCTGGCGAGAATCCATCGATCTTCAGTCTTCCGCCGGAAGACCTGGCACGCCTGACGATTCCCGCGATTCCCGCCGGCGTGCCGTCCGCACTGCTGCAGCGTCGGCCGGATATCGCACAGTCCGAGCGCCAGATGGCGGCGGAAAACGCAGCAATCGGCATTGCGCGCGCAGCCTTCTATCCGAACATCCAGTTGAGTGCCAACGCGGGGTTCGAGAACGACGCCTTCGGCGGCCTTGGTTCCTTGTCCAACAGCCTCTGGTCGATCGGTGCATCGGGCGTGCTGCCACTGTTCGAAGGTGGATTGCGCCGCGCCGAGGAACAGCAGAGCCGCTCCGCGTTCGCGCAGGCCGGGGACAATTACCGCTCGACCGTACTGCAGGCGTTTCGCGAAGTCGAAGACCAACTCGTGCTGACGAACAAGCTTGACTCCGAGTATGGCCAGCAACAAGCTGCACTCACGTCCGCGCTCAAGGTGCAGGATCTCGCGCTGCGCCTTTACACCAATGGTCTGGACAACTACCTCAATGTGACGGTCGCGCAGGTCGCGGCATTGAGCAGCGAGCTTGCGACCGTTCAGGTGAAGAGCCGCCAATTGCAGGCCACTGTCGGGTTGATCGGTGCATTGGGCGGCGGCTGGAGCACGGCGGATCTGCCAACAGAAAAACAGACCATCCCGTTCAACCCGCTTGCACTTCACCACTCCCCCGGTGATGTTAGCGAACCCGATTGAAGACGCCATCTAATCGGCTTTGATTGGCGTGAAGTGCCTGGTATAGGTGCGTCACGCCATCGTCAATTTCGTGCCCAGCCTATGCGTCGGGCACGGTCCAAAAATGTGGCGCGAAACTCGTGCGCTTTACCAAGGAGAACACCCGTATGTCATCCGAAATCCGTGTAGTCGCAGTCGTTCAAGGAAAAGCCGGCACCGCCGACGCGATCGAGCAAGTGCTATTGCGTTGCGTGGCGCCGAGTCGCGCCGAAACAGGCTGCCTGCTTTATACGCCGCACCGCGACCTCGATCGCGCTGACCGCT
>Ga0302314_10020850_pt1 | contig 10825 bp, 10 predicted proteins | sample III_Palsa_N2_3_FD_200533 | JGI IMG/M metagenome (GOLD analysis project Ga0302314, IMG submission 200533) | Peat permafrost microbial communities from Stordalen Mire near Abisko, Sweden - III_Palsa_N2_3 | ecosystem: Environmental > Terrestrial > Soil > Palsa > Peat permafrost | place: Sweden... | reverse complement strand
GCCGGGGGGGCGGGACCACCCGACCACCCCCTCGGGCGTTGGGGTGGCGGGACGCAGCGGGGCGGCAGGACGCTGTGCTCTGGAAAGCGAACGCGGGCCGGGCGGGCGGCGGTGGCGGGACGTGGACGACGTTGACCACCGTATGGGTAGTCAATGTCGTCCAGGTCGGGGCATACCTTCGGGACGTGATGCACGTTGAGCCGATATATGCGGCTTAACGCGCATCACGTGCGGCAGACACCCCGCGGGCACGGGCCGAAAGCTCCCAAGGCCCGCGCTAGCTATGGAGCCACGCTGCGCTCGGGGCCGGCGCGGAGCAGCGGGCGCGTCGAGGCGGGCGGGCGGCCCGGGGGCGGGCGGGGTGGAATCATGGCGAAAGAACCCAGCACGCGGCACCGAGCCGACCCCTCACGCCGCCTGCTGCAGGGCACGGCCGACCGCCCGCCCCCCCACGCGCAAAAACAGAGTTCAGACGACCGCGGCAGCCCCGAGCGTCGCGTACAGCGGATACCGGTCGACGATGGTGGCGACGCGATCGCGAAGGTCGGCCCTGCGGGTCTCGAAATCGCCTGGCTGGAGGGCGGCGGCGATGATGGACCCGACCTCGACGAAGTCTTCGGCCTGGAGACCTCGGGTCGCGAGCGCTGGGGTGCCGATGCGCAGGCCGGAGGAGACCGCGGGGGGGCGCGGGTCGAAGGGGACGGCGTTGCGGTTGACGGTGATGCCGACCTCGGCCAGGCGATCCTCCGCCTGCTGGCCGTCGAGCTCGGACTCGCGCAGGTCGACGAGGACGAGGTGCACGTCGGTGCCGCCGGTGAGCACGTTCACCCCGTGGCCGGCGCCGAGCAGCTCGCGGGCGACGGTCTTGGCCCCGGCGAGGGTGCGCCGCTGACGCTCGCGGAAGGCTTCGCTCGCCGCGATCCGCAGCGCCACCGCCTTGCCGGCGATGATGTGCTCGAGCGGTCCGCCCTGCTGCCCGGGGAACACGGCGGAGTTGATCTTCTTCGCGTGCTCCTCGGTGCACAGGATCATCCCGCCGCGGCCGCCGCCGATGGTCTTATGGATCGTGGTGGTGACGACGTCCGCGTAGGGCACGGGGCTCGGATGCAGCCGGGCCGCCACAAGCCCGGCGAAGTGGGCCATGTCCACCACGAGATACGCGCCGACGGAATCGGCGATCTCCCGGAAGCGCTTGAAGTCGAGCTCACGGGGATAGGCCGACCAGCCGGCGATGATGAGCTTCGGGCGGTGCTCCTCGGCAAGGCGCTGCACCTCGTCCATGTCGATCAGGCTCGTCTCGCGATCGACCTGGTAGGCCACGACGTTGTACAGGCGGCCGGAGAAGTTGATCCGCATCCCGTGCGTGAGGTGGCCGCCGTGCGCAAGCTCGAGCCCCATGATCGTGTCACCAGGCGCGATCAGGGCCTGATACGCGGCTCCGTTCGCCTGCGCGCCGGCGTGCGGCTGGACATTCGCGTGCTCGGCGCCGAAGAGCTCCTTGGCGCGGTCGATCGCGAGCTGCTCGGCGATATCGATGTACTCGCACCCGCCGTAGTAGCGCTTGCCCGGGTAGCCCTCGGCGTACTTGTTGGTGAGGACGGAGCCCTGGCATTCGAGCACCGCGAGGGGCACGAAGTTCTCCGAGGCAATCATCTCGAGCGTGCTCTGCTGGCGCGAGAGCTCGAGCGCGAGCGCCTCGGCGATCTCGGGATCGACCTCCGCGAGGGGGAGGTTGAAGAAGTCTGGCGGCAGCTCGGACACCTTGCCAGCGAAGATACCACCGCCTCCGGGTGGCTCCTACTTGACGTTGAGAATCTCCGCCAGCTCCATATACGGCACCGCGCCTGTCCGCGCCACCCCCCACTGACCGCTCTCCTCGTAGCGGCGCAGGTCGACCACCGTCGAGGGTGTGCCCGGGAGATCGCCGCCGTCGATCACCAGGTCCGCAGCGGCGCGGATCTCCTCGGGAACGTCCTGGAGCCGGCTGGTGTCAGGGCCACCTGAGAGATTTGCGCTCGACTGGAGCACGGGCACGCGGACGCCGGCCAGGGCCTCGACGCGGGGTACGCGCAAGCCGAGCGTCGCGGGGGCAGGCCCGCAGGCGAGCGGAAAGCGCTCGTCGGGATTGGGCAATAGCACGGTCAGCGGGCCGGGCAACAGGCGCTCGAGCACCCCACGCGTCCGCCGGCCGATCTCGGGCAGAGCCGCCAGGGCAAGCTCGACGTCGAAGAACATGACCGCCGCCGGCTTCGTGGGGGGGCGTCCTTTGACCGCGTACAGACGCTCCACCGCGGCGGCGTCGCCGGGATCGCACGCCAGTCCGTACACGGTGTCGGCAGGGAACACCGCCACTCCGCCCCCCTCGATGCAGCGCTCGAAGTCCTCGGAGTCGCTCACCGTCGACCCACCACCACGCGCTCGTGGCCGGCCAGGTCGCGCCGGCGCTCGACGTCATCGAATCCGGCGTCGCGAAGGGCCAAGGCCACAGCAGTGGCCTGCCCCGCGCCCACCTCGAGGGCGAGTATCGGCACCGTCTGGGCAGCCATGCTCACGAGCCGCCCGATCACCTCGAGTCCGTCGGGACCGCCATACAGCGCCTCGGCCGGCTCGTAGCGCCCGACCTCGGGGGGGAGGTCCTCGTCGTCGCGCACGTAGGGCAGGTTGGCGAGGACGGCGTCGTAGGGCCCGCCCACAAGCAGGTCGCCGCGCAGGAACGAAACCTCGAGGCCCAGCCGCCGCGCGTTGTCCCGCGCCAACACGAGCGCGTCAGCGCTCGCATCAATTCCCGTGACGGCGAGGTCCGGACGCTCGTCGGCGAGCGCCAGCGCGACCGCCCCGCTCCCGGTACCGACATCGGCGACCCGCGCCCGAGCGGGGAGCTCGAGACCCACCTCGACGAGGAGCTCTGTCTCGGGCCGCGGGATGAGCACGCGTCGGTCGACCGGCACCTCGAGCCGGCGAAACGGCTTGCGACCAAGGATGTACGCGACCGGCTCACGTTCGGCGCGGCGCGCGATCAGCTCCTCGAAGCGTGCGCGGGCGGTGGGCTCGAGCGCGCGCGGCGGAGTCAGGTAGAGCGCGGTCCGCGTGGTGCCGAGAACCTCGGCGAGCAGCAACTCGGCGTCGAGCCGCGGGCTCTCGCATCCGGCCTCGGCGAGCCGCGCCGACGCGACGATCACCGGGTCGGTACCCAAGCCGAGCTCAGGCGCTCGCCGCATCCTCGAGCCGCCGGCGCTTCTCGTCGTCCTGGAGCGCGGCGGTTAGCTCGTCGAGCTCGCCCATGAGGATCCCGTCGAGATTGTGGACGAGGAGGTTGATCCGGTGGTCCTTGACGCGGGTCTCCCCGTAGTTGTAGGTGCGGATCTTGCCGGCGCGATCGCCCGTCCCCACCTGCGCCTGGCGACTCGCGGCCACCTCGGCCTGCTGTTCGGCGAGTGCGCGGTCGTAGAGTCGTGCGCGCAGGACCCGCATCGCCCGCTCGCGGTTCTGCAGCTGGGACTTCTCGTCCTGCATCGAGACGACGATGCCGCTGGGCTTGTGGGTGATGCGCACAGCGGAGTCGGTGGTGTTGACCGACTGGCCGCCGGGACCGGAGCTGCGATACACGTCGATCTGGAGATCGTTCTCGTCGACGTTGACCTCGACATCCTCCGCCTCGGGCAGCACCGCGACGGTCGCCGTCGAGGTGTGGATGCGGCCCTGGGACTCGGTCTCGGGGACGCGCTGCACGCGGTGCGTGCCCCCCTCGAACTTGAACACCGAGTACGCGCCATCGCCCTTGATGGCGAACGTGTACGTGCCGTCCCCGATCGACAGCGACTCGACCGTGAAGCCTCGACGCTCGGCGTAGCGGGTGAGCATCCGGTAGAGATCACCCGCCCACAGGCTGGCCTCGTCCCCCCCCACGCCCGGGCGAATCTCGACGATCACGTTCTTGTCGTCGTTGGGGTCGCGCTCGACCATGGCGATCCGGATCTCGTCCTCGAGCTCCTCGATCCGCTCGCGCGAGGAGTCGAGCAGGGCGCGCAACTCGGGGTCGTCCCCATCCTCGGCGAGCAGCTCGCGAGCGCCGGCGGCGTCGTCGACGGCGTGCTTGTACTCGGCGGCCAGCTTGGCCGCAGGCTCGAGCTCGCTGTAGGCGCGGCTGGCAGCCGTGAAGCGCTGCCGGTCGGCGATCACCCCAGGGTCCTGGAGCTCGCCTTCAAGCTCCCCGAAGCGCGCCTCGATCTGGTTCACGAGATCGTCGATCATGGTTTCGAGTTTAGGCTCGCCGCAGGCGAAGCGACCCGCCGCCGCCGGCGACGTTCGCCGCCAGGCGAACTCGCAAGGGAGTCGGCGCCAGCCGACTCCCCCGCCACCCGCGATGTTCGCCGCCAGGCGAACTCGCAATGGAGTTGGTGGCTCCGGCGAGAACCCGCGCGCGAGATCGCGCCTAGGCCACCAACTCCACGCCGACCAGGTCCTGAGCCGACGCCGCTCCGGGCGTCTCGACCGCGAGCACGGCGTTGAGCGCGGCGATCGCGACTGCGAGCTCGTCGAGGTCGGGCTCGCGGGTGGTCAGCTTCTGGAGCTGGAGGCCGGGGTACATGACGACTCGTACCCAGCGCCGGCGGCGGTTGCGTCCGGCCCACTTGATCACCTCGAACGACACTCCCGCGATCACGGGCACTCCGAGGATGCGGGTAGCGACGAGGATGTACCAGGCCGGCAGGCCGATGGGGGCGAACACGAAGATCGCCACGATCATGACGATGAGCAGGAAGCTCGTGCCGCAGCGTGGGTGCAGGCGCGAGTAGAGCTTCGCCCGTTCGGGGGTGAGCTCGTCCTCGGCTTCGTAGCAGGAGATCACTTTGTGCTCGGCCCCGTGGTACTCGAACACACGGCGAAGATCGCGGATCCGCGTGAGCAGGAGCAGGTAGCCGAGGAAGATCGCGGTGCGCACGATCCCCTCGATCAACCAGAACGTGAACGACGAGCCGATCTGATGCTTGATCAGGCTCGTGATGCCGATGGGAAGGACGAAGAAGACGGCGATCGCGAACACCACGGCGACGACGACCGCTCCCGTCCATGTCGCGCTCGAGACCTCCTGCTCTTCCTCGGGGAGCTGGGCGCCGGCGGAGATCGAGAGCGCGCGCATCCCGATGGCCAGCGACTCGGCCATGGCGACCACGCCCCGGATCAGCGGCCAGCGGTAGACGCGCCGCCGCCGCGTCCACGATACGAGCGGGAACGAGGTCACGGCGATCTCGCCCGGGGGCTGCGGAGCCTCCGTAGGCTCGTCTGGGCCCGGTTTGCGAACGGCGACGGCCCACGTCGAGACCCCGCGCATCATCACGCCCTCGAGAACGGCCTGGCCGCCCACGGGCGCGTCGCGCTTGGCGACGAGGGTAGGCGTCTCCCGGGGACGCGACACGGGCCCCCGGCGCAACTTTGCTCCTAAGCGCCTGAGGCCGCGGCGGTGCGCCGGCCCTTGGCCGCTCGCCGCTGGAAGCGCTCCACCCGGCCGCCGGTGTCGACCAGCTTCTGGCGCCCCGTGTAGAACGGGTGACACGCCGAGCAGATCTCGACGTGGATCTCAGCCTGGGTGGATCGGGTCGTGAACTCGTTGCCGCACGTGCAGCGCACGTGGGCCTCTAAATAGTCTGGGTGGATTCCGCTCTTCATCGTCATTCAGAGTTTAGCGGGGCGCGGAGCGAAGTTCTCAGGCAGTGCCGGTTGACGCGGTGGGGATCGGCGCGGAGCTCAGCGCCGGACAACTCGGGTCAACGGTGAGCGAGTTGTTCGTGAAGTCGGATTCGTCGACCGTACTGTCCGGATCGACGACGACGGTCGGTGCGGTGGACGCGGTGCAGGCAGGACCGAAGAAGGTGAGGTTGACCTCGTTGCTCGGTCCGGCATAGAGGCGCTGGATCGTCTTGGTCGTGGTCGTGGGCGTCGTGGGCGGCGTGGCCGACGGCCCGGGTCCGTGGGTGAAGGTGACCGAGAAGGGACCCACGGCGGGAGCCTGTCCGTCGTTCTCGATCGTCGCCACGTACTTGTCCATCGCCGGCTGGTCGGGAAGCGCCTCGATGGCGATCGAGCTCACGAGCAGGTCGGGACGGAACAGGGGCTGGTGGCAATCTCGCGTCGTTCGCGCGGCGGTGGCGAGGATCTTCCCGCCGGTTCCGGTCCAGCGGAAGCTCACGCGGTAGCGGTAGGCCGCCGGGGCAGGCAGGTTGCGGACCAGATCAGGGACGATCCATACGTCGCCCGGACGCTGACCGAGCGTCGGATCGGGTGGCGAGATCCAGGATTCGAGCCCAGAGCCGGCCACCTCGGCGAAAGCGGCGCCCGGGCTGGACCTCGACAACAGCTCGAAGCGCATCTCCATCTTCTGCGTGCCGGCGACCGGGCGCATCACCGCACGGACGGAGATCGACCGGCCGTCGGGCTGCGCCGCCCGGTGGCAGGCGAACGCCGTCAGCTCCGAGCGCGGCAGCAAGGCCGCCGCGAGACTCGCGCGTCGACCGCCAGACCCCGCGACGACCCACCGGCCGGCGGATTCGGCAAACGCCGACGTGGCGGGCGCCGCCAGCGCGCAAATCACCGTCAGGAGCACAATTCGCTTCACGACCCTATAACCACCCGAGGGCCACGAAGTTCCGCTGGCGGACATATGGACGATGCCCCGCGCTGTTCGCCGCCATCGGCCCGCGCTCCCCCGCGACGTTCGCCGCCACCGGCCCGCGCTCCCCCGCGACGTTCGCCGCCAGGCGAACTCGCATGGGAATGGGCGCCAGCCCATTCCCCGAACTCGCAAGGGAATGGGCGCCAGCCCATTCCCCCCCCTCACACAATCGTATAAAGCGGCCCGTCGCCACCCTCGGGCGGCGTCAAGCGACCGCCCTTGGCCGTTATGGCCCCGCACTGCACGCAGTTGGTGTAGTTGACGATGACGTCGACGGGGCCCGACTCGGGCGCGTCGTCGGGGATCTCGTACACGCCGGCGGGGCACATCCAGCGCCAGCCCTCGGCGATCTCGCGCGGCACCTGCTTGTGCACCCGGATGTGGTTGGGGGCATCGTCGCGGGTGGCGTTACCGCTGATGTAGACGCTCGAGAGCTTGTCGAAGGTGTACTTGTTGTCGGGCTTTGGATAGCTCTTGCGGGTCTTGCCGATGAACAGCGGCTGCGCGTCGTTGCGGTGCCAGTGCCAGCGCCCACCGGGGACGCGCCCCTTGCTGGCGATCATCATGTTGACGGCCGGCGCGCCCTGCACGAACCCGCGCTGGAACGGCTGGCGGGTGTTGCGCACCTGGTAGAGCTCCTTACCGATCGAGGAGTCCTCCACCGCATCCTCGTAGCTGCTGAGCGGCTCGCCCCGCTTGAGCGACGCGTAGATCGTCTCCGCCGCGAGCTTGCCGGACTGGATGGAGTGGTGGACGCCCTTCAGGGCGACGGTGTCGACCATGCCGCCGGCGTCGCCGACGATCACCGCTCCTGGCATCGAGAGCTTGGGCATCGACCAGTAGCCACCCCCGGGGAGTGCCTTGGCGCCCCATGCGATGCGCTCGCCGCCCTCGAGGATGCCGCGCACCAGCGGGTGGAGCTTGAAGAGCTGGAGCAGGTCGTGGGCGGAGGTGGTGGCGTCGGCGTACTCGAGGTCGATCACGAACCCGATGCTCACGAGGTCATCGCCGGTCTTGGCGTCCTTCATCGGATAGAGCCAGGTTCCGCCGATCTGGCGGTATTTGGACGAGATCTTCAAGGGCCAGGGACCGATCGTGTGGATGATCCGGTCGAGCGGCTTGGGGACCTTCCACACTTCCTTGACGCCGAGCTCCCACACCTGTGGCTCGCGACCCGCGCCGAGCTCGAACTCGCGAATCGCGGCCCCGGTCAGGTGTCCCCAGCAGCCCTCGGCGAGCACGGTGACCTCGGCCTTGATGTCGGTGCCGGGCTCGAAGTTGCGGAGCGGCTCGCCGTCCTTGCCGCGGCCCTTGTCGCCTGAGCGCACTCCCACGACGTGACCATCGGCGACGATCAGCTGTGTGGCCGAGGTCTCCGTGAGGACATACGCCCCGCCCTCCTCAGCCATGCGCTGCTGGTAGCGCGCCAGCGCCGAGACGGAGACGACCTCGTTACCGTGGTTCTTGAACGGAGGCGGGGGCGGGATCCTGAGCTTGCGCTTGCTGTTGGGAAGCAGGTAGACGGCTTCCTTGGTCACCTCGCCGAAGGCAAAGCGCTCCTGGCGCCAGTCCTCGCGGGTGAGCGAGGGGAAGAGCTCCTGTAGCGGCCCGGGGCGCATCACCGCACCCGAGAGGTTGTGTCCGCCACAGGTCTTCGCCTTCTCGATCACTGCGACGGGCACTTCCCCTAGGCGCTCCATCGTCTCCGGGTCATCGCCGAGGAGCTGGAGCAGCCGGTTCGCGCACGCGAGCCCGGCCGTCCCCCCGCCGACGATGGCCACCCCGACGTCGATGCGCTCGTCCTCGCCGTCGAGCTCCCGCTTGATGAACTCCTTGACCGGGTCTACGGGCGGCGGAAACTCGCCCGGCGCGTGGGGACCGTGGCCGTTCGTACTGGCGCTCACGTTAGGACCCCTTCTTGGCCTTCACGGCTTCGGTCAGCTTGGGGAGGATCTTGTTCAGATCGCCGACGATCCCCAGGTCGGAGAACTCGAAGATCGGGGCATTGGCGTCCTTGTTGATGGCGACGATGTTCTCCGAGGACTGCATGCCGACCTTGTGCTGGATCGCTCCGGAGATCCCCGCGGCAAGGTACAGCTTGGGGGCTACCGTCTTGCCCGTCTGCCCGATCTGAGCCGCGTACGGATACCAACCGGCGTCGACGACCGCGCGGGTGGCGGCAACGGCGCTGTTACCTCCGAAGGCAGCGGCGAGGTCCTCGGCGAGCTGGAAGCCCTCGGGCTTGCCGAGCCCGCGCCCGCCCGCGACGAGGACGTCCGCGCCCTCGATGTCCACGTCGGCGCCGCGCTGCTCACCGCGCTCGACCATGGTCGCCTTGGTCGACCAGGGCGAGTACTCGATGTCGACGTCGATTACTTCGGCGGCGCCCGCGTGGGCGGAGTCGGATCTGATCTCGAAGGCGTTGATCCGGCCGATGATGATCCCCAGTCCGCCCCGGTAGCGCGAGACCGAGATCTTCGAATCGCCGAGGATCGGACGCTCGGCGACGAGCTCGTCCCCTTCGGCCCGCACGGCCGTGACCTCCATGGTCACCCCGGCGTTGCGCCTCGCTGCCAGCCCGGCGCCGATCTCGAACCCCAGCAGGCCGCCGCCGAACAGGGCGTAGCCGTGCCCATGCTCCTCGATCAGCTTGGCCATCACGTCAATGACCGGCTGGGCAAGCCCTTCGGGGCCGCGCGCACGAAACACCTTGGTCGCGCCGTAGGAGCCGAGCGTCTGGAGCAGCTCATCGGTCAGGTCGTCCCCGCCGACGACGACCGCGTGGCTTTCGCCGCCGATCTCGGCAGCGCGCGTGGCGGCCTCGGACACAGCGCCGAGCGAGTTCTTGTTCAAAGCGCCCTCGTAGTGAAGGACGTAGGTCAGGATGTCGGTCATCTAGATCAGCTTCCTTTCATCCAGCCAAGCGATGATCTTCTCGACCGTCTCGGCTGTGTCCTCGTCCTCGATGATCTGACCCGCTGCCTTCGCCGGCGGATCCTTGAACTCCCCGCACTGCACGCGAGAGCCGTCCGTGCCGACGAGCGAGGCGTCGATTCCCACGTCGCCGGCGGTGAGATTGCTCAGGGGCTTCTTCTTCGCTCCCATGATCGCCTTGAGCGACGGGTAGCGCGGCTCGTTGATGGCGTCGCCGACGGAGATCACGGCCGGCAGCTCCACCGACACGGTGTCGTAGCCGTATTCGGCCTGGCGCTCGCAGCGGAGCGCGCCATCCTCGACGTCGAGCTTGATCACCTGGGTAAGCGACGGCATCTTCAGATGGTCCGCGACCACCGCGCCGATCGTGTAGCACTCGCCGTCGTCTGACTGCTGGCCGAGAAGCACGAGATCGGGCTGCTCGGACTCGAGCGCCTTCGACAGCGCGTAGCCGGTCGCCGCCACGTCTGAGCCCGCCAGCGCGTCGTCGGAAAGATGCAGCGAGCGGTCCGCACCGAGGGAGACCGCCTTGTGCAGAGCGCGCGCAGCGGACTCGGGGCCCATGGTCACGGCAACGATCTCGTCGACCTCTACGGCGCCACCCTCGCGAAGCTGCATCGCCGCCTCGATCGCATGCGTGTCGTAGGGATTCAGGTTTTTCTCACCTGATCGGTCCATTCGCCCTGTCGAGGGGTCGATTCGCTTCTCGACGGCGGCATCCGGTACCTCTTTGACCAGGACGCAAATCTTCAAGGTGCCTCCTTGGGGCGCTCAGTTTGGTCTGCAATCGTGGATTCTACCCATTGACTGACGGGTCAATCGGTCGGTGGGCGTCGCGTCGCGAAGTCGCCGGCGCGGCACCGGCGACCGAGGCCCGGCCCGGCGAGGGTGAGCTCCGCGGGGGCGAGCCCGGCGGCGCGCCCGACCGCTCCTACTGCCGTACCGCGCCGCGGATGAAGTCGATGATCTCCTGCGTCGAGGCCCCGGGAGTGAACACCTCGGCGACACCCTGCGCCTTGAGCTCGGGGATGTCATCGGACGGGATCGTTCCGCCCACCGTGATCACCACGTCGTCGACCGACTGCTCCTTGAGCAGCTCGATGATGCGGGGAACCAGCGTCATGTGGGCTCCCGAGAGAATCGAGAGCCCGACCGCATCGGCGTCCTCCTGGATCACCGTCTCGACGATCTGCTCGGCCGTCTGGTGGAGCCCGGTATAGA
>Ga0302314_10020849_pt1 | contig 10825 bp, 9 predicted proteins | sample III_Palsa_N2_3_FD_200533 | JGI IMG/M metagenome (GOLD analysis project Ga0302314, IMG submission 200533) | Peat permafrost microbial communities from Stordalen Mire near Abisko, Sweden - III_Palsa_N2_3 | ecosystem: Environmental > Terrestrial > Soil > Palsa > Peat permafrost | place: Sweden... | reverse complement strand
ACGTATGCGCTGGTCGCTCACGACACGCGCAGCGAACAGGTGTCTGAGACGCTCAGGGGCCCGCGGTTCGTGATAACCGCGATCCGTGGTGGAGGGGCCGTTCCGCTTCTGCCCGCTGGGGGGAGCCTGCAAATCCAAGGCAAGGCTCTCTCGTCCGGTAGATCGTCCGGTAGCAATACCAAGACGGCTAGTGGTGGGGGAGGCGCAGGCAAGGTTGCGAAGGTGCCGCCGAGCCTTCGGAAGCAGGTCGCCCAAGCCCAGGCCCAAGGGCAGGCGCAGATCAACTTGGTCACCGCGCGAGCGAACGCCGCCCTGAAGACCCAGCGCTCCAGGTCGCTTTCCTCGCTACTGACCTGGTCAGGCATCGCCCTGGGGCTGATGGCGATTCTCTCGATCGTGCTCGGCTGGCTGTTGGCCGGCCGCGCCCTGAGGCCGCTGCGGACGATGAATACCCGCGCCCGCGAAATCACAGAGGAGAACCTGCACGAGCGTCTCGGGGAAGACCGTCGCGACGACGAGCTCGGAGATCTGGCGCAGTCGTTTGACGAACTGTTGGCTCGCCTGGAGCGAGCGTTCGACTCACAGCGCCGCTTCGTGGCCAACGCTTCCCATGAGCTGCGGACGCCGGTCACGCTGGCGCGCACGCTGGTGGAGGTCGCGCTCGCCGACCCGGACGCCTCGGCCGAGTCGCTGCGTCACGTCTGTGAGCGCGTGCTGGTCTCGACCGAGCAGCAGGAACGGATGATCGAGGCGCTGCTGACACTCGCGCGCAGTCAGGCGGGGGTGGAGTCTGGAGTGGAGGTCGACCTCGCGGAGATCGTCGGTGACACGCTGCTCGCGCGCGAGGCGCGGCTGGCGGGGATCGAGGTGCAGAGCGACCTTCAGCCAGGGGTTGTGAGCGGTGACCCGGCTCTGCTCGAGCGGCTGGTTGCGAACCTGGTTGATAACGCCGTGCTGCACAACGCCGGCGCCGAGCGCTGGATCCGGGTACAGACGGGCCAGACCGATGGACGGCCGTTCCTGCGGATCGTCAACGGCGGCGTCGTGATCCCGCAGGAGCAGGTGCAAGAGCTGTTCGAGCCGTTCCGACGGCTCCAGGAGGACCGTGTAGCTGGCGACGGTGGCCTGGGGCTGGGGCTCTCGATCGTGCAGGCAATCGCCACTGCCCACGAGGCTGACCTGACCGCGGTCGCCCGGCCCGAGGGAGGGCTGGCGATAGAGCTGCGGTTCGGTGGTGTCAGCGACGGTCTCTATCCTCAATCGGACCATGGCAGCCACCAGCGAGTCTTCGCGGGTTCGGATCGCACTGGTTGACGACGACAGCGGTCTCGTCACCGTGATGGACCGGCGTTTCCAGGCACTGCGCTGGGACCGTGAAGTGCTTTCTTACGCGCCGGGACCGGACCAGCTCGCGGCCCTGCGGCTGCACGCGCTGGTGATCAACCCGGCGCTCACCGGGCCTGAGTACATCGGGCGGATCGGCGCGGCGATGCCGGGGCTTGCGATCGTGGTCGTCGCCGCTCAGGCATCGGTCGCGGATCGGGTACGGGGGCTCAGGGCCGGTGCGGACGATTGGATCACCAAGCCCTGTCATCCGGAGGAACTGGTCGCGCGCATCCAGGCGGTTCTCCGCAGGCGGCGGGTCGGGATGGCGGTCTTTGATGAGGAGCCCACTGCTGCCGGTGAACTGACGATCCGTCCTGACCGTTTCGACGCCTACGCCGGCGGCGAGCCGGCCGGACTCTCCCGCAAGGAATACGACCTGCTGCGTCAGCTCGCTTCGGCTGACGGCAGGGTGCTCGAACGCGAGCAGATCTATCAGCGCGTCTGGGGATACGCGATGGTGCGCGGCGACCGCTCGGTGGACGTGTTCGTGCGCAAGCTGCGCACCAAGCTCGAGAAGGTCTCGCCCGAGTGGCGCTACGTGCACACCCACTTCGGGATCGGCTATCGCTTCGCTCCGGAGCGGGCGGACGGCAGCGGCCCCGAGCCCGCGACGGCGGCGACCGGGGTCCCGGCGGTAGGCTTGGGCCTGGCCGCGACCCGCTGAGGCGCCGCGCACGTAGGGGACTGACCGTGAAGCTAAACATCAACTCACACGTCCGGGACGCCCTGATCGTCGTCGTGCTCGCCGCGATCGTCGACGGCGTGAGCGCGGGGCAGAGCGCGGCGACATTCGTGATTCAGGCGGTCAGCCTCGGATTCCTGGCGGCGATGGCCTGGATCGCCAACCGCCTGTACCGCGAGCACCACGGAACCCTGTACGGGCTCGGCACCAAGCGGCGCACAATCCTTTACGTGGCGATCGGTGTCGCTGCGCTCACGTTCACCGCCTACGCCCGGCTGACGGCAACGGGTCCCGGCACGCTTGCCTGGATCGCCCTGATCGCGGGCTCCGCCTACGCCATCTACCTGGTTTTCCGCTCGTACAAGCAGTACTGACGCGGTCTCGCCTCGGCCTTCCGTGCCGGCGCTGAAGGGAGGCGCCAATGCAAGGCGCCTCCCGAACCAGAACGTAGGTTCTTAGACTCGGTGCCGTGGCAATTGTCTCGGCAGATAGGCGTAGAGATCTTCCTGACGCGCCCGGCGTGTACCTGTTTCACAACGCCAAGGGCAAGGTGATCTACGTCGGCAAGGCGGTCTCGATCCGCAAGCGCGTGGCTTCGCATTTCTCGAATCCAAGCACGCAGGCGGGGCGCGAACTGCTGCCGATGATCGACCGGATTGAGGCGCTGGTCGTCCAGACCGAGGCCGAGGCGCTGATCCTCGAGCAGAACTTCATCAAGCAGTACCAGCCGCGCTTCAACATCCGACTGCGCGACGACAAGTCGTACCCGTATATCGCGATCAGCCTCGACGAGGATTACCCGCGCGTGTACTTCACGCGCGAACGGCACCGGCGCGAACGGGCGTACTTCGGGCCCTTCAGCAACGCCAAGCGGGTGCGGGCGACGCTCGACGTGCTCGGCAAGGTGTTCATGTTCAGGACATGTGAGGGGCCACAGCCCGGACGCCGCAGTGGTTCACCCTGCCTGGACTACTACATCAAGCGCTGCGAGGCACCCTGTGTCGGCTACGTCAGCAAGGAGCAGTACCGCGAGTCAATTGACGGCGTGGTCCAGTTCCTGTCCGGGCGTTACAAGGAGATCGAACGGCGGCTGGAGTTCGAGATGCGCCAGGCCGCCGCCGAGCAGCGGTACGAGGACGCGGCTCGGGAGCGCAACCGGCTGAGCGCGGTGCACCAGTTGCTCGAGCGCCAACGGGTTGCCAGCGATGACATGGGAACGTTCGACGCGATTGCGGTCGCCGTAGCCGAAGGTGGGGACGCCAACGCGCAGGTCTTCCAGGTCCGCGATGGCGTGCTCTCGGACCGCCAGAGCTTCTACCTGGAGAACGCCGACGGCGCCGACCCGGCCGAGGTTGGCGAGGCGTTCATCCTTCAGTACTACGCCTCAGCGATGGTCCTGCCGCCACTGGTGGTGGTTGAGCAAGGTGTCGCCAGGGGAGAGGACGAGGGACCGCTGTCCCAGGCGCTGAGCGAACGTCGCGGCGCGCGCGTCGAGGTTCGCGAGGCCGAGCGCGGAGACAAACGGCGGATCCTGGAGCTGGCCCAGCGCAACGCGCGGCTTGCCCTGGATCAGGAGAAGCTGCGGTCCGAGCGCCGTCGCCAGCAGCGCACCGAGGCGCTGGACGGCCTGCAGCAGGCGCTGGGGCTCGACACGGTGCCGCTGCGGATCGAGTGCTACGACATCTCGACGCTGATGGGGACCAACACCGTCGCATCGATGGTCGTGTTCGAGGGGGCGGTGGCGAAGAAATCCGACTACCGCCGCTTCAAGGTGCGGACCGTCGGCGAGGACGGACCAGACGACTTCGCCTCGATGGAGGAGATTCTCGGGCGACGGATGGCCCAGTTCGAGGCACAACACGACGTCTCCCCGCACGACAAGAACTACGACCCGAGCTTCGCCGCGCTGCCCAACCTGATCGTGATCGACGGTGGCAAGGGCCAGCTGGCCGCGGGTCTGAGAGCTGTACAGGGGTTCGTCGATCGGGGTGTTGCGGTGGTGTCACTGGCAAAGCGGATCGAAGAGGTGTTCATCCCCGGTCGGCCGACCTCACTGGTGCTGCCGCACGACACGCCTGAGCTGCAGCTGCTGCAACGGATCCGCGACGAGGCGCACCGCTTCGCGATCACACACCATCGGCAGCGTCGCGACCGGGCGATGACGGCATCGGTGCTGGACGGGCTGCCGGGGGTGGGGCCGGCGCGCAAGCGGGCGCTGCTGACTCACTTCGGCTCGCCGGACGCGGTGCTGTCGGCGTCGATGGAGGAGTTGGTGGCGGTGCCGGGGATGCCGGGAAAGCTCGCGCGGGAGCTGCACCGCGAGCTTCACAAGACCGGACTCTGAAACGCCGCCGAACCTGCTATCCCCCTGGTTGGGGGAATGAACCTGTTACGACTTCGCGACGCGGTGTGTCATGAATGTGCCTGAGCCCGAACTGGCCCTAAAAGACCTGGTCGTGATCACCGGCTTCTCCGGAGCCGGCAAGTCCACGGCGATGGCGGCCTTCGAGGACGAGGGTTACTTCTGCGTGGACAATCTCCCGTCGGAGATGATCGCGACGCTGGTGGAGCTGTTCACCCACACCGGTTCGAAGGTGGCATATGCCGCGGTTGTTTCAGACGTTCGCGCGGGCAGTTACTTTGACGGTCTGCTGACGATGCTCGACCAGCTTCAGGAGCGCGAAATCGCCTACCGCCTGCTGTTCCTCGAGGCGAGCGATGAGACCCTGCAGACGCGCTACAAGGAGACCCGCCGGCGCCATCCGCTGAGCCCCGACGGCAGCGTCGCCGACGGAATCGCACGTGAGCGCGACCTGCTGGCACCACTGCGCGAGCGCGCCGACATGGTGATTGACACGGGCGGGCTGACCGCCGCGCAGCTGCGCCAACGGCTCGCTGAGGAGATGTTCCCGACCCGCACGCCCGGGCGTCTATCGGTGACCTTCGAGAGCTTTGGTTTCAAATACGGCCCGGCTCGCGACCCGGACCTGATGTTCGACGTGCGATTTCTTCCCAATCCGCACTACGAGCGCGACCTACGCCAGCTCACGGGACTCGACCCGCGGGTGGTGGAGTACGCCAACACCGGTGGCGCGCTCGACACCTTCTACGGATACCTGCATCCGATGCTGGACTACCTGCTGCCGCAGTACCTGGCCGAGGGTAAGTCTCACCTTGTGGTCGCGATCGGCTGTACCGGCGGCAGGCACCGCTCGGTCGCGATCGCGGAGAACCTGACAGAGCGCTTCAAGGACCAGCCCGAGTACATGGTTCACGTCATCCATCGGGATATCGACAAGCCTGCATGATCGACCACGTTGGCTTCGAGGTTTCCGACCTCTCGCGGTCGGCTGCCTTCTATGACCCCGTTTTCTTCGCGCTCGGGGCTCGCCGCATGTACGAGTCTGAGCACTCGATCGCCTACGGGGTCAACGGCCCCGAGTTCTGGCTGGTGACGCGCGGGCGCACGCCCGCCCCCGGCTACGGCCACGTCGCGATCAAGGCCAGCGGCAAGGCCGCGGTCGATGCGGCTTACGCCGCCGGCTTGCGTGCCGGCGGCGACGACGACGGTCAGCCAGGGCCGCGCCCCCAGTACGGACGGCGCTATTACGCCGCCTATATGCTCGATCCGGACGGGCTCCGGCTCGAGGTCGTTTCTCGCCGCTGACCACCGGGACGCGCCAGTCAGTAGCCTTTCGCCGGCTGCCAAGATGGCCGCACGCGGGCTGGTCAATGGCGTTCAAACAGTTATGCGATCTACAAGTTGGAGGGTCTAATGGCAGTTCGTGTCGGCATCAACGGGTTCGGGCGTATCGGCCGCAACGTCTTCCGCGCGGCGCTTGAGCGCGACGCAGACATCGAGTGGCTGGCGCTGAATGACCTGGTCGATCGGGAGACGATCGCGCATCTCCTCAAGTACGACTCGAACTACGGCCCGCTGAAGGCGACTGTCGAAGTCACGCCTCAGGGCGTCGCGGTCAACGGCAAGGAGATCAAGGTTCTGGCCGAGCGCGACCCGGCGGCGCTGCCCTGGGCAGAACTCGGCGCTGACATCGTGATCGAGTCAACCGGCCGCTTCACCGACCGTGAGAACGCCTCCAAGCACCTGGAAGCCGGCGCCAAGAAGGTCGTGATTTCCGCCCCGGCCACGAGCCCGGACGTGACCGTCGTGCTCGGTGTCAATTTCGATGACTACGACGCCTCAAGTCACACGGTGATCTCGAACGCGTCCTGCACCACCAACTGCCTGGCGCCCGTCGCCAAGGTGCTGCAGGACACGATTGGCATCAAGCACGGCCTGATGACGACGATTCACGCTTACACGGCCGACCAGCGCCTGCAGGACATGCCGCACAGCGACCTGCGCCGCGCCCGCGCAGCCGCGATCAACCTGATCCCGGCCTCGACCGGTGCCGCCAAGGCGATCGGCGTGGTGATCCCCGAACTGAACGGCAAGCTGAACGGCTTCGCCGTCCGCGCTCCCGTGCCGACCGGCAGCGTCGTCGACCTCACGGTCGAGGTTGAGCGGCCGACGACCGTCGAAGAGGTCAACGCAGCGCTCAAGGCCGCAGCTGATGGACCCATGCGCGGTTACCTCGAGTACACCGAGGATCCGATCGTCTCGTCGGACATCGTCAAGAACCCGGCGTCCTCGATCGTCGACTCGCTGCTGACGTCGGTGGTCGATGGCACGCTGGTGAAGGTTGTGTCGTGGTACGACAACGAGTGGGGCTACTCCAACCGCATCGTCGACCTGGTGCAGCAGCTCTAGTACGACGTGGCGCCCGTAGCTGACAGGACTGAAGGGACTGGGACATGAAGACGCTCAGAGAGTTCGACGACTTGAACGACAAGTGGGCCCTTGTGAGGGTCGACTTCAACGTGCCCCTGGATGCCGCTGGGAATGTCACAGACGACACCCGAATCCGGGAGACGCTCCCGACGCTGCACGAGCTGAGCCGACTGGGCGCCCGGATCGTGCTCGTGTCGCACCTGGGCCGGCCCAAGGGTCACGAGTCGAAGTATTCGCTGGCGCCGGTCGCAAAGCGGCTTGAGGAATTGCTTCACGCTCCGGTCAAGCTCGCCTCGGCGGTCGTCGGGGAGGAGGTCAGCGTTGAGGTCGACGCGCTCAAGAAGGGCCAGGTGCTGCTGCTTGAGAACGTTCGCTTCGAGGAGGGCGAGGAGGCCAACGATCCCGCCTTTTCCGCGGCGCTCGCGGCACTCGCCGACGTCTACGTCAACGACGCTTTCGGGGCAGCCCATCGCGCGCATGCCTCAACCGTGGGAGTCGCTCGGCGTCTGCCGCACGCGGCCGGTCTGTTGCTGCAGAAAGAAGTTGAGACGCTGCTCGAGGTGACACAGATGCCGGAGCGGCCGATGGTCGCGATTCTCGGAGGATCGAAGGTCTCAGACAAGATCAAGGTGATCGAACGTTTCCTCGGGATCGCGGACGCGCTGCTGATCGGCGGCGCGATGGTGTTCCCCTTCCTCGCGGCTCAGGGACATTCGGTCGGTAACTCGCTCTGCGCTGATGAGGACGTGGAACTGGCAAAGACGATCATGGGTAAGCGCGAACACCACGGCGCCAAGCTGATCCTGCCGGTCGATCTGATCGTTGCCGACAGCTTCTCCGCCGACGCGACGCCGGTCCTGATAGATGGCGTAGACGTGCCCGACGGGATGATGGGGCTCGACATCGGACCGAAGACAGCGGCCGAGTACGCGGGCTGGATCGAGGAGGCCGGGACGATCTTCTGGAACGGGCCGATGGGGGCTTTTGAGATGGAGCCCTTCGCCGCCGGCACGAAAGCCGTCGCCGAGGCGATGGCCTCGGCGCCCGGTACGACGGTCGTCGGTGGTGGCGACTCTGCCGCGGCCGTCGCCCAGTTCGGTCTGGCCGCGCGGATGAACCACGTCTCCACCGGTGGCGGTGCAGCGCTCGAGCTGATCGAAGGCCGCCAGCTGCCGGGCATCGAGGCACTGTCTTGAGCCGCACTCCCCTCATAGCGGGCAACTGGAAGATGAACAAGACGGTCGCCGAGGCCGAGGAGTTCATCTGGTCGCTGCTGCCGCGCGTGTCCAGCGCGGATGGTGTTGATGTCGCGATCTGCCCGCCGTACACGGCATTGGGGGCGCTGGTCGACTCGACCCGTGGCTCACGGGTTCAGGTCTTCGCACAGAACATGCATCAGGCACAGAGCGGCGCGTACACCGGCGAGGTCTCGGCAGCGATGCTCACCGAGCTGGATGTCCATGGCGTGATCCTGGGTCACTCCGAGCGCCGCGAATTCTTCGCTGAAACAGACAAGGCATTGGCGCTGAAGTTGCCGGCTGCGCTGGACGCGGGTCTCACGCCGATCCTCTGCGTCGGTGAGACCGAAGAGGAGCGCGAGCGCGGTGACACGGAGCGCAAGCTGCGCCACCAGATCCAGGAGGGCCTGGCCAAGGTGAACGTCGAGCGGTTCGAGCGCGTCACGATCGCCTACGAACCGATCTGGGCGATCGGTACCGGCAACGTGGCGACGATCGAGCAGGTCGACGAGGCATCAGGATTCGTCCGAGCGCTCGTTGCCGACCGTGCGCCCGAGCAGGCGCAGTCGGTACGCGTGCTCTATGGCGGCAGCGTCACACCTGACAATGCGGCCGCGATCCTTGCCCTTCCGGACGTGGATGGCGTACTCGTCGGGGGTGCGAGCCTCGACGCCGAATCATTCGCGGCGATCATCGCCGCAGTCAGCTGACGATGCCCGCACCGTCCTGCGTCCTCGTCATTCTCGACGGCTGGGGGCTGGCCCCCGATAGCCCCGGGAACGCTGTCTCACTCGCACAGACGCCGGTCTTCGATCAGCTCTGGGCGACCTATCCCCACGCAACGCTGACCGCCTGCGGTCTCGCCGTCGGACTGCCTGAGGGTCAGATGGGCAACTCTGAGGTCGGGCATCTCAACCTCGGCGCCGGGGCCGTCGTGATGCAGGACCTGACCCGCATCGACCTCGCGGTCAGGGACGGCGCCCTTGCCGCCAACCCCGTGCTGCGGGATGCCTTCACCCGCACGAGTGCCGGAGCGCGCCCCGGCCGTGTGCACCTGGTCGGGCTGGTCTCGGACGGTGGCGTCCATTCGAGTGACCAGCATCTGCGCGCGCTGATCGGGATGGGCGCGGAGTTTGGCGTAGACGACCTCGTGATTCACGCGTTCACCGACGGTCGCGACACGCTCCCGCACTCGGGACTCGGCTATATGGAGCAGGTCGAAGGTTGGCTGCGTGAGGCCGGTGTCGGTCGCGTCGGCAGTGTGATTGGCCGCTATTACGCGATGGATCGCGACAAGCGCTGGGAGCGGATCCAGCTTGCCTATGACCTGCTGATGCACGGCAGGGGCGAATACAGCGCAGCCACCGCCAGCCAGGCGCTTCGCGATGCATACGCGCGGGAGGAGACGGACGAATTCGTCAAGCCGGTGACGATCGGAGAGGACGCCCGTATCCGCCCCGGTGACAGCGTGATCGCCTTCAACTTCCGGCCCGACCGCATGCGCGAGATCACGCGCGCGCTCGCCGACCCGAGCTTCACCGACGTCGATCGACGCGGCGCCTCGGTTGTCTCGAGCTACGTGACGATGACCGAGTACGAGGAGGGCTGGCCTTACCCGGTCGCCTTCCCGCCGGCGCACCCAAAGGTCACGCTCCCGCAGGTGATCGCGCAGCACGGCGAACGGCAGCTGCACGTCGCGGAGACCGAAAAGTATCCGCACGTCACCTACTTCTTCGGGGGTGGGGAGGAGCAGCCACAGGCCGGCGAACGTCGTGAGGTCGTGCCCTCGCCACGTGACGTGCCGACCTACGACTACAAGCCGCAGATGAGCGCACCTGAGGCCGCTTCAGCGTTTGTCTCCGCCTGGCGGGAGGACGCGCCCGTCTTCGGGATCATCAACTTCGCCAACGCCGACATGGTCGGGCACACAGGCGTGATCCCGGCCGCCGTACAGGCGATTGAAACGGTCGACAGTTGCCTGGGCGAGGTGGTCCGGGCCGTCCATGAGAGTGGCGGCACGCTGCTGATCACCGCTGATCACGGCAACGCCGACAACATGCTCGAGCCTGATGGCAGCCCCAACACCGCGCACTCGCTCAACCCGGTGCCCGTGATCGTGACGACCGTCGGGCTGGAGCTACGCGATGGCGGTGTCCTGGCGGACGTGGCGCCGACCATCCTTGAGCTCCTCGGATATGAGCAGCCGGAAGAAATGACCGGCGTTTCTCTCATTTCCAAGGGTTGATCGAGAGTCTCCACCTGGGGGTGGAGGTGGGGTTGCAGTTCCACCCTTGAATCAACTCTGACGCCGATGTGCGGATTGCCGTATGACCCGATCATGGTCATATGAACATCACCGACTACCTCATCGACTCAGCCCTCGTCCTGCTCGTCCTGATGCAGATCAAGGAGCGGAAGATGACCCTCCGCCCGTTGATCCGCCCGCTCGTCATCCTCGGCATCGCCGTCGCCAGCTACCTGCACGGCATTCCGACGCAGGGCAACGACCTCTCACTGGTCGCAGTCTTCGCCGTCATGGGCGGCCTCATCGGTCTCGCCAGCGGCGTGACCGTGATCATGCGCCGGCAGCCCGAGGGAACTGTCACCTTCCGCAGCGGCTGGGTCTCAGGCTTCTTCTGGGTGCTCGGCATGGGCTCGCGGTTCGGCTTCATCTACTGGATCACCCACAGCGGCGCCGACTCGATCGCTCGCTTCAGCGCCAACCAC
>Ga0302314_10020848_pt1 | contig 10826 bp, 10 predicted proteins | sample III_Palsa_N2_3_FD_200533 | JGI IMG/M metagenome (GOLD analysis project Ga0302314, IMG submission 200533) | Peat permafrost microbial communities from Stordalen Mire near Abisko, Sweden - III_Palsa_N2_3 | ecosystem: Environmental > Terrestrial > Soil > Palsa > Peat permafrost | place: Sweden... | reverse complement strand
TTCGCCATCGCGGCTCCACCCCGGCCGGTGGGCGCGCCCCCGCCCCCCCCACGGCAGGGTGTCCCACGTCGATGGTGCGCCGGTGAGCGGGAGCTCGCTCGCGAGGTGGGTCTCGGTCGGCCCGTACTGGTTGTACAGCCGACACGCCGGGAGCTGGGTGAACAGCGCGGCGATCGCCGGCGTGATCCGGAGCTGCTCGCCGGCGGTGATCACCTCGCGGAGCGCGAGACCCGCCGCGGGTCGGCCGTGCGCGGCCTCGGCCAGCTGATGCAAGGCGACGAACGGCAGGAACAGGCGCTCGACGCGTGCGGCGGCGAGCCGGCGCAGCAAGGCGTCGGGATCGCGGCGCTCGTCCTCACTCGCGAGCACGAGGCAGCCGCCGTTGGCCCAGGTCGCGAACATCTCCTGAAACGACACGTCGAAGCTCGGCGACGCGAACTGCAAGGTGCGCATCGGCTCGGGCGAGCGTGCGGCCTGCCACGTGATCAAGTTGACCACCGCGCGGTGCGGCATCGCCACGCCCTTGGGCTTGCCGGTCGATCCGGATGTGTAGATCACGTACGCGAGATCGTCGGCGCTCGCCGTCCGGCGCTCGAACACGCGATCGATCGGCGGCGGGGCCTCGATGAGCAGGATCTCGGCGGCGCTCGCCGCCAAGCTGGCCGCGACGGCCGATTCGCTGATCAAGACCCGCGCCGCGCAATCGCGGATCATGAACGCGAGCCGATCGGCGGGGTACGACGGATCGAGCGGCACGTACGCCGCGCCGGCCTTGAGCACGGCGAGCACCATCGTCGGGAACGCCACGCCGCGCGACAGCGCGAGCGCGACCCGCGCGCCGGGCCCGCAGCCGCGCGCGCACAGGATCGCGGCCCAGCGCTCGGCGCGCTGATCGAGCTCGCGGTACGTGACAGGCTCGTCGCCGGCGAGCACCGCGATCGCGTCCGGCGTGCGCCGGGCCTGCGCGTCGAACAGCTCGGCCACGTGCGCGACCCGCGGCGGCGGCGTGTGCGTGCGGTTCCACGCATAGACCACGCGATCGCGCTCGGCGGCGCCTAGCAAGGGCAGCGCGGCGAGCCGATCGTCGGGCCGCGTGACCGCGGCCTCGAGCAGGATGCGGTAGTGATCGATCATGCGCTCGACGGTCGGCGCGTCGAACAGGTCGGTGTTGTACTCGACCCAGCCGGCGAGCTCGCCGTCCTGCAGCTCCCACGACACCGTGAGATCGAACGTCGCGGTGCCGGCGTCGAGCAGGGTCAGCGCGAGCGTCGACTCGCCGAGCTCGACGTGCGGAAACGGCGTTTGCAGGCCGAACATGACCTCGAAGATCGGCGTGCGGCTGAGATCGCGCGTCGGCTTGATCGCGTCGACGAGCTGCTCGAACGGCACGTCCTGGTGCGCGTACGCGTCGAGGCACACCACGCGCACGCGCTGGACGAGGTCGCGAAAGCTGCGCTCGCCGTCGACGCCGACGCGGAGCACGAGGGTATTGGCGAAGAAGCCGACCAGGCCCTCGAGTTCGTGGCGGTTGCGGCCGGCGATCGGCGCGCCGGTCACGACGTCGGACTGGCCGGTGTAGCGCCAGAGTAGGGCGTCGAACGCGGCGAGCAAGGTGATGTACAAGGTCACGCGCTCGCGACGACTGAAGTCGATGAGCGAGGTGACCAGGCCGCGCGGCAGGCGCGGAAACAGCCGGGCGCCGCGCCCGGAGCGGATGGCGGGCCGCGGGCGATCCGATGGCAGATCAAGGCCGTCGGGGATGCCGGCGAGCTGCGCGCGCCAGTACGCGAGCTGCGGCGCGAGCGCATCGGCGGTCATCCAGCCGCGCTGCCACACCGCGAAGTCCGGATACGCCACCGCGAGCGCGGGCAGACTAGCGCCCGCGCCACGGTAGAACGCTGCCGCTTCGCCGATGAGGATGCCGACCGACCACTGATCGCACACGCTGTGATGCGCGACGACGATCAGGGCGTGATCGCCGCCGTCGATCGCGAGCAGGCGCACGCGGATGAGCGGCCCGGTCGCGAGGTCGAACGCGCGCTGCGCCACGCCGCGCGCCACCGCCGCCACGTCCGCTTCGCGGACCTCGTCGATCGGCATCGCGAGCACGAAGTCGTCGTCGACGACCTGTCGCGCCTCGCCGAGCACGTCGGTGAAGTGTGTGCGCAGCGCGGCATGGCGGTTCACCACCGCCTGCAGCGCTTCGCGCAGCGCCGCGCGGTCGAGGCGACCGCGCAGGCGAAACATCACGCTCACGTTGTACGCCGCGCTCCCCGGCTCGAGCTGCTCGATGAACCACAGCCGCTGTTGCATGAACGACAGCGGGACCACCATGTCCGGTGCGCGAACGACGAGGGCCGGTGGCACGAAGCGCGGGGAGCGGGCGCGGCTCACGCCTGGGCGTGCTCCGGGGCGTGCTCGCGGCCATCGAACGCCGCGTCGAGCGCGTCGAAGAACGCGATCCACAGCGACCACATCTCGCGCGCGGCCTCGTGGATCTTGTGGATCTCGATCTCCGACAGCTCGGACGTGATCGCCTCCTGCGCGCTCTCGATGTGGCCGGGCTCCTGCTGTGCGTGGATCGTCACCCACGGCAGCTGCTTCTCGCCGGTCACCCGGCGCACCGACACGCCGATGCCCGACACCATCGCGAGGTCGGCGACCTCGGTGCCGTACAGAAAGCCTAGGCCGGTCCAGTAGTCGGTTGCGGCCTCGCTGTAGCGCTGGACCAGGCGCTCGGTCGCGGGCAGCGGCGCGGCGGCGTTGACCGCCTCGGCCGGAAAGCCAACCGCGGTCATTGTGTCGACGTACACCCGCTCGTGGGCGCGGTCGGGCTTGCCCTCACCGAGCTCCTCCCAAAGTATCTTGGATACGGCGGTCTTCATCTCGATGTCGCGCAGGTTCGAGATAAGGCGCGACAGGAAGGTCGGGAAGAAGTGGAGTGGGTGCCACCACTGACCGAGGAAGCGCGCGACCTGGCCACGATCGAGATCGGGGCTCTGCTTCACACGCGCGAAGAACCGATGGTTGATGAGTTCGGCACGAAGAGTGTCTTTCATCAGCGCCTGTCGAATCGTTGGGATCATTGCTGCTTCTCCTTATCGAAAGCGTGGAATGAACAAAGTAGTCAGGGCTTGTCCGCGACGACCACGCCCCATGCGAACTCGCCTTGATCGATCGCGACTTGGATCTCCTGGCACGACGCTGCAAAGCCGAGCATCCAGTCGCGCGCGGCCGGGTTGGCGGTCTCGGCGGCGCGCGCGGTCGCCACCTTGCCAAGCACCTGGTACGTGCGCGCCAGGTGCGGCGACAGCTCGCGCGCAAGCCGGACCCGGAAGCCGACCTGCTCGAGCGCTTGCTGATAGCCGACGAGCGAGTAGCCCGAGGTCCAGCGCACGCGGTCGTACACGTGCTTGCGCGCGCGCGGGCTGATGTCGAGCGTGGGCTGCAGGAAGTCGGAGATCGCGAGCCGACCGCCGGGCGCGAGCACGCGGAACATTTCGGCGTGGCTGCGTGGTTTGTCGGGGATCAAAAACAACGCGTCCTGGCTCACCACGTGGGTGAACTGGCCATCTTCGTACGGTAGCTGGGTCGCGCTGCCGTGGCGAAAGCTCACGCGCTTGGCGACCGCCGGCGGCAGCTCGTCGCACTTTTGCGCAGCGAACTTGACCCGCTCGAGGCTGAGGTCGAGGCCCTCGCACTGGCACGCGAACCGGCGGGCGAGCGCGAACACGAAGTTGCCGCAGCCGCAGCCGACGTCGAGCACGCGCGCCGCCGCCGTGATCTCGGCGTCGTCGCCGAGCAGGCGCGACGTGGCGTCGGCCGCGGCGTGGTAGTCGGTCGTGTTGCCGTCGGCGAAATAGCCAGTGTGCAGGACGCCTTCGCTGTCCCAGAAACTCAGGTAGTTCTGCGTGCTCGCGTCGAAGAACTGCTCGACGTCGCGCTCGGTGAAGGTGGGAGTGGCGGTGATCATGCGTGCCTCAAGATGAGAGAGAGGATCAGGTGACCGCGGTCGGATCGACGGCCGCGAGGTGATCGGGCAAGCCACCGGCCGCGCACGCGCCACCGTCGACGAGCTGCACCGTGCCGGTGATGAAGCCGGCGCGATCGCTGGCGAGGAAGGCGGCGAGTGCGGCGAATTCGGCGGGGTCGCCGATCCGGCCGAGCGGGATGTGGCTGGCCTGCGCGCGCACGCTGGCCTCATGATCGCCCGCGTAGCGCGGCGCGAGCTGGGCGGCCAGCCGCTCGACTGGCCCGGTTCGCAGGTACGCCGGCGCGAGCACGTTCACCGTCACGCCCGATGCGCCGAGCTCGGCGACCAGGCCTTGCGCGAATCGCACCAGCCCCGCGCGCGCCACGCCGGAGAGCGTGTAGTCCTTCACCGTGCGTACCACGGTCTCTGACGCGATGATCAGCAAGCGCCCCCAGCCGTGCGCGCGAAGGTGCGGCAGTGCGGCCAGCGCGAGCTGGATCGCCGGGAACAAGGACGTCTGCGTCGCGTCGCGGTAGGCGTCGATCGCGAAGCGCAGCGGCGGCCCCGACGGCGGCCCGCCATTGTTGGTCACCACGATGTCGAGCCGCCCCAGCTCCGTCGCCACGCCATCCACCCACGCGCGAATCGCGGCGTCGTCACGCACATCGACCCGCGCGCTCAGCACGCGACCTTTGCCCAGCGCGCGCAAGTTGCGCTCCGCGGCAGCGAGCCGGTCGGCGTTGCGCCCGCAGATCGCCACATGCGCGCCTTCGCGCACCAGCTCGTGCGCGATCGCATAGCCGAGCCCCGCCGAGCCGCCGGCGATCAGCGCGACTCTATCTTGCAGACCGAGGTCCACGTTCGCTCCGGGGTAGGGGTTGAGGATGAGAATGGGTATGGTCGGAATCGACGCGGTCACTGGACATCGCGTGGTCGCGGGAATGGGAATCCGCGTTGGCGTGCGTGTGCGCGGCGTCAGCAGGTGCGTGCGTGGTTCTGCGGGTGAGTGGGTATCCGTACTTCCACATGAGTGGCCATGCCAGTGCGGTCGTGGTCAGCTGGTCGCGCATGGGTAGCTCATCGCGCCATTTGCTGTCATCGGGCCGGATCACCGTCGGGCCGGACCGGAAGCGATCAGGATTGCCGGTCACCGTATGGTTCGGTTGCAACTCGGCGACCCGACCGCGCAGCGGCAGCGTGCCTGGATCGCCGCCGACCAGCTCGACGAGCGCGCGCAGCACGGGAGCCGGCTCGCGGATGAAGTCTTCGTAGCGCACGAACAGCGAGCGCTTCGGGTAACGTGCGACGAGCGCGCGCGACGCGAGGTTGAACGTGAGCCAGTACGCCGTGCTGCGAAATGCCGACAGCTTGTAGGCGTAGTCCTTTTGCCGCATCCACGAGTGCGCGGTCGCACGCGGATCGCGCACGAGGTGCACGTAGTACGCCTCGATGCCCTCGACATGCTCGAGCAGCGCCGCCTCGCCGGGGATCTTCGTGCTGTCGACGATCACCTGGCAGCCGGTCGCCTCGACGATCGCGCGGTACGTGCGCGCCATCGTCTCGGCGTGCTGCCGACGGCCTTCCGAAGCGATGCCATCGCGCAAGGTGCGCCAGGTGTGCCGAGTGCGAACGCTCCGTGCCTGCCGCGCGCACACCTCGCGTGCGTGGGCCTCGCGAGTTTGAGCCGCTGGCTGCTCACGCTCGAGCACGCGTGACCAGATCGGACACACCAACAGCTCGCGCCCGCAGCCGCACTTGGTGTTCGAGCCCTTGCCGTACGCGTTCTTCCACAGGAAGTGGAGCTCGCCGACGTGGAAGAAGCCTTCGACCTCGTTGAGCAAATTGCCAATGATCGTGCTGCCGTTGCGGCACCAGCCATTGATCGATAACACCTTGATCGTCATGCTTTGATCGTCATGTTCAGGTGAGCGCGGCGATCGAAAAGTGGGTGGGCAGGTGGATGGCGAGCGCGGTCTTGATCTCGCCGCGCACGGCGAGGCCGTCGTGCGCGAACGTGCCCTCGGGCGGGCGATCGAACGCGATCGTCGAGCGCTGGCTGTCGAAGATCGTCGCGCCGGCGTAGAAGTCGCCGACGATCGCCTGGCCGGGGTTGATCATCCGCGTGCGCACGATGCGGATGCCCAGGCTGGCGAGCCCGCTGAGCACGTCCTGGCGCGGGAACAGGTACTGGAAATAATCGGCGGGGTTCATCACGATGCCATCGGCCGAGCCGCCCATCTGCTCAACGTGCTCGCATGCGGCGAGCAGCGAGGTGACCGGGTCGGCGAGCGCGGGCAGGCGGCGGAGGTCGGGCATCTCGAGCAGGCCGCGCATGTGATCGCCGCCCTTGCCGAGCGCGAGCGACTGATTCTCGGCGGTGCCGAGGCGGACGAGGAGGCGAAAGTCGATGAAGGTGGCGAGCGCGACCGGATCGGCGAGCAAGGCCTCAGGGATCTGCACCCACGCGCGGGTCGGTTGGAGCGGGACCTTGCCGCACTGGAAGTCGAAGCCGGCCTCGAGGCGGAGCGCTTCGTCGCGCACGCGTTTGGCGGCCTCGGCGGGGCGGGTCTCGAAGAAGTGCGTGGCCTCGGGGCCTTCGGCTTTCACGATCTTGAACAGCGCGCGCATCGCGATCCGTGGCCGGCGCCGGAAGCCGGGGAAGCTGTCGGTGATCGTGACTGGGAAGTCGACGCGCGCCGACGTGCCGGCCTCGGCGTACGCCGAGGCGAACGCCTGGCCCGGGGTGGGGCCGACGGGCTCGGCGGACGGCGGGATGGCGGGCGCGGCCGGCGATGAAGAAGAGTGGGGCGAATGCATGGTGGCCTCGGGCGCGTGGGTTATTTGGCTTCGGCGGTCTCGACGACGTCGGCCGATCGCGGCGCGAGGTCGGCGTGCGGGGACGCGCGGCGTTGCATGACCTTGCGGATCGCGCGGATCAGATCGTCGCAGTCGGCGCGGGTCAGGGTCGGCGACATCGGGATGTCGACTGCGCTCGACAGGTGCTGCGTGGTCGCCGGCAACAGGGCGCGGATCTCGGCCGGGCTCTTGCCGCGGAACAGGAACCGCCAGTTCCAGAAACAGCGCACGTTGGGATCGTTGGCCGACGCGAGGGCGCGCGCGTCCACGCCTTCGCTGCACAGCGCGGCGGCGACCTGCACCACGTGATCATTACTGTCGTGTGGAAGGCGGAAGATCAGCGAGTCGCCCAGGTAGCCGCCCGGGATAACCGGCTGGCGCACACTGATGCGCTCGAGGTCCGCGATCTGATCGACGACATAGTCGTAATTGCTGCGCAAGATCTCGAGTCGGCGCGGCAAGCGCGCCATTTCCGCGTGGGCGAGCGCGGCGCGGATCTCGTCCATGCGGAAGCTAAAGAGTGGGTAGTCGAGATCGCAGATCTCGGGCGGCGGACCCGCGAAGTGACGCTTGAAACGCCCTTCATAGGCACCGGAGAGCACCACCGCCTTGGCGAACTGCGTGGCATCGCGGCATACGAGAAAGCCACCTTCGCCGGTATTCAATGACTTATCCGATTGTGTGCTGAATGCTCCGGCGTCACCGAACGTGCCGGTGTGCTTGCCGCCGGCGACGACGCCGAGCGAGGGCACTGCGTCCTCGACGATTGGGATCTTCCACTTGTTGGCGACGGCGAGGATCGCGGGCATGTCGCTCGCGAAGCCGCGCATGTGGACGACCACGATCGCGCGCACCGCCGGCGACATCTTGCGCTCGAGATCGGCGACGTCGAAGTGCAGGTTGTGATCGCACTCGATCAGGAGCGGCCGGCCGCCGGCGAGCACGATCGCGCTCGGCGTCGCCGCGAACGTGAAGCCCGGGCACGCAACGAGCGCCCCCGGCTCGAGCTCGAGCGACATCAGGCCCAGGGCGATCGCCGCCGTGCCGCTCGACACCGCGAGCGCGTGCGGCACGCCGAGGTAGCGGCGGAGCGCGGCCTCGAAGCGGCCGGTCTCGGTATCGTTGTACGCCCGATAGTCATATCGGAAATACAGCCGATTCGCCAACGCCTGGCGCGGCGCACTCAGGTCCTCATCGTCGACGAAGACATTGCCCTTGTCGTAGGTTGGCCAAGGGAATGTTCGAACCGATTCGTCCATATGCTCTCCTACAAGGGCAGCGCAACCGGACAAACGGTCGCGCCCGACCTTCTGGTTGCGTTCGACAATAGCGGACAGTCGACTTAGTTCAGACTCCAATCGTCCGACGTCAGCCTAGAGTTGCACTCAATGCTATGAGATAACGCTTTTACCCCCGGAATCACCACTAAGACAGACTGCCAAGGCTGCAGATCAATCTCTATCTAGGACAAACCCTAGCTAGACTGCGGCTCACCCTAGGCGCACCCTTGATTGCGCATAATGTATATTATGTAAAATTATAAATGGCCTGAAAATGAACGCCACCTGTATGACTGGTACGGTTGCTGCATGGGTCAAAGCCCTATTTCATGGAGCAACAGCATGGCAAGCCGCCGCAGGAACCGCTTGAACTGGAAATGGAATCCCGAGCTTGAGGAGTTCACCACGCCAACCGGCAAGATCAGCCTGCTAGAGCTGGCGCAACTTCGCTACGGCATCCTGGCATGCAGTGATTTCGACCTACACGGCCCGTGGAAAGGATGGCGCATAAGAGGCGGACGCCTGTACCCGCCGTATCAGAAACGCGGCGGGCAATGCTTCTCGCCGCAAAGCCTCCGCGGGATGCTGCTAGCCAAGGAAGGCGTTGAACAAGGCTCCTAGCGACCACCCAGAATACGTTGGCGACCCTCGCACGCCACCGGGCGATAGTTCTGGATCTCTTGGGTGTAGACCGTACCGTGAACAGTGATCACCACGCCACCAATGCATTGCTGGTCCGGCGCAAGCTGTAGCGACTGCCAAAGCGCAAAGCGGGTCTGCTGCGCCCGCTGCCGGCGTTGGTAATCCAGAAAAGACTGCCGGCGCTGCTCATTGGCGCTGTCCTGAAGGCTTTGTTGAGCCACCTGATTGATCTGGTCGCTCAGATCATTCAGAGCGCTCCTGAGCTTATATTCCTGCCACTGCTCATGTAGTTCGTAGGCCACGACGCCCACGGCAAGCGCCACCAGCAAGGCGGCAAGCACACTGAGAAACACCTTGACGTCCATATCGATCCCCCAATCGCATTGGGCGGGATCGTAGATCAAAAGCGGGTTGGACGGGAGGGGAGGTGTTCCCAATTCGAGAGAGGATACCTGCAGGGGTCAGGAGACCCCTGTATGCCCTTCCCTGCGTCTACGACAGCCAAGAGGCGTATACGAAGGGGTAAACCCCTTCACCCCGTCACTGGCCCTTGCCGAACGACTTGCCGACGCTGGAAAAGGCTTCATGCGGCACCAGCTCTGGCGGCAGGTACAGCCTCGCCGTAGACCGGTCCTTATACGACGAACCGGACACAGCATCGGCGTCAGCAGCGTGCTGTCCACGCGCACCAGGAGCGCTGCGGGCATCATCGTCAGCAGAACGATCACGCTTGGCAACGTCACGCTGTTCCTGAGGCTCCTGGAAGGGGTTGTAAACGCCGTTCTGCACAATAGCTCTACAGGTGTTCGCCTCAACCTCTGTCCGTGTCCCCTGCTCTGTATAGCACCGGCAGCGGCCATCATCGGCAGCGATGCAGTAGAGCTTAGGCTCAGCCTTGACCGTCGCATGATCGAACGCCGGTGCGGTCCACGGAAGGCCAGCAACACGCGGTCGCATCCACTTAGCATAATCGGATGTACGAAGCGCATCGTCAGCATCGATGCGAGCTGCCGAAGCCTGGGATGCCGATGATGCAGGCGCGCCACCGGTAACGCCCTTCGTCGCCACGTCCTGCGCGTGATGCAGGAACTTCGGAATACAGATCAACGCTGCAACAGCAACCAACGCAGCACCACCAAGCAAGTAGACCTGACGCGGAATACGCCGCTTCATGTTGTGGACGTTGGCCGACTTATAGAGCGAAAAGACCTTGCGCGGCAGGGCTGCAACAGCCTGAATCGAGGCCTTTTGCTCGACTCGACTACGCGGGTTGTCCACGCAGCCGCCCCACGTAAACGACTGCACGACGTGCGTATTGAACTTGCGCACGAAGTGGATGTGCTGGTCAACCAGACCTCGGACATACGTGCTCAGGTAGTTCGGGCGTTGCGTCGTCAGGTAAAAATCGATCGCGTAGTGACGCACCTTCGACATGCGGCGTATCCACTCGGGCGGATCGTTCCGCGTCATCGGCATGAGGTGGCTTTCCTGCGCCTCATCAATGAACACCGCTGAGCCAGTCGGCAGCTCCCACCATTTGTGGAGCTGCTCGACAGTCAGCTCCTCAACAAGACCGTCAACAAGGCCGTTGATGCCCAATGCGTACATCGGTCGACCGGGTTCCTTCTCCAACATACGCATGATGTGCGCGACAAGCTGAGCCGTCTTGCCAGAACCGGGAAGGCCGGAATAGAGCGTGACGGGCATGTCAGTCCGCCGCCTTCGCCGCTTTAGTGACGAAGTGAACCCGAGCGGCGTCAACGATCTTCCGACCTGCCCACGCACTGAGCACGATAGTGATCGCCGTATCGATACCGAACCAGCCGGCGTAATTCATCATCACTGCACCCGCATTGCCCATCGCTGCGCGAATGCCGGTCGCGTCGATAATGCCGCCGCCAACTTTGCTGGCGACCATGCCGATACCGAGACTAACCAGCGCGCTCAACACCAACTGCCCAACAACCGAAAGCAGCATCTCTCCAATCCACGCAACGACGACTGGCATTAACGATTACTCCCAGCAGTGATACGCGCCGCCGCAAAGAGGGCAAACGCAAGAAGGACTCCGCGCA
>Ga0302314_10020846_pt1 | contig 10827 bp, 9 predicted proteins | sample III_Palsa_N2_3_FD_200533 | JGI IMG/M metagenome (GOLD analysis project Ga0302314, IMG submission 200533) | Peat permafrost microbial communities from Stordalen Mire near Abisko, Sweden - III_Palsa_N2_3 | ecosystem: Environmental > Terrestrial > Soil > Palsa > Peat permafrost | place: Sweden... | reverse complement strand
GACGGCGTCTTCATGAACTTCGCCTACTCGTGGGCGTTCTTCAACCCGGTCCGCAAGGTCTACTACAACCTCGCGATTACCGGCCTGTCGGTCTCGATCTGCTTCTTCATCGGCACGATCGAGATTCTCGGCCTGCTGCCGAGCGAGCTCGGCGGGCTGCACGGCGGCTTCTGGCATTTCATGGAAGCGTTCGATATCAACAAGGCGGGCTTCGTGATCGTCGGCATGTTCGTCGTGACCTGGGCGGGCGCGCTGCTGCTGTGGAAGTACGGCCACGTCGAGGAGCGTTGGAGCGCGCGTCTCAGGACAGCCGGGCCGCGGCCACAGCCGCCTGCCCGTAGCTGATCCCGCCGTCGTTGGGGGGGAGCAGCCGGGGCACAAGGACGCGCAATCCGATCGACCGCAAGCGCTCGACCATCGACTCGAGCAGCACCCTGTTCTGGAAGACCCCGCCCGAGAGGACGACGGTGTCGAGTCCGCGGCCGTCAGCGATCCGCGCGCATGCGTCGGCCGTCGCCTGGGCGAGCCCGGAGTGAAAGCGCGCGGCGACCGTTCCCCGAGGCACGCCCGCCGCACCCTCGCGCACGGCTGCGAGCACCGCCGGCCCCGGATCGAGCTCGATCATGCCGGCGCGCTCGCTCACCTCGATTGAGTAGGAGCCGCGCTCGGCGGAATCGACCATCCCCTCCAGTTCGATTGCCGCCTGGCCCTCGTAGTTGACGACCGCGCGTGCCCCGCAGACCGCCGCCACGCCGTCGAACAGCCGTCCCACGCTGGTGGTGAGCGGAGCCAGCTCGCTGCGCGAGAGCCGTGCGATTGTCTCCCAGCGCTCGGGCGTCACCTGCCCGGACAGCGCGGCCGGAAGCGGGGGAAGCCCTTCGCCCTGATGAGCGGCAGTCAGCCAGGCGCAGGCCATCCGCCACGGCTCATTCACGGCCCGGTCTCCCCCGGGCAGGCGCACTGCGCGCAGGTGACCGGTGCGCTCGAAGTCGCAGAGGTCCCCGACGAGCAGCTCGCCGCCCCAGGCCGTCCCGTCGGTTCCATAGCCGCTCCCGTCGAAGATCACGCCCAGCGCCGGGCCCGTCTCGCCGTGCTCGGCCAGGCAGGCGGCGAGATGGGCGTGGTGATGCTGAACGGCGATCAGCTCGATCAGCCGGGCACCGGAGCTGTCGGTCCAGTCGCGGGCGGGATTGCCAGCGGCGCGCTCCAGAGCGTAGCCCGTCGAGAGATAGTCGGGATGGAGATCGTGGACGACGACCTCGGGGGTTACGGCGAACAGGCGCTGGAAGTGCGCGACGCCCTCGCGGAAGGAGAGCAGCGTCTCGAAGTTCTTCAAATCGCCGATGTGATGGCTGACCCATGCGTGCTCGTCCTTGGCCACGCAGAAGGTGCTCTTCAGCTCCGCCCCGCAGGCGAGCAGCGGCCGCGGTGCGGGCACGGGTAGGGCGATTGCACCCGGCACGTAGCCGCGCGAGCGTCGCATCATTACCGCGCCGGCCGTCGTATGCCGCAGGACAGAGTCGTCGGTGCGCATGTGGATCAGGCGGTCGTGTACGAGGAACGCGTCGGCGATCTCGCGCAACCGCGTGAGCGCGTCCTCGTCGTCGAAGGCGATCGGCTCCTCAGAGCGGTTGCCACTGGTCATCACCAGCGGCGCCTGTGCGAAGTCGGCCAGCAACAGGTGGTGAAGCGGCGTGTACGGCAGCATCACGCCGAGGTCCGGGCAGCCCGGGGCCACGGCCTCGGCCACGCCGGCGCCGCCGCGACGGCGGGCGATCACGATCGGCCGCGCGCGATCCTGCAGCAGCGCCCGCGCGGGAGCGTCGAGCTCGATCAGCGCCTCCGCGGCGGACAGGTCGGCGACCATCAAAGCGAACGGACGGTCCTCGCGGTGCTTGCGCGCGCGCAGCACCGCGACCGCCACCTGGAAGTCGGCGCGGCAGGCGAGGTGATAGCCGCCGAGGCTCTTCACCGCCACGATCAGGCCTTTCGCGAGCAGCTCGGCGGCGGCCTGCACGGCGCCCTGCCCGCCAATCGCGCGATCGCCGTTGGCATCTCCGTTCGAGGCTCCTCCCCGGTGCGAGCCCCCTCCCACGGGCGAGTCCTGCTGCAGCAGCCAGGCTCGCGGCCCGCACACGGGACAGGCGTTCGGCTGGGCGTGAAAGCGCCGGTCGCCGGGGTCCTCGTACTCCGCCAGGCAGCGCTCGCACATCGCAAAGCCCGCCATCGTCGTCAGCGGACGGTCGTAGGGGACGCCGGTGGCGATCGTGAAGCGCGGGCCGCAGTTCGTGCAGTTGATGAACGGGTAGCGGTGGCGACGGTCGCGCGGATCGTTCATTTCGGCCAGGCACTCAGCGCAGGTGGCCGTGTCCGGTGAGACGAGCGCCTGCGGCGTCCCAGTCCGCACGCTTGGGAGGATCTCGAAGGAGTCGGTCCCGGTAGCGGTGACGGCTTCCGGCAGGATGCGCTCGATCCGCGCCAGCGGTGGCGGCTCAGCGACCAGACGCTTCAGGAAGCGGTCAACAGACTGCGAACTGCCCTCGACCTCGAGCAGCACGCCGCGCTCGTCGTTGAGCACGTACCCGCCCAGGTCAAGCTCCCGCGCGAGGCGGTAGACGTGCGGGCGGAAGCCGACACCCTGCACCACACCTTCCACACGGGTGCGCACGCGCCGGCGGACACCGGAGCTCGAAGGGACGGCGTCGGCGTTGCTCACAGCACCAGCGAACAGGTCGCGTCGCTCACGCTTGCGGGCGACGGCGGATCTCTGAGAGCACCAGGCCGTAAAGGAGGTGGTCGGCGGCGAGCGCGAGGCGCTCGGCCGGACGTGGCTTGCCGGCCTGTTTCAGCCCGAGCGCGGGCGCCAGCACGGCTTCGAAGCCGAGCCACAGGACCAACCCGTAGACCGGCCCAGCCCAGGGCTGTCTGCGCACGGACTCGGGAAGCAGCGCGAACTGGACGCCGCCGGCGGCGCCGTAGCCCCAGTGGGCGAGCTCGATCGCCGAGCGCCGGCGCCGGCGTGGGACACGCCGCAGGAGGCTCGCCGCCTTCTGTTTGATGATCGCGGGTGGGGGCGGCTGCTCGACGAGGCCGAGGTCCCCGGTGAGCTCGCGCATCCCCGACATCGCCATCGCGGCGATCGCTCCCCGCAGACCGGCGAGGGCAACCTCGCGCGGAGTGGAGTGCTCGCCGAGGATCTTCATGCGGGTGCCTGCGCCGCGGTCTCGACGAGCTCGCAGAGCACGTGGTAGGCGGAGGCCTGGGCCTCCTGGATGCGCGGGATGTGCTCCGAGCGGACGACCACCACGTGGTCGGCCAGGCCCTCGGCGAAGATCCGTCCGCCGTCATAGCCGACGAACGCAATCGTGACCAGACCTCGCCGCCGGGCCTCGGCGAGCGCGTGGATCACGTTCGCCGAGCCGCCGCTCGTCGACAGCACGAGCAGCGCGTCGCCGCGGCGCCCGTGGGCGATCACCTGGCGCGAGAAGATCGCCTCGACGCCGACGTCGTTGGCGATCGCCGTGAGGATGCCGGTGTCCTCGGTCAGGTCCAGCGCCGGCCGTGAGCGCCGGGTGGGGTGTGCGGCCATACCGAAGCGCAGGTCGGCGACGACGTCGATCGCGTCGGTGGCCGAGCCGCCGTTGCCCAATGCCAGCAACCGCCCGCCCGAGCCAAAGCAGGACCGCAGCGCGAGCGCCCCGGCCACCAGCGTCGGTCCGGCCTCGGTCAGCGTTCGGGCGCGCAGCTCGGAGGCCTCGCGGGCCTTCATCAACACCGATTCGCGTACATCGGCGACCACGGCCTCGAGATCGTGCTCCTGCTCGCTGAGGAACGGGTAGAGGAAGCTGGAGGCGCCGGTGTCATGCACCCGCCGCTCTGTCCGGCCGGCGAGCAGCCCGCGGTGCTCGAAGAACACGTGGACGAGCTCCCACAGCACGTGGTAGAGGGTCTCGACGAGCTCCTGATCGACGCTCTCATCCTCACCGGGAAGCTCGAAGGCCCATCCTGCGGCGTCTGCCTCGCCCGCGGCCATGCGAGCGTCGGCGTCTGCACCATTGCTCGCACCCTGGTTGTCCCCGGCGGCGCCCGTCGGGAAGGCGATCGTGAGCGAGCCACGCTCACGCGCTGAGCGTAGCGCACGCTGTATCTGTCGATCCGCGACGGCTCCGAAGGCGATCACCATGTCATCGGCCTCGGCGAGCATTGCCAGCTGAGCGTCCACCGGCCCGCCCTCGGCGGTCAGTGCGAGCGCCGGCAGGGCGTGCTTGCCGACGATCACCGGGTGCACGAACTCGACCGCCACGTGACGAGCGTCCGAGCGCGCGGCGGGAGTGGCGCCGAGCGCGAACAGCCGCCCGCCACGGGCAAAGCGCTCGGCCATCCGATGGCACAGGCGCGCGATCCGCTCGGCCTCTGCCTCGAAGAAGTCGCTCCCCGCCGCCAGGCGTCGCTCGCGCAGGTCCTCGACTTGCGCTGAGAGCTCCTCGGTTGGCGACGCCTGCCTCACGCCGTTTGGACCTCCTCGGCATGGTGGTGCTCGTGCTCGTGCTCGTGCTCGTGCGCATGGCCGTGGGCGGCGACCTCGCCCAACCACGCCCGCCACTCCTCCACCCCCGCGCCCGTGCGCGCGCTCGTGAGCATCCGCGGCACGTCGGGGTGGACCGCGTCGAGGTAGTACATGAAGCGCTCCATGTCGTAATCGAGGTGCGGCAGCAGGTCGACCTTGTTGATGATCACCAGGTCGCAGGTGCGGAACATCAGCGGGTACTTCGCCGGCTTGTCCTCGCCCTCGGTGACCGAGCAGACCATCGCGCGCACGTCCTCGCCGATCCGGAACTCGGCCGGGCAGACGAGGTTGCCGACGTTCTCGACGATCAGTAGATCGATCTCGTCCAGTGGCAGCTCGGGTATTGCCGCACGCACCATGTTCGCGTCCAGATGACACTCGCCGCCGAAGCCGTTGCCGGTGTTGAGCTGGACGACCGGCACGTTCGGTCGCGCCAGGCGATCGGCGTCGAAGCTGCCCTGGACATCGCCCTCGAGCACGCCCACGCGCACGCCGTCGAGGCTGTCCACGACGCGCTCGAGCAGCGTCGTCTTGCCGGCGCCGGGCGCGCTCATCAGGTTGACGACCCGCACTCCCGCGCGATCGAAGTCGGCGCGGTTGGCGTTGGCGATCGTCGTGTTGGCGTCGAGCGCGTCCTCCTGGACCTTCACCTTTGTGCGATGCATTGCTCCTCCTCGATCTCGATGGACTCGACCTCGAACTCCTCGCCGCTCTGCACTTCGACATCCGCCGAGTCGCAGCTCGGGCAGCGGAACGCCGCCCACTCCACTTGCCACTCGCGCGCGCACGCGCGGCAGCGCAGGCGCGCGGGGATCAGCTCCTGCTCCAGGCACGCTTCCGCGCAGACGGAGTCGCGCGCGACGATCTCGAAGTAGAACGCCAGCGAGTCCGGCACCACCTGGCGCAGCGCGCCGACGCGCAGGCTGACGCGGCTCACGCGCCGATCCTCGGCGTGCTTGACGACCGTGTTCACGATCGCGGTGCTCAGCGCCAGCTCGTGCATCGGCCTCGCCCCCGCGGCATCTCCCGGGATGGGCGTGCTGGCCGATCCCGGATCGGTGGGGTGGTGGATGATCCCGCGCTCATGTCTGGTAAGCGGCGTCGGTGCGCAGCTCCTGCACGGTGCTCAGCACCAGCTCCACCGCCGGGTCGATCGCGGCGGCGACCGCGTCGCTGAGGCCGAAGCCCGCGGCGTCCAGATCCGCGGGCTCGCAGGCCACGACCACCACGCGCCCAGGCCAGGCGCCGATCATGTGCACGAAGCGCAGCACGTTCTGGGGGTCCATCCCGTGCGGGTCGATGATCTCCCCGTCCTCGATCGGGCCGCCGAGCGACTCCTGCTCGGGCTCCATCACATACAGGCTGCCGGGCGGGCCGTCCTGGTGGCTGACGTCAACGAGCACCAGCGCGTCGTAGCCGCGCATCACCTCGTACGCCAGGTCGAGCCCGCCGGTGCCGAAGTCGAGCGCGCTGACGCCGCTCGGCAGCTCGCCCTGTTCCAGCCGGCGGATCACCTCGCCGCCGAAGCCGTCGTCGCGCATCCACGCGTTGCCGATACCCGCGATCAGGATCTGCTTCTCCGGCGGGCGCAGCGCGTCGTCCTCGGCCGGGCTCGGAACCGTGGCTCCGACGATCGCCCGCGGCGCTGTGGGTGGCTGCTCGCCGTTCACGACGTCACCCGCCTGTGCCCCGAATGGGGTGTTCGAACTCGCCGGCAAAGAACGTCAGGAACCGCCCGGTCTCGCCGAGCACCTGGTGCATATCATCGTCGTCGAGGCTGACGGCGAAGTGCACGCGGTCGTCCATGTCCACCCTGATCCGCTCGATCGTGGCGACGCGCCCGTCGAGCATCCGATCGTAGGGGTCCTCGCGCGCGCCGAGTCGCAGCACCACCTGTTCGCCGCGGCTGTACTCGACGCCGTCCACCGCGATCCGCGTCCGCTCGCCGGGCAGATCGTCGGTGGCATCGGGCGGTGGCACCGGCGGCGTGACCTGACTGTCTCCCCGCGCGGCGTGCCGGGACGCAGAGGCCATCTGGGCGATATCGGCGCTGCCGAGACCGTCGAGCGAGGCCACCTCGGGGGAGGGCGAGGGATCGCGCAGGCTCATCCGCCCGTGCAACGCCAGCATCTCCTTCGGCGTCGTGGCCGCCGCGCGTTCGATCATCGCGCGCACCGCCGGGTCCTGCTCGGAGATCTGCTCGCGCTCGGAGTCGCTCAGCGCGTGCACGTGCAGCAGCAGCGCCTCCTCGATCTCGGTGTTGTCGAACAGGTTGCCGAGGCTCTCCGGCGCGAGTTGGGGATGGTCGGGCAGGATGATCGCCGCGCCCAGGATCGCGTCGTCGGCGGGCGTGGCCAGCACCGGCCAGGTGTTCACGCTCTCGCATCCCGCGCTCTCCAGCGGCGAGACGAAGCTCCCGGCGGATATCCGCACGACGACGTGGGTCGAGATCAGCGACTCCGCGAGCGCGGCGGCCCGTTCGGGGCCGGGATCGACCGTGGAGGTGTTGTGCACGCACGAGGACACCCTCCACAGCCTCTGCTCGCCACCGGGCTCGTCCTCGCCAAGCGGCTCGGAGCGCAACGTCAAGCGCCCGCCGACGAATGGCACCGTCACGCGCTCGCCGAGCGGCGTCGCTCCCACCTCGACGCGGTGGCGCTCGGCCTCGTGGCGCTCGCCGCTGGGGCGCAAGAACCAGACCGTCGCGCTGAGCTTCGCGCCCGCGGCGGGCCGCGCCAGACATTGCAGCCGCGCCCGGTCGAACGTCGCGGGGTTGCGCTCGGCGTACGCCGGCGGGTAGACGATTCCGAACGGCGTCGGGGTCGCGTTCTTCTGCGCGCCGGGGGTGTAGGGATAGAGGGCGTAGCCCTCGTACAGCAGGGAATCGACCAGCCGCGCCAGCTCGCTGTCGATCCCGAGCTCCCCGCGTGTCTCAGGTTCCGTGCCCGTCTTCGGTTCCCGGTCCGTCACCAGCTCGCCGTCCATCTCAGCTCCCAGCCGGATCGAGCAGGTCGGCGACGCAGGCGTCGAACGTCGTCACGCCCAACTCCGCCTTGCGCCGGTACAGGCGCTCCAGCGTGTGTGAGCTGAGGGCGACCCAGCCCCGATCGGGGTAGTGCCCGGCGATCATCCGCTTCCATGTCTCCACGGGCAGCCCGAATTGCGCGGTCGTGCTCCAGGGGATCTGGGCCATCTGCATCCGCCCCTGCTCGGCTGGGTAGAAGACAGAACCGCTGAAGTGCAGGCTCAGCGGCGCCTCGCCGTCGGGCAATGCGTACAGATACTTCGCGGCCGCCAGCTCCAGGTCGTAGGTGCAAGGCACCGGAATCTCAAACGTGCTCGTGCCGGTGAAGCTCGGCACCATCACGTCCGCCACGGCCCAGACGAAGCTGTGCGTGGTGGCGGCCCAGCGCTCGGGCTCGCCGAACAGCTCGCTCAGCAGCGCCTTTGTCTCCGGCGTGTATGAGCGCTTCGCGGGCTCGAACTGGATCTGCGTTCGCAGCGCGATCGCGAACACCTCGCGACACTGGGACTCGCTGACGCCGAGCGTCAGGCTCAGCGTCGGCGCGGCTGCGTGCTCGACCGCGCGGGCGCCGAGCACGGTGAACTCGGGGGCGGGAGGCGCGTCCGGGATGGGTGGTGTGCTCGGGGAGGTTGGGGCGTGCGGGACGGGCGGAATCCCGGAGGTTGGCGGAGTTTGTGGGCCCTCCGCCGTAGTGAGTGTTCCCGACGTGTCCTCTGTGCCTGCCACGGGCGCATGCGTGCCGTTGCCGGACGTCACGGCGCCACCGCCTGCGCGCGTAGCTCGGCGAAGAACTCCGGCACGGCGGACTCGATCGCCGCGCCGCCGGAGATGCCCTCCCAGCGAGACTTGATCAGCCCGATCAGCCGGTAGCACTCGTCGATCGGCACGATCGCGTGCTGGGGCGGGTCGGCCATGCGATTGACGATCAGCGCCTCCGCGTCGGGCTCGAGGTCGCCAAGGACGGGGTTCGTCGCCTCCAATCGCTCCCAGGCGTCGAGCGGAAGCTCGCATTCGGTCGCGCCGGCCGGACTCGGGTACAGCGCTGCGATGCCCCCGGCGGAGCCGCTGTTCAGGAAGAAGGCGAGCCCGATCGGGATGCCGAACGCGCTCCATGTCTCGTCATCGAGGTCGAAGTCCTCCAACCACAGCGTCCGCGTGCCGGTCGGGCGGTATGTGGGGTCCCCGGAGCGCAGCGCCAGGCAGGAGTGACAGACGCAGAGGATCCGGCGCTCTTCCAGGTGCAGCAGATGCCGGTGCTCCGCGGGGACATCCATCCCGCACAGCTCGCACCGCTCATCCGGCGTGGTCTCCGTCGCGCGCGCGGCCGGCGCGGGCGAGGTCGCGTCCATCGCCACGATTGGAGGCAGCTCGCGGTTGGCCAGGCCCACCAGCTCCGCCGGCGGGGTCATCGGAAATGTCAGGGCGTCCGAGGCCGGGACCGGTGGCGGGGGATTCGTGGAGGGTGCACCCGCCGCCACCATCGGCAGTGAGAAACTCGGTGTCGGTGTCGGTGTCGGTGTCGGTGTCGGTGCGGGTGCGGCCATCGGCAGCGCGATCGCATTCGGCGCCTCGCACGGCCCGGGCGCGGGGTGGGGATTGCGCTCCGCGACACCCTCGACCTCCATCCCCAACAGGTCCGGAGCGTGCTCGTCGAGCGCCTCCTTGATCGCCAGCTCGAGCGTCGCCTGCGAGGCTGCGCAGCCGTGACAGCTGCCCTGCAGCCGCAGCCGCGCGACGCCGTCCTCGATTCCCAGCAGCTCGACGCCGCCCTCGTGCGATTCCATGTACGGCCGCACGCTGTCCAACGCGGCCAGCACGCGCTCCTGCAAGGGCACGGGGTGCAGGTCGTGCATCAACAGCAGGCTCGCCACGACCCCGTCGGCGATCAGCCGCTCGCGCAGCTCGGCGCCGGCCGGCCCGGCGTCTCGCAGGGCCGCCCCGATCCGCGCGAGGCCCTCGCCATAGAGGTCCATGATCGCGCCCGTCAGATCGCCCACCAGCTCGCGCGCGCCCGGATCGGGGATCTGCTCGGAGAGCTCGATCAGCCGCTCGACGCGCTCGGTAAGTGCCTCCGGCCTTGCCGATGGGGTGTCCGATCCCACCTCCTGAAGCGGTGGGCCGCCGTTGCGAGGATCAGGCGCGCCGCTCGTGCTCCGCGGCGCCGTGGATGTATCGATCGTGGCCATGCCCTCGACTCCGCTCAGCACATGCCGGTCGGCGTGTGCTGAACCTTGCGCACCGGACCGCCCTTGTGGTCATACATGTGCACCCCGCACGGCAGGCACGGGTCGAAGCTGCGCACCGCGCGCATGATGTCGATGCCTTTGAACTTGTCCGGCCCGTTCTCCTCGAAGATCGGCGTGTTCTGCACCGCGTCCTCGTACGGCCCCGGCGTGCCGTAGACGTCGCGCGGGTTGGCGTTCCAGGGGGTCGGCGGGTAGGGCTGGTAGTTGGCGATCTTGCCGTCCTCGATCACCATGTGATGGGAGATCACCCCGCGGGCGGCCTCGTGGAAGCCGACGCTGACGGCCTGCTCGGGGACCTTGAAGCTGTTCCAGCTTTTCGTCCGCCCGGCGCGCACCTCGACCAGGGCCTTCTCCAGGTTGTAGAGGCCGACGAGCGCCGAGTACGCCTGGTGGTAGGAGCGCGCGCGGTCGCGCTCGATCGCGTTCGACCACTGCGGGATCTTCCACTCCATTTCCGTCTCCGGCAGGTTCGCTGTCTTCGGCAGCACCATCTGGATGCTGTGACCGGTGGCCTTCAGGTAGCCGAGGTCGACGAGGCCGGCCTTGGCCGTGACCCACTGGCGCGCGAACGGCCCGCCGCCGGTGTCGGTGGCGACGTGGATGTCGTTGCGCGCGTCGTACATCCGCGGCGAGGTCACCCAGCTGTACTTGTCGGCGAAGTCGCGCTTCTGGGGCTTGGGCAAAGTGGTCTTGTTCCACGGGTGGTTCTTGTCGACAGGGTTGCCGAGCGGGTCTTTGGTGACAAACGTCTGCTCGCCGGCCCAGTCGTCGAAGTAGGAGGAGCCGAGCAGGATCCGCATCGCGAGGTTGATCTCGACGAGGTCCGTGGTGATCAGCTCGCCCTTGAAGACGAGGCCCGGCGTGATGAAGCGCTTGCGGCCCCAGTCGGTCATCGTGTTGTAGCCGTAGTCGACGTAGTCGGGGTCGTCGAACGCGCCCCAGCAGATGATGTCGGTATCGCGGTAGCCGACCTGCTCGTAGCCGGGCAG
>Ga0302314_10020841_pt1 | contig 10828 bp, 7 predicted proteins | sample III_Palsa_N2_3_FD_200533 | JGI IMG/M metagenome (GOLD analysis project Ga0302314, IMG submission 200533) | Peat permafrost microbial communities from Stordalen Mire near Abisko, Sweden - III_Palsa_N2_3 | ecosystem: Environmental > Terrestrial > Soil > Palsa > Peat permafrost | place: Sweden... | reverse complement strand
ATGAATTGTCTGGATCGACAGCCGGCTGTTGCAGGTCATCCGATACAGGCTTTCGGACGCAGCCGCATCCCGCTCCAGCGCCACCACGTCCGCTCCACACTCCGCAGCCAGCGCGCTGAATACGCCCGTGTTCGCTCCAATGTCCAGCACCCGCGCCGGCTTCAGCTCCTCGAGCACGTTGCGTACCCAGTCCAGCTTTTGCGTGCTCTCCTGCGCCGTGTAATGCGTAAGCGTCGCCGTATAGTTTGACCACTCCGAGCCTGCATATTCCGGCATCGCTCGACGCGTCTGCTTGCGTAGATTCCCGAGCGTCCGCTTCAGCAGATGCAATGCCAGGTCTGGAGACTTGTGTTGAGGCGCAGTCTTCGCGGCGCGCTTCTCGCCGTCTTTCGCATCCAGGCGAGCCGCCAGGGTCACCGGCCAGAACGCCTCGGACGAAAGCCGCTGCCTCCAGCTCAACGCCTTGTACAACTCCACCGGCTCATATCCATCGCGCTTGAACAGCGACAGTTCCAGCGGCCAACTCAGCAACCGGTTCATCAAGAGCGGCAACAAGAACGTGCGAACATACTGCCCATACGCCAGCCAGATGTGCGAGGGATACTCCTTCGGTGCCGGGTCCCACCGCTCGAACGAGAGCACATCCACCAGCACCGGCCGCGAACCCACAAACAGAATGTTCAGCGGTGTCGCATCCTTCAGAACCCAACCCTCATCCAGAGCTTCGGCGCACAGTGACAGCGTCAAATCCGCGGCGGCCAGCCATTGCGAAGGCGTCCACTCCCACGGATACGTTGGCACCGGCACCTTCGGATGCAGAAGCTGGAGCCCCTCCGGCTGGTCCTTGATCGCGCTGGCGACCATGTCTCCGCGGTCTTGCAAACGTTCGCAAAACGACGAGGTGACAAATTCCATCACCTGGTCGCGAGCTTCAGGATGGATCGTGCGGACGGCGAAATCGCCTTCCAGGCTGAGAGACCCGGCTGGGTCACGGAATGTGGCTATCGGCGTTCCATTGGTCATGCTGCGTTGCGAGAGTCTTCTTTCCGCCCCGCCAAACGCGAATCAACCAACCGCGGCTCAGCGCTGGCAAGGGGCTTCTTTTTGTTGAGTAGCCCCATGATACGCCGCCGCATGAAAAATGCAGCCGCCGCCAGCATGGACCCGATCGACTGCAGCGCCAGCAGCCCCGAGCCTGGATCAACATAGGCCATCGCCCGGCGTTCCGACGCGAGCATCAGGCAAGCACAGAAAAATATCGTAAGAGATACAGAGATCAGGCGCTTCATCAATGACTTCCCATCCGGTGCGCGCCTGAGAGTCAACGCTCACCTGACTAAAATTTGAGTTCGTCCCTCAACCAACCGCGGAGCGGCAGCTAGCCGGCCCGCGCACTAACCTTCCCCGTTCGTTCTCAACATGACAAAACCGTTACGCATCAGTGAGACGCAACTTCTTCGCCTCAAGACGCAGGCTGCATGTTGTTTTTGCTACATGTATTTTTTCGAGCCGCCGCCTCAGTCCCAGGCAACCAAAATTTACGGCTCAGCATAGTACCCGGTGCTGGTGGCTACAGTTAGACCTGGCTTCGCCACCGTAACTTTCAGTGCGTGGTACACATCCCGTTTCTCCGTCGGCGGCGGTTCAAAGGACAGCCGATAATACGCGACGTTATCCGCCACGGACTCCTGCAGTAACTCCGAAACTCCGGTACTGTTGCGCACCAATCCACCCGTTTCGTTGGCGATCACCTGCAGCATCAAATCCCCGACATTGTCATCAGAAGGCTTCTTGACTCCCGCCGTAAATTGTTCATAAGAAAAGGCTCGTCCCACCGACTCTCCAACCCCGAGCGGGTCGATAGCGTATACCGACGTCCGCGCCTCGCGCAGCGCCGTAGACAAAAACGTGATGTCGTTGAAGATCTGCGTCCTCTGGTTCTCTGTCAAATTTCCGCTTGTCCCGGACAGAGCAGCCCAGCCCGGCGACACCCACAAAATAATCTTCCGGCCCGGCCGCTGCGACTCATACGCCACCAGCGTCCGCATCGCCTTCAACGAGTCGCCCAGGCGCTCAGCGGCCCCCTGGAACCCCGCCGACCGGCCAATCTCCCTCATGCTGATCGTGTACTTCGCCAAAGCGTCCGCCAGCGCGTTGCCGTCGAGGCTATACCGCCCCTGCATCTTGATCCCCTGGTTACCGAAGATGGCCAGCGATATCGGCAGCGTCAATTTCCCTCTATTAGCCCTCAGGAATTTGTCGATCTCGATGCGCTCCTCCGAAATTTCCGTGTACCCCGTATTCACACCATCGATCAGAAGGATTGCCTCCACCGGCTGCTTCCGTTGGTCGACCGCCTCGAACGACGTAATCTCGCGCGGCGTTTTATCGTCCCACAAGGTAAAGTCCTTCTGCTCCAGCCCGGTGACCGGCTGGCCCGGCTTGCTCGTAACCACCACATCCAGGTAAATGGTTCGGGCCGGAGGTCCGGTGCGCGCATGCAGCATCGACGAATCCGCCGGTTGCGTGGCCTGCGGTACGGAACTCGGCTGGCTAGGCTGCGGCGCTGCTTGTTGCTGCGCAGCCCCAGTCATCGAGCCCGCCAGCAGCAACGCCGCCACCAGCGCCGGATACCAACGTGAAGATATGGACATGAACTCTCCCGGGATCCGGTTTCCTCAACAGCCACCAGATCCAAATGCATTAAGATCCACGCCCACTATAGACGTCTACACCCGGCCTTTAGCCGCCGGAACTCCGCAAGGTACCATCGCCTGCGCGGTGCCACACTGACCAAGCCCCGCGAAAATTCCCCTCACTTCCTTCCACAGATTGCTTCAGCGTCCGCTTCGCCTTATCCTCGCCTGAGGATGGACTTCGAGCAAAAGCGAAAAATAGGTCTCGGAACAGCCGCGCCCCGCAGTACCGAGGCCGACCGCCTCGTCTCCGCCGGCCGCGTCGACGACGATGATGCCGTCGAGCTCAAGCTGCGCCCCAAGCGCCTCGCCGAATTCATCGGCCAGACAAAAGCCAAGGAGCAACTCGCCATCGCCCTCGAGGCCGCCAAGTCCCGCGGCGAGGCCCTCGACCACGTCCTCCTCTTCGGCCCTCCCGGCCTCGGCAAAACCACCCTCGCGACCATCATCGCCAACGAACTCGACGTAGGATTTCAGCAGACCTCCGGCCCGGCCCTCCAGGTCCAGGGCGACATGGCCGCCATCCTCACCAACCTCAAGCCCAAACAAGTTCTCTTCCTCGACGAGATCCACCGCCTCCAGCCCGTCATGGAAGAGAAACTCTACACCGCCCTCGAGGACTACCAACTCGACATCATGATCGGCACCGGCCCCTCGGCCCGCACGCACGTCATGCGCATCGACCCCTTCACCTTCGTCGCAGCAACAACGCGCCCCGGCCTGTTGTCGTCCCCGCTGCGTTCCCGCTTCGGTATCCTGCTCCGCCTGGAGTTCTACACCGACGATGAACTCCGCTGGGTCGTCGAGCGCTCTGCCGAGGTCTTAGGCGTGCCCATCGACCGCGACGGCGCTGCCGAAATCGCCGTGCGCTCCCGCGGCACACCGCGCATCGCCAACCGTCTGCTTCGCCGTGTCCGCGACTTCGCGGAGGTCCGCGCCGCCGGAAAAATCGACCGTCCCACCGCCGTCGCCGCCCTTGAGCTATTAGAGGTCGACGCCCATGGCTTCGACGAGCTCGACCGCCGCCTGCTCCGCACCATCATCGAAAAATACGATGGCGGCCCGGTCGGCCTCAACACCCTTGCCGCCGCCCTCGCCGAAGAGCAGGACGCCCTCGAAGAAGTCTACGAACCCTTCCTCATCCAGATCGGCTTCCTAGACCGCACCCCCCGCGGCCGCGTCGCCACCCGCCTCGCCTACGAACACCTGGGCATCGAAATGCCTCGCAAGCACACCCTCTTCAGCTAGCGTTTGCTCCAGAGGTCGGCGCGGCGCTCGTCAGTGCAAACTACGCAACAGCCAGCTTGGCAATCACCAGGAATGCCAAACCAAGCAGCGCTCTGCGTCCAAGCAGCTTCAAATTGGATTTGGAAAAGTAGGCTCGCATACGGCAACTCTAACCCCGCGTTGTTGCGCTCTCATGAACGGCTTTACACATTTTCACGCCAGCGCATCCGAGAGGATACCCCCGGCCTTCGCCAGCCGCTCCACTGCTGCCTCGCGCTTCAAGTCCATCTTCCCCATCACAATCGCCACCTTAACATCGCTCCCCGACTCCACGAGCAACCGCGCTGCCGTCGCTGCATCGCACCCCACCGCCGCAGCGATAATCCTCTCCGCGCGATCAACGAGCTTCGCATTCGTGGGCCGCATATTCACCATCAAATTCCCAAACGTCGCGCCGGTCCGCACCATCACCCCGGTCGACAACATATTCAGTACCATCTTCGTCGCCGTCCCCGCCTTCATTCGAGTGCTCCCCATCAGCACTTCCGCACCCGTCGCCGGAGTAATCGCAATGTCCGCCGCCTTGTCCAGCACGGACCCCGGCACACAGCTCAACCCGACCGTCAGCGCGCCTAGGCTCTTCGCATACTCCATCGCCCCCAGCACATACGGTGTCCTCCCACTCGCCGCAATCCCCACCAGCGTGTCCGGCTTTCCATCCGCGCCAAAACCAGCCGCCTTCAAATCCCGCACACCCTCCTCGCGCGAATCCTCTGAGTGCTCACTCGACAGCCGCAGCGCCGAATCGCCACCCGCTATCAACCCCTGCACCAGGTCCGCACTCACCGAAAACGTCGGCGGACACTCACTGGCATCCAGCACTCCCAGCCGCCCACTGGTTCCCGCGCCGATATAAAACAGCCTCCCACCCCGCCGAAACCGCTCGGCCACCGCATCGACCGCCTTCGCAATCTGCGGCAACTCAGCCTGCACCGCACCCGCCACCGTCGCGTCTTCCGCGTTGATCAGCGCCAGCATCTCGAGCGTCGGCAGCTCATCCAAATGTTCACTCGCAGGATTCCGCGTCTCCGTCAGCAGGCTGCCCAGCGTATCTCGATCCGGTGCACTCATTCTGGTCCTCTTAGCCTCCATCATAGCGGCCATTCATGACCGCGCCACCTCAACTGTGTCAGCATAGTAGACAGATGAGCGATGCCGCCCAGCAACCTGCCAGTGCCACCAGTGCATGGCAGTCGCGCGAGTTCCGTTTCTACTCCGCTGCACGCCTGATGGGCATCATGGGTGCCGAGGCGCAGTCCGTCGGTGTCGCCTGGCAGGTCTATCAGATCACCCACTCGGCCTTAGCTCTCGGATACACCGGCCTCGCGCTCTTCCTCCCCGGCATCTTCTTCGTTCTGCCCGCCGGCCATGTCGCCGACCGTTACGACCGCCGCACCGTCATCCTCACCTGCTACACCGTGCAAGCGATCGCCACCTTCGCCCTGCTGTGGCTCGCGCTGCATCACTCGCAGAACATCTGGCTGATCTATTCCATTTTGTTTGTCATCGGAGCCGGCCGCTGCTTCAGTGGACCCGCCGCCAGCGCGCTCGTCCCCACGCTCGTGCCCAAAGACCACTTCGTCAACGCCGTCACCTGGGGCGCTTCTATCTTCCAGATCGCCAACGCCACCGGCCCGATGATCGGCGGCCTGCTCTTCACCATCCCGCTCGCACACCTCTTCGGCGGCCGCTTCGCCAACTTCAATGGAGCACCGCTGGTCTACTGCTTCACTCTCTTCGGCCTTCTCAGCTTCCTCAGCTTCTTCAGCGTTATCAAGCCACGCGGTGCTGCCGAGAAAAAGGGCTTCACCGTCGACACCATGCTCGCCGGCCTGCGCTACGTCATCGGCACGCGGCTTCTGCTCGGCTCCATCTCGCTCGACCTCTTCGCCGTCCTGCTCGGCGGTGCCGCCTCGCTCATGCCAATCTTCGCGGTCGACATCCTGCATTCCGGTGCCAACGGTCTCGGCCTCCTGCGCGCTATGCCCTCGCTCGGAGCCCTCGTCGTCTCGCTCACTCTGCTCGTCTATCCCATCAAGCGCCGCGCCGGCAAAATCATGCTCGTCTGCGTCGGCATCTTCGGAGTCGCGACGATCATCTTCGGCCTCAGCCGTAACATCGTGCTCAGCTGCATCGCGCTGATCTTCATCGGCGCCTCGGACATGATCTCGGTCGTCGTCCGCTCCAGCATCCTGCAACTCGCCACGCCGCCCGAGATGCGCGGCCGCGTCTCCAGCATCAACTGGCTCTTCATCGGCGTCTCCAACGAGGTCGGCGAATACGAGAGCGGCCTCACCGCCTACTGGTGGGGAGCCGTCCGCGCCGTCGTCATCGGCGGCATTGCCAGCGTCGCCGTCACCGGCTCCTGGAGCATCTTCTTCCCCGCGCTCCGCCACGCCGACACCCTCACCGCCGAAAGCCTCATCGCCCTCGAAAAACAATTCAGCAGTATGGAGCCCGTCAGCTAATCAATACTGCCCATACCGCCCCTTCGCCGACTCCAGCAACTTCCGCGAGTCATACCCCACGCCATCCTTGAACACAATCTCCGTGTTCTCAATATCCGAAATCTTCCGGCACGGATCGCCCTCCACCACCACCAAATCCGCATTCTTGCCCGGCGCGATACTCCCAATCGAACTCGCGAGACCCTCAAACGTCGCTCCATTCAGCGTCGCAATCTTGATCGCCTCGAGCGGCGTAAAACCCGCCTTCACCAGCAGCTCCACCTCGCGCTGATCGCCAAATCCCGGCAGCGTTCCGCCATCCCCCGTCGGATCAGGCCCCGCCATCAGCAGACCGCCGGCCGCCACGAACTCTCGCTCCAGCGCCATCCCGTTCTTGAACATCGCAGCCCTCTGCGCTGCCATCTCCGGATTCCCCGCTGCCCGCATCAGCTCCAAATTGCGCGTGTACAGATACGCCTCCCGCGTCGGCACCGCCATCGTCTCCAGCACCCGCGTCTGAATGTGCACCTGTGTCGGATCGTCGGGCTCCATCACCGGCAGCGTCGACGTCACCGCCACATGATGGCTCACCAGCAAGTCGATCAGCGCCTTTGCTTCAGGTCCGCCGGCAGTCATCTTTGCCAGCGTCGGACTTCCCACAGTGTTCGGGCACTCATCCGGCTGCTTGCCCGGATCCAGCTGCGTGTTCACAAAAAATCCGTGCTCCAGGTTGTCGATCCTCAACTCCGCAGCCTCGGGATACGTCACCGCGCACAGGTGTCCGGTAATCTTCAGCCCATGCCGATGCGCCTCATCAATCGCCGCCTTCAGCTCCGCGCGCGTGATGAACATATACGCCTTGAAGCTGGTCACGCCCTGCTTCGCCCAGAAGTCCACCGTCTCGCGCGCATCCTCCGCGTCGCGTAGCTTGTGCATCTGGATGAACACCGACTTTGATCCCTCCAGATAAGGCCCTGTCACATCCATGTGCGGCCCGGGAATCTCTCCCTTATCGATCGCATCGCGCATGTTCAAATCCGTGTACGGTTCAACCGACCCGGTAGTGCGCAGCGTCGTCACGCCCGCCCCCAGGTATAAGTGCGTCGATGAAAACGCCAGCTGCGGCACCATCAGTGGAGGCTCCGAACGCCCCTGCGCATCAAGATTCGGCCGCGCAATATTGTACAGGTGATCGTGCATCCCCACCAATCCCGGAAACACAGTGTGCCCGCTCAAATCCATCACCGTCGCCCCCGGCGCAATCGTCCCGGCCACGCCAATCGAATAGATCTTGCCGTTATGAATCACCACGTCTGTCTTTTCGATCGCTGGTGCACCCGTTCCATCGATCACGCGAACATTCTTCAGCACGATCCACTCCGCAGCCGGCACCTTCACATACCGCGTCACGGCCGGCGAAAGCGTCGCCGGGTTCTTTACTGCGACCTGCCCGCGTGCAGGCAGCAGCATCAAAATCATCGGAACGAGCAGCAGGACGCGAAGCACACGCATGGCAGGAGACCTCGGTTTTGGGTATGCACGCGATCATAGCCCAACACCGATTTCCTGCCTATCGCTCGCAACCTTTTCCAGACCAAGCTAATCTGTCAGGAGGGAGGATTTTCATGCAAAAGGGACTCAAGATTGGCCTCGGCCTAACGGCAGTTATGGTGCTCGCGGTTGGTGTGCGCATCGGCCTCATCTATAAGGCCAACCACGAAGACGTACCGGTCAAAAAAGATCCCTACGCCGACATCAAAATCGACCCCGACGACAATGTCTTCCTCAAAAAAGAGCGTCCCGACTCACTCGCCGACCAGCGCGCCCTCATCGGCCAGACCGTCTGGATCAGCGCCGGCGGCCAGCTCGCCTACTACCTCGACAAGGGCAATCACGTCGATTACTCCAAGCCTGTTGGCAACCTCCTCGGTGCTACGCCCCTGCTCATCAAAGGCGTCTTCGAACAGAAGGCTCCTGCCACCGGTCCCGCGGTCTTCCGCATCGCCCCCGGTGACCGCCACGTCCTGCTCGCCTTCACGATGCCCAAATCCTCTGACCCCACCACGCTCTACGCCACTCCCGTTGGCAACCACGATAACGGCAGCTACAACTTCATCAACGACAACATCTTTTTCTACGAAGACCCCCACAAGCTCTACAACTTCTGGCCTGCCTCCATGTGGTCCGCCATCGATCAGCACCAGGTCGTGCTCGGCATGAGCGAAAACCAGGCCATGATGTCGCTCGGCGAAGTCACCGTCCCCAACTCCGACAACACCGGCAACCGCGTCGTCAAATTCGACAACAACGGACATCCCCTGGTCATCGTCTTCTCCAAAAACAAAGCTATCAAGATCACGCCTCAAGCCACATCGAATTAGCTCACAGGTCTCGGTCTTTCCGATCTGACCCTCAGCCCGTATTCCGCAGCCCCGCGCTGATCCCATTAATCGTCGCCGTAATCGCGCGATCCAGCTCCTCACCCTGCTCGCCCGCGCGCTTCCTTCGCAACAATTCCAGCTGCAACAAACTCATCGGATCCACGTATGGATTGCGTAACCGGATCGACCGCGCCAGCACCTGGTTGCTCTCCAGCAACACCTTCTGCTGAGCCACCGCCAGCACCATCCGCCGCGTGCGATTGAACTCCGTCTCGAGCGTCGTAAACACCCGCTCGCGCAGCCCCTCATCCTTCACCAGCAGCGAGTACTGCTTCGCAATCCCGAAGTCCGCCTTCGCCATCGCGATCTCAACATTCTTGATGATGTCCACGAACAGCGGCTGCGCTAGCATCATCTCCTGCAGTAACGCCAGTCCATTCTCGTGCTTCTCCGCATACTGCTCCAGCGCATACCCCACGCCAAAGTACGCGGGCACCACATGCCGCGACTGCATCCACCCAAACACCCACGGAATCGCCCGCAGATCCGCCAGGCTACGCTTCGCCGCCGGCTTTCCCGACGCACTCGTATCCGCACGTTTCGCCGGCCGCGACCCAATGCGCGCATGCTCCAGCTCCGCAACCGGTGTCGCCTGCTCAAAGTACGTGAACACCTCAGGATCATCCATCAGGTGCTTCGTATAAAACGCAAACGAGGTCGCCGACAGCTCATCCAGCGCCGCCTCCCACTCCGGCAGCATCTCGCCTGTCAGCACCGGCTTCACTCCAGGCCTCACGCCCGGCCGCGCAAGCGCATCGAGCGCCGCAGCAATCATCAGTTCCAAATTCCGTTCAGCCAGCACCACATCCGAGTACTTCCAGTTCAGCACCTCACCCTGTTCCGTAATCCGCAGCTGCCCCGTAAAGCTATCCAGCGGCTGCGCAAAGATCGCGCCATGCGTTGGCCCGCCGCCGCGCCCCACCGTGCCTCCGCGTCCGTGGAACAGCCGCAGCGTCACGCCGCACTCTCGAGCCACCTCGTGCAGCGCGCGGTGCGCCTTCCAAATCTCCCACGTGCTCGTAATCATCCCGCCATCTTTGTTGGAATCGGAATAGCCCAGCATCATCTCCTGATGGCCACCCCACGCCTCCAATAATGGCTTATATGCCTCGTGCGTCCAGAGCGCGCCGCACACCACCGGCGCATTCCGCAGATCCTCAATCGACTCAAACAGCAGCACCGGCTGTAGCCCCGGATCATGCTCCCCACTCGCGCTCGTTCCACCTTCGACCTTCACGCCGCCCATCCGCGCAAGTTCTACCACCGTCAGCGCATCCTCCACCGACGTCGCACCCGACACCACGTACAGCGCAATCGTCGCCGGCAAATTCTGCTTCAACTCCGCAATCGCCCGGAAGGTCGACATCACCTCCGACGTCTGCGCACTCAACCCCCCACCCGCCTTCAGCTCCCGCAATGCCGCCGCATCCACCTTCGCGTGCTGCCGAATATCCAGCGTCTGCAGATGCAGCCCGAACGTCCGCACCGCCAGCAGCAGCGGATCCACAAACCGCTCCGCCAACCGCTTCCCGCGATTCTCCGCCAACGACTCGTGCAGCAGCGTCAAGTCCTCCAGCAACTCCGCCGCCGTTTCATACCGCGGAAGCGTCGCCTCCAACGGCAGCGCCAAATGCTTGTGCATCGACACAGCCGGCGCTCCTCCCAGCCGCAGCGTCATGCACGCAATCTGCATCCGCACCGCCTCGGTAGGGAAGTCGCCCACAAATTCCATTGCATACCCTGCCGCCTTCAACTCCTTCAGGGAGCCCGCGAGCCGGTTGTGCAGCGCCGACGAAATCGGTGCCTGCCGCGTCGACGGTGCCAGCTGCCCGAACAACTCGGTCAGTCTCGCCACGTAGTAGTCATGCACGACCTCGCGCGACATCGCGATGGACTCCGCCGTAGTCGTTGCCGTCACGAACGGATTGCCATCCCGATCGCCGCCAATCCACGACCC
>Ga0302314_10020840_pt1 | contig 10829 bp, 12 predicted proteins | sample III_Palsa_N2_3_FD_200533 | JGI IMG/M metagenome (GOLD analysis project Ga0302314, IMG submission 200533) | Peat permafrost microbial communities from Stordalen Mire near Abisko, Sweden - III_Palsa_N2_3 | ecosystem: Environmental > Terrestrial > Soil > Palsa > Peat permafrost | place: Sweden... | reverse complement strand
GTCGGGGGGCGGGTCGTCCTCGTCGTCCGGCGCCTGCTCCTCCGGCTCGTCGTAGGCGTCGGGGTCGCGTTGGCGCCGGGCCAGCCGTTCGGTGCGGGGGGCCGCCGTGACCGGCGGAATGTTCTCGGCGGGACTGCTGATCGGATGGATGGGATCCACGACGGGCCTCCTGGTCACAGCTCAGCGGTCAGTTCGCGCCCGAGGGCCCAGCTGCCGCCACGGGCGGCGCGGGCGCGTCAGTCGAAGGAGAGGGTTCCACCGGCTCCGGATAGAGCTGTTCGTACAGCAGGCGAAGCTCGGCGGCCAGCAGCACGCGCCAGACCGTCACCGAGCACCCCCAGGCCACCACGTAGCCGGCGACGCCGACCGCGAGCGCCCGCAGCCCGATGTCAAACGGCGGCACGTTGGCCTGGTAGGACAGGACGGCGGCGACCACAAAGCCGGTCAACCCGCCCCAGCCCTTGGCCCGGCGCACTTGGGGACCGGCCTTCGGGTGTCGGGCCACGCTGAGCGGCGGACCCTCGTCGCCCTTGCCCTTCTTGCCCTTCTTGCCCTTCTTGTCCTTCTTGTCGTCGCCCTTCTTGGCGTCCTTCTTGGACGCCTTCGGGTCAGCCTTGGCCATCTCCCCTCCCTCGTGGCGAAGCGTCGTCGCCGAGCACGCGACGGGCCGCGCGTTCGAACTCGAAGATGAAGCGGATCAGCCGTTCCCGGTCGGCCTCGGACACGTCACTGAACGCCAGCGCGCGGTAGCCCCCCGGCCCGTAGCGCACCACCCGCCCGTTGCCTTCGATGGGCGGCGCCGTGCCGTCGAGCAGCAGTCGGAAGCGCAGCTGATCGCCGACCTCGAGGGTGTCGGGGCCCGCGAGCAGCACGCCGCCGCCGCTCAGGTCGATGGCGAACGTGCCGAGCTCTCGATCCTGCTGCTCGAGCTCGAGCACCACCGGGCGGGGCGCGTGCACGCGTACGTGCTCGCGGCGTTGCTGGAGGTCGATCATGTCGGCCACCTCGAAGCGCACGAGATCGGTCGCCTCCCACACCACCTTGCCCGCGAGTCGCACGATGCCGCGGGCGGACGACCACTCGAGGACCGGCGGCTCGTCACCGGCGGTCAGCGGCCGCTGCGGCGCCAGGAGATACACGAGGCGCAGCACGCCGTCGCCGGACTCGGCGACGCGCACGGGCATCACCTCCCCGCCGGGGAGCAGGAGCTTGCCCTGCTCCCCATCGGGCGGGAGCCGCAGCGGCTCCGGGGGTGGCGGGCCCTTGGTCACGGCAGCAGTCGTCCCGCGATGTCCTGCGGATCGGCCGGCACGAGGGCGCCCGGCATCGCCAGGCCGTCGTGCAGGTAGGCCAGCGGCAGTCCGGAGTCGCTCGCCAGGTCCACGGCGACGCCGAGCTGGTCGGTCTCGTCAACGTGGGTGATGACGATCCCGGTGGGCGCCAGCGCCTGCAGTCGCCCCAACAGCTGGCGGGCCGCGGCGGCACTGAGCGTGGCCGGAAGCGTGACGAGCACGTGATCGGGCTCCAGGGCGCCGACCTCGGCCGCGAGCGCTCGCACGCTCGCCTCGTCGTTGACCCGGACCGCCGGCGTGTCGACGATGACCAGGCCGGCTTCGCGCACCGTCGCCAACCAGGCGGCTCCGGCGCCCGCCTCGGCCGCCCGCACGGCGATGCCATGCGCGCGCAACAGGCCGTTCAGCTCGCTGCCACCGTCCTCGGGGGTCACCGACAGGCACGACGTCTCGAGCGTGCTGGTGCCCTGGTAGGCCGCGGCCAGTCCGGCCACGCAGCGCGTCTTGCCCGAGCCACCAGCCCCTACGAACACCACCACCGAGCCTCCGCTCGGCGGCGCGGCCAGGCCGGCCAGCCGTCGAGCCAGCGTGCGCCGCACCGCTTCGCGCAGGTCGCCGCCCGCCACGAACGGCAGCCCGTGGGAGGCCGCCTCGAGGATGAGGGCCTCGGCCGGCTCGGCGCCCATGCCGTGCGCGACGAGCTCCGCCGCGATCTCGCTGGCCGCTTCACGGTCGGTCGACTGGATACGCGCCTCCCGCGGCGCGGCCACCGGCGCCATCGCGATGCCGTGGACCGCCGTGGGCGCCGGCACCGGCTCCGCCGGCACCGCCGCGGCCGACGCGGCCGCGGTCTCGGCGTACACACCGGCCGCGCCGTTGACCCGCGGACGCGGCGCCGGAACCGACATGGCCACGGTGGCGGACCGTGCCGCCGGTGCCATGCCGTTCACCGAGACGCTCGCGTTGGCCGTGGGGGTTCCGGTCACCGCGCGCTGCGACGGCGCCGCCGGCGTCGGTACGAAGCCCGGGTCGGCCGCCGACGGCTCGACCGCGGGCGCCTCGCCGGCCGCGGCGGCCAGGCGCTCGAGAAACGCCTGGGCGGCCCCGGACGCCGCAGGGTCGACCTCGGCGTCGGGTTGAGTGCCGTCCTGCGGCGCCGCCTCGTCGAGCGCGGACGGTGCCCGGAACAGGTCCTCCAGTGCATCATCGGCAGCGTCGTCGAAGACGCTCACGTGGGCGGCACCGGGCATCGCCTCGACTTCGACGAAGCGCTGGGCGAAGAACCCTCCGACGCCGCCCCCGACCCCTTCGCGGTGACGCAGGATCACCGCATCGGGACCGAGCTCGGCCCGGATGGTCGGCAGCACGTCGGAGATCTTGCGACCTCGGTAGACGCGCACGCCACTACGGCCCGGCTCATCCTCGAGCGCTTCGCTCGTGGTCTGCATTGACATGCTCATGCTTGAATCACTCCGATCGTTTCGACGCTGATACCTGGCGCGATCTCGTTGTAGGAGCAGACCGCAAGTTGGGGAATCGCCTGAGCGACCAGGCGACGGAGATGGCGGCGCACGCGCGCCGAGCACAACAGGACGGGACGGGCGCCGCGGGCGGCGCCCTCGTCGACCTGGTGGCGCAGGGCGACGACGACCGCCTGTGCGCGCGAGGGATCCATGGCGAGGTACTCGCCATCCGACGTCTGGGTGATGGAAGTCGCGACCTCCTGCTCGATGGCTGGGTCAAGGGTGAAGGCGCGCAGCCGCTGCTCGGCGTCGATGTGCGGCGCGACGATCGAGCGGCCGAGCGCCTGGCGGGCGTATTCCGCCAGCAGTCCGGTGTCGCGGGTCACGCGGGCCTTGTCGCCGACCGATTCGACGATCGCGCCGAGGTCGCGGATCGACACCCCCTCGGCCAGCAGCGCCTGCAGCACGCGCTGCAGCTCGCCGAGCGAGAGCACGTCCGGGACGACCTCGTCCACCACCGCGGCATTGGACTGCTTGAGCTGGTCGAGCAGCTGGCGCACGTCCTGGCGGGTGAGCAGCTCGGCGGCGTGCCCGCGGATCATCTCGGTCAGGTGGGTCACCACCACCGACTCGCCGTCCACGACCGTGTAGCCGAGCGCCTCCGCCTCGGCTCGCTGACCGTCGCTGACCCAGGTGGCCGGCAGTCCAAACGCCGGCTCGGTGGTCGGCAGCCCGCTCACCGGCCCGATGGCATCGCCCGGGTCCATCGCCAGCTGATGGCCGGCCATCAGCCGCCCACGCGCCACCTCCGAGCCGCGCACCTTGACCACGTACTCGTGCGAGTCCAGTCCGATCTCGTCGTGGATGCGCACCGCGGGGATGACCATTCCGAGCTCGGAGGCGATCTGGCGGCGGATGGCCGAGACGCGCCGGACCAGGCTGCCGCCCGAGCGTTTGTCGACGAGGGGCACGAGACCGAAGCCGATGCCGAGCTCGAGCGCGTCGAGCGGCAGCTCCCCGAGCACGGCGTCCTTGGACACCGGCAGGGCCGCCTTCTCGTCGGGGCTGGCCAGCACCGGGACGGGCTTCTCGTCGCTCGGCAGGCCGCCGCGCACCGCCCAGCCGACGGCCAGGAAGCACAGCCCGATGAACAGGAACGGAAGCTTGGGCAGCCCGGGCACCAGCGCGAACGCGCAGATCACGCCGCCCGCCACCATCGGCGCCTTGTGCTGGCGCAGGATCTGGTTGGCCAGGTCAGAGCCGAGGTCGTCCTCGGAGGCTGAGCGGGTGACGATGATGCCGGTGGCCACCGAGATGAGCAGGGCCGGAATCTGGGCGGCGATCCCGTCCCCGATGGTCAGCAGCGAGTAGGTGTGGGTGGCCTGGGAGAACGGCAGCCCGAGCTGGACCACGCCGACGACGATGCCGCCGATCAGGTTGATCAGGGTGATGATCACCGCGGCGGTGGCGTCGCCGCGCACGAACTTCGAGGCGCCGTCCATCGAGCCGTAGAAGTCGGCCTCGTTGGCGATCTCCAGTCGCCGTTCGCGGGCCTGCTGATCGGTGATCAGCCCGGCGTTCAGATCGGCGTCGATCGCCATCTGGCGACCGGGCATGGCGTCGAGGGTGAAGCGCGCGCCCACCTCGGCCACGCGCCCCGAGCCGTTGGTGACCACGACGAACTGGATGACCACCAGGATGAGGAAGATCACCAGCCCGATGACCACGTTGCCGCCGACCACGAACTGGCCGAACGCCTGGACCACCCCGCCCGCGTTGCCCTTGGTGAGGATCAGCCGCGTGACCGAGACGTTGATGGCCAGGCGGAACAGGGTGGTCAGCAGCAGCAGGCTGGGGAACGCGGCGAAGTCGAGTGCCTTGTTGAGGTACATCGTCACCACGACGATGGCCAGCGCTCCCGAGATGTTCAGGGTGATGAACAGGTCGATGAGCGCCGACGGCAGCGGAATGACGAGCATGCTCACGATGAGCACGACGCCCACCGCGGCCAGCAGGTCGGAGTGGCGCAGCATCCGGCGGATCGAGCCTTGCATCAGGCAGCCCTCCGGCGGGCGGCGACGCGATATACGAAGGCGAGGATCTGCGCGACCGCGCCCCACAGATCCTCGGGCACGAGCTGGCCGACCTCGACCGAGCGATGCAGCGAGCGGGCCAAGGGGGGATCGGGCACGATCGGCACCCCATGCTCTTCGGCGATGCGCCGGATCTGGAGGGCGACGAGATCCTGGCCCTTGGCTACCACTTCGGGGGCGACCTTGGTGCCGTCATAGACGAGCGCGACGGCGTAGTGGGTCGGGTTGGTGACCACCACGTCGGCCTGCGGCACCGCCGCCATCATGCGGGCGCGGGCGGCCTGGATCTGGCGCCGGCGGATGGCCGAGCGGATCTCCGGCGGCAGGGCGTACTGCTTCTGCTCCTCCTTGACCTCCTGCTTGGTCATCTTCAGCGACTGCTGGAGCTTGTAGCGCTGATAGAACAGGTCGACCACGCCGATGAGCAGGTAGGCGGCGATGCACCGCACGGCCAGCGTCTTGACCGACCCGGCCATCAGCAGTCCGAGGGCTCCCGGCGTGACGCCGACGCTGGCGCCGAGGGTGGTGATCATCGGAACGAGCACCATGGCCGCCGCGATCGCCACCACCGACACCTTGGTGAGCGACTTGCCGAGCTCGAACAGGGCACGCGTGCCGAGCAGGTTCTTGGCGCCGCTGATCGGGTTGATGCGGCTCGGGTTCGGCTTGAGGCTGTAGGTGGAAGCATGCAGGCCGGTGGTCAGCACGTTGATCACGATGCCGGCCGCCAGGCAGGCACCGGCGATCGGGGCCACGGTGGTCAGCAGCAGGTTCAGCACCGTCTGCAGTTGCCCGTTGAGGCCCGCCCCGCTCAGGGCCGGACCCGGCTGAGCGATGAAGGCGAAGGTGTCCTGCATGTAGCCGCCCACCGCGTTGACGATCGCTGAGCCGGTCGCGGCGACCATGATTAGCCCAACCCCGAGGACCGCCGCCGTGTTGAGGTCCTGGCTCTTGGCCACCTGACCCTTCTTGCGCGCCTCGTTTGCGTGCTTGGGTGTGGCCTTCTCGGTCTTGTCGTGGTTGGCCATGAGCGTCTAGATCTCGTGGAAGGCCAGGCCGACGGCGTTCTGCAACGCGGAGGTCATCCAGCCGGCGAGGAACGGCAGCGTCGCGGCGACCAGCAGCAGCGCCACGCCGATCTTCACCGGGAGTCCGACGGCGAACACGTTCAGCTGCGGGACGACGCGCGAGACGAGCCCGAAGGCGATGTCGGTGACCAGCAGCGCCAGCAGGATCGGCCCGGCCACCTCGAGCGCCGCGGCGAACAGGGTGCTGAATGACTGCACCGCGCCGGCGGCGATCGAGTTCAGCTGCGGCGCCGCGGCCGCCAGCGGCACGAGCGTGAACGTCCGGGCGATCCCGCGCAGCATGTAGGCGTCTCCGCCGATGGACAGGAACAGCATCGAGCCGACCAGCGAGTACAGGCGGGCCAGCACCGCCGCCTGCGTCCCGGTGAACGGGTTGATCAGGCTGCCGTAGGAGAAGCCGGACACCGTGTCCAGGAACGTGCCGGCCACCTCGAGCGCCGCGAACATCGCCGCCAGCGCGAAGGCGAACGCGGTGCCGACGAGCAGCTGCACGAGGATGAGCCCGACAATGGCCACCGCGTCGCTCGGCAGGTGCTGGCCCGCGGCCGCCACGCCGGTGAGGCCGATGGCCAGGGCGACGCCGATGACCCCCTTCACCGTCCGGGGTATCTGCTGGGCCGAGAACACGGGCGCGAGCACGAACAGCGGCGCGACGCGCACCAGCACGAGGAAGAAGGCGAGGATGTGGTTGCCCGTCACCGCCTGGATGAGCTGGGTCAGGCCCGCGTTGGTCATCAGCTGCCGACCATGGTCGGAATCGCGTTGAACAGGTCGGTCGTGTAGGAGGTGATCTGCTGCAGCATCCACGGGCCGAGGACGACGATGATCAGTCCGATCCCGACAATCTTCGGGATGAAGGTGAGCGTCTGCTCCTGGATCGAGGTCACCGCCTGGAAGATGCTCACCACGAGCCCGACGACGAGCCCGACGAGCAGCATCGGGCCGCCGAGCTTCAGCGCCAGGGTCATGGCCTGGGAGGCGAGGTTGATGACCGTGTTCTGATCCATGGCCGTCAGTGAAAGCTCAGGACCAGTGAGTGGATGATCAGATCCCAGCCGTCGACCAGGACGAACAGCAGGATCTTGAACGGCAGCGATATGAACGTCGGCGGCAGCATGATCATGCCGACGCTCATGAGCGTCGTGCTGACCACGATGTCGATGATCAGAAACGGCAGGAAGATGAGGAAGCCGATCTGAAACGCCGTTTTCAGCTCGCTGGTGATGAAGGACGGAACGAGCACGTAGGTCGGCACCTGCGCCTCGGTCTTCGGCGCCGGCAGGTGAGCGAGATTGATGAACAGGGCGATGTCCGTCGAGCGCGTCTGCTTGAACATGAACTGGCGCATCGGCTCCTCGGCGGCCTTGAGCGCCGCCGTGGTGCTGATCTGGTGATGCTCCAGCGGCTCCCAGGCGTCCTGCTTGATCGCCGACACGGTCGGCGCCATCACGAACAGCGTGAGGAAGATCGCGATCCCCACGAGCACCTGGTTGGGGGGCTCGGCCTGGGTACCGATCGCCGTCCGGACGAACGACAGGACGATGACGATCCGGGTGAAGCCGGTGACGGTGAACAGCAGCGCCGGGATGAGCGTCAACCCGCCGACCAGAACGAGGATCTGGACGGCGTTCGACCCGGTGACGCTCATGAGCGCACCGTCCAGCGGCGCAGCGCCTCGAGTACGCCCGCAACCGACGGCTCGACGCGGGGCGGATCGCCGCCGAACGAGGCCGAGAGCCGCCGAGCCCCCTCGTGGGAGAGGGTGTCGACCCGCACGGGGACCGGGTCGCCGACCAGGCCGTCGTCGTCATCGAGCAGCCCGGCCACGCGAGCCTCCTCCTCGGTGTAGCGGCGAATCGGGGTGATCTGCTGCTCGGCCACGCCGACGAGCACGAAGTCGCTGCCCGCCCGCACGAGTGCGAGCGAGCGGCCGGGCGCCAGCGGCAGGCTGGCGACGCTCTGCAGCCCGCTGCCCACCGCCTTGCCACCGTCCTTCTGCTTGATGCGGCGCAGCACCCAGGTCACGGCGTAGATGAGCGCGACCACGATGACCAGGCCGACGAGCGTGCGCACGATGCTGCCCCCCGCCGCGCTGGAAGTGCTCGCGTGCTTGCTGGTCGTGGCCGGGCCGAGATCGAGCGGCGTGTTCTCGGCACGGTCGGCCGCGGACGGAGCAAAGGCTCCGGCCACAGAGGCGTGCGCCAGTGACAGGGCAGCCGCGAACGCGACCACGCAAGTAGGACGAGATGGCTTCATCGAGGGACGACTCCGAGGGAGAGTCACCCGGTTTATCGGCCAGCTTCGGACAGGCTTGAGTTGCCGTCTGCCCGCCCCGCCCGCGGGCCGCTCGGCTCAGGCGGCCGGGGGGATGCTCGAGTCGATCTCGTCGACCCGCAGCGCCCATTCGCCGTCGCCGGTTATGACGAGTTGCCCGCGCGCGAAGCGCAGCCCGTTGACGTACAGATCGACCGGCGCGTCGGCCTCGCAGTCGAGCTCGACCACGCCGCCGATCGGCAGGTTGATCGCGCGTCGCAGCGGCAGGCGCGCCTGGCCGAGCTCGGCCCACACCCGCACCCGGGTGCCGCTGAGGTCGACTTCCAGGTCCTCGCCCGGCCCGGCCTGGGCGAACGCCGCCGCCACCGGCGGTCCGGCCGGCTCGGACTCGGGCGGCAGTCCCTCCGGCTCGGCCGCCGTGGCTGGCTCGGCCGCCGCCGCCTGGGGCGGCGGTGTCGCCGTCGGCGCTGCGGGCGCCGGGCTGGCGGGCTGCGCGCCGTCTCCGTCGGGCAGCGCGAGCACGAGTACGCACAACTCCCCGTGCACCCGCAGCGACACGCACAGCGCAACCGGGGCATCGCCCTCGCGCGCGGGGGCCCCGTCGGCGGCGCTGAGCACGCGTGCGCTTGGCTGCGAGAACGCCAGCGGCCCCCCGAGGACCTCGGCGACCCCGGCGCCAATGCCAGCGAGCACCTCCACGGCCCATTCGCTCGCGGCCTGCAGGTCACCGTCTCCCAGCGGCTCATCGCTCGCCTCGGGCGGGAGGGGATCCAGCGAGCGGATCGACAGCGCTCGCGTGCCGGCGGCGCTCGTGCACAGATACGCGCCACCGGGCACGCCGTCGGCTCGATCGGCGGTCACGCAGACGGCCGGATAGGCGAGTCCGCGAAGCGGTGAGGCATCGGCCGCCAGGCGCGACTGTTCGGCCAGCACCACCCCGTCGTCGCAGCGCTCGTAGAGCGCCTGTCGGGCGCTCTCGGCGGTCGCCGCGAGCAGCGGCTCGTACGAGGCTTCGGGCGTACTCACCGCTGGCGCCGGCGGTTGACGTCCTTGGTCTCGATGCGCACCGCACGGCGACCGCCGTGGCGGCCGGGCCGCGCCCGCGCGACCAGCCGATCCTCGATGAACACCGATACGCCGTTCTCGGCCGGCACGCCGAACTCGACCACGCTTCCCGGTCTGAGGGCCAGGACCTCCTCGACCGAGAGCCGGGCGCCGCCCACCTCGGCTCGCAACGTCACCGAGGCGCCGCTGAGCGCCTTCTCCATCGCCATGGCGGAGTCGATGTCGTCCTCGGCCGCGCGCGTGTCGTGGCCGCTGAGCTCGTCGGCCACCGATTCGATCGCCAGCCAGGGGATGAGCAGCGACAGCGACCCCTCGCTGGCGCCGAACCGCGTGACGATCCGGAACATGAGCGTCGGCTCGCTCACCGAGGCGATCTGAATGGCCTCGCTCTGCTGCTCGATGTCGCCGACGCTCAGCTGCAGATGCCCGAGGTCCTGCCAGGCCACCGACAGCTGCGCGACGATCGCGCCGAACAGGCGGCGAATGAGCACCCAGTCGATCTCGCTCAGCCGGCGCTCCCCGGGCGGACGAGTCGGGGACCCGCCCACGAGACATTCCACGCCCATCAGCACGAACGACAGGTCGCCGACCAGCAGCATCCGCGTGCCGCTGGGCGCCACCTCGAGCAGCGCCGAGAGCGAGCTCCCCGGGAGGGTGCGCTGGGCCATCAACCACGCGAGCTGGGCGCTCTCGGCGACCTCGAACTCCAGTGGCGTTCGCAGCTCGGCTGACAGCCGCGCCGTCGCGGTCTGGCAGAAGCTCTCAAGTGCCCGCGAGATGCGCCGCTGCTGGTCGGAGCTGAACTTCGTCGGCTGCGAGAAGTCAAGCGTCCGCACCGACGGCGACGCCGGCGTCGGAGCGTTGGCGGCGGGCGGTGCGTCTCCAATCGTGTCGCTGCCGGGCACGACCGTGTGATCGGTGCCTGACGCGAAAGCTTGAAGTCGATGTGCCGGTCAGGTCAGGCCGCGACCGCGTCGACCACGGGGTCACCGTCGCCGTCGCCGGCCGGCAATGGCGGCGCCGAGGCGACCGGAGGCGCCGGTCGCTCCGCTTCCACGGACACGCCGTCGAGGTGATCGTCGTGCAGGACCTCGGTGATCCGCAGGCCGAACTCCTCGTCCACCACCACGACCTCGCCACAGGCGATGCGCGTCCCGTTGACGAGCAGGTCGACCGGCTCTCCCGCGGTGCGATTGAGCGACACGATCGAACCCGGGCGCAACTGCAGCGTCTCGCCGACGGTCATCCGGGTGCGCCCGATCTCGACCGTGAGATCGACCGGGACGTCGCTGAGGCGGCGCAGGTCGGTCTCACCGCCTGCGACGGGAAACGGCGCGTTGGGCTGCGTCGGGGCCAGCGGTTCGTACTCGAGCTCTTCGGGCATATCTCCTCCTACTGGATGGCGACGTCGGGTATCAGTACCTTGGTCACCTTGACGTCGGTCTGGCTGTTGATCTCGCTGAGGATCTGTTGCTTGATCTTGGTGCGACCGGAGTCGCTGATGAGCGTGTTGCTGGTCTGGTCGGTCACCACGTTGGTGATGATGTCGCGGAC
>Ga0302314_10020839_pt1 | contig 10829 bp, 10 predicted proteins | sample III_Palsa_N2_3_FD_200533 | JGI IMG/M metagenome (GOLD analysis project Ga0302314, IMG submission 200533) | Peat permafrost microbial communities from Stordalen Mire near Abisko, Sweden - III_Palsa_N2_3 | ecosystem: Environmental > Terrestrial > Soil > Palsa > Peat permafrost | place: Sweden... | reverse complement strand
TGGGGAGGAACTCCTCGGCGAACCGGCCGATCGACTCCAGGGCGTCCGACGTCTTTCGCCATGGCTTGACGAATACCCGGTCGATCCCGGCCTCGGCGTAGCGCTCGACGTCGGCCGGCCCGTTCAACTGTGCGCCCAGGGTGACCTCGGTGCGACCGGGTCGACCTGCACGCTGGCGAAGCTCCGCCAGTAGTGCGACCTTCTCCGGGATCTCCTCCACCGAGTGGTTCATCGGGATCCAGCCGTCGCCGACGGTGGCCGCCCGCCGGAGCGCAGCCGGCCCGTCGCCGCCGATATGGAGCGGGGGACCCGGTCGCTGGATCGGCTTCGGTTCGAACATCACCGGGTCGAAGTCGAAGAACCGGCCGTGGTGCTCGATGGTCTCTTCGGACCACAGACGTCGACAGACATCGATGGACTCATCGACCCTGGCTCCGCGCGAATCGAAGTCGAGTCCGACCGCATCCCACTCGGCCCGCAGCCAGCTGGCCCCGATCCCGAAGTCCAACCGGCCTCCCGAGACGACGTCGAGCGTGGCCGCCGCCCGGGCTGTCGAAAAGGGATGCCGGAGGCCGATGTTGTACACCTGCGTGCCGAATCGGATCCGCTCCGTCCTCGCCGCCAGGAATGCCAGATAGACCAACGGGTCGAAGACCGGAATATTGGACGGGATGGGCGGGTGGTCCTGGCCGTCGTGGGGGCTGCCCCCCATGTCGACCGGGAGTACGAGGTGTTCGGGGATCCACACCGAGTCGAAACCCAATCGATCGGCTTCTTCGGTGACGGCCACCCACGCTGAGGGGTTGAGCACGCCGAGCGAGAGGGCGAACTTCACGGGACCCGCACCGCATCGATCCGGCCTTGGCCGCTCAGGCTGTGCCCCACGGCGACAACGGTGTCCTCCCTGAATGCTCCGGTGGGTACAACTGTCTGACGGGATCGAGCGTGGTCCACGGACAACCGATGCTCCTGTCGACGGGGTTCGGATGCGAGCCCGAAGTCTATGCACGGCACTCGAGCGGCTGCCGTGGCCGAAACGTCTGACGTGGCCGACGGGCCGGTCACCTCGGTGCCCGGCCGTCGCACCGTCACAGCCGGGCGTCAGCCGGGAGACCCCGGGGCACCGGATCGTCCCCGAATGCCCGGATCATTCCCTCCTGGGCGAAGGAGGCCAGTAGCGCCCCCTGTTCGGTGAACACCTGGCCCCGTACGTAGGACATGCCTCCACCGACCTGGGTGCTCTCGTGGTGGTACAGCAGCCAGCCGTCCCACTCGACCGGGTCGTGGAAGGTGATGCTGATGCTCATCACGGCCGTCGAGAGCCGCTCGTGGGCGAGGGCCGTACCGACACCACGGTGCGGCCGCATGGTGGTGGAGATCGACAAGTGCCCGGTGAAGTGGGCGATCAGGGCCCGGCACAGGTCGTCGCGGGTTGGCACCGGCCGGTACCGCAGCCAGGCATCGAGGATCGGAGGGCCGACTTCGTCGGGGTCGTTCGGATCGTGAGTCCCCACCATGCGGAGTTCACGGCCCTCGAGAGGCATGTCGTAGGGAGTGGCGTCGTCCGGGGATCCGACCGGCGGGAGGGCGGCGGCGTGGCGGATGACGTCGGGGGTAGGTGTGTCGAGCAGCAGGTCCACCGAGGCACAGCGCCGGCCACCTTGGCCGACCGCCACCAGTGCACCGGCGAAGGTACGTCCCCGATGGACGACGTCGAGATCGAAGACGACCTGGCCCTCGGAGTCGACGGCCCTGGTGAACATGGCGTGGGCCGAGCGCACCCGGTGGTCGGGCAGCTCCTTCGAGGCGGCCACCACGGCCTGGGCCAGCAGCTGGCTACCGTCGACCACCCGTCGGTTCCCGCCATCGCTGGTGCCCACGTAGCGGTGCGCGCCGTCGGGCACCACGTCGAACACCTCGAGCATGCCCTCGACGCTGGAGCCCGCCTCCGGCCGTTCCCCTGAATTCATCGACCCGAGAGGGGCGGGTCCGCCACCCCCACCCGCACGTCGACGACGTCCTGGTAGAAGGCGACGTATCCGGCCAGCCGGATCACTTCGGGGTACGGGTCCTCGTAACTCCACACCAGCACCTCGGTCCCACTGTCTAGGAGCCGCCGGTAGGTGGCGGTTCCCTTGTACGGGCAGCGGCTGGTGCGATCGTCGACGGCGAAGCGCTCGAGGCGGGCATCGGCGGGCGGGAAGTAGAAGACGAGGCCGTGGTCCTGCTCGTCCACCAGGAGCGTGCGATCACTGTCGGCCAATACCTCGCCCTCGAACGACACCGTCACCCGATTGCGCCGGGCCAGGACGTCGACCCGGTAGTCGGGTCGGGCCACGAATCCCGAGTCCTCCACGGCGTCTCCTCTCGTCACCAAGTCCCTTGGGCTCGGATCATCGTAGTGTTCGGTCGCAGAACCGCCCCGGGGTCCTTCCCGGGTCGGGAGAAGAGGGAGGTCACCGACATGATCATCGTGCTCGGGATCGTCGAGGTCGACCCGGCGGAACGCCAACGGTTCCTCGAGGAGAAGGCACCACAGGTGGCTGCTACGCGCCACGAGGCCGGATGCGTCGACTACTGCTTCTCCGCCGATGCAGGGGACCCGGGTCGGGTGCGACTGGTTGAAAAGTGGGAGACCATGGCCGACCTCGACGCCCACGTCACCGCGCTACGTGCCGCAGCCGGACCGCCACAGGCTCCCGTCCCGTCCCGGATGGTGGCGATCGACGTACTCGAGGCACAGGTGGTGACGCCACCGTGGGCCTGAACACGGCACCATCGGCCACAGTCCCGGATCGAGCCGATCCCGGTCACCCCGGGCCGGTTCGACAACAGTTGATCCGCACTCAGCCGGGCACGTCCAGCCGTGGGACCACTTCGGCGGCAAACCGACGCAGCGTCTCGTCGCCCGGATAGTCACGGAGCCACAGCAGCAGGCCTCGGCATCCGGCGTCGACGAAGGCCTGGGCCTTCTCCGACACCTGTTCGACGGTCCCCACCAGGTTGTCGGCCAGGTACTCGTCGGTTCCAGTGTGGCCCCACAGGTCGCCACCACCGTCGGAGGCACACCAGGCGCGCGCCTCGGCGTCGCTGTCGAAGATGCGGCAGTCCGGGCCGTGGGTCCGTCTGATGTCCCCGAATGGCCGACCCACCTCGTCGCAGTAGCGCTCGAGTAGGCGGGACTTGCGTACGAACGCCTCCAGACCGACCTGCCAGTTGGTGAGGTCGGCCTGGCGGGCGGCGATGCGTAGCGTCACCTGTTCACCCCCGCCCCCCACCAGCACCGGCGGGAACGACTGGACCGGCTTGGGGTCGCAGTAGGCGCCGTCGAACCGGAGGTGGGCGCCGGCAAAAGTCACCTTCTCCTCCGACCACATTCGTCGGACCACCTGAATCGTCTCGTCCAGCACGGCCAGCCGGGTCCGGTTGTCCGGGTACTCGTAACCGTAGGAGTGGTACTCCTCATGGAACCAGCCCGCTCCGAGCCCGAGAATGAGGCGACCGCCCGAGTAGACATCGACACAGGCGGACTCCTTGGCCAGCAGCCCGGCATTGCGGTACGAGGCACAGGTGACCAGCTGGCCGAGGCGTACCCGCGACGTCTGCTGCGACAGTGCGGCCAGCATGGTGAAGGCTTCGAACACGTGATCGGGGCGGCGCCGGGGCACGGTCTCGACGTGGTCGTAGACCCAGACGTGGTCGTAGCCGAGCGCCTCGGCCAGCTGGGCCAGGACCACCGATCGCTCCCATGCTTCGGTGCCCGACCAACCGGCGTACTCGAGCTTCCATCCCTGGGGGACGAACACGCCGACTTCGAGCCCGCCCGGTGCAGGCGGCACCGGAGATGACGAGCTCACTCGGGGAACTCCCACCACTGGACCTCGCACATCATGGGGAGCAGGAAGCGCACGTACAACGAGTGGATTGTCAGCACCTCCTGGTCGTCGGCCGACACGTCGATGAGCTCGACCCGGTCGTCGTGGAGGCGGAACGCCTCCGCCCGGTCGCGTACCCCGAGCAGCTCCTCCATCGACCCCACCGCGAATCCGAAGTGGTCCATCGGAGGGCAGTGCATCGGCTGATCGTCGGACACGATGAACATGAACTGGTCCCAGTGCACGCAGGCGAGGACCAGGCGGCGGCGATCCTCGGTCATCACCTCGAGTTCGTCGAATCCGAATACCTCACCCCAGAAGTGGCAGAGGTCGTCCCGATGGGCCTGGTCGAGGTGATCGGCCGGGAGGCTCAGCGCCACATGGTTCAAGCGGGGTGTCCCCGACGGGTAGTACCGGTGCGCCATCAGGCCCGCTCCCGGTCCGTCAGCCGTGGGGCCACCATGATCTTGCCGGCGAAGCGTCCGGCGGCGAGTCCGGCCAACGCGTCGGCCAGGCCGTCGAGAGGCACGTCGTCCGCCTCGATGAGCAGGTCCGTCGGGAAGCCGTCTTCGGCCAACAGCTCCAGTGCGTTCTCGAATCCCCCGAGGTCGTACACGAACGAACCGACCACGGTCAGTTCGTTGAGAATGAACCGATTGGGGTCGAAGCTCGGATGCTCCATCCCGGCTCCCACCAGACAGAGGGTGCCACCCCGCCGCAGCTGGTTGAATCCGGTCTCCATGGCCGACCGATGGCCCGAGCACTCGAGCACGACGTGCACAGCCCGCTCGGACTGGCGCTCGGGCTGCCACGCCGGAAAGGTCTCGAGGTCGTCCGGGTGCAGCACAACGGTCGCACCCAGCGCTTCGGCCAACCGCTGGCGCCTCTCCCCCGGTTCCACCGCGATGACCGGGCCGATCCCCTTGGCCACCAGCGCGGCGATGGAGAGCGCCCCGATGGGTCCGGCACCGATCACCATCACCGTGTCCCCGACCACCGCCCCCGACCGGGTGATGCCGTGCAGGGCCACCGCCAGTGGTTCGGCCAGGGCGGCCTGGCGGGCGGACAGTCCCGTCGGCAGCTTGATGAGCGATCCGGCCCGCACGACCACGTAACGGGCGAAGGCGCCGTCGGACTCCTCGACGATGGAACCCCGCTCCTCGCACTGGGCCGGCTTACCCTCCTGGCAGCGCCGGCAACGGCCGCACCGGGGGGACGGACCCCCGACCACCGGATCCCCCAGGGACCATCCGGTCACACCGGTCCCGATGGCGGCCACCGATCCGGTGAACTCATGGCCGGCGATCAGACCCGGCTTACCCGCCCAGCCCTCGAGCAACAGGTGGATGTCAGATCCGCAGATCCCGCAGTGGTCGACTTCGACCAGTACCTGGCCGGGGCCGGGGCGGGGCACCGGTCGGTCCTCCACCTCCACCACCCCCGGCCGCTGGTAGACGGCGGCCGGCATCGTCTCGGGCAGTCCGGACAGGACGCCACCTCCCCCTTCGGTTCCGGGTCGCTACACCGTGTGTCCGCCCGGGCGGTCACTTCGGCGTCACCTTAGGCCGCACCCCTACTTCTACGCACCCCTACAGTGCATCCATGACCAGCGGTCCGCACGACCAAGCCGCCGGGCCGGAGGTCGTCGTCGCCGTCGACCCGGCTTCGATGGCCGAGTCGGCCGCCGCTCGGACGGCGCAGGAATTGCGCGACGTGGTGGCCCGCCACGGGGTGGCACACGCCATGTTCGCCACCGGCAATTCGCAGCTGGCCTTCATCGACGCGCTGGTCGATCCCTCCTACCGCGTACCGTGGGGCGACGTGGTGGTGTTCCACATGGACGAATACGTGGGCATCGGACCGGAGCACCCGGCCAGCTTCGAGCGGTGGATCGCCACGCGGATCGTCGACCGAACCCACCCGCGGGCGGCGTACTACCTCCACGGCACCGCCGATCCCGACGACGAATGCCGCCGGTACGCCGATCTCCTGGCCGACCATCCCCTCGACCTGTGCTGCCTCGGCATCGGCGAAAACGGCCACCTCGCCTTCAACGACCCCGGGGTGGCGGACTTCGCCGACGTAGCGGCCGTCAAGGTCGTCGAGCTCGACGCCGACTGCCGCCGTCAACAAGTGGGCGAGGGCCATTTCGCCTCCGAGGCCGATGTGCCCCGCCGGGCCATGACCGTCACCGTGCCCGCCCTGCTGCGGGCGCACCGGGTGATCGCCGTGGTGCCCGAGGCCCGCAAGGCCGTCCCCGTGCGCGGTGCCCTCCGGGGCCCGGTGTCGGAGCAGTGCCCGGCGTCGGCTCTGCAACATGCGCCCCACGCCACCGTGTTCCTGGACGCCGCCTCGGCCGCCCTGCTCTGAGTGGAAGAGCTCTCAGCCGCCGGCAGCTCCCGGCCCCAGGTGCTCGGCCAGGAATCCGTAGGCGCCCCTTCCGTACCACTGGTGCTCACCATCCGACACCTCGTGCACCAGGCGGTCGCCCGCCCCCAGATACTCGTAGACCCGTCGCAGACGACCGATCGACTGCTCGGCGCCGGACACCGGGAACAGCGGGTCCTCCCGTCCGGTCTCGACGAACAAGGGCCGGGGGGCGATCAGGGCCCCGATGTCGGCGTGCTCCATCATCCCGAGCATCCCGGGAAGCACCTGTGACCCGCACATGTTCCACGGCATCTTGTGGGCCTCGGACCACGAGGAGAAGTAGCCGCTGACCACGGCGGAGGCCACCCTCGGGTCGACGGCGGCCAGGAACAGGCTGATGGTGCCGCCGTAGGAGAAGCCGACCACCCCCATACGGTCCGGATCGACCAGTGGGTGGTCGGCCAGCACGTCGAGGGCCCGACGGCAGTCCCACAGGTTCTGGGTGAGCGGGCTCCAACCGGCCATGACCTGGTGCACCAGATTGGTGTCACAGGCGTAGTGGTCCTCAGGGTTCCAGTCGAGGCGCTCGCCGAAGCACCGCATGTCGGGAGCGAGCACCACGTGTCCCCGCCGGGCCAGCTCGGCGGCGTAGTCCGCTCCCGGCGGGTCGTCCGGCTCCAGACCGCAGATCCGGGACTTGCCCGGGCCATGCCCGTGGACGGCTAGTACGGCCGACCCCGGCGACTCCCTCAAGTCGGGGACCAGGAGGTAGGCGGGCACCGACATGGTGTCCTCGGTGTCAAAGACCACCCGGTGACGTCGGTACCCGTCGGCTGCGACCCCGTCGTCGATCTCGGTCCGGAGTGGCACCGGCACCGGCCACGGGGCCAGCCGGTCGTCGAACCGGTCCCGGAACCGTTTCCGCCAGGCCGTGAACTCCGCCGGCGCGTCGTCGGGCAACGGATCGGACTCCTCGGTGGCCAGAAGCCGGGTCACCACCTGGAACCACGGTGAGAAGTTCCGCTCATGTTGCTCACCGGACGCCGATACGGCCATGGTCGTTCGTCCTTTCGCCGGGTCGGGTACCCGAGTGCGGGGACCACGTTGCCACAGCCGTCGTCCGGTCGACGGCCGGAACCGGTGGATCCGGCCACTGGTAGTGGGTAACACTGGACGACATGGCCGAAGTCAAGACGATCGAGGTCCGGCCCCTTTCGCCCATCATCGGTGCCGAACTCCACGGCGTCGACCTGACCCGACCCCTCGACGACGCCACGGTGGCCGACATCAGACATGCCCTGAACACCCACCACGTGGTGTTCTTCCGCGACCAGCACCTCACCGACGACCAGCTGGCCGCGTTCGGCCGGCAGTTCGGCGAGCTCACCGAGGGCCACCCGGTACTGCCGGCGCTGAACGACCATCCCCAGGTCCTGGCCATCGACGGCCGGGTGGACCGGGCGAGCTGGTGGCACACCGACGTGACATTCCTCCAGACCCCGCCCCTCGGTTCGATCCTCTCGATGATCACCTGCCCCGAAGACGGTGGCGACACCGAGTGGGCGAGCCTCCAGGACGCCTACGACCGTCTGTCCCCGCCGGTCCGGGCCATGTGCGAGGAGCTGATCGCCATCCACTTCGACCCGTGGTTCGCCGCCGACGTCGACGGCCGCGACGGGTATGAGTGGAACGGCGAGCACTACGACAAGCTGCTCCCCGCGCTCCACCCGGTGGTGCGCGAGCACCCCGAAAACGGTCGCAAGGGCCTGTTCGTCAACCCCCAGTTCACCCAGTCGATCTTCGGACTGTCGACCCACGAGAGCGCGGCCGTCCTGGACATGCTCTACCGCCACTGCCAGCAGCCCGAGCTCACCTGCCGGTTCCGGTGGCGCCCCGGATCGGTCGCCTTCTGGGACAACCGGGCCACCCTCCACTACGCACTCGACGACTACGGCGACGCGCTGCGGGTCGCCCACCGGGTCACCCTGCGGGGGGACGTGCCCTTCGGGCCGGCCATGCCCCGACGCTGATCGTCACCCGGCACGGAGGATCACCCCGATTACCGGGCGACACCGCCGGGCGGGTCGGTCGGTCGGGTGGCACGAGGGGCGGCGGGCCCGGACACCGCCAGGGCCTCCGCGCTGGCACCGAGGTACGCGGCCAGGGCACGGGGGTCACGGGCGACCTCGTCGGGTGCACCCGACGACACCACCGAGCCGGACTCGAGCATCACGACGTGGGTGCACAGGGCGAACACCAGCGGCACGTCGTGCTCGACCAGGACCACCGTGGTGTCGGCAATCTCGTGGAGGCGCTTCAGGAGGGGGACGAACGCCTCGGCCTCGCGCTGGGCGATGCCGGCGGTCGGCTCGTCGAGGAGGAGGAGCCGGGGGCGGGCCAGCACCATGGAGGCCAGGTCGACGACCCGCCGGGTGCCGGTGGACAGCTGGACCACCTGGTGTCGGCGGAACCGGTCGATCCCGAACGACTCGATCACCTCGTCCACCGCCGCCCGCTTGTCCCGCTCGGCGTGCCGGGCCCACGGCGCCCGCAAGGTGGCGGCCACCACCCCTACGGGCCGTCTGGCGTCGAGGGTGAGCAGCAGCACCTCTTCGACGGTGAGCTCGGGGAACAGTCGGCAGTCCTGGTAGGAGCGCACGACCCCCTGGGACGCCCGCTGCTCGGGGAGGTACCGGTCCAGGGGCCGGCCGTCGAGTCGCACCGACCCGCTGACGGGGGTGACCTGACCCGAGATCACGTCGAGCAGGGTGGTCTTGCCAGACCCGTTGGGTCCGATCAGGCCGACCACCGACCCCGGCTGGGCCGCGAGGTCGACACCGTCCACCGCCCGCAGTCCCCCGAAGTCCACCACGATCCCGGACAGTTCGAGCCGGGCCGGGCCCCGGGGGTCGGCGAACCCCTCGGCGCTCATGGCACCGCCTGGGCGGCGACCGGGTCGGCGCGGTCCGGGGCCGGGGGACCGCCCCGGCCGGGGAGCACCCGGTCGACACCGAGCGTCGCCAGGTCGGCGAGGCGGTGGAGCAGGTCGGCCAGCCCACCCGGGAGGTACAGGATGAACGCCAGGAGCCCGAGGCCGCTGGTTAGGAACTGGACGGTGGGCGTGGTGCCGAGCAGGGCGGGGAGGCCGACCAGGTAGACCGCCCCGAGGACGGCCCCGTCGATCGAGCCCAGTCCGCCGATGACCACCATGGAGACGACCAGTACCGAGTAGGTCGGGTCGAAGGTCGCCGTGGAGATCCGCTCGGTGGCGAAGGCCAGGCAGACGCCGGCGTATCCGGCGATGAAACCGGACAGGGCGAAGGCCAGAAGCTTGGTCCGACCGATGGGGATCCCGGTGGCCCCGGCCACCGTCTCGTTGTCCCGTACCGCCATCAGGCGGCGGGCCACACCGTGGTCCCGCCACACACGGACCATCAAGACGGTGAGGACGAGAACGCCCAACGAGAACCAGGCGAACCCCCGTTCCGATCCGAGCGCCACACCGAACAGGCTCGGGCGGGCGATGAGGGTCGACTGGGGTTGCGGGAGCCCGGTACACAGCCGTCGACCCACCAGGGGGACGTTCCAGCACGGTGTGTCCACTACCGACCCGATGAACCACAGGTTGAAGGCGAGAGTGCTCACGGCCAGGTACAGGCCGCGCACCCGAAGCGCCGGGAGCCCGACCACGACGGCGACCACCGCGGTCACCGCACCGGCCAGGGGGAGCAGGAAGACGAGCGGCAGGCTCGACCCCAGGTGGGCGGCCAGCAGGGCTCCGACCGCCACCAGGCCGAACTGGCCGAGCGACACCTGACCAGCCCAACCGGTGAGGACGGTCATCGACAGTGCGATGACGGCGTAGATGCAGATCTGTGACAGCAGGTAGGTGTTCCCCGTGCTCAGCACCAGTGGCAGCAGCGCCACCACGACCACGGCCGACCAGGTCCCGACACTGCCCACCCGGAGACGGCGGGGGCTGTCGTCACGCAGACCGGGGTGGGTCCCCTCGAGCCAGGTGGACCGCTCATCCCGCCGTCCGCCGGTCTGCAGGGCCGCCACCCGTACCAGCAGCACCACCATGACCAGTGCGAACAGGGCCAGGTCCACCTGGACCGTGCTGTTCAGGTTCCACACCAGAATCTCTTGGACCACACCCACGGCGATGGCGGACACGAAGGCCACGGTCAGGCTGGTCATGGCACCGACGATGGCCGCCGTGAGGGCCAGGACCAGCAGCTCGGGATTCAACACTTCGGTCAGGGACGAGGTCTGGCCGGGTGAGGTGAGTACGGCGGCGAAAGCCGAGAGCACCCCGGCGACCGTCCAGGCCACGGTCGATGTACGACGGGTCCACACCCCCGACAGGCGGGCCGAGTCCCGGTTCTCGGCCATGGCCCGCATGGCCAGGCCCCAGGTGGACCACTTGACCAGTGCGGCCAGGGCGATGGCGACAACAGGGGCGACCACGAGAGTCATCACCTCGCCCGGGGTGAAGATGAAGGTGCCGACGTGGAACGACACGTCGAAGGGGACGGGGAACGGCTTGTAGAGGTTCTTCGGGCGGATGAAGGGCAGGGCGGT
>Ga0302314_10020838_pt1 | contig 10829 bp, 9 predicted proteins | sample III_Palsa_N2_3_FD_200533 | JGI IMG/M metagenome (GOLD analysis project Ga0302314, IMG submission 200533) | Peat permafrost microbial communities from Stordalen Mire near Abisko, Sweden - III_Palsa_N2_3 | ecosystem: Environmental > Terrestrial > Soil > Palsa > Peat permafrost | place: Sweden... | reverse complement strand
TGAGTGCCGACGGCGAGACTCTCTACTTTAATGCCTTCACGGGGCGGCATCTCTACGCCATCGCCACCGATGCCTTGTGTGATCCCGCGATCTCCAACGAAGAATTGGCGGGGAGGATCAAACTGGTCGGCAGCATCGGTATTGCCGGACATCTATCGATTGATTCCGATGGGCGCCTCTATGTCATGGACATGGAACAGAACGCTATCTTCCGGCGTGCGCCCGATGGACGGGTGGAGACGGTCGTCGCTGATCCCCGGCTCATGTGGCCCGACACCCTGGGGATCGGACCGGACGAATATCTCTATGTGACCTCCTCCCAGCATGACAGACGGCCGCAATTCCATAACGGCGAGGATCTTAGGGAACGGCCTTTCGCCATCTACCGCATATTCGTGGGCGCTGGCCCGGTGCGGCCGGGTCCGAGTGACGGATGAAACTGGATCCGGGCCTGTCCGTCACATCTACGATATGCGACGCGCAAAACACGTCTGGATACTCGCCACTTCTGAAATGCCGACATATCAATGCCGGGCACGCGCACGCGCCAGGGCCGAAACGATATCGAGATAGGGGGTCGACACTCCCGCAAGGCGCCCGACCTCCTGGACGGCCTCGACGATGGCACCGAGTTCCAGATCGCGTCCACGCTTCAGATCCTGCAGCATGGACATTTCGTGGCCCACCATCGATGCCGCGCCGTCCAGTCTCCTGTCGATTGTTGAACGCGGCAAATGCACGCCGAGGGCATCGGCGACGTCGGCCGCTTCCGTCATGATCGCTCGGCACAAGGCCCGCAGACCTTGTTCCGTCGTAACGTGATCGATGGTGGCTAAGGTCAACATGCTGATCGGATTGAAACAGCAATTGCCGAGCAATTTTACCCAGACATGTTGCCGAATATTCATGCGGATGGGCGCTTGAAATCCTGCCTTCTCCAGAGCGGCCGATATCGCAATGAGCCTGCTCGAATGGGTGCCGTCCGGTTCACCCAGCGTGAAGCGATTATACGCGCGATGGTCGTGCCCCGCCGCGTGGTGTAGGAGCTGTGGGTAAGTAGCCCGTTGCAGCGACCGCCACGAGTCAGGCGGCGGCGGGCTACTTATCCACAGCGGTGGTCATCGTGAGTCTTCGGTAAGGTTTGGTCGCCAAACGTCCACGCGAACCAAGGACCCGACGATGACCACGGACATGATGAACCTCCAGGCGCTTTTGGAGAAGAACTCCGACGCGGATTTTCTGCGGGAGATGATCTCGTTTGCCGCGCAACGGCTGATGGACCTCGATGTCGAGGGCCTGACCGGCGCCGGGCATGGCGAGCGCAGCGCCGACCGGCAGAACCATCGCAACGGCTATCGCGACCGTGACTGGGAGACCAGGGCGGGGACGGTCGAGTTGCGCATTCCGAAGCTGAGGAAAGGCAGCTACTTCCCCGGTTTCCTGGAACCGCGCCGGATGGCCGAGAAGGCGCTGACCGCCGTCATCCAGGAAGCCTACGTCCAGGGTGTCTCGACCCGCTCGGTCGATGACCTCGTCAAGGCGATGGGCATGAGCGGCATCTCCAAGAGCCAGGTCTCCCGGCTGTGCGGTGAGATCGACGGCAAGATCAAGGCGTTCCTCGATCGCCCGATCGAAGGGGACTGGCCGTATGTCTGGCTCGACGCCACCTACGTGAAGGCACGCCGCGACGGCCGGATCGTCTCGGTCGCGGTCATCATCGCGGTCGGCGTCAACGGCGACGGCCGCCGCGAAGTGCTCGGCATGACCATCGGCGCCTCGGAAGCCGAGACCTTCTGGACCGGGTTCCTGCGCTCGCTCGCGCGCCGGGGGCTACGCGGCGTCAAGCTCGTGATCTCTGACGCCCATGAGGGCTTGAAGGCCGCGATCTCGAAAGTGCTGAACGCGACGTGGCAGCGCTGCCGCGTCCACTTCATGCGGAACGTTCTGGCTCATGCCGGCAAGCAGGGGCGCGGCGTCGTCTCGGCCTTCATCGGCACGGCCTTCGCGCAGCCTGACACCGAAGCCGCGCGCAAGCAGTGGCGCCAGGTCGCCGACCAGCTCCGCCCCAAGGTCAAGAAACTCGCCGAGTTCATGGACGAGGCCGAAAACGACGTGCTCGCCTACATGGACTTCCCGGCGGCGCATCGCGCCAAGTTGCACAGCACGAATCCGATCGAGCGCGTCAACGGCGAGATCAAACGCCGAACCGATGTTGTCGGAATCTTTCCTAACGACGAGGCAATCTACCGGCTCGTCGGCGCCATCCTCTTGGAACAAAATGACGAATGGGCCGTCCAGCGCGGACGCTACATGACGCTGGAATCCGTCGCCACCGTGAGCGACAATCCCATCGTCTTGCTGTCCGCAGTGCCGGCATGACCGATCCGGCCAACCGCGCCGTAGATCACGAGCGAGCCCGCGCTCCTACACCATGCCCAGGGACACGATCCGCGCGATGGAGAACAACGCCCGGCTCGATGACCTCGCAAGCCGGTTCGACGATGCATCCGATCGCCCGCTCAGGCCCGATGACTTGCCACTGGCGCCGCTCCGGATCAACCGAATTCAAGGAGTTGCCTGTGAACCGGTCGGAAGTGCCATAGAAATACCACCACGGAAGGCCGTTCACCGCGCTGATCACTGGCGTGTCCGCTCTTAACAAAGACAGGAACTGGTGTGCGCTCTCCCACGCCTGGTGCGCCTTCAAGGTACTGATTACGAGATCTTGGCATCCCAGGTCGGCTGGATTTTCTGTCGCCGTCACATGCGCGCAGACCTCTCCTCCCTCGGATATCAGGCGGAGACCGTTCCTCTGGATTGCGCTCAGGTGAGAGCCTCGTGCGACGACGGAAACGTCGTTTCCAGCTTGAGCGAGGCCTGCGGCCAAATAGCCGCCGATAGCTCCGGCCCCGAAGACGCAAATCCGCATGTCCGATCGCCCTCCAAAACTGTAGCCTAGGCTATCAGGGATATTGTGCCACTTCTTGCCGGCGTGGCTTCAGACCCCTGAAGCTTCTCGAAGGTGCAGCGACAGACAGTTTCGGTATAGAGTTCTAGCGATGAGTTTCGATGATCCGAGATCCTCCGAGGAGACGCGGCCTCGCGCCGATCAGGGCGTGGGGTTCGGTCGTTATCAGATATTCCCGGACCTCCGCCTGCTGCTACGCGATGGGGATAAAATCGAACTCGGCGCCCGCGCGTTCGATGTTCTGTGGATGCTCCTGGAAGCCAAGTGCAACCTCGTCAGCAAAGACGAGCTCATCGAAAAGGTCTGGGCCGGAGTGGTTGTCGAGGAGAACAATCTCCAGGCCCAGGTATCGGCGATCCGGAGGGCCCTGGGTCCGGATCGGGACATGATCTCGACCGAGTTCGGTCGCGGCTATCGCCTGATAACCGTGCGTCATCCCAGCGCTGTCCTGGGGTCAATGTCCGAAGAGCGGATAGCGCCGCCGAGCCTGCCCAACCCGGTGACGGCGCTTCTCGGCCGGGCCGCAGAAGTAGCCGATATCGAGCGTCTTATCGCCGACAGCCGCTTTGTGACCATCACCGGTCCGGGCGGTATCGGCAAGACCCGGCTGGCGATCGAGATCGGACGACGCTTGCGCTCCGTATTCCCTGACGGCGTCTATCTGGCCGAGATCGCAAAAATCGCCGAGGGCGAGCTGGTGTGGCCAACGATCGCGGCAGGCCTGCATATGCGCGCGTCTGGCACCGGTTTGGCCGGCCAAGTCATCGCCACGCTACGCGACAAGCATCTGCTTTTGATCATCGACAATTGTGAACACCTCACAGAGCCCGTCGCCGAAGTTGTCGAAACGCTCCTTCAAAATGGACCCAGCCTGCATGTCCTGGTGACTGGCCAAGAGCCGCTCGGGGCGGAAGGGGAACATGTCTACCGCCTCTCACCCCTTACCGTTCCGCCGGCCGGCGCCCAGGGCGCCGAGGCAGCGATCGCGCATGCGGCCGTTCAGCTTTTCGTGGAGCGGGCGTCCGCCATCGCGCATCCATTCGATTTCAGCGACGCCACTGCAGACGATGTCAGTGCCATCTGTCGTCGGCTTGATGGAATGCCGCTCGCCTTGGAACTTGCCGCTGCACGGGTCCCGTCTTTGGGGGTCCTGGGCGTTCTCGCGGGGCTGACCGACAGGTTCAATCTTCTCACGGCCGGACGGCGTACGGCGCTGCCCCGGCATCGGACGCTGAGAGCGACCGTCGACTGGAGTCACAACCTTCTCGACGATGACGAGCAACGACTTTTCCGGCGGTTGTCGGTCTTCGCGGCGGCGTTTACCGGCGACGCCGCGCGTTACGTTGGGGCGCTCGAGTATGAGGAACCGTGGCGGGCAATCGATCTCCTCGGCAGTCTCGTAGCAAAGTCCCTGCTCCTGTCGGATCTCAGCGGCCCTGTTCCGCGGTACCGCTTTCTTGAGACTGTTCGATTTTACGCCCTGGACAGGCTCGCGGACAGCGGCGAGGTGACGCCGACGGCGCTAGGCCACGCCGAGTTCTTTGCCAAGGTCGCGCGGCAGGCCTCGGCCGATTGGAAAACAGTGCCAACCAGCGACTGGCGCCAAACCTACGAAGCCGATATCGACGACATACGCGCCGCCCTGGATTGGGCGTTCTCGCCGGGGAATGATGAACAGGTCGGCGTCGATATTCTTGCGCACTCGACCCCGTTCTGGATACAGCTCTCGCAGCACGATGAGTGCCAGCGCTGGATTTCCCTTGTTCTTGACGGCAAAGCAGTTCGTCCAACGGTCATGCCAGCGCAGGAAATGGCGCTCCAAGCGTCGCTTGGTACATCGCTGACCTGGGCCAAAGGGCCGGTTCCAGGAACACGCTCAGCTTGGGCGCGGGCGCTCGATCTAGCGCATCGGCTCTCGGATAGCGAGATCCAACTCCAAGCGCATTATGGGCTCTGGCTTTATTATCTTCGCAGTGGGCAATACGCGGAGTCGCTGACACATGCCACTGAGATGATGGTTCTCGCCCGGCATGCGGAAGATCAGGAGGCCCTCGCGGCCGGTCAACGGATCGCAGGCGTATCCCGGCATTTCCTGGGACAACATTCCGAAGGCCGGCGGCTCATTCAGTCCGCCCTGCAGTGGTATGACCGCGAAAGACCGCCGCAAGCCTTCCGGTTCGGCCTCGATCAGCGGGTTGCCGGATTGGCCTTTCTGGCTCGCATCCTATGGATCCAAGGTCTCTCGGCTGACGCGATGGAAACGGCGGCGGCGGCCGTCAAAGAGGCGCGAGCGCTCGACCATGCCTGCTCACTCTGCTGTGCCCTGGCCGAAGGCTGGTGCATGGTTCAGGCGCTCAACGGCGACGACGAGGCGGTCGAGCAAGGGGCCGCGACATTGACCCGCGTCGCATCCGAGCACGGGCTGGGTTTCTGGAAAATCTACGGCGACCTATTCGGGCTTTGGGCCGCCACACGGCGAGGTACGGAAATGGCGCCGCCGGATCGCCTCGACAATGCGATCGCCGCTGTGAACGAGATGAAGTTCGACGCGGGATATTCGACCCTTCTGGCCGACCTTCTTCTCGCCTCCCGCCAAATCGGGCGAGACTCATCAGTGCTCACGATGCTCGCTGCGGAGTTTGCGTCAAAGGCGGACACGCATTGGGCATCACCGGAATTTCTACGTGTCGGGGTGCAGCTTGCATCGATTGAGGAGCCAACAACTCAAGCACAACTTGCTAAGGCTCTATCGATTGCGCAAGGTCAAGGTGCACGCGCTTGGGAATTGAAGATCGCTATCGATCTGGCCGACACGCTGATCAAGGATAGACGCCCGCGCGAGGCAAAGGCACTACTAGATCTAGTTCTGTCGGCCTTTCCGGATGGCAGCCAATCCAGGCATTGGCGGGCCGCCCAGGCGATCTGTTTGCATTTCTAAACGGCGCCTGGGAAATCCGTCGGGATGACGGGTGCGGGGTGGGCGCCCCAACACAGGCGTATCTCTGGGGGTGTCCGTGATCGATCGATAGACGATTGAGCTGATCCATGGCTATCGAGGCACTGTCGTCGAAGCTCTGACAATGAGATCCGGCCGCAGGATTACGTCGAAGCCTTCGGCGGCACCGGCGATCTGCCGCAGCAGCAATCGGGCGGCCTCGGCGCCCATTTCATGGTGACGGATGCGCACGGTGGTCAGCGGCGGATCGACCATATCGACGAGCGGCATGTCGTTATGCCCGACGATCGACAGATCCCGAGGACACCGCAGGCCGCGCGTGCGCAGCGCATCGTAGCAGCCGAGCGCCAGGAGGTCGTTCGCGGCGACGATCGCGGTAAGCCCCGATGCCTGGGAAACGAGTGCACGGGCCGCCTCGCGGCCGGCATCGCGCGCGTAGGCACTCGCCGTGACGATGGCCTCGGGCGGTACGGTCAAGCCATGGACAGACATCGCCTGGCGAAAACCCTGCAGGCGGCCAAACCCAGTCGAGAACTCCAACGGACCGCTGATATGACCGATCGCGCGGTGTCCCAGCGCGACGAGATGATCGACGGCGAGCTTCATCCCGCGATGATCGTCGCTAACGACGGCAGAGAACCCTGAATCCTCCGCGACGCGATTGACCAGCACCAAGTTTATGCCGCGGACACGGCATAGGGCGAGTACCGGGTCCGAGCGCAGCGAGGTTGCCAGTATCAGTCCATCCACCTGCCGGGCGATCATTCTTTCGATCACGGTCTCGCGCCGCGCCGCTTCCGGGCCGGCGTCCGCGACGATCGGCACATAGCCCTCGGCCTCGAGAACATCCTGAATGCCCCCCAGAATCGGTGGAAAAACCGGGTTCGTGATGTCCGGCAGGATAACCCCAACGGTGAAGGAGCGGCGGGTACGGAGCCCCGCGGCGAGCGAATTGGGCGAATATCCCAGCGATAGTGCGGCGGCGAGCACACGCTCCGCGACATCGTCCGCGACGAGGTTCCTCGTCTGAGGATTCATCGCCCGCGACACGGTCGAGATATGGACACCGACCAGCTTCGCGACGTCACTCGCTGTCACACGCTGGGTCTGATAACGCATTGAAGATGCAATCCTTTGCAGGACGTTGTCCGCCACCGGCACCACTCTGGCGACCCCACCGTCGAAAATATCTGTTGACTCCCCATCAATGCAATCCCAGTTTCTCTGCAAACGTTTGCAAGGGGCGATGACATGATCATCCAAGGGGAGGAAATGGTAACGGCGGCAGTCGCCGCGGCCATGGCGGATACGCCCGACCGGCGCCTGCGCGAGGTCATGGCGTCGCTGGTCCAGCATCTCCACGCCTTCGTCCGCGACATCCGGCCGAGCGACGTCGAGTTCGAACGGGCGATCGACTTTCTCAACCGGATCGGTCAGGCGACCCACGACAAGCATAACGAAGGCATTCTCTTTGCCGACGTGCTCGGTATCTCGACCCTGGTCGGGCTGTTGAACAATCCGTCCTGGAGCGGCGAGACCGAGGCGGCGCTGCTGGGGCCCTTCTGGCGGGCCGCGGCCCCGGATTGTGCGCTCGGCGACACCATCGCCCGATCGCCGACGCCCGGTGCCGCCCTGTTCGCCCGAGGCAGCGTGCGCGATGCCGGCGGCCGGCCGATTCCGGGCGCATTGCTCGACGTCTGGCAGGCCTCTCCGGTCGGCCTCTACGAGAACCAGGACCCGGACCAGGCCGAGATGAACCTGCGCGGCCGGTTCCGCGCCGACGTGGCGGGCCGGTGGCATTTTCGCTCGGTGAAGCCCGCGGGATATCCGGTGCCGACCCATGGACCGGTCGGCGACCTCCTGCGCGGCCAGCGCCGAGAGCCCTATCGGCCCGCCCATGTCCATTTCATGGTCTCGGCGCCGGGCTATCAGACGCTCGTCACCCAGGTCTTTCTCGATGACTGCGAGTATCTGGAAAACGACGTGACCTTCAGTGTGGTCAAGTCGCTGATCGGCAATTTCGTGCGCCACGACGATGTCGCCTCGGCGCCGGGACCGGTCGACGGTCCCTGGTATTCGCTCGACTACGACTTCACGCTCCGGCCTGGGGAGCAGCGTTTCCCCAAGCCGCCGATCCGTTGAACCCAAGTCTGGAAAGCTTCATGGACCATCCCTCGCCCAACGCTCCCCTCGCCGGCCGGGTTGCCGTCATCCTCGGTGGCACCGGCGGCATCGGCAGCGCCACTGCCCGGGTCTTCGCCGCCGCCGGCGCCCGGGTCGCCGTCGTCGCCAGCCGCGACGCCGCCAAGGCGCGCGATCTCGCGGCCAACCTGCCCGCGGTCGATGGCGGCCATGCCGGTTTCGCGGCCGCGATCGAGCGAAGCGACGAGCTCGCCACCTTGGCCGACGCCGTGCGGCAGAGCCTCGGCGCCGCCGACATCCTGGTGAATTCCAGCGGGACGACGCGGGCCGTGCCTCATGCCGATCTGGACACCCTCGACGACGAGACGTTCGACCGTATCCTCACGGTCAACACGCGCGGCGCCTTCGCGGCCGTGCGGGCCTTCGCGCCCGATCTGCGCGCCGGTGGCCGCGGGCTCGTCGTCAACGTCTCCTCGATCGCGGCCACGACGGCGGTCGGATCGTCCATCGCCTATTGCGCGTCCAAGGCCGGGCTCGACGTGATGGGCGCCTGCCTTGCCCGCGCACTCGCACCGACGATCCGGGTCATGACCGTCTCACCCGGCGTCGTCGATACGGATTTCGTGCCCGGTCGCGACCGCGCCGCGAGCGAGAAACTGGCGGCCTCGACGCCGCTGAAGCGGCTGACCTCGCCCGAAGACGTGGCGGACGCCATCCTCGCCTGTGCCACCAGCCTCGGCTTTTCGACCGGCAGCATCCTCCAGGTCGACGGCGGCCGGCATCTTTGATGGGGAATGAAGCGATGAAGCCCAAAATCATCATCACCTGCGCCATCACCGGCAACATCACGAAGCTGGAGCAGAGCCCGCATCTGCCGATCACGCCGGAGCAGATCGCGACCTCGGCTCTTGAAGCGGCTGAGGAAGGCGCATCCGTCGCCCATATCCACGTGCGTGAGCCCGACACCGGCCGTCCCTCCATGCGGCTCGAACTCTATCGCGATGTCATGGCGCGGATCCGGGCGCGCCACTCGACGCTCGTGATCAATCTTACCACCGGTCCCGGCGGCCGCTTCGTGCCGAGCGAGGCGGATCCGAGCGTCGCCGGCCCGGGCACGACCCTGATGCTGCCGGAGAAGCGGGTCGAGCATATCGAGGCACTCCGGCCCGACATCTGCACGCTCGACCTCAACACCATGAACTCGGGCGGCCAGGTCGTCATCAACACGCCGGCCAACGTCCGGCGCATGGCGCGCGTGATGCGGTCCGCCCGGGTCAAGCCCGAAATCGAACTGTTCGACAGCGGCGACATCCATCTGGCGCGCGACCTGATCGCCGATGGCGAATTGGACGGCCCCGGTCTCTATTCGATCGTGACCGGCGTCAAATACGGCTTCGATTCCTCGCCCGAGACCATGCTCTACGCCCGCAACCTGCTGCCGGCCGGCGCCATCTGGAGCGGCTTCGGCCTCGGTCGGATGGAATTCCCGATGGTCGCCCAGAGCTGGCTGTTAGGCGGCCATGTCCGGGTCGGGATGGAGGATAATCTCTATCTGTCGAAGGGCGTGCTGGCCCTCACCAACGCCGCCCTGGTCGCCAAGGCGCGCGATATCCTGCACCAGCTCGGCGCCGAGCCCGCGAGCCCGACCGAGGCCCGGCAGCTCCTCGGCCTCGCTTGACCCCAACGAGAGAGATCCCCATGCGCCAACTCCGTATCGACCAGAAGGCCGCGGACATCGACCGGCTGGAATTCGAACGCGCCGATGCCGAGCTTGTCCCCGGCCCGGACGAGGTCCTGGTCGAAATCCGCTTCGCCGGCGTCAATCCGAGCGACGTCAAGGCGGCGCTCGGCTTCATGCCGCACGCGGTCTGGCCGCGCACGCCCGGCCGCGACTGGTCCGGTATCGTGGTCAAGGGCCCAACTGATCTGGTCGGCCAGCAGGTTTGGGGCTCCGGCGGTGAGCTTGGCATCCGGCGGGACGGTACCCACGCCAGCCACATCGTGCTGCCGCGTGCCGCAGTGCGGGCGAAGCCCTCGACCATCAGCCTGGCCGAGGCCGGTGCCGTCGGCGTGCCCTTCATCACCGCATGGGAAGGGTTGCGGCGCGCCGGGATGCCGAAGCCGGGCGACGTGGTGCTGGTCATGGGCGGCAACGGCAAGGTGGGGCAGGCGACGACGCAGATCGCGACGATGCTGGGCGCGCGCGTGTTCGGGGTCGAGCGCGCCGCCGAACCCTATCGCGGCCATGCCACGGGGCCGGTCCGCATGATCGATGCGTCCTCGGGCGATATCGCCGCCATCGTGCGTGACGAGACCGGCGGCCATGGCGCCGACATCGTCTACAACACGGTCGGCAGCCCCTATTTCGAGGATGCTAACCAGGCGCTGGCCATCCGCGGCCGCCAGATCTTCATCTCGACGATCGCGCGCAGCGTGCCGTTCGACATCTTCGCCTTCTACCGCGGTCAGCATTCCTTCTACGGCATCGACAGCCTGGATCTCGACGGGGCGGCCTGCGCCCGGATCCTCGAAGGGTTGAGCGCCGATTTCGAACGGGGCGGGCTCAGACCCTTCCCAGTCGAGGCCGAAAACACCTATCCGCTCGACCGGGCCGAGCGTGCCTACCAGGCGGTACTTGCCGGCGCGCGCGAGCGCGTCGTCCTCGCGCTATGAAGGTCACCCGCTTCGCGGCGGCACCCGGCTATGCACCGCCGCCTGATCACCGCGGCATGGCGTGCCTGCGGCTGCAGGGCCATGAGGCCG
>Ga0302314_10020836_pt1 | contig 10829 bp, 8 predicted proteins | sample III_Palsa_N2_3_FD_200533 | JGI IMG/M metagenome (GOLD analysis project Ga0302314, IMG submission 200533) | Peat permafrost microbial communities from Stordalen Mire near Abisko, Sweden - III_Palsa_N2_3 | ecosystem: Environmental > Terrestrial > Soil > Palsa > Peat permafrost | place: Sweden... | reverse complement strand
CCTGGCCCCGGCTGCGGCGCCTGCCGCGGGTGGGCATCAGCGTCCTCGGCGCGCACCAGGAGGACGCCTGCCGCCGCCTGGGCGGCCGCGGCGACGACCGTTTCGCGACCCTGCGCTGGCGCGCGACGGAGGGCGGGGCCGTCTTCGTCGAGGGAGCGAGCGCCTGGCTCGAGTGCAGCGTCTACCGCGAGGTGGCGGTCGGCGACCACGACATCGTCCTGCTGCTGGTGCACGAGCTTGACTCCGACCCGGCGGTCGCGCCGCTGGTCTTCCACGGGAGCCGGTTCCGCCGGCTCGAGCCCTGAGGGAGCTGCCGCCATGACCGTCGAATTCATCAGCCTGATCAACGTCTGGGAGTCCAGCGAGCTCCACCCCCGTCCCGGCGGCGCGCCGGACGCCGCCTACATCAGGCGGTACGCGCGCAGCCTGGAGGACGGCGGGTTCGACTACACGCTGGTCGCCTACCACTCGTCCGGCTACGACCCGTTCACGGTGTCGGCCACGATCGCGGCCTGCACCGACCGCATCAAGCCGATCGTCGCGCTCCGGCCCAACACCATGCAGCCGACCGTCGCCGCGCAGAGCCTGGCCACGCTCGACCAGCTCAGCGGCGGCCGGGCGGTGGTGCACATCATCTCCGGCGGCAGCGACGCCGAGCAGGCGCGGCAGGGCGACTACATCCCCAAGGACGACCGTTACGCCCGCTCGGAAGAGTACGTGCGGATCCTCCGCCGGGCCTGGCAGGAGACCCAACCCTGGGATCACGACGGGCGGTTCTACCGGTTCGAGAACTTCGTGGCCGGATTCCGGCCGGTCAACGGCACGATCCCGGTCTCCATCGGCGGGTCGAGCGACGAGGCGTACCGGGTCGGGGGCGCGCTCGGGGACATCTTCGGCCTCTGGGGCGAGCCGCTGAAGGAGACCCGCGAGCAGATGGACCGGGTGGCCGCGCAGGCCCGGCTGGCCGGCCGGGCCGACGTGCCCCGCACCTGGGTGACGTTCCGCCCCATCGTGGCCGAGACCGACGAGCTGGCGTGGGAGAAGGCGCACCGCACGATGGGCGTCGTCGACCAGACGCACAAGTCCGGCGGGTTCCTGCGGGCGGCGCTGCGGGACGGGCCGCCGCAGAACGTCGGCTCGCAGCGGCTGCTCGAGATCGCCGCCAGGGGAGAGGTCCACGACCGCGCCCTGTGGATGCTGCCGGCCCAGATCACCGGGGCCATGGGCGCCTCGACCGCGCTGGTCGGCAGCTACGAGACCGTCGCGGCGGCGATCCTCGACTACGTGGACCTGGGCGCGGATCTGGTCTCGATCCGCGGCTACGACAACCTCAACGACGCCATCGACTACGGCCGCTACGTCCTCCCGCTGGTCCGCTCGGAGCTCGCGCACCGGGCGGCGACCGGCCAGCGCCAGGCCGCCGGGAGGGCCTCGTGACCGGCCCGGCCAGGGCGTCGGCCGGTGCGTCGGCCGGGGTGCCGGCCGACCCGGACACGTCGGACGCCGCCCTGCGGCGGGTGACCGACGCGCTCGCCGCCAACGCCGAGCGGTACGACCGCAGCGCCGAGTTCCCCTGGGAGTCCATTCACGCCGTGCACGCGGCGGGCCTGCTCACGCTCGGCATCGGCCCCGCCTACGGCGGCCGGGAGCTGCCCGCGACCGAGGCGGCGCGGGTCCTGCAGGCGCTCGGCCGAGGTGACCCGTCGGTCGCGCTGCTGACCGCGATGACCGTCTTCCAGCACGTGAGCCAGGCGCGGCTGCCGCGCTGGCCGGAGGCGCTCTACCGGCAGGTGGTGAGCGACTCGCGGCAGCGCCCGGTGCTGATCAACGCCGTCCGGGCCGAGCCCGAGTGGGGCGCGCCGGCCCGCGGCGGGCTGCCCGCGACCACGCTCACCCGGACCGCCCACGGCTGGCTGCTGAACGGCCACAAGGGCTACGGGACGGGCTCGGAAGGCCTCGCCTATCACCTCGTGTGGGCCGTCACCGAGGACGACGAGCCGCTGATCGGGCACGTGATCGTGCCCGGCGACGCACCCGGCATCAAGGTGATCAGGACCTGGGATCACCTCGGCCTGCGGGCCAGCAGCACCCACGACATCGTCTACACCGACGTCGAGATCCCGGCCGAGAACTTCCCCGGCGTGCCGGTGGCCGAGGCGGGCCGCGACGCGGCCGCGTTCGCGTCGGTCGGGATCTCGCTGATGGGGATGTACGTGGGGGTCGCCCGGGCCGCGCAGGAGTTCTTCGTCAAGTTCGCGAACGAGCGGGTGCCGACGTCGCTCGGCCGCCCGATCGCCACCACCGAGCGGATCCAGACCATCGCGGGCGAGATCGAGGCGCAGCTCATCCAGGCCGAGGAGGTCCTCTACGGGCTCGCGGGCCGCATTGACGCGGGCGACCCGCAGGCGCTGCCGCGCGCGGCGATCGCCAAGCTGCTCATCACCCGGTCGGCCGTCAATGCCGTCCAGGCCGCCTTCACCGCGCTCGGAAACCCGGCCCTGACCCGGGCCAACCCCCTCGAGCGGCACTTCCGCGACATCCAGTGCTGCCGCATCCACCCCCCGCAGGACGACGCCGCCCTCATCGCCGTCGGTCGCCGCACCCTAGCCGCCCCAGCGAGCTGACCCGCGCCCGCCGCTCAGCCCAGCAGGTCGGGCTGCTCGGCCACGATCTCGTCGTAGTACGGCCGGAAGCTGAAGCCGCCGAACGCCCGCGACCGGCCGAGCGGCCCCGCCACCTCCTCCCGGATCAGCTTGGGGGTGCCCGCGGCCTCGGCCAGCAGCTGGGCGTGCGCGGTCGCGTCGGCGGTGATGAACAGCCAGGCGGCCTCCTCGACCGACTTGCCGACGGTCAGGAACCCGTGGTTCTGCAGGATCACCGCCTTGTGCGGGCCGAGCGCGACCGCGATCCGCTTGCCCTCGTCCTCGTCGAGGACGACGCCGTTGAAGTCGGCGTAGAGCGAGTGGCTGCCGTGGAACGTGCACGAGTCCTGGGTGATGGGGTCGAGCAGGCGGCCGAGCGTCGACCACGCCTTGCCGTGCACCGCGTGCGCGTGCGCGGCCGCGATGACGTCGGGCCGGGCCGCGTGCAGCTGCGAGTGGATGAAGAAGCCGGCCGTGTTGATCGGCTGGTCCCCGATCACGATCTCCCCCGCCGGGTTGACCAGCTGCAGGTCGGAGACCTGGATCCGGCCGAACGGCACCGCCAGCGGGTTGATCCAGAAGTGGTCGGTCAGCTCGGGGTCGCGGGCGGTGATGTGCCCGGACGCGCCGAGGTTGAAGCCGAACTTCGCGAACACGCGGAAGGCCGCCGCCAGCTGCTGCTTGCGGTGCAGCCGCTCGGCCGCCGGGTCCGGGTTCGACGCGTCCGGCTGGTAACGCTGGTCAAAGACGCTCAGCGGCTTGCCTCGGAACTGGCCGGTGATGCTCGATGCTTTTCCTGTCATACCGACTAAAATAGTAGGAATATCCGAACGGCGTCTAATGACGATCTCTGGTCGAATTCGATGACGGATCCTTATCGGTGGATCCCGGCCGTCCGACGCGGCGGCCGCGCGGCAATCCGATCGCGGTTGGCGATCGGTTCTGATTCGAGATCGTCGTTGGACGGCCCGCGATAATCCCACTTAGCCTATCGATATGATAGGAAACTCCGTAGCGAGACGCTTCCACCGTGTTGTGCTCGGCGTGGCCGCCCTGGCCGTGCTGGTGCCAATCGTTGCCGCGTGCAGTTCGGGCAGCCCGAGCGGCGGCGGCACGGCCGCCGACGCTGCGGCAGGCAGCCCCAAGGACGGCGGCAACCTCACGTTCCTGATCCAGGAGTTCCCGGCGGGCTGGGTTTCGAGCGTCAGCAACATCTCGAGCTACGAGGGCAACCTGTGGGGGGAGATCACCGACAAGCTCGTCTACGTCTCCAGCACTGGCCAGGTCAGCCCTTGGATCGCGACCAGCTGGCAGACCGAGGACAACGCCGAGAAGTACATCCTGCACCTCAAGCCGGGGGTGACCTTCTCCGACGGCGAGCCGCTCAACGCCTCCGCCGTCGTCGACAACATCACCCTGTGGGCGAAGGGCGACCCCAGTCGCGGGATCGCGAAGGTGGGCCTGTTCCCGGCGATCTACTTCGAGCAGGCGAAGGCCGTCAACAGCACCACGGTCGAGGTCGACTTCTCCAAGCCGACCCTCGGCTTCATCCCGACGCTGGGCTACCACGGCTCCATCCTGCTGGCGCCCAAGACACTCGCGCTGAGCGTGAACCAGCAGGCCAACCTCACGAACGAGATCGGCAGCGGGCCGTTCGTGGTCAAGTCCTTCCAGACCGGAGTCAGCTACACGCTGGCGCGGCGGGCGGACTACGACTGGGGGCCGCCCGCCCTCGGCCACACCGGGCCGGCCTACCTCGACTCGATCACCTACAAGGTGGTGGCGGACGAGTCGACCCGTGAGCAGGCGGTCGTCGCGGGCGACGCGCAGGCGGACTTCAACGTCACCCCATCGGACATCCCGTCACTGGAGTCGCAGGGCTTCACCGTCGCGACACCGCGCTACCTCGGCTTCGTCGACGGCTTCGAAGTGGACGCCGGCTCGGGCCCGACCGCCAGCCTGGACGTGAGACAGGCCCTGCAGCACGCCATCAACCGGACCCAGATCCTCAGCACGGTCTACCCCAAGGGCTGGGACCTGGCCGAGAGCTTCATCCAGAGCAACGTCCCCGAGGCGCAGAATGACGCCGCCCTGTTCGACTACGACCCGACGCTGTCGGCCAAGCTGCTGACCGAGGCCGGCTGGGTGCTCGGCGCCAACGGGTACCGGACCAAGGGCGGCCAGACCCTCGACTTCACCCTGGTCCCCAACCCGTACGTGCCGTCCACCGAGCAGGAGGACGAGCTCATCGCCCAGCAGTTCGCCAAGGTCGGCGTCAAGGCGCAGCTGAAGATCGTGCCGCTGTCCGACTACGCGTCCTTCGCGGCCGTCTCGGCGAACTACCCGCTGCTGTCGGTGTCGCGCAGCTTCATCGACTTCAGCACCGTCGGCGGCGTGCTCACCAGCCTGAACGGCGGCCAGAACTGGTTCCAGCTCGGGACCGCCGACAAGACCCTGGACAACCTGTCGCAGGAGATCGAGTCCGCCTCGAGCACCGCCCAGCGGGCCACGGTCGCCGACCAGGTCCAGCAGTACGTGCTCAGCCAGGGCTACTTCATCCCCGTCGTCCAGCAGGTGCAGCGCATCTACCTGCTGGCGCCGAACGTGCACGGCGTCACCTACAACGGCGTCGCCTACGCGAACTTCTACACGGCCTGGCTCTCGTGACCGACCTGGCCATCGCCGCCGTGACCCAGCCGTCCGCCCCTGAGGCGGGCGGCTGGGCCCGCGGCCGGCCCTACTTCGTCTACGCGCTGCAGCGCCTGGCCCAGGCCGTCGTCGTCATCCTGCTGGCCTACGTGCTCTCGTTCGTGCTGATCACGATCCTGCCCGGCAACGCGATCGCGACCACGCTGGGCAATCCGCAGAGCGGGCTGAGCCCGGCTCAGGTCAAGAACGTGGAGAACTACTACGGCGTCACCAAGCCGATCATCGTCCAGCTCTGGCTGGCGCTGTCGCGCTTCGTCCACGGGCAGCTCGGCACCTCGCTGATCAGCCACCAGACGGTCACCAGCCTGATCTCCGGCGCCCTCCCGTACACGCTGAAGCTCGCGGGCACGGCGTTGCTGATCTCGCTGGTGCTGGCGGCCGTGATCGCCTACGGATCCCAGTACCTGCCCGGCCGGTGGGCCAGGAGCGTGATCCGCTCGGCTCCGTCGCTGTTCCTGTCGGTGCCGAACTTCATCATCGGCCTGCTGCTCATTCACTACTTCTCGTTCCAGCTGCACACCTTCGACGTGCTCAACCCGGACAGCCCGGTCGGCACGTTCTTCGCCGGGCTCGCGCTCGGGATCCCGATCTGCGCGCCGCTGGCGGAGGTGCTGATCGCCAACCTCGATCACGAGACCGGCCAGGAGTACGTGCTGGTGGCCCGCTCGCGCGGGCTGACCCAGGCCCGGCTGTTCGCAAGGCACCTGGTCAAGCCCTCGATGCTGCCCGCGGTGACGATGGCGGCGCTGATCGCGGGCGAGCTGATGGGCGGCGCGATCATCACCGAGGAGGTGTTCGGCCGCAACGGCATCGGCTCGGTGATGTACACGGCCGTATCGAACCAGGACACGCCGGTGCTGCAGGGCATCGTCGCGCTCGCGGCGGTCGTGTTCGTGCTCGTCAACCTGATCGCCGACCTGCTCTCCCCGCTGCTTGACCCGCGGGTGCGGCTCGGCGGCGGCCGTCGGAGGGTGGTGCCGGTATGAGCGCGTGGGCATCGGTTCTCCCGCGAGCCAAAGGGCGCGCCCCTGTCTTCGGACTGAGGAGGGAGGGAGCGAGGAACGAGCGACCGAGCGACGAGGGAGAAGGCAGGGGCTTCAGGCGCCCGGCGGCGAGGGGGATAAGCAGAGTGCCGCCCTCGGTGCTGCTGTCCTTCGTCGTCGTCCTCGTCGTCATCCTGTGGTCGCTGCTGCCGGCGTTGTTCACCTCCTACAGCGCGGTCACGGCCAATCCGGCCGACAAGTTCCTCGGCCCCGGCGCCCAGCACTGGCTCGGCACCGACGACCTCGGCCGCGACGAGTTCGCCCGGGTCGTCTACGGCGCCCGCTCGTCGGTCGGCACCGCGCTGGTGGCGGTCGCCATCGGCCTGTTCGCGGGCGGCCTGATCGGGCTGCTGGCCGGCTTCATCGGCGGCTGGGTCGACGCGGTGCTCGGGCGGCTGGTCGACACGCTGCTCGCCATCCCCGGCTTCCTGCTGGCGGTGGTGGTCGTCACCGGGCTCGGCTTCACCACCCTCAACGCCGCGATCGCGACCGGCATCGCGTCGGTCGCGATCTTCGCCCGGCTGATGCGGGCGGAGACGCTGAAGGTCCGGCACTCGGTCTTCGTCGAGTCCTCCTACCTGCAGGGCGGCTCGCGCAGTTCGGTGCTGTTCCGGCATGTGCTGCCGAACGCCTACCGCTCGGTCGTGGCGCTGGCGGTGCTGCAGCTCGGCAACGCGATCATCGTGATCGCCGCGCTCGCGTTCCTCGGCTACGGCTCGCCGCCGCCCGCCTCCGACTGGGGGCTGCTGGTCGCGGCCGGCCAGAACGACGCGACCGCGCCGTGGCTGGTCTACGGCCCGGCCATCGTCATCGTCATCACCGTTCTCTCAATCAACAGGATCAGTAGATGGCTACGGAAAACAAGCTGAAGACCGGCGACGGCCCCGCCGTCAACGGGTTCGCCGCCGCCCCCGCCCAGCCGGCCACGCTGCTCAGCGTCGACGGCCTGACCGTCGCCTACGGCGACCAGACGGTGGTGCACGATGTGAGCTTCGAACTGGCCCGCGGCCAGAGCCTGGCCCTGATCGGCGAGTCGGGTTCCGGCAAGACGACGATCGCGCGCACGGTCCTGCGGCTGCTCCCGCCGGAGGCGCGGGTCAGGTCCGGGCGGATCCAGTTCAACCGCCAGGACGTGCTCGGGCTGGGGGAGCGCCAGTTCCGGCCGCTGCGCGGGCGCGAGCTCGGCTTCGTCCCGCAGGACCCGAGCAACGCGCTGAACGCGGTCCGCACGATCGGCTCGCAGGCCCTCGAAGCGGCCGCGCTGCTGCCCGACGGCGACGCCGCCGCGCGCCGCGAACGGGTGCTCGAGACCTTCCGCCAGGTCGGCCTGACCGACCCCGACCGGGTCTGGAAGTCCTATCCCCACCAGCTCTCCGGCGGCATGCTCCAGCGGGTGCTGATCGGCCTGGCGGTGCTGCCCCGGCCCGCCCTGATCGTGGCCGACGAGCCGACCTCGGGCCTCGACGTGACGATCCAGAAGCGCATCCTCGACCTGTTCGCCGAGCTCCAGGAGTCGCTCGGCATCGGCCTGCTGTTCATCACCCACGACCTGGCGGTCGCCGCCGAGCGGGCCGACTCGCTGGTGGTGCTGAAGGACGGCGTGATCCAGGAGCGCGGCCCGGCCGCGCGGGTGTTCGCCGCGCCGACGTCCGAGTACGCCCGCGAGCTGCAGGCGGACGTCCCCGCGGTCAACCCCGACCGGTACCGGTCGGCCGGCCCCGGCCAGGCGCAGAGCCAGCCAACCAGCGGACCCAGCCAGATCGAGGTCCGCTCGCTGTCGAAGACGTTCGCCACCGGCAACCGCACCGTGCGCGCGGTCGACGACATCTCGTTCAGCGTCCGCCGGGGCAGCACCCACGCCCTGGTCGGCGAGTCGGGCTCGGGCAAGACCACCGCCGCGCGGCTGCTGCTCGGCCTCGAGCAGCCCGACGCGGGCGAGATCATGATCGGCGACCAGTCGGTCCGGGCCCACTCCCGAGGCCAGTGGCGCACCCTCCGCCGCCACCTGCAGCTCGTCTACCAGAACCCGTTCACCTCGCTCGACCCGACCTGGCGGCTGGAGCGGATCGTCCGCGAGCCGCTCGACCGCTACCACGTCGGCGGCCAGGCCGAACGGGCCGACCGGGTGAAGGAGGTGCTGGACGCGGTCGGGCTGCCCGACTCGCTGCTGCGCCGCCGCCCCACCCACCTGTCGGGCGGCCAGCGCCAGCGGGTCGCGATCGCCCGCGCGCTGGTGCTCCGGCCGGACGTGGTGGTGCTCGACGAGCCGACCTCGGCCCTCGACGTCACCGTCCAGGCCGGCATCATCGAGCTGCTGTTCCGGCTGCAGCGCGAGCTCGGGCTGACCTACCTGTTCGTCTCGCACGACCTGTCGCTGGTCCGCCAGCTCGCCGACACCGTGTCGGTGCTGCAGGGCGGCCGGGTGGTCGAGGACGGCCCGGTCCAGCAGATCTTCACCCGGCCCCGGCACCGGTACACCGAGGCGCTGCTCGACGCCATCCCGGCCCTCCCGAGATGACGGGCAGATCAAGGTCCTTATCTCGAACGGTCCCGTGCTCCGCCGCTCACCCCCCGCTGATTCCCCCGCCGCCGGCCGACCCCCGAGGAGCAGTCGTGTCCCACCGCAAGCAGATCCGCCTCGCCATCAACCTGCTGGCGTCGGGGCGGCATAACGCGTCCTGGAAGACGCTGCCCGACCCGGCCGGCCTGTCGACTGACATCGACGTGTTCATCAGGATCGCGCAGACCGCCGAGCGCGGGCGGCTGGACGGGATCTTCCTGGCCGACAACTACGCGGGCCTGGCCGGGGAGTCGTTCAAGCGGCCGTTCCGGGCGCTGTCGCCCGGGGTGCTGCTGGCCGCGGTGGCCACCCACACCAGCAACATCGGCCTCGTCCTGACCGCCCCGGCGCTGTACGGGGACCCGGTCACGCTGGCCCGCGAGATCGCCAGCCTGGATCACGTCAGCAAGGGCCGCGGGGCCTGGAACATCATCACCAGCCAGCACGAGCACTCGCTGAAGATCCTCGGGCTCGACGCCGAGCTGTCCCGCTCGGCCAAGTACGACAAGGCCGACGAGTTCGTGACCGTGGTGACGCAGCTGTGGGACTCGCTGCCGCCGGACGCGATCGTGGCCGACGCGGTCAGCTCCACCTACGTGGACGCGGGACGGCTGCGGCCGGTCGAGTTCCAGGGCGACTACTACCGCGCGACCGGCGTGCTCGGCGTCGTCGGCGGCTACCAGGGCCGGCGGCCGGCGCTGCTGCAGGCGGGCGCGTCCGAGTCGAGTAAGCAGTTCGGCTCGAAGTGGGCCGACGCGCTGTTCACCAGCCACTGGGCCAAGCGGTCGGCCCAGGAGTTCTACACCGACGTCAAGCAGTACGCGGCCCAGAAGTGGCACCGTGATCCGGCCGGGCTGCTGGTCGTGCCCGGCGTCTACCCGGTCCTCGGCGCGACCGAGGCGCAGGCCCGGCAGCGCAAGTCCGACCTCGACGACCAGCTCGACCTCGAGTACCTCAAGGGCGCGCTGGCCGAGCTGCTCGGCGTCGACCCGGGCGTCCTCGACCTGAGCCGGGAGCTGCCCTACGACAAGATCCCGCCGTCGGACCCGGCCGACGGGGCCGGCCACGTCCGCCGGGAGAAGGTCGTCGAGTCCGCCCGCGAGCGCGGCGCGTCCACCAAGCAGGTGCTGCTCGAGTACCTGACCGGCGGCCACCGGATCGTGGTCGGGACCCCCGAGCAGGTCGCCGACGACCTGATCGACTGGGTCGACTCCGACGCCTGCGACGGGTTCAACTTCAACGTCGACCGGTACGAGGACGGGCTCGAGCACCTGGTGGACTGGCTCGTCCCCGAGCTCCAGGCCCGCGGCCGGTTCAGAACCGAGTACGAGTCGACCACCTTCCGCGGCAACCTCGGCCTCGACGGCGACTCATGAGCGAGGCGCACGCGGCGCCGGTCAGCGAGCGCCTCGGGTTCGCCGACCTGGTCGACAAGGTGGCGGCCGACGCGCCGCGACGGGACACCGAGCGAGTGCTCTTCGACGACCTGCGGCCGGAGCTGCGGGCGCGCAAGATCGGCGCGATCCGGCTGCCCCGGGCGGACGGGACCCGGCTGCCGCTGACCGAGTTCTTCGCGTTCGTCCGCGAGCTGGCGGCGGCCGACTCCAACCTCGCGCACAGCCTCCGCAACCACTACGCCGGGATCGAGAACGCGATCCTCGACCCGACCCCGAGCTCGCCGAGGGTGCTGGCGCTGGCGGCCGAGGGGCTGCTGTTCGGCGGCGCCGCGCAGCAGCAGAGCGGAAGCTCGGGCCCGGCCTCCGAGGCCGCCGCCGAGCGCGTCGGCGATGGCGAGTACCTGGTCAGCTGCCGCCGCTACTACGCCACCGGCAGCCGCTACGCCGACTACCTGACGGTCCCGGTCACCCTCGACGA
>Ga0302314_10020833_pt1 | contig 10830 bp, 12 predicted proteins | sample III_Palsa_N2_3_FD_200533 | JGI IMG/M metagenome (GOLD analysis project Ga0302314, IMG submission 200533) | Peat permafrost microbial communities from Stordalen Mire near Abisko, Sweden - III_Palsa_N2_3 | ecosystem: Environmental > Terrestrial > Soil > Palsa > Peat permafrost | place: Sweden... | reverse complement strand
AACGCACATCCATGACGGACCAGGTTACCGAGTCTACTTTGTGCGCCGCGGGGCGAGCACCTACGTCCTGTTGGCTGGCGGCGACAAGTCCACGCAGAAGCGCGATATCGCCCGTGCTCATCGAATAGCCCGAGAGCTGAAGGAGATGAAGAAGTGAAAACGACCTACGCGCCATTCGATGCCGCGCAGTACTTCGATGACGATGTGGTTGTCGCGGAATATTTGACCGCCGCCGCAGTGGACCTCAATCCAGACGTCTTTCTCGCAGCCCTCGGCGCGGTCGCGAAGGCACGCGGCATGGCGGAGATTGCCAAGGAGTCTGGGTTGGGTCGCGAGAGCCTCTACAAGGCCCTTGGGGCGGGCGCGCACCCCCGATACGAGACCGTAAGCGCCGTGCTACGGGCACTCGGCGTGAAATTTTCTGTCGCCGCCGATCGAAAACGATCGAACGCGGGCCTAAGGGAATCGAAGAGTGCTTTTGACCGCAAGCCGTCGAAGTCCTTGCAAAAGCCGAAGACGAAAGCGAAGCCAAAGCATCGCCAAAGCCAATGAAGACTCTTCACATTGCGCCGGGAGGCTCGGCTGCGGGCTCGATGCGGCAGGCATTCAGCGAGGCGGGACTCGAAGACGAGGTGCTGGCATTCCGTGACGATTTGAGTTGCGGTCCTATAGACCCGGGCGATCCCGCTGTGCGCGCGGCGTGGTGGGCGCCTTACTATTCCGATGATGATTTTGAGCATATCGGAAACTTCTGGGACCGACTTACGACGACCGCGGAGCGTCTGGTCCTATGGTTTAGCCGCAACTCGGCACAGGAATTTGCCTGCTTTCTGGCGTGCGCCGACCGGCTCGGAAACCGGCCATACGCGATCATCGACGCGACGCGGCCGAGACCGGCCTACGTCTCAATCATGCAGCCCAGCATGCTTGCCTCGCTGGCCGGCAGCGAGCGGATACTGGCAGACGAAGAAAAGGAGCGGTTTCGCGAGCACTGGCGGAGGCTCAAGCGCGAGAATGCGCTATTCCGCATCGCGTCGCCGGAGGGTCTGATATCGGCACCGGCGAATTACTTCGACTCTTTCCTATTAAAACGCGTACCGCCTGCAGGAGAGCGAATCTCACGCATCATCATGGAGGTGATCGGGATTGACGGCGATCCCTATCACCAAGTCGGCGACATCATGTTGCTGACGCGGGTAGTTGCCCTCGTCGAGAGCGGAAAGTTGGTGGCGGACGGCGATCCCACGGATATGCATTCCACGCGCATCAGATTACCAAGCTGAGGACAAAGTGAACGATAATCGCCAAATGCGCCTCGGCGTCTTCGTGCAGACGCCCGGGCATCACGTCGCGGGATGGCGGCATCCCGATGCCGTCACCACCGGCTGGCCGAACCTCGGGCTGATGCAGCACATCGCGGCGACCGCCGAGCGCGGGAAGTTCGACATGTTCTTCCTGGGTGACGGCTTCGCTACGGGCTATGGCGAGCATCCCTCGACCATCGGCAAGTTCGAGCCGCTGACGCTTTTGTCAGCGCTCGCCATGGGCACCAAGAAGCTCGGGCTCGCGGCCACCGCTTCGACCACCTACGGCGAGCCCTATCACGTGGCGCGCGGCTTCGCCTCGCTCGACCATCTCTCGGGCGGGCGCGCGGGCTGGAACGTGGTGACGACGGCCTATTCGAAATCGAGCGCGGTGTTCGGGCGCGCCCACCCGCCGCATGCCGAGCGCTATGCGATCGCCGAGGAGTTCGTCGAGGCCTGTCGGCTATTGTGGGACACCTGGGACGACGGCGCCTTCATCGGCGACAAGACGGCCGGCCAGTTCGTGAGACCGGGCAGCCTCCGCCAGCCGGACTTCCATGGGAAATACTTCACCGTGACCGGCGGCCTCAACGTGCCGCGCGCCCCGCAGGGCCATCCGGTGCTGATCCAGGCGGGCTCCTCGGGCCCCGGCCAGGCACTCGCCGCGCGCATCGCCGACGTGGTCTTCACCGCGCAGAACGATGTTGGTGAGGCGAAAGTTTTCTATGATGCGCTGAAGGCACAGGTCGTCGAATTCGGCCGCTCTCCCGCGAGCGCCCTCGTCATGCCCGGCGTCTTCCCGGTCGTCGGCCGCACCGCGGCAGAGGCGCGCGAGATCTTCGCCGGGCTGAACCGCAACATCGATGCGACGCAGGCCTTCACCGTGCTGTCGGAGCGGCTCGGCATGGACGTGTCGAGGCTGCCGATGGACGGGCCGGTGCCCGCGCCGCCCGAGACCGAGGCGCTCAAGAGCCGCTCGGCGCTGTTGATGGAAATGGCGCGGCGCGACAAGCTCACCTTGCGCGAACTCTACTATCGCGTCGCCGCCGCGCGCGGCCACCTGCTGCTGGTCGGCGGCCCGGCCGAGATCGCCGACGTGCTGGAGCGCTGGTTCAGGGCGGGCGCCGCCGACGGCTTCAACGTCATGCCGCCCTTCTTCCCCGGCCAGTTCGACGCCTTCGTCGACCATGTCGTGCCGATTCTGCAGGAGCGCGGCCTGTTCCGCGCCGACTACACGGGCATGACCTTGCGCGACCATCTGGGATTGGAGAAGCTGTCCCTCCGTCAGATGATCTAGACGAGTTCCAGCCGCAGCTTTCGGCCGACAATCGTCGCAGCGCGTTGCAGCGTCGTGAGCGTGACATTGCCATCCTTGGGGTCGAGCAGCCTCGCGATCTGGCTGCGGCTCGTATGCATGCGTTCCGCAAGGCCCTTGCGGGACAGCTTATTGGCCTTCATGGCTTCGCCGATCTGCCAGGCAAGCAACTCCTTGACCGCCACGGCCTGGAATTCCTCGAGCTTGCCCTCTGCCTCGAGGAAAGCGTCGAGGGTCGAGAGCCGGGCGGCAGATCGAACTGTTTTCTTCTTCATCTCATGCTCCTATGAGCCGAATTCTCTTTTTCGTTTGTGCGCCAAAGCCAGAGCCGCCGCGGATGTCGTCCTCGTCTTCTTGATGAACCCATGGAGCATCAGGAGCCGATTCTCCTTCAGGCAAAACAACATTCGCGCGATCCGATTCCCAGGAAGGTCACTGCGGACTTCCCATAGGCCTTCACCCAGCGCGCGACACAGCGGCATTCCGACCGGCAGTTCGCGCAGCCAATTCAACACCCGCAGTGCTTCGGTAGAAGACAACCGGGACCTTCCGGATGCCTGACGCACTCACGGACAATCCGCATATAGAGCATGTATCATATAATGTACAGAATTCTTCTGGTTGATTTATTAAAAAATACTCTATCTATACGAGCGTTCAAGCGCGTGTAGGTTGCAATCGACCTTCTTCTCTCCCTGCAACGCGAAAGAGAAGCGCGAGACTCAGTCGGCCTTGCGCGGGATGGTGAGCACGAACTCCGTGCCGGGATCGCGGGCATGGATGTCGAGGACGCCGCCCAGCTGATGGGCGAAGGACGTGATGATGCGCATGCCGAGGCCCTTGGGCTTGGCGAGATCGAAGCCCGGCGGCAAGCCTTCGCCCTCGTCCCGCACCGAGACGGAGAGCTTGTCGTCCGCCACGGCCTTGACCGCGATATGGATCTTGCCGTCCAAGCGGCCGGGATAGGCGTACTTCGCGGCGTTGGTGATCAGCTCGTTGACGATCAGCGCCACCGAGATGGCGCGATCGGTCGGCAGCTCGATGTCGGCTTCGGAGTCCATGTGGATGACGCAACGCGGCACGCTGGCGTCGAGGTCTTTGCACACGCCTTCGATGTACTTGCCGAGATCGAGCTTCTCGATGTCGGTGCCCTGGAAGAGATGGTCGTGCGCGCGGGCCACGGCCGCCACCCGGTGCGCGGCCTCCTCGACATGGGTCGTCGCCGTCGGATCCTCGATGTCGCGGGCCTGCAGCTGGAGCATGCTCGACACGATCATCAGGCTGTTCTTCACCCGATGGTTCATCTCGCTGCGCAGCACGCGCTCGCGTTCGAGGCTGGCCTCGAGATTGCGCTCGTGGCGCTCGCGCTCGATCGCCATGCCGAGGATGTTGGCCGCGCCCTGCAGGAAGGCGAGATCCTGCTCGGCGAACTCGTCCTCCGACTTACTGTCGACCTCGAGCACGCCGAACGGCCGGCCGTCGCCCTGAAGGATCACGTTCATCGCGCGGTGGATGCCGTGCTGGCGCAGAATCTCGGGCGTGCGGAAACGTTCCTCGTTCTCGAGATGGTTGGAGATCACCGGCTTGCCAGTGCGCAGCGCGAAACCCGCCGGCGACTCGATATCGGCGCCGATGGTGGCGTTGCCGACGATGCCCGGATCCCAGCCGGTGCCAGCGCGGACCAGCAGGCGGTTCTCCGAGGGAATATGCTCCAGCACCTTGCAGAACTCGGCGCGCAGGCCCTGGGCGGTGAGCTGTGCCGTCTCCTCCAGAAGCTTCTCGAAGGACGCCCCCTGCAGGGCCATGACGCCCAGTTCGGCGAGCACTTCCTGCTGGCGGATGCGCATCTTCAGCGCCCGCAGGGTGACATCCGGGCCGTCCTCGCCGGGCGTTGTCTCAACGACAGGCCGGTCCGCATTGCTGGGTGGGGACATCCATAAGGCGATACAAGGTGGCGGCGACGGCGACAAGAACGATGGCCGGACCCGGATTTAAGGCGAAATTTGGTGCGCAACCGAACAGAGCGCCCCGGCATTGATCCTTGAGACGGGCGTTTCAATTGTTCGGTACCTAGTATGTTGGACCCTTCCGCGACCGCAGAATCGACGCTTGCCCCCTCCCTGACGGAGCTCGAGCAGGAGGAGCGGCGGCGGTTTTCCCTGCTTTCCCTGCTCCATGAGCGGCTGACGCAGAGCCGGACGGCGAATGGGCTGCGATTGCTCGAAATCGCCCGCCGGCGCTGGCTGGAGGCCCGCAGCGCACTGCGTCAGGAAGGCGCAGACGATTGATATTCCAGCATAATTTTGCTCCCCAGCCGGATGCTTCTTCCCTTGTACCCGCCGCCCCGACTCCTGATATAACCGCCTTGAGGGGCCGGTGTGGGCGGAGCAGTCGCCAACCCGGTCAGATCCGGAAGGAAGCAGCCGTAACGAATTCGCTTCGGGTCATGCCGGTCTCTCACCCGTTCCTCTTCCGCGCGCCGCTGGGAGAGCCGGGCCGCCCGGGCGCGAAGACCGCCGGGCGCTAAGAGGCCACGGCGCAGAAGCGGGTGACAGCATGGCGAAAGCCACCAAAGACGTCGCTGGCGAAGTCGCCGACACCGCCCTTCCTTATCGCGTCCTCGCCCGCAAATATCGCCCCGTCGATTTCACCACGCTTGTCGGCCAGGAGGCGATGGTGCGCACCCTGCGCAATGCCATCGCCACCGGCCGCATCGCGCATGCCTTCATGCTCACGGGCGTGCGCGGCGTCGGCAAGACCACGACCGCCCGCATCATCGCCCGCGCGCTGAACTGTGTCGGGCCAGATGGAAAAGGCGGCCCGACGGTCGATCCGTGCGGCGTCTGCGACAACTGCAAGGCCATCACCGAGGATCGCCACGTCGACGTGATCGAGATGGACGCAGCCTCGCGCACCGGCATCGACGACGTGCGCGAGCTGATCGAGGGCGTGCGCTATCGCCCGGTCTCGGCGCGCTACAAGGTCTACATCATCGACGAAGTGCACATGCTGTCGGAGAAGGCGTTCAACGCCTTGCTCAAGACTCTCGAAGAGCCGCCGCCGCATGTGAAGTTCCTGTTTGCCACGACGGAAATCCGCAAGGTGCCGGTGACGGTGCTGTCGCGCTGCCAGCGGTTCGATCTCAAGCGCGTACCGCACGAGGTGCTGGTCGAGCATTTCGCCAAGATCTCGGCGATCGAGAAGGTCGAGATCTCGCCCGAGGCGCTGGCACTGATTGCGCGCGCGGCCGACGGCTCGGTGCGCGACGGCCTGTCGATGCTCGACCAGGCGATCGCCCATGGCGGCGGCGTGGTCGATGCCGCGCAGGTGCGCGACATGCTGGGCCTCGCCGACCGCAGCCGCATCCTCGAGCTGTTCGAGATGGTGATGAAGGGCGACGCGCAGGCCGTGGTGACGGCGCTGGGCGAGATGCACGACTCCGGCGCCGATCCGGTCGTGATCCTGCAGGACCTGCTCGAGACCACCCATTGGGTGACCCGCCTCAAGGTGGCGCCCGAAGCGGCGGCGGGCTCGGCCGACAGCGAGCGCGCGCAGGGGCTGGCGATGGCGGCCAAGCTCAGCATGGCCTCGCTGACCCGCGCCTGGACGCTTCTGATGAAGGGCCTGCAGGAGACGCTCGCGGCGCCCTCGCCCGTGCGTGCCGCCGAGATGGCGCTGATCCGGCTCTGTTATGCATCCGAACTGCCCTCGCCCTCCGACGCGATCAAGGCGCTGCAGAACGGCGCGGCGCCCGCGGGTGCCGGTGCGCCGGCTCCGGCGCCACGCGGCAACGGCGGCGGCGGTGCGACTGCGGCGCGTCTGGCGACGCAGCCTGCCAACGCTATCGCTCCGCAGCCAGCCGCGGCCCAGCCTGCGCCGCGCAGCTTCACCGAGGTGGTGGCGCTGTTCGAAGCCCGCCGCGAGCCGCGCATCTTCCATCACCTGATGCATCACGTGCACGAGGTGCGGTGCGAGCCGGGCCTGGTCGAATTCCGCACCGAGCCGCAGGCGCCCGGCGATCTCGCAGCCCGCGTCGGCACCCTGCTCACCGAATGGACCGGACGGCGCTGGCTGGTCTCGGTGTCGTCGGCTGCCGTCAAGCCCACCCTGATGCAGCAGAAGGCAGCGCAGACCGACGCCATGCGCACCGGCGCCGAGAACAATGCCACGGTGCAGGCCATATTGAAGACATTCCCCGGCGCCAAGATCGAGGCCGTACGGCGCAAGGGCGAGCAGACCTCGATGGTCGCGGGCCTCGGCTCGTCCGAGCCCGACCCGGAAGACGGCCCGCCGCCCGACGAGTACCCTGCCGACGACGGCGATATCCCGGAAAGTGAAGCTTGATGTTCGACAAGTTGAAGGATCTCGGCGGCCTGATGGCCCAGGCCCAGCAGATGCAGCAGAAGATGAAGGAGCTGCAGGACCAGCTCGAGCGGCTGGAGATCGTCGGCAGCTCCGGCGCCGGCCTGGTGAAGGTGACGGTCAACGGCAAGAACGAGACGCGCCGGGTCGAGATCGACGGCTCGCTGTTCAAGCCCGAGGACAAGGGCGTGGTCGAGGACCTGGTCGCGGCCGCCTGCAACGACGCGCGCGGCAAGGTCGAGGCCACCGTGCAGGAGCAGATGAAGTCGATCACCGGCGGCCTGCCGCTGCCGCCGGGCTTCAAGCTCTGATGCTACCGACTCATACTCCTCTCCCCCGGAGGGGGAGAGGTTGGGTGAGGGGGAGCTTACGAGGAGCCGCCAAGTTCTGCCTCTATAGCGGCCCAGATCCCTTCTGGATTTTGCACCACTTCGGCTGCCCAGAAACGCAGAACGCGCCAGCCTTCGCGCTCCATCGACTTGGTGCGGCGCGTATCTGCCTCGACTTGGAACGCATGTTGTTCGCCGTCGATCTCGACAACGAGCTTCCTGGAGATGCAGGCAAAGTCGGCAAAATAGGGTCCAATCGGATGCTGGCGTCGAAATTTGACACCATTCAACCGTCGGTCTCGAAGCAACTCCCAGCAGATACGCTCCGCCCGACTGCCGTCGCGCCGGAGTTCGCGGGCTCGATCGATATCCTTGTCGCGCACGCCCCCTCACCCAACCTCTCCCCCAAGGGGGAGAGGTGCAGGAGAAATCAACCCAGCGTTGGTCAAGATGATCGGTCCTGAAATCGAGCGGCTGATCCAGTTGCTGGGTCGGTTGCCGGGCCTCGGGCCGCGCTCGGCGCGCCGGGTGGCGCTGCATCTGCTGAAGAAGCGCGAGACCTTGATGCAGCCGCTCAGCACGGCGCTGGCCGACGCGGCGCGCGCGATCAAGCCCTGCTCGGCCTGCGGCAACCTCGACACGATCGATCCCTGCTCGATCTGCAGCGACCCCAGGCGCGACCAGGGGCTGATCTGCGTCGTCGAGGACGTCGGCGACCTGTGGGCCATGGAGCGCGGCAAGATCTTCCCCGGCCGCTATCACGTGCTGGGCGGCACCCTGTCGGCGCTCGACGGCATCGGGCCGGACGAACTCAACATCGGCAGCCTCCTGACGCGGATCGGCGCAGGCGGCGTGCGCGAAGTCATCGTCGCCACCAACGCCACCGTCGACGGCCAGACGACCGCGCACTATCTAGCCGAGCGCCTGTCCGGCACCGACATCCCGATCACCCGCCTGGCGCACGGCGTGCCGGTGGGCGGCGAGCTCGACTGGCTGGACGACGGCACGCTCGCGACCGCGCTCAAGGCGCGGCGCGCGATCTAGCGCGGCACCGTGGCCAGCGGCACCCTGGCGGCGCTGGCGATCGCGCTCGGCGCCGGCTGGGCGAGCGGCCTCAATACCTATGCCGTCGTGCTGGTGCTGGGCCTTGGCCAGTCGTTCGGCCTGGTTGCCCTGTCGCACGACCTGCAGGTGCTGGGCTCGCCTTGGGTGCTGGCAGTGGCCACGCTGCTGTTTGCACTCAATTTCCTCGCCGACAAGATCCCCTATATCGACAGCCTGAACGACCTGCTGCACACGGTCGTGCGCATTCCGGCCGGCGCCGTGCTGGCCTTCGGGGCGGCCGACCAGACCACCCCCGAGATCGCTGTGATCGCGGCCCTGCTGGGCGGCACCCTGGCGGCCGGCAGTCATCTCGCCAAGACCGGCGCGCGGGCGCTGATCAACACCACGCCCGAGCCGTTCAGCAACATCGCGGCCTCGCTGGCGACCGACGCCCTGGTGATCGCCGGACTGGTGCTGGCAATCACGCACCCGATCACATTTATGTGCCTGCTGGCGCTGTTCGTGGCGGGTCTCATCTGGCTGCTACCAAAGCTGGTGCGGCTGGCGCTCCTGCCCTTCCGCCGGTTGATGGGGCGGCGCCAGAGAACCGACCAGCGCGGCTGACCGGAAGCTTTGCTTTCCCTAGGCGGCGGCGGCGCGTTACACTGCCGGCGGAAAATCCATGTTCATCCGCCAGAACATCCAGTCCCTACGATTCTTTCGCACCACGCCGGCGATGCGCTGTCCGTATCTGCCGCACCGGCTGGAGACCAAGCTTGTCACCGAGCTGTCGGGGCCCGACGCGATTTCCCAGCACGACACCCTGACGGACGCGGGCTTCAGACGCTCGCATCACTTCGTCTATAAACCCCTGTGCGACGGCTGCCGCGCCTGCGTGCCGGTCCGCATCCGCGTGCGCGACTTCGACGCCAGCCGGATGCAGCGCCGCATCCAGCGCCGCAACGAGCATGTCCACGCGGTCGAGACCCAGGCCCTGGCGACCGGCGAGCAGTACGCCCTGTTCTCGCGCTACGTCATGGCGCGCCATCGCGACGGCGACATGGCCGACATGGACTTCGACGACTATCGCGCCATGGTCGAGGAGAGCCCGGTCGAGACCGCGATCATCGAGTTCCGCGACGACAGTGCCGACGGCAAGCTGGTCGGCGCCTGCCTGGTCGACTGGCTGTCGAGCGGCGTGTCGGCGGTCTACAGCTTCTTCGATCCCCAGGACCCGCGCCGTGGCCTCGGCACCTACATGATCCTGTGGCTGGCCGAGGCGGCCGCCAAGCGCGGCCTGCCCTATGTCTACCTGGGCTACTGGATCGAGGATTCGTCCAAGATGGCCTACAAGCGCGCCTTCCGGCCGCTCGAGTTCTTCGGCCCGGACGGCTGGAACGAACTGCCCACGACCTAGGCAATCGTCCGTTATTCCTTTTCCCTAGTGCTGGCATGATTTTGCAGATCGAGTTATGACGATTTGTCCGCTTGCGAGATCGGGCGAGCCGTAACGATAAGAACTCGCATCTAGGGGAGACGAATGCGCCTTTTGCTGTCGTTCAGCACGGCCATCGACACGATCAACGAGAAGATCGGGGTGGTCTGCAACTGGCTTGTCTTGCTGGCCTGCCTGGTCAGCGGTGGCAACGCCATGGTCCGCTACGCCTACGACCAGAGCTCCAATGCCTGGCTCGAAGTCCAATGGTACATGTTCGCCGTCATCGTGATGTTCGGCGCGGCGTACACGTTGAAGCGCAACGAACACGTCCGCGTCGACCTGTTCTACATGACCTTGAGCCGCCGCGGGCAGCTCTGGATCGACATCCTGGGCACGATCTTCTTCCTGCTCCCGACCTGCGCCATCCTGGCCTGGCTGAGCTGGCCCTTCTTCGAGCAGGCCTATGCCGTCAACGAGCATTCGTCGAACGCCGGCGGCCTGCTGCGCTGGCCGATCAAACTGGTGCTCCCCGTGGGCTTCTGCATGGTTGCCCTGCAGGGACTGTCCGAACTCATCAAGCGCGTCGCTTTCCTGAACGATTATCCGGTCGAGAGCCTCGAAGCGCACTACGAGAGGCCTCAGCAATGATCATCCCTCTGGAGTGGATGCCGCCGCTGATGTTCGGCGGTCTGGTCGTGTTCATGATCATCGGCTATCCGGTGGCTTTCTCCCTCGCCGCGGTCGGCTTCTTCTTCGGCTTCCTGTCGATCGACTTCGGCTACTTCACCATGCCCTTCATGCAGGCCATTCCCGGCCGCGTGTTCGGCAACATCCTGAGCAACGAGCTGCTGCTCGCCATCCCGTTCTTCACCTTCATGGGCGCGATCCTGGAGAAATGCGGGCTGGCCGAGGACATGCTCGAATCGATGGGCCAGCTGTTCGGCCCGATCCGCGGCGGCCTGGGCTACTCCACCATCATCGTGGGCTTCATCCTGGGCGCGATCACCGGCACGGTGGCCGCACAGGTCATCGCCATGG
>Ga0302314_10020831_pt1 | contig 10831 bp, 9 predicted proteins | sample III_Palsa_N2_3_FD_200533 | JGI IMG/M metagenome (GOLD analysis project Ga0302314, IMG submission 200533) | Peat permafrost microbial communities from Stordalen Mire near Abisko, Sweden - III_Palsa_N2_3 | ecosystem: Environmental > Terrestrial > Soil > Palsa > Peat permafrost | place: Sweden... | reverse complement strand
GCCGTGCTGGCGGCACCAGGCGGCCAGGTGCACTCGCAGCGCGGGATGCGAACCGCTGACGGCCAGCCGCCCGCCGGGGGCGAGCCCGTCGAGCGCGCGGGCGACGAGCAGGTGACCGCCCTCGTCGAGCCCGAGCCCGGCGAGGTCGGCGCGGCCGTCGGGGCCGGGGCCGGCGGCTGGCACGGCGGCCGTCGCTACGGCCTCATGGCCGGTAATCCGCCGCGGTGATCGCACCCGCCGCGTCGTAGAAGCCGGCCCCGTCGACGGCCCGCTCCAGCTGGTCGTAGCCGGACAGCCGGGGCGGCCGCCACTCCTTGAGGCCTTCCAGGTCGAGCAGCGGGCGCAGGGCCGCGTCGGCGTAGTCCATGCCCAGCAGCAGGTCGGCCAGGCGGGACAGGTCCTTGTCGCCCTCGGCCAGGGACGGGCCCGCCGTCATCGTGCAGTGGTCGTAGGGCGGAGTCTGCGCCAGCACCCGGACCGCCCCGGCGGGCAGCACCCCCTCGCGCCCGAAGAGCAGCAGGTTCGAGTCGATCATGGCGGCCGCGTCCGTCCGGCCGCCGGGATCGGCCGCGAACAGCGCGCGGGCCGCGTCCCGCTCGCCGCCGATGTGGTCGCCGTGCAGTCCGACCCCGACGTCGAAGCGCCGGACGGTCAGGTCGCTGCCGGGGGTCAGGCCGGCCGACCGCAGCAGCGCCAGCGGCAGCAGGGTGGCCTGCGGCGAGTCCACCGCGCCGGTGGCGACGGTCCGCCCGGCCAGGTCGCCGAGCGAGCTGGCGGGCGAGTCGGCCCGGACCACGATCACCGAGCGCAGGTCGCAGTCGGTGTCGCGCATCGTGACGGGGGTCAGCGTGACGCCGCGCGCCGCGGCCAGCCGCCGGGCCCGGACCCAGGCGAGGGGGGAGTTCCAGGCGACGTCGATGCCCCCGCCGACCAGGTCCTCGACCTGCCGCTCGTAGTTCGAGTAGAGCACGTAGTCGAAGTCAAGGCCGCCGGGGCCGCGCAGCCAGGTCCGGAACCCGTCCCAGATCGTGACGACCTTCGGGTCGTAGGCGACCGCGCCGAGCAGCACACTCACGAGACCTCCCCGCTGGCGCTCGTCGGCCGCATTCGCGGGCGCACTGTGCTTACTGGTTCGCGCGCGAGCTCGTTCACGAGACCTCCCCGAGCAGCGGCAGGCCGAGCAGGGCGCGGCCGATGAAATCCTGCAGGGCGTCCGTGGTGGGGGCCATCACCCGCGCCGCCCGCGAGTCGCGGAACAGCCGCTCGACGACCGATTCCTTGCGGAACGCCGCCCCGCCGCCCGCCCGCAGCGCCAGGTCCGCCGCGTCCGCGGCGGCCTCGCCCGCCGCGGCCTTCACCTCCAGGACCAGCAGCAGCGCGTCCTCGCGGGCGTTTTCCACTGCGCCGACGGTCTCGGAGATCAGCGCCCAGGTCCGGTCCGACTCGATGCGCAGCCGCGCCAGCTGCGCGCGGGGCTGCGCCTGCTGGGCCAGGGTCACGCCGAGGTGCTCCAGGCGGGTCTGCTGCAGGTGCGCGGCCGTCTCGTCCGACAGCCGGCGCAGCAGGCCCGCGCTCATCGCGGCCGAGCAGACGAGGAACACCGGCAGGACCGCCGCCATGGCCATGTCCAGGCCGCCGCCGTCGGTGCCCAGCAGCGCGCCCAGCGGCACGGTCACTCCGTCCGCGGTCATCGGCGCGGAGGAGTTGCCGCGCAGCCCGAGCCCGTCGAACGCCCCGCTGACCGACAGCCCGCCGGCCCCGGCGGGCACGAGCCAGAGGGTCATCGGGCCGGCCGGTTCGCCGGCGGGGGAGACGCTGCTCAGCGGCCGGCTCGACCACACGTAGCTGTCGGCCTGCCCGGCCGAGGTGACCCAGCTCTTGGCCGCGTCGAGCCGCACGGTGTGCCCGTCGTCCAGCAGGACCGCGGTGGACAGCGGCGCCCAGAAATGGGACCGCGAGCCGGTCTCGGAGAACGCCAGCGTCGACAGGTGCGTGCCGGCCGCGATCGCGGTCAGCATGTCCTTGTCGCCGGCCGCCGTCAGTGCGGCGACCGCCGCGTAGTGCATGGTGACGATCATCGCGGTGGACCCGCAGACGGACCCGAGCTCGCGGACCGTGTGCGCGGCCTCCCGCAGCCCCGCTCCGCCGCCGCCGAATTCGGCCGGGACGGTGAGCGCGAGCAGCCCGGCCGCGCCGAGCGCGCTGACCTGCTCCCGCGGGAACCGGCCGGACGCGTCCACCGCCGCCGCCCCCGGCGCTATAACCTCGTTGATCACACGCAGGAGCGCGTCGTTGTACGACTCCTGAGATGGCATTGCCGCCTGCCTCTCACGGTTCGGCTTCTACCGGCCCGACCGGCCGGCTTCTTCATAACTAACAGCATCGGCCGCCCCGCGCCAGTAGCCCGGTCCCGGAAATCGGGCTCGCGGCCTGTGCTGTCGCGCAGCACGCCGCCCCAGTGCAGAGGCGCTGGTTCCGGTCCGGGAACCGGTGCCGCCGGGGGCGTCACCCCGCGGCGTCGGCCCGGATGTGCTCGAAGATCAGCGACGTCTCGGTATAGGAGACGTCGCCGCTAGCGGACAGCGTCTCGACGAAGTCGCGCAGCGACGCGGTGGAGGCCTCCGCGACGTGCAGCAGGAAGTCGTCCCGCCCGGCCAGGAAGAAGACGTTCAGCACCCCGGGCCGCCCCGCCACCTCGTCGACGAACCCGCGGAGCCGGCCCCGGGCGTGCGCCTGCAGCCGGACGGCGATCATCGCCTGCAGCGGCCGGCCGAGCGCGGTCTGGTCCACGTCGGCGTGGTACCCGCGGATCACCCCGCGCTCGCGCAGCGACCTGACCCGCCCGAGGCAGGTCGACGGCGCGATGCCGGCCCGCTCGGCCAGCGCGTTGTTGGCCAGCCGGGCGTCCCGGGCCAGCTCGCGCACGAGCAGCCGGTCGATCTCGTCGAGGTCGCCTCCGCCGCCCGCGGTCGCGGACGGCGCGTTACCCGGCCCGGCGACCCGAACACGATTCTGCGGGCCCGCCGCAGCATCCGGCTCCGATGAAGTTACTTCCATCATGAAGGTATTATAGAGAATCTTCTTCATTGATCTAGGCAAGTTTCCGACAAAAATGCATCATTGTAATGATGGGCCGGAACCGCTCGGGCAGCGGGCGATCCCCGCGAGCAGCGAAAGGCAGGCAGGCCATGAAGGTCGGCGTCCCCCGCGAGGTCAAGAACCACGAGTACCGCGTCGCGATCACCCCCGCGGGCGTGCGCGAGCTGACCGGGCACGGCCACCAGGTCTTCCTGGAGAAGGACGCGGGCGCCGGCTCGCGGCTCGCCGACGACGCTTACATCGCCGCCGGCGCCACCATCATCCCAGACGCGGACGAGGTGTGGGGGAGCGCCGACCTGGTGCTCAAGGTCAAGGAGCCGGTCGCCCAGGAGTACCACCGCATGCGTCCGGAGCTGACGCTGTTCACCTACCTGCACCTGGCCGCCGACCGGGCCTGCACCGACGCCCTGCTCACCAACAAGGTGACCAGCATCGCCTACGAGACCGTGCAGCTGGCCGACGGGTCGCTTCCGCTGCTGGCCCCGATGTCCGAGGTCGCGGGACGGCTCGCCCCGCAGGTCGGCGCCTACCACCTGATGCGTTCCGGCGGCGGCCGCGGCGTGCTGCTGGGCGGGGTGCCCGGCACCCGGCCCGGCCAGGTCGCCGTCATCGGCGGCGGCGTCTCCGGCCAGCATGCCGCGCAGATCGCCGTGGGTATGGGCGCCGACGTCGCCGTCCTGGACCGGAACATCGCCCGGCTGCGCCAGATCGACGCCAGCTACCAGGGCCGCATCAAGACGCTCGCCTCCAACGCCTACGAGATCGAGCGGGCCGTGACCGACGCCGACCTCGTGATCGGCGCCGTCCTGGTCGCCGGGGCCAAGGCGCCCAAGCTCGTCTCCAACGACCTGGTCCGCCGGATGAGGCCGGGCTCGGTGCTCGTCGACATCGCCATCGACCAGGGCGGCTGCTTCGAGGACTCCCACCCCACGACGCACGCCGACCCGGTCTTCCCGGTGCACAACAGCCTGTTCTACTGCGTCGCCAACATGCCGGGCGCGGTGCCGCACACCTCGACCTACGCGCTGACCAACGCGACCCTGCCGTACGTGGTCGAACTGGCCGACCACGGCTGGCAGGCCGCCCTGGCGGCCGACCCGGCGCTCGCCCTCGGCCTCAGCACCCACGAGGGCCAGCTCACCAGCGCCCCGGTCGCGGCGGCGCACGGCTACGAGTCGGTGACCGTCGAGTCCGTTCTCGCCTGAGCAGCACCAGGACCGGATGATCCCGCGGGATCATCGCCAGCGGGCGCACGCACCTGGCCGCCGCCGGACCCCCCTTCGGCGGAGGGCCCCGGGGGCGTGCGCCTCTCTCCCGTCAACCGCTACCCGGCTCTGACGGGACGCGTGGACCGGAAGGCCGCCCCACCCTCGTGGCCTTCCGGTCCGCTGCAATTCAGGCCGGGCGGGCAGTGAACCAGGCGTGGTCCTCGGTCAGCCAGCGTCCGAAGGCAAGGCCGGCCGCGGCGAGGTCGGCCGTCAGTTCCGCATCGGCGATCTCATGGCTGGTCCAGGCGTGGGTCCAGGTCCGGTCTCCGGCCCGGTACTCCAGCTCGCAGGCGATTGCCCCGGGCAGCCGGCGGCACATGCGGGTGACCACGGTGATCTCGCCGATGCGGCTTTCCCGGGGCGCGTCCGGGAACGCGTCGAACCACGCGGGCGGCTGGTACTGGAACACCGCCACGCCGTCGCCGGCCAGGTGATGCCGGCAGGTCGCCAGGAACGCGCGGCGCGTTTCCGGCTCGGCGTTCAGCAGCGTGCTGGCCAGCAGCACGGCATCGAACCGCTCCTCCAGCCGCAGCGACTCAATCGCGGAGCACGTCACCGGCAGGCCCGTGACGTGCGCGAGCATGCCCGCCGAACCGTCCACCCCGTGGACCCGGTGACCGAGCCCGGCCAGCGGCTGCGAGATCCGGCCGGTGCCGCAGCCCAGTTCCAGGATCGAGGCGCCCTCCGGAACGGCGGCGTGCACGATCGCGGCCTCGCCCCCAGAAGGAACCAGCGCGTAGAGCTCAACCGCACAGCCGTCGCTGGTGATCTCGCCGGGCCCGGATCCGGCATTCTCGTTCATGGACGGTCAACGCCGGTCGGCGGGCAGGCCATTCCTGGCCCCGCCGCGCCCTTCCGGCCGCCTGCCGGGTGCGGTCAGCTCGTGTCCTGGCGCTGATCAACGGCCCTGTCCCGGCGCAGGCGGCGCGCTGTCGGCGCCGAGCGTCAGCGCAGCCGCACCGGCAGCGATTCCAGGCCGTGGATCAGCGAGCTGTGCCGCCAGCGCAGTGACGACGGGTCGGCCGCGAGCGACAGGGCCGGGAAGCGGGACAGCAGGGCGGCGAAGGCGACCTCGCCCTCGAGCCGGGCCAGCGGGGCGCCGAGGCAGTAGTGGAGGCCGTGCCCGAAGGCGAGGTGGCCGCCGGCGTCCCGGCCGACGTCGAGCCGGTCGGGTTCGGGGAATCGGGCCGGGTCGCGGTTGGCCGAGGAGGTGACGCACAGCACCCACTCGCGGGCCGGGATCGTCACCCCGCCGATCTCCACCGGCTCGAGGGTGAACCGTTCGGTCGCGTGGTTCAGCGGGTTGACGTACCGCAGCAGCTCCTCGGTCGCGCCGGGCAGCAGCGACGGCTCGGCGCGCAGCCGTTCCAGCTCGGCCGGGTTGGTCAGCAGCGCGAGCGTCCCCGAGGCGATCAGGTTGGTCGTCGTCTCGTGCCCGGCCACCAGCAGCAGGAACAGCATGGCGATCAGCTCGCGCTGGCTGAGCGAGTCACCCGAGTCCTGCGCTTCGATCAGCGCCGACACCATGTCGTCGGCGGGCCGGACGCGCTTGTCCGCCACCAGCTGGGTGAAGTAGTGGAACATGGCGGATCCGGCGGCGTGGAACGACCCGGGGTCGCCCTGGTCGTTCAGCAGCGTGTTCGACCACTGCCGGAACCGGCCCTGGTCGGCGACCGGCACGCCGAGCAGCTCGCAGATCACCGTGACCGGCAGCGGGAACGAGAACGCCTCGATGAGGTCGACGGTCTCGCCGGCCGCCAGCCGCGCCTGCAGCGCGTCGAGCAGCGTGGCGGTAATCGCCTCGATGCGGGGCCGCAGCCCCGCGACCCGTCGTGCGGTGAAGGCCTTCGAGACCAGTTTGCGCAGCCGCGTGTGGTCCGGCGGGTCGGCGTTGAGCATGTGCACCGACAGGAACCCGGTCACCTCGTCCGGTACCCAGTCCGGTGACGTGAGCTTGCCGGCCCAGTCCTTGTGCAGCCGGGGGTCGGCCAGCGCGGCGCGTACCTCGGCGTACCGGGTGACCAGCCAGGAGCGCTCGCCTCCGGGCAGGATGACCGGGGTCACCGGCCCCTCCGCCCGCATCCGGGCGAAGTAGTCGAGGGGGTGCTGGAAGTAGTCCGCGCCAAGCTGCTGGGCCGGGGGTGCCGCTGATTCCGTCACGACCGCCAGTTTACGAGATATAACGCGAACCGGGGCAGCCGGGCGGCGGGGAAGGCCGTCGGGGCCGCCGCGCGCCGCCGCCCCCGGCGGCCCGCCCGGCCGGGCTGAAACACGGGTGCCGGCGGGAGAACGCGCACTCGTTCTGACCGACCGGACGGGCGCCGCCGGGCCGCGTCAAGGACCGCGCGGGCCCGCGCCGGCGACTACTCTTACAGACGTGACTGACCCGAACCGATACCGTCCGAAGCCCGGGGAGATCCCCGAGGAACCCGGCGTGTACCGCTTCCGCGACGAGCGGGGCCGGGTCATCTACGTCGGCAAGGCGAAATCGCTGCGGCAGCGGCTCAACCAGTACTTCGCCGACTTCACCTCGCTGCACCCGCGCACCCAGCTGATGGTGACCACCGCCGCGAGCGTCGAGTGGACGGTGGTCAACACCGAGGTCGAGGCGCTGCAGCTGGAGTACTCCTGGATCAAGGAGTTCGACCCGCGGTTCAACGTCAAGTACCGCGACGACAAGTCCTACCCGTACCTCGCGGTGACCATGGGCGAGGACTTTCCCCGGGTGATGGTGATGCGCGGGGCCAAGCGGAAGGGCACGCGCTACTTCGGCCCGTACTCGCACGCGTGGGCGATCAGGGAGACCGTCGACACGCTGCTACGCGTCTTCCCCGTCCGCACCTGCTCCACCGGGGTGTTCCGGCGCGCCGGGCAGATCGGCCGGCCGTGCCTGCTCGGCTACATCGGCAAGTGCTCCGCGCCCTGCGTCAAGAAGGTCACCCAGGAGGAACACCGGGACCTGGCGGAGGACTTCTGCGACTTCATGTCCGGGCAGACGGGCCGCTTCATCAGGAAGCTGACCGCCGAGATGAAGCAGGCCTCCGAGGAAGAAGAGTACGAGCGGGCCGCGCGGCTGCGCGATGACATCAAGGCCCTGGAGCGGGCCCTGGAGAAGCAGGCCGTCGTGCTCGGCGACGGCACCGACTGCGACGTGATCGCCCTGGCGGAAGACCAGCTCGAGGCGGCCGTGCAGATCTTCTACGTGCGCGGCGGCCGGATCAGGGGCCAGCGCGGCTGGGTCGTGGAGAAGGTCGAGGAGACCACCACGGCCACGCTCGTCGAGGCCTTCCTTGGCCAGTTCTACGGCGAGGGGAGCTCACCGGACAGCAACGGCATCCCGCGCGAGGTCCTCGTCCCCGAGCTTCCGCCGGACGCCGAGGCCATGACGCAGTGGCTCAGCGAGCGCCGCGGCGGCCCGGTGCACCTGCGCGTCCCGCAGCGCGGCGACAAGAAGACCCTGGCCGAGACCGTCGCCCGCAACGCCAGCCAGTCCCTCGCACTGCACAAGCTCCGCCGGGCCAGCGACCTGACCACCCGGTCCAAGGCGCTGAACGAGATCCAGGACGCCCTCGACCTCGACGACGCCCCGCTGCGCATCGAGTGCTACGACGTCTCCAACCTGCAGGGCACCCACGTCGTGGCGTCCATGGTCGTCTTCGAGGACGGCCTGGCCCGCAAGAGCGAGTACCGCCGGTTCTCGGTCAAGGGCTACGACGGCAGCGACGACGTCTCCGCGATCCGCGAGGTGATCACCCGCCGCTTCCGCCGCTACCTGGAGGAACGCGAAGAGTCGGGCGAGCTCGACACGCTCGGCGATCCCGGATTCGCGCCCGATGGCAACACCCGCCAGGCCGTTGACGACACAGCCCGCGACGAGCAAGACGAAGCCGAGCCGGAGTCGCAGCGGCTGGTGGTGACCCCGCAGCGCAAGTTCGCCTACCCGCCCAACCTGCTGGTCGTGGACGGCGGCGCGCCGCAGGTGGCCGCGGCCGCGGCCGCCCTGGCCGACCTCGGCATCGACGACGTGGCGGTCTGCGGCCTGGCCAAGCGCCTGGAAGAGGTCTGGCGGCCCGGCCAGGCGCACCCGGTGATCATGTCCCGCTCGTCCGAGGGCCTCTACCTGCTGCAGCGGGTGCGGGACGAGGCGCACCGGTTCGCGATCACCTACCACCGGGCCAAGCGCGGCAAGGCCGCGACCACCTCGGCGCTGGACTCCGTGCCCGGCCTCGGCCCGGCCCGCCGGTCCGCGCTGCTGAAGGCGTTCGGCTCGGTGAAGGCGCTGTCGGGCGCGCGGGCCGAGGAAATCGCGGCCGTGCCGGGGATCGGGCCCAAGCTGGCCGAGACGGTCCTGGCCGCCCTGCAGGGCGCGGCCCGCGGCGGCACGTCCGGCGGCGGCACGTCCGGCGGCCCGTCCGGCAGCACGGCGCAGGCACACGGGGGAGTGGAACAGTGACCGAGAACGCGGACGAGCGCGCGGTGCCCGGGGCACCCGACATCGTCATCATCACCGGCATGTCCGGCGCGGGGCGGTCCACCGCGGCCAAGTCGCTGGAGGACCTCGGCTGGTTCGTGGTGGACAACCTGCCGCCCGCGCTGCTGACCACCATGCTCGACCTGGCCGACCGGGCGTCCCTGCCGGGCGTGGCGGCCATCGTCGACGTGCGCTCCCGGGCGTTCTCCACCGACCTGAAGTCCGCCATCTCCTCCCTCGGCGCGCGCGGCGTCTCCCCGCACGTGCTGTTCCTCGAGGCGTCGGACGGGGTCCTGGTGCGCCGCTTCGAGAACGTGCGCAGACCGCACCCCATGCAGGACGGGGGCACGATCCTGGACGGGATCGCCGCCGAGCGCGAGCTGCTGCGCGCCGTCCGCGGCGACTCCGACATCGTGCTCGACACGTCCGCGCTGAACGTCCACGAGCTGCGCGCCCGGATGCACGGCTACTTCGCCGGCGACTCGGTGTCCGGGCTGCGGCTGAACATCGTCTCGTTCGGCTACAAGTACGGGCTGCCGGTGGACGCCGACCTGGTCGCCGACTGCCGGTTCCTGCCCAACCCGCACTGGGTGCCCGAGCTGCAAGCGCTCAGCGGGCTGGACACCTCCGTGCGGGACTACGTGCTTGGCCAGCCGGCCGCGACCACGTTCCTCGCCGCCTACCTGTCGGTGCTCGAGGTGTCCCTGCCCGGGTTCGAACGGGAGGGCAAGCGGTACGTGACGCTCGCCGTGGGCTGCACCGGCGGCAAGCACCGTTCCGTGGCGATGGCCGAGCGGATCGCGGTCCTGCTGGCCGGCCGCGACGTCAGCGTGTCGCACCGCGACCTCGGGCGAGAGTGACCGGCTTGCGGCCTCCCCGGGTTGTGGCCCTCGGCGGCGGGCACGGCCTCGCCGCGTCGCTGTCCGCGCTGCGGCGAGTGACGGACGACCTGACCGCGATCGTCACCGTGGCCGACGACGGCGGGTCGTCTGGCCGGCTGCGCCAGGAGTTCGGCGCGCTGCCGCCCGGTGACCTGCGGATGGCCCTCGCGGCGCTGTGCGGGGACGACGACTGGGGCACCACGTGGGCGCGGGTGGTGCAGCACCGCTTCGGCGGCGACGGCGACCTGTCCGGCCACTCGCTGGGGAACCTGCTCATCGCTGGGCTCTGGGACCTGCTCGGCGATCCGGTGGCCGGCCTTGACTGGGTCGGCCGGCTGCTGCGGGTCACCGGGCGGGTGCTGCCGATGGCGGCGGTCCCGCTGGACATCGTCGCCCTCGTCGAGGGAGCCGACCCGGCCCGGCCCGCCGCGGTCACCACGGTGCACGGGCAGGCGGCGGTCGCGGTCACGCCGGGCCGGGTCCGGTCGATCTCGCTGCTGCCCGCCGACCCGCCCGCCGTGCCGGAGGCGGTCGCCGCGGTGCGCGAGGCGGACTGGGTCGTGTTCGGGCCGGGGTCGTGGTTCACCTCCGTGCTGCCGCACCTGCTGGTCCCTTCGCTGCGGTCCGCGCTGACCGCCACGTCGGCGCGTAAGCTCGTGGCACTGAACCTGATACCGCAGCCGGGGGAGACCGAGGGATTTTCACCGCACCGGCATCTGGAAGTTCTCGCCGATCACGCGCCATCATTGTCTTTCGATGTAGTGCTCGCCGATGCCGGCGCCGTGGCCGGAGCGGAACAGGATCTCAGGAAGGCGGCGGAGCTGCTGTGCGCCTCGCTGGCGCTGGCCGACGTGGCGGCGCCGGACGGAACGCGGCACGACCCGGTGCGGCTCGCCGCGGCCTACCGCCAGGTATTCCGCACGGAATGCTGACGGTGCCGGAGCCAGGCGGCTGGCGGCTGCGGAGCGGGCACGTCATCGCCAGGGGCGGGCACGACGGGGTGGCCCGGGGGCTGGTCACCCGGGAGAGAACGGCGGGGGTCCGGGGATTCCCGCGGTGCAACTAGAAATGGTCGTGCCAGGGCGGGGCGGGTTATTGGGGGTTTGTGGCAC
>Ga0302314_10020830_pt1 | contig 10831 bp, 8 predicted proteins | sample III_Palsa_N2_3_FD_200533 | JGI IMG/M metagenome (GOLD analysis project Ga0302314, IMG submission 200533) | Peat permafrost microbial communities from Stordalen Mire near Abisko, Sweden - III_Palsa_N2_3 | ecosystem: Environmental > Terrestrial > Soil > Palsa > Peat permafrost | place: Sweden... | reverse complement strand
GATCGGCGCGACGTTCACACGCACCGACAAGATGTTCACCGACTATGTCTATCTCGATCCGGCTGCGGTGGCGCTGTTCGGTGGCCACAACTACGACACCGTCGCGGCGACCAACCTGCTCAACCTGAACCTCAATTGGCGCGGCATCGCGGGCACGCCGATCGACCTGTCGCTGTTCGCGACCAACGTCACGCAGAAGCACTATTACACCTTCATCGCGGGTCTGGGCGGCCTAACCGGCTTCGGCAGCGAGTTCGCCTCGCTCGGCGAGCCCCGCATGTACGGCATGCGCCTGCGCTATCGCTTCGGCAGCTGACCTCTCGGCTGCCGTCTACCCGCCGTCGACGATGTTCGACGGCGGGTCTTTTTGTCCGGAGAAAAAGAGGGTGCGCGTATGACCAATGTTTCCGAAAATCTCGGTGTCGCGATCGGCAAGGCGAGCGGACCGGCCGCCGCGGGATCGCCGATGATCCGGCAGCGCGAGCTCGATCTGACCGGCAAGGTCGTCGTCATCACGGGCGCCAGCCGGGGCGTCGGCAAGCAGTCCGCGTTGGATTTCGCGCGCCGCGGCGCGCACGTCGTGTTGGCGGCGCGCACGGTCGACGAAGATCCGAGCCTGCCGGGCACGATCGGCGAAACGCTCCGCAGCATCGAGGCGGCCGGCGGTCAGGCGATCGCGGTGGCGACCGACCTGGCGCAGGAGGATGATCTCAAGGCGCTGGTCGATGCGGCGGTCGGCCGTTTCGGCGGCGTCGACATCCTCGTCAACAATGCGGCCGCGACGACGGGGGATATCTGGGGGAAATCCTTCCTCGATCTGACGCGCGAGGAATGGCTCTACCAGTTCGCCGTCAACACGCACGCGCCGTTCACGCTCACCCAGCTGGTCGTTCCGATCATGGAACGGCGTGGCGGGGGGCGTATCATCAATCTCTCGACCGGAAGCGGAGAGGTTTTCCGTCAGCCCGAGGAATCCACCAAGCTCGATGCGGTCGGCGGCTTCAGCCTGGCGGTGCCCGGCTATTATTCGAGCAAGCGCGCGCTTGACCGGTTCGGCAACTGCATGGCGCCGGAATTCTTCGCCAAGCGCATCGCGATCATCGGGATGCATCCCGGACTCGTCGCGACCGAACTGGTCGCGATCCGGGTGAAGGAGCGCGGGCTGGACGACAGCGTCGCCGTTCCGATGACCGTGCCCGCGCGGATGATCGTCTACTTCGCGGCATGCGAGAACCCCTGGGAATATAGCGGCCGCCTATTCTGGGCCGAACGCGAGATGGCGCAGATGGGCATCGAGATCGCGTCGAGGACATAGGCGGGGGCGCTGCATGAACAGGCATCGACCTCATCCCACCGCCCGCGTCGTCGCCACCGGCCAGATGGCTGCGACGACGAGGATCCGGGCGATCGAATTGCTTTCGGAGGCGAGAGAGGCCCTGCGGGCAAGGGCGGGGACGCTGACGCCGGTCGCCGGCGGCTATCTGTGGACCGCGATCGACTATATCAGCGACGAGCTGGACCAATTGGTGGCGCGCAACCTGGCCGATGCCGATGTCTACGATCCCGCGACCGATGCGTTCAAATCGCAGACCGCGCAGGGCAGCCGGTTCGCAGGCATCCTCGACGACATCAAATGCGGTTGTTCGCCGGTCGACCCCGTCTTCCGGGTCGCGGAGGCCGTCTTGCGCCTCATCCCCAAATCCCGCCAGGCATTGGCGATGCAGGCGGCCCAGGCTTCGTTCTGGTGTGACGGATAGCCGGAAATGAGCGAAGTCGGCGAGCCAGTGGAGATGTCGGGCGGACGGGCGTCGTCTTCACTCGCGACGGCACCGGACTGGCCGGCGTGGCTCCTGGCGCATCGACCCGTGGTGACCAGCGTTGCCAGCGGGGGCAGCAAGGTGGAGCTGCTGGTCTGGGGAAAGCGCGGCCTCCCGGGCCTCCTGCTTCTCCACGGCGCCGGCGCCCATGCGCATTGGTGGGACGCCGTGGCGCCACTCCTCGCCGAGACGCACCGCGTGGCGGCCATGACGCTGCCGGGCAACGGAGGCTCGGGTTGGCGTGACCACTATTCCAGCGCGGACATCGCCGAGGATGCTCGCGCCTGCGTGGCCGCCGCGTCGCTCGCCGAGGCAGGACCGCCGGTGTTCATCGGCCACTCGATGGGTGGCGCGCATCTCATGCACGGCGCCGTCCATTCGCCGGCCATGATGCGCGGACTCATCCTGCTCGATACGAGCTTTCGGGCACCCGCCGGCGGGGCGTCGGCGCGCGGATCGACGCGACGCGTCTTCAGCACCGAGGCGGAAGCGCTGGAGCGATTTCGGCTGGTGCCGCCCGGTCCGGCCCGAGAGCCCGTGCTGGTCGATCACGTCGCCCGCCATGCGCTCATGGCGGTGGCCGGGGACGATGGCGCGCTCAACTGGTGCTGGCGCGCCGATCCGGACTATTGGTCGAAGTTCGCGCGCGGTATCGAGCAGGGCCCCTATACCGCGCCGCTTCGCCCGCAGGTTCCGGCCGTGCAGATCATCGCCGAACATTCGCACGTCGCGGCGGCTGCGACGAGCCTTCCGCTCGGCGACGAGGTGCCGCGCGTCGTCCTTCCGGACTGCGGGCACCACGCCATGCTGGATCGGCCGCTCGAACTCGCGACGGCGCTGAGCACGCTACTCGCAGGCTGGCCGTGAATATCGTTGCGACGTCCCCAACGGCAAGACCGACAGCTATCGGCCGAGCCGACGTCGAGGGATCGGCTGGCGTGCGTAGGCGACGGCGGGTGCAACACAGTCGTTCAGCCGGGTGGAATCACCCCGGTCCGAGCCCGATGCGGATGGATGTTGTCTCGGAGGCGGGTGGGTGCATTGCTACGCGATTTGGTGAAGGCAGGAGGAATAGACTTCACGTCGTCATTAGACTTCAAGGTCGGGAAGGCCGCTTTCCATGACCATTACAACGACAACACGCAGCGGCTTAGGCTGCCGAACTGGAAGTGCATTTTGGATCAAAGATGCGAGCCTCCGACATATCGGGCAGCGCCGGTGGAGGCAGAGCGGCATCTCACGCCGCGTCGTTGATCCCCGCTGCGTGCCTCGCTGCAATATACCCGAACGTCAGTGATGGCCCGACGCTCGCGCCCGCACCCGAATAGACATTGCCCATGACGGACGCCGTGGTCGTGCCGGTCGCATAGAGACCATGGATAACGCTTCCGTCCGCTGTGACGACCAAAGCATTCGCATCGGTCACCACGCCGCCATAGGTGCTCACGTCGCCGGGAACGACGGGCACGGCATAGAAGGGCGCAATGGCGATCGTCCCCAACGAGCTCTCCTTCGAGAAGGGATCGCCCATGAAGCCGCAATTGTCGAACGCCCTCTGGCCACGACCGAAATCCTCGTCCCGGCCGTTCGACGCGAAGCCGTTCCAGCGCGAGACGGTCTCGGCCAGCGTCGCAGGATCGATCGCGATCTGCGCGGCGAGCGCCTCGATCGTGTCCGCGCGGTGGATATATTTTTCGGACAACCAGTCTGGCGGCACGCTCTTGTCGATGAAGCGGTCCGCGACCTTGTAGAGCGTCGTATAGGCGTGGTCGAAGATGGCATAGCTCGGGATTGCCGGCACGGTCTCGTTATGCTTGCGCATCGTCTCGCAATAGAGCTCGTAGCTGCCGGCTTCGCTCATGTAGCGCCGGCCGGATCGGTCGACCAAAATCGCATGCGGCTTGGCGGTGAGGCCCTGTCCGCCCGGCATGACGTAGCGCTGGGCGTAGCCTGGCGCCGGCGTCATCGGGAAGCCGACCATCTGGTCCATCTGGGCGAGCACGCCGCCTTGCCGCTCCAGTTCGCGGTGCATGTCGCCGGTATCGCCCTCGGGGGTCTGCGACCAGGCGCTCTTCGTGCCGGGCAGATATTTGTCGCGCATTTCCTGATTCTGCGCGAAGCCGCCGGCGTTGACGAGCACGCCCAGCCGCGCCCCGATCCGCCACGGCTTGCCATCCCGGCTGGTGACGACGCCGCTGGCCCTGCCGGCTTCGATGACCAGCGCGCCGACCGGCGATTCGAGCCGCAGATCGACGCCCGCGGCCAGAGCCGCCTTCAGCATGCGCCCCTGCAGCGCGGCGCCTGCGGTGGTGAAGCGCCGGCCGCGCAGCCGATCGATGATGGTGCGGAACGCGATCCTGCGGATGACGCGCTTGGCGGCCGGATTGGTACGCAGGAAGCCCGCCTCCATGCCCTCGGCGAGCGACGCGTTGAATTCGGCGAAGCCCTTGCGCAACTTGTCGCGCCACGGTCCCAATTCGTTCAGATCGAAGGGCTTGGCGACCACGGTCCGCGTGGTTTTGCAGCTTCCCGGCAGTTCGTCGTAATAATCCGGATAGAAGCGGGGGCCGCGCTCTAGCGCCACGCCCTGTTCGACCAGGAAGTCGATCGCGCGCGGCGCCTGCGTGACATAGGCCAGCCGTTTCTCCGGCGTCGAGCCGGGTGCTTCGCCGCCGTCCAGCGCCTGCAACGCATCGAGGTAGGTCGTTGCCGCCTCGGCACTGTCGCTCTCCCCCTCGGCGCGCAGGAAGCAGTTGTCGGGTATCCACATCACCCCGCCGGACTTGGCGGTGGTGCCGCCGGCGAGCGCCGTCTTTTCGAGGATGACGACCGACCGGCCCGCCTCGCGCATGACGAGCGCCGAACTGAACGATCCGGCCCCGCTGCCGACCACGACCCAGTCGAATGTTTCGTCGAACTCTTCCATCGTCTTCTCCGACGCCGTTTCACGCATGCCAGATGATGTGTTCAGGGCGGCGGCCGTCCGCGCTCACGCGGCGACGCGACGCACCATGCCGCGCGGCTGCACGATGCCGAGATCGACATGCGTGACCACGCCCGGCGCGGCATCGCAGACCGCCTGGACGGCGGTCGCGCCGACCAGCCCGGTCCAGGGCAGCCCCAGGAAGGGCCGGCGCCCGTCCTTGGCCTCGGCGCCCATCAGCTTCACCTCCAGCCCCGGATCGCCCAATATCCGGACCCGGTAGCAATCCTCGCCCACTTCCCACTGCGGCTCGAGATCCTCGCCAAGCTGCCAGTAGAAATGGTAGACGATCAGCGGCGCGCCCTCGCACCAGGCGGTCCACTCGTAATGCTGGCCGCCGACGGTCCCGGCCTTCACCTCGCCGAAGGCGTGGACGATGTCCGTCTTGGCCGTTGCGACCTCGAAGCGGGTGGTGACCTTCTCGATCTCCTTGCCGAGCGCGCCGGCGATCATATCCATCGACGAATAGAAATGGCGATAGGTGTCGGGCGAGCGGCGCGGGTTGTCGAGCAGTGCGTCGGGATCGAGGCCGAAGCCCATGATCTCGGTATAGATCATCGGGTTGCGGACCTTGTCGATGATCTCGGTCACCTCGATGCAGTCGATCCGGTCGCAGAGCCTGATCAGCGTGATCGGCAGGATGTCGCCCGAGAAGCCCGGGTGGATGCCGCAGCCATGATAGGAGCTTCCGCCCTCGCGACAGGCCGCCTCGATCTTCGCGGCGATCTCGGGGAACCATGTGTTGGGCAGGAAGGGGCCCGCGGGAGAGACGACGTTCTTGCCCGATGCCAGCAGCCGGCAGACGAGATCGAGACTGTCGGATGCCATGTTGAGCGGCGAGAAGAGCACGCAATCGGCGTCCATCGCGATGATCGCCTCCTGGTCGTCGGTCGCGATCACGCCGGTGTCGGGCAGGCCGACGAGCGCGCCCGCGTCCTTGCCGACCTTGTCGGGATTGAACACCAGCACGCCGACAAGGTCGATCACCGGATTCTGGATGAAGTGCCGGAGTGCGGCCGATCCGACGACGCCGGTGGCCCACTGGATGACGCGATAGGTCTTTTGGGACATGGAATGCCTTCCTGTCGATCGATGCGGCGGGCGCGCGCCGCGCCCGGGGGACGCTTAGTTGAGGCTGCGGACCTGACCGCCGTCGACGCGGTAGTTCGCGCCCGTGACGAAGCCCGACAGCGGGCTCGCCAGCGTGCAGACGATCAGCGCGAGATCGTCGGGTATCCCCAGCCGGCCCGCCGGCGGCAGGTCGAACACCTTGTCGGCGGCCAGCCGCTGCGTCACATCCTCGATGGTCAGCGTAGGATCGCCATATTTATGGCGGCCGAAGCGAAGCAGTCCGTCGACCATGATGATCCCGGGCGAGACGGTGTTGACGGTCACGCCGACACCCTTGAGCGAACCGGCGAGGCTGACCGTGAAGTTGTTGGCCGACGCCTTCGCGCCCGAATAGTCCGCGCCCAGATTGTTCGGCTGGACGGCGACCGCGCTGGAGACGTTGATCACCCGGCCGAACCTGGCGGCGACCATGTCGGGCACGGCGAGCCGGCACATCCGTACCGAAGAGAGCGCGTTCGCGTGATAGTTGGAAATCCAGTCGTCGGTGTCGATCTCGATCGGGGTCTTGGTGGTGTTGCCGGTCGAGCTGCCGCCGGCGTTGTTGATAAGGATCTCGATATTTCCGCCAAGCGCCGCGCATGCCTCGTCATGGACGGTGGCGGCGCCGTCGTCGGTCGACAGGTCGCCGATCGCGGTTCCCGCTGCGCCGATGTCCGCGGCGACCTTTTCGGCGCGTTCGCGATTGCGGCCATGGACGACCACCGTCGCGCCTTCGCGCGCCAGCATGCGGGCGATGCCTTCGCCGATCCCGCTACTGCTGCCGGTGACGAGCGCACGTTTTCCGGTGAGCTTCAGATCCATCTATCCTCTTCCCTCGGCCTTGGAACCCGCCCCGATTATCGGGGTCGCAGCGAAGTCGCGTCTTTCGCATAGGCTCCGTGCTTGCGAGCCTCCCAAATGGGAGCAGGCCCGATCGAGACATCCGCTGTCGTCTGGTCCGCATCGCGCTGGAGTTCGCGCAGTATCCCGATTTCGAACTCGTCGAGATCGTCGGGCTAGACAGACCTCCAGTGTCGGGGAATGGCGCTTTGCCAACCGCATCACGCTCGTAGAGAGACACCTGGCGATCGGCGACGGGTCGGACAGCGCAGTCGGCGCCGCCTCCTATCCCGATGCCCTGGCTCAACCGTCGACGCGCGAGGCGCCGCGCATATTCGAAACAGCCTGCCCGTTCCAATCGCTCTGGCTGGGATCAAAGCCCTCCAAGCGGCGAAATGACAAGGCGATCGATGAGCATCGCAACCTCGTCGGCGGCCCTCGGCTCTGATTGGCGGAGCCACCAGACGAGGATCTCGATGATCGCGCTCGACGAATGGATGACGCCTAGATCGACGGGCAGCCAGGCCACCGTATCGCGCCGATCGTCCGCCACGCGCCGCGAAACCCGGATGAACGCCTCGCGCATGGCGGCGGCGGCGCCTCCCGTCAGCAGGGCCGACCACAGGGTGCGATTCGATGCGACATAGGAACAGAGTGCGACGCACGACGTGCGCGTTTCCGCCGCATCGAAGATGGGAAGCGTCCGCGCAACCAAGGTCTCGATCTGCTCGGCCGCGACATCCTCGAGCAACGCGTCCTTGCCGGCGTGATGGCGGAAGAAGGTCGCATAGCCGACACCCGCCGAAGCGGCGATCTCGCGGATCGTGATCTGATCGAGCGGGCGGCTTTCGAGCAGGCGCAGCAGCGCCGTACGCAACGCTTCGCGCGATCGCACGAAGCGCGCATCGGTGGTCCGCCGCGGATTGATGGAGGCCATGTTCGTTCCAAGACAAGACTAGGCGCGATTCGGCCGCGCGTAAAAATTTCCAGCGCGCCTTAGGGCAAGCCCCTGCGCGACTAAAGGCGTTCGCCGGCAAGCTTGGCGGTCCCGAACATACCCATTTTGCACTTGCCGGCCAGGCGATCGCCCTCGACCCTTATGTCGTATTTGAGCGTGAGCGGCATCGGCTTGGAGACCTTCATGCTCCAACTGAGCCGGTCGCCGTCGACACCTCCCTCGAAATCCTGCGCGCCGATGTCGCTGTCGAGGGTCCCGGTGAGCCGATCGCCGTCGGTCGCGAAGCGGGCGGTGAAGGTCTGCGGGCCCATCGGGGTAGACAATATGATCTTCCACAGGCCGTCGACCGTCGCCGGCTGGCGGGTCGGCGTGCCGGGGCCGGACAGGATCGGATCGTCGACGGGCACGGCTGCCGTCCCGCTTTCGGTCTCGACCGTGATCGTCGGCGGCGCGTCGTCCGCATGGCGGGAACGCCCGGTCTTTCCCGCGATCAGGTCGAGCAGGCGCGAGGGCGAGAGCGGGAGATCGAGGCATTCGACCCCGAACGGCGACAGCGCGTCGGCAATCGCATTGACCAACGTCGGCGGCCCGATGATCGCACCGCCCTCGCCAATGCCGCGGAACCCGCCCTCGGCCTTGGAGGGCGTGCAGAGATGGACATATTCGAAATCCGGCACGTCCGCGATTGTCGGAAGCAGATAGTCCTTAAAGGTCGCGGTGGTAGGATTGCCGAGCGCGTCATAGCCGAATTCCTCGAGCAGCACGCTTCCGATCCCCTGCGCGAGACCGCCTGCCACCTGGCCCTCGACGACCGCGGGGTTGATCATCACGCCGCAATCCTCGGCGCCGACCCAGCGCAGGATCTTGACGAAGCCGATCTCGATGTCGACTTCGACGATGCAAGCGTGCGCGGCGGTCGTGAAGGTCATACCCGGCGGCTGGTATCGATAGTGCGCCTCCAGCCCCGCCTCCATGCCGGGCGGCAGTCGATCGGGATCGTTATAGGCGATCTCGGCGATCTCGCGCAGGCTGCGCGAGACTTCATCGACCCCGGCGACATGCACCATGCCGCGCTCGATCCGGACATTGTCCGGGCTGGCATTGAGGATGTGCGCGGCGGCGCGCTTGATCTTGTCGACCAGTATCGCGGAAGCCCGGATCGAGGCGCCCCCGCCCGCGATCGCCTGCCGGCTGCCGGCGGCTCCCGGACCGAAGCCGCCGCGCGAACTGTCGTCCTCGAAGATCGAGACATCCTCGAATGGCACGCCGAGATGATCGGCGATCACCTGCGCCATCGTCGTCTGCGTGCCGTGGCCCTGCGAGTGCGTGCTGAGCACGGCGGACACCTTCCCGGTCGGCTCGATCCGGATCTGCGCGACGTCGGTGCGCAGGACGGAAAACGACGATCCGCCGGTCGGTTCCACATAGGTCGCGATGCCAAGCCCGAGATAGCGTCCCTCGGCGCGGGCCGCCTTCTGCTCGGTGCGGAAGGCGGCGACGTCGACTTTCTCGAGCAAGGCATCGAGGCATTCGATCGGCGTGATGTCCTCGAGCGGTATGCCCATGCAGCTCATGCACGGCTGATCGGATGCGGAGACGAGATTGCGGCGGCGGATTTCGACCGGATCGATGCCGATCCGGCGCGCCGCGATGTCGAGCGTCACTTCGCGGACGAGCGTCTCCATCGCCCATGGTCCGCGATAGGCGCCGAGCCCCGCGGTGTTGGTGTGGAATCCCTGGGCGAGGAAGCCGAATTTCGGCATTTTGTAGGCGGCCCAAAGAAAGATGGGCACCGCGATGTTCTGATCGGGCATGTGCGGGTAGGCGCCGTTGTTGACGGCATAGTCGACATGGCTGGCGAGCAGCCTTCCGTTGCCGTCGAAGGCGACGCGGAGCGCGCATTCCTGCTCGCGCGCCTGGCAGGCGGCGGTGAGGTTCTCGTAGCGGTCCTCGATCCACTTGAGCGGCCGGCCGAGAATCATGCTCGCGGCGATCGTTGCGATCTCCTCGCGCCATGCCTGCGTCTTCAGCCCGAACGACCCGCCGACATCCTTGGCGACGACGCGGATATTGGTCTCGGGCATGCCGAACACCATCGACAATTGACGCGCGAACATGTGCGGGCTCTGGCAGCCGATATGGACGGTAAGCTCGCCCGTTCCATTGGGCGAGACGACGACGCCGCGCCCCTCCATCGGCGAGGCCGAGATACGCTGGTGCGTGAAGCTGGCCGCGACGACATGCGCTGCGCCGGCGAAGATGGCCTCCAGCTCGGGATCGGCCTCCTCCTCGCCCGCGATTGCGGCGACATTGTCGTCGAGATCGGGATGGATCGCCGGCTTGGTGCGCGCGTCGTCGAGCGTGACGACGGCGTCCTCCTGCGCATAGTCGATCACGATCAGGCCCGCCGCATCCTCGGCGATGTAGCGGTCCTCGGCGACGACCAGCACGACCGGATCACCGACATGCGCAACCCGGCCCATGGCGAGCGGATGGATCTTCGGCCCCGGCGGCGGCGCTATCATGAAGAAGCTCACCATCTCGACGGGCAGCCGGGCCAGGTCATCGGCGGTGAGGATCGCGCGGACGCCCGGCAGGTCGCGCGCCGCCGACGCATCGATCGAGAGGATCCTGCCGCGCGCGATCGGGCTGCGGGCGAAGGCGACGTGCAACATGCCGGGCAGCACGACGTCGTCGATATAGACGCCGCGGCCGATCAGCAGCCGGGCGTCCTCCTTGCGGGCGATGCGCTGCCCGACGAAGCGGGCTGCGGCGAGCGATGCGGGCGCGTTCACGCAAGCTCTCCCGCGATGGCATCGCCCGTCAGGCTTCGGACGGCACGCATGATGCCCTGATAGCCGGTGCAGCGGCAGATGTGGCCCGATAGCGCTGCCTTCAGCGTCTCGGTGCCCGGCTTGGCATCGCCGGCGGTCAACGCGGCCAGCGTCATCACGATGCCCGGCGTGCAGAAGCCGCACTGGAGGCCGTGCGCGTCGCGCATCGCGCGCTGAACCGGATGCAGCGTGCCATCGGACGCGGCGAGGCCCTCGATCGTGGTTACGTGCGTACCATCGGCCTGCACCGCCAGCATCAGGCAGGACCGCACCGCCTTGCCGTTGACGA
>Ga0302314_10020829_pt1 | contig 10832 bp, 15 predicted proteins | sample III_Palsa_N2_3_FD_200533 | JGI IMG/M metagenome (GOLD analysis project Ga0302314, IMG submission 200533) | Peat permafrost microbial communities from Stordalen Mire near Abisko, Sweden - III_Palsa_N2_3 | ecosystem: Environmental > Terrestrial > Soil > Palsa > Peat permafrost | place: Sweden... | reverse complement strand
CGGAAGCTGAGCCAGCCGATGGCCGCCAGAATTGCAATGACCGCGACGAGACGAAACGAAACGGCGCCTGCCAGTTGCAGCGAGGCGCCGAATACGACGCCCGGCAGGATATGCGCCGGTGCCCACAACAGCGCGGACAGGACGTTCATCGCATAGAAGCGCACTGGACTCATGCCCAGCATGCCCGCGACGACCGGCACGATAGCCCGTATTGGCGCAATGAAACGGGCAAACACCACGCTGCGCGCGCCATGCGCTTTGAAATACTGCTTTCCGGTTTGCAGAATCTGCGGGTGGGTGGAGAAAGGCCAAAGCTGAACAATCTTGCTGCCGTAGCGACGACCCAGCCAATAGCTGAGGCCGTCGCCGGCAACGGCGCCTGCGAGCGCGCAGGCGAGCAGCCAGCCGAGGTTCAGCGCTCCGGTTCCCACCAGGGCGCCGGCGAGGAACATCGCCGTACTGCCCGGAACGAAGGTGCCGACGACGGCGACAGCCTCCAGGAAAGCGGCAAGGAAAACGACCGCCAGCGTCCATGCCGAGTGGCCACCGAGCAGATGCAACAGGTGAAGATACGCGTGCTCCATCTACCTCTCCGGCAGTTCAGCGCGATGAGCGAACGAATGCGATCGGGAAAACGCGCCATGTCGAAATATAACCTCAGCAGGCGCCGTGCCGTGCGACGCGTGCAGACATGAGGTGCCCCGGCGGCCTGGCTGGAGTTCCTTGGGGGGCCCCGTTTGCGGTTATCCGTTGGCGTCGTTGACGTCTTGCGAACTTGACCTATAACGGAGGTGCGGCGCGGTCATTCTCTGTATCTGGACCGGCCGCAGCCGGTCTGGGCCGTCCTTTTGCTGCACCGCAAGGTCCCGTCCGGCAGCAAGGCTGGCGATTGGAGTCGTTACTTAGGTAGCGCGGCGGAGCCTCCGGAGCGGACCGACTCGGTCCGTCCCGCTCCTGCGCGGCACGGTTCAGTTGATTGGCAAAGCAGGTAGGAGCCTGCATTCAGATTGGCGAACTGCCGGGCAACGGACTCAGGTAATGGGTACCCGATGCAAGGAGTGTCGAGATGAAATCACTTTTCGTATTACCGTTGGCTGGCACGAGCCTGCTTCTGGCGGCGGGCATGGCGAACGCGCAGAACATGATGGGTACGGACATGCAACCACGGGGACGTGCCATCCTGGAGCAGAACGCGGACCAGTCCGCACAAGACGCGACGGACATGCCGTACAGCGAAACCGGGCAAATCGGCACGTTGATTGCGCGTCCTATAACCAACGCATCCTACGGCGGCACGGCCGATTCCGTTGGTGAATCGGGCGGCCCGCGCTGCGCAACGGAGCCGCAATGCAACATTTTCCGCGGCCGATGACGGCAGCGATAGGGTGTTTTGCCCTATCGGCCGGACCCTTTGAATGTTCGCAAATGCTGTGCGCGAGAAAGAGCGGTGCGACGCCAGGCGAGGCATTGCACCGCGACGCGCCCTTCACCGCAGCGTGAAAGCTAAAGCAACGCTAATGCGCTCTCCATCTGTTTGATTGGAAGGAGTGCTGAATTCAGGCGTATACACTCCGCAACTCAATTCTTGAAACGCAGGGTTGCGTCGACCGCGGAGTGTGTGGCGAAAGACGGGGCGCCACTAGCGGCGCATAAATCAATCTTAATCTTCACGATGCTGTGTTTACGGACCGAACGGCATACCGTTGAGTGGCAGGTGCTCGTTTGGCAGGCCAACACTCGTCATGTCTTTCTCGCGTTGAGCCTGCTCGATGGCTCTAACATTGGAGGGAATGATGAATATCTTCACGAAGTCTTTGGCAACCGTAGTTTTGCTCTCGGTCAGTGCGACCGGATGGGCGGCAACTGGCCTCACCCCGCAGCAATGTAACGACTACCCGTTCAAGCAGACCAAAACGGAGATCACGCATAAACAGTTGATGACGGAGCTGGCGGAACTGGAAGCAGTGGGCTATCAACCGAATGGTGACAACGTCGACTACCCGTCGGACATCATGAGGGCCGAAAGGAAACTGCGTGCGGAATATCGGCAGGACTGTGTTAGTGCACCGGGCGCGCAGTATTCGGCAACGCCCTGAAAACCTGTTTAAGTTGGAGCGGGGATTGTCTGGCCTGCTTACGATAGATAACCTCCGTTCCAGCCAACGCCCACTTTTTCGGTCTGCAGATTAGCGCGCTGTCGCCACGGTACGACACTGGTCGACCTTAAAACCCCCCATTTTTTCCAGAAAGAAACGCGAGGCCGCTTCGCTCAAGGCGATAGCGGGTTCGCGTTTCGTACTTGCAGTTGTTGAAAGACTGAGTTTCGCCTGAGTGGTTCTCGCCAAGGAAAGCAGCTACTTAAACTTCGTTCGCGTTTTCATGTCACTGCGGCACGCGGTGGCACTGCGCCAAGGCGCGCAGAAGGGCAAGAAAGCGCACAGAAGGCAGCGGCAGATTCCTCCACCCCACTCATCATGCGAAGGTAAATGAAAAAACGTGTTTGGCCGGACTGTTGTCCGCACTTGCGCTGCGTAACGCTGATGCTCGCCTATGACCTGAGCGCGCGCACTTCCGTTTACGTGCAAGGGGCTTATCAGCACGCGGACGGTAAGACAGGCCAGGACTTTGATTACGCGAACATTCTTGGTTCGCCCAGTGAGTCGTCGAGCGGCAACCAGATGGTGTACCGCATAGCGATGATGCACCGCTTTTAAGGCACCCTGGTTTTAGCCGCTGCATAGAAAAAGCGCGGACCGGATGCCGGTCTGCGCTTTTTCTATTGTGAGTTTTAACACTTCCTGCAGGCGGACACACAGGGTTTCTTGAGTCGCGCGATTGCTTGCAGTCGGGTCAATGTAAAGAACATGTCGTGAGGTTTCATGCAACGCGCACAAAGTGACGGGTTTTTCATCTTTGTGCGGTCGGGTATTTATTCGCGCAGGGCTATGATGCCGAAACTGTGACGATTCTGGCCACGTTTTTGACGGGACGCAGAAAGCGATCTGACGGGTTGTGCTTGGTGGCAAGCACAACCTGCACGTAGATGAAAGTGTTTTAAGGCAGCGTAGCTCGTAGGGCCCACATCCTGAATGTAGCAGGTTATGTAAGCTATGGAATCCTTATTGTAATGTTTTTTTTGAGCGGTGCTGAGATCCTATCTGGAAACCCATGTCCCCAAACGCGAGACGAAATCGATCGGCATGAACGCTCAGGAATCTAATCGCCGTCGATCCGGTCCAAACAAGTCCACGCACGTCACGTGCGACTCCCGGATGTTCAATATGTGGTCTTACGGTCACCCGATTGTATTCATGGTAGACCGCGTTGCGCGGCTGCCGATTGGGTTCACGTTCTCAACGAATCAACAAGCGAGGAGCCGATGACTGTGTCTGCTCTGGAATTTGACAAAGTACGGGGAACGGCGGCCTCTACGGAGGCACAGAGTACGAATTCAACGAGCCGTTCCTGCCAACGCTGGCATACCACCACGTTTAGATGGTTGTCGGCCTATGCCGCGATTTTTACCCTGTGTTTCGTGGCCTTATTGGGGTTCCTCGAATATTCGGTGGGCGCGGCGATGGAGCGCGAAGCGGACAGCGCGATTCGCTGGCAGATGCGTTACTTCGACTCGAAGAGCGACGATCGGCTTGCATCCTCTATCGATAAAAGGATCGAGCGCGAGAACCGGCACACGAATTACTACGGCCTGTTTGCGCCGGATGGCCACCGGCTCGCGGGCGACATCATGGCGCTGCCTCCCGGGCTGAAGCTCGATCAGCCGGGGCAGTCCCACAGTGCCAGCACGGGCCGCACACTGATGCTCGCAGAGAATCCTTCCACGCCCACGGTACGTGTCATGGGGGAGACCCGCGGCGATGACGAGCAACTGGTCATCGGGCGCAGTCTCGCCGATGTGCGGCATGTGCGCGAAGAGCTGACCAAGGCGCTGATTGGCGGGGGCGTCCTGTGTCTGGCCATCAGTATTGGGACTGGCCTGTTGCTGAGTCTTCGTCAGATGCGGCGGGTGGCCGACATGCGGCGCGTCACGACACGCATCGCCAATGGCGACCTCGGGGAACGCTTGCCGATTGGGGGCCGCGACGAACTGGATATGCTCTGTCACCTTGTCAATCACATGCTTGCGGAAGTCGAGCGGCTGATGAACGAGGTCAAAGGCGCGTGCGATGGCATTGCACACGACCTGCGCACGCCGCTTGTCCGTCTGCGACTGCAGCTGGCAAACCTCGCGGAGCGGGTGCGGGACAGCGGCGACGAGACGGCCAACAAACTGGTGGCTAACGCTCGTGTCGAGGCCGATTCCATTCTCGACCGCTTCGGCGCGATGCTGCGCATTTCGGAGATCGGCGCGTTGCAGCGGCGCAGCGGCTTTGACGTGGTGTCCTTGCAGACGCTCGTGGACGAACTATGCGACCTGTATCAGCCGCTCGCAGAAGAAAAGTCGATCAAGTTGCGATCGCGCACCGAGGCGGTCGAACCGGTCCATGCCGATCGGGCGTTGCTGTTCGAGGCTTTCAGCAACCTGCTCGACAACGCGATCAAGTTTGCGCCGGCGGGGGGCGACGTCAGCGTCGAGTTGTGGTCACGCCGCGCAGGCCCGCAACTCGTGATCGCCGACAACGGACCGGGCATACCGGTAAGTGAGCGCAACGCGGTGCTCAACCGCTTCTACCGCGTCGAGCAGACGCGCCACATACCGGGCACGGGGCTCGGACTCGGTATTGTTTCCGCCATCCTCCGTTTGCATGATTTCGAACTCCGAATTGGTGGCGAAGATTGCGGAACGACGATCACAATCGATTGCTGGCCACACAACCTGCAGTAGGTCCCGACGCTAGATGAGAATTCTGCTGGTTTCGTCATCCGAGTCGGAGACGGTTTACCTTCATAAGGCATTCAGGGAGAGCGCGCACAGCGTACAGGTAGCGGATAACCTGCGATATGCCCTCTATCTGGCCTCGCATGAAGAGTTCGATGCGATTGTTATTTCCGCAGTGGGCCTCTCTGTGACGATGGCACTCTTCGACGCGCTGCCCGAACTGGCCCAACTGCCGCGCGCGCCCTCGGTGATCGTTGCGCTCGCAAGCGGTACTTCGCAAGATCGTGCTCGCGTGTTGCGCGCCGGGGCGGACGCCTGCTTCGTGCAGCCGTATTCATTTCTCGAGATGCAGGAGCGCATGCTGGCGCTTCACCGGGCTTCGGTGGCGCGCTCGGCCCAATCGGCCCAATCGCCTGTCAATACGCAGGCGCTGAAACTGGACCCGCTGACCCGCGACCTCGTCGAAAACGGCAAGCGCGTGTTGCTGACCAAGCGCGAATATCTATTGATTGAGTGCCTGCTGCGTCAGGCGAATGCGCCGGTAGCGAGAGATCAGTTGATCCGTTACGCGTGGCCGGACAAGGAGGATGTCGATCCCGCCAGCGTCAACCTCGTGGTGTCACGCCTGCGGCGAAAGCTTGATCTGAATGGGTTCAGGGCGAAGGTCGAGACCGTTAGCCGGTTCGGCTATCAGTTGGCGTCGTGACGCCTTGCGTTGGGCGCTAAGGAGGCTGCCTGGCGCATTGAGGGGCCGGGCGGAGGGTGTCTAAGTGTGATAAGGGCTGGATGGTCTGTGCGCGTTAGGTGGTGCAAACCGCCTAACGCGGGCAGGCCATCCGGCATGGGCTGCTCAGTGATGCGCATACACGGTGCTGTCCAGGTGGGAGAGTTGTCCGTCCTGTTCTGCCTGGACGAGTCTCTGATACACCTGTGCACGCGTTCTGCCTGCAACCGGCTGACCGTAGGGCGCGACCCACTGTCCGCCTTGATCGCTCGTTGATGCGGTGGTGAAACTGGAGGCGGCCGCCGCCGCATGCGGATCGGTCGATCCCGTAGTGGTCTGTGCGAATGCGGTGCTGCTTGCCGCGAGGCCGATAAAGGCTGCCAGGATGACGATTTTCATGATGTACTCCTCAATGTCAGATAAAGATAAAGCCGAATTGTGCTGCGAGACGCCGGCCGGCGCGAACAGGCGGGAGGATGATCCGGCAGCCCGCTTCGCACGACCCTTTACATTCGACGGCGTGTAGCCCGGGAAGCGTTCACGGATGCGCGTACACGGTGCTGTTCAGATAGGCGAGCTGGCCGTCTTTTTCTGCGTGTACGAGTTCGCCATAGACCTCAGCGCGCGTTTTCGGCGCAATGGCTTGACCCGTCGGCGGAACCCACGTTCCGTCTTGCGGCGTGGCGGTCGACATCGCCACGGTGGTCGTGGAATTGTCGGGCGTTGCGGCTGGCGCCGGGTTGTTCTGAGCGAATGCGGTACCGGTTGCAAGAATGCTCAACAGGGCTGCGATCTTAAGTGCTTTCATGACTGCTCCTTCACGCGGAAGAGGTGGGTTAGGTCCGGGCTGTACCGCATCACGCGATGCGCGTCTCGGTAAGAAGCAGAATAGAGGGGTGGGCATATAGCAACGCGAGCATGAAAGTGAAGAGATTTTTAATCAGCTGCAGCGCTTAGCTGAGTATGTAACCGGAACCCCTGACGGTGCGGATCTGCGGATCTTCGCCGGCCGCGCCCACCTTCTTGCGTAAGCGCCCCACGTGAACGTCGATCAGGTTGGTGCCCGGGTCGAAGCGGCAGCCCCAGACGCCTTCGAAAATCATCGTGCGGGTGAGCACCTGTCCTGGGTGGCGCATCATGTATTCGAGCAGTTTGAGTTCGGTTGGCTGGAGGTCCAGCGCTTCACCGTGATGGCTAGCCTTGCGCTTGAGCAGGTCAAGTGCAAGGTTGCCTATCTGAAGGCGAGTCTCGTCGGTGCGCGCCGGGGCCTTGCGCCGCAATAGCACTTCGGCGCGGGCGACCATCTCCTCGCGTGCAAACGGTTTGGTGAGGTAGTCGTCGCCGCCTGCGCGTAAGCCCCGAACGCGCTCATCGACGTTGGACATGGAACTGACCAGTAACACAGGGGTATCGATGCCCGCGCCGCGCATGGTCGAAAGAATCGTCAACCCGTCCAGATCCGGGAGCGTGCGATCCAGCGTGACGAGGTCGTAGGGGCACGCCATGACCTTGGCGATGCCATCGCGTCCGCAACGCGCAACGTCCACTTCATAGCCGGGCCCTGACAGCGAGCTCACAATCTCGTGAATCATCAATTCATCGTCTTCTACAGATAGGACTTTCGGCATGACTTAAACGTTCTGGAAGGAGGGGCGTGAGTCGAACCGGCACCTGCATTGCCTGTGGCGCCTACATGGCGGAACCTTGACCGAGCACACGAACATCATCGCTGAGCGCGCGTAACCTGGCGACGCCAGGCGGATTAAGGGTTTTTAATGGTTTTGCAACGTGACCGGGCGCTGACGTGGCCTGGCTTCGGCGTTGGCGGAGGGTCCATGTCCGGCGGTTTTGAGCCGGATGCGAATATCCGTTGCGACGCGGCGTCGGAAGGTGCCAACGCGAGACTGATTGCGCGTGAGGCGAAGGCGAAAATTTATTTGTGTCAGACTCGAAGGCCCCGCCTTTTGTCCGGTTTTCACGGGCGGCGACGCCAAACCTTCCGGCCCCAATCCTTATTCACTCGGCTTTTCATGCGCACCCAGTTCATCAAATGGTTTTTTATTGTCTGTCTGCTCGGCAGCGGCACGGTCTACTCTGCGTTGATTTTGTTGCTGTTTCCATTCGTCGGAAGATCCGGACGATACTGGCTGGCGGCGCAATGGTGTCGTGCAATGGTTGCATGGATGCGCTGGTTGCCGGGCGTCACCTGCTCGGTGGAAGGGCTCGAGCATCTTCCGCCCGGGCCGTCCATCATCCTGTGCCGTCACGAATCTACCTGGGAGACGCTGGCATTTCTCGCGCTGTTTCCGCGCCGTATCAGCTTCGTGTTCAAGGAGGACCTGCTGCGCATTCCGTTCTTTGGCTGGGTGCTGCGCGGTCTCGACATGGTCAGCCTGAACCGTGGCTCGCCGCGCCAGGCGCATCAGGCGGTCACGCAGGAGTGCGCCGTACGCCTCGCCAAGGGTGATGTGGTAGTGATATTTCCAGAAGGTACGCGCGTGCCGCACGACGCGCCGCCGCGGCTAACCTCGGGTGGGATTCGTCTTGCATGCGCGACCGGCGCCCCGGTGGTTCCGGTGGTGCACAACGCAGGAAAAATCTGGCCGGCGAAGGGGTGGCCAGACAGGAAGGGACACATTCGGGTCGTCGTCGGGCCGGAGTTTTCGTCGCGCGAGACCTCGCAGCAGGACTTGAGCCGGGCCGTGCACGACTGGATGAAAACGGCGTTGCTGGAACTCTGAGGAGCGGCGCGCAGGGCCGTCCGGGGACGCTTTGGCGCGTTTTTGCTACAGGGCGCAGCCACGAAACGCCGCCGCAAAAGCAAATGGCCCGCCGAGGCGGGCCATTTGCAGCAGGGGGGAACGGGTGTTCCGGCCTGTTACAGCGGCGTGATGTTTGCCGCTTGCTTACCCTTCGGGCCCTGCTTCACTTCGAAGCTGACCTTCTGGTTTTCCTGCAGCGATTTGAAGCCGCTTCCCTGGACTTCCGAGAAATGTGCGAACAGATCTTCGCCGCCGCCGTCAGGCGTGATGAAACCAAAACCCTTTGCATCATTGAACCACTTCACAATACCGGTTGCCATTTTTTAATCCATTCAATTTAAATGTCGCGTTCGCATTTGCCGCGTCTTCGCCCCGCGACCGAACGCGAAGAATGACTTTGTACCACGCTGATATCAAACCTGCCAATCACCATGTTTCGGCAGTGCGCTCAAAACGACAAAATGACCGTGAAACCGGTGTTGGAAAATTGTAATGTTTGGGTAGGGTAAACTACGCCTCACACTCTCCCGGGAAATACATGAAACACTACGTGCAGGAAGAGTTGACATCGTTCTGGGGCCGTTTGACCCCTTATCTCGCGCTGCTGGAGTCCGCGCAAAGCGACTCGCCGGAGCCCATTGGGCGCGTCACCGTGGACACGGATGAACGCCAGGCATTCGCGCTGCATACCACTGATGTAAAGCCACAGGGCGATACGTCCGAGGTCCCGACCGGACAAAGCGCCACCTATACTCGCCTGAAGGCCGAGGGCGCAGCTTGGGGTCCCTGGCTCAGGGAAGCGTACTGATCGCGGCGGCACACGCCGCTTCGAGGGGGCCGGGCGGGCGTGGTTCCCGCCGCGCTCCCAATCCGGCCTGCATGACCCCGTCGCGCCCGGCCAGGGCCGGCGCCCGCTAATCCAACCCGTTTCAGCGTATGAGCAAGTCCACCTTCATCCCCAGCGTGCCGGCAAAATCCGAGAGCGATTTCGAAGTCTCGGCGTCCTCACGCCTTGCCGGCTATCGGCGCTTTTTCGGTGTTCTGAACGTGGTCCGCAAGACGGACGGCAGACTGCTGTTTCCGTTCGACGGCGCGCCAGAACTCGGACCGTTCCCGACGAAAGTGGAGGCGCTGGCGGCCGCACAGGTGTATGGCGAGCATATCGTCGCCGCTGACCTGACCAATCCGGAGTTATAGCAACGGGTGGCCGTCACTTGCAGAACGGGTCTGCAAGGCCGGCTAAGCAGGCTGACACGGTAATGAAGCGCATTGGAATTGTTGGTAGTGCTGATGAACGCCGCTGCACTTTACTGCGGATCCGTCTTGGCTTGCGTTGTCTGGTTGTTCGATGTGTCGCTCGCCGACGGCACATTCATGCCGCTTTGATCCGTCGTCATGCCGGCGGGTTTGGTCGTCCATGGGCTGTCGATCGGGTCACCGTGATAGGTCATCCCGGCGGTTGCAGCACCATGAGCATTGCCGGCGCCACCGTTGTTTCCCGCGAACGCTGCACCCGACGTAATTGCAGCTACGCCCGTCACGAAGACGGTCAGAATTGCCTTGTTCATGTCGATTCTCCCGGTATGCGATGCAAGATTGCGTCGCGTCACCTCATATACGAGCTTATTGCCGCACTGGATGCACACCGTTAGGCATGAGGCTGAGGCGCGATCCTTTCACTTCCTCGCCACGAGGAGCGGTAACGTCGCGTTACCAATCTCGCATACGGGTTTCACCTGTAAATGAGGACCGTCCATAGACTTCCCCCACTGCCGATGCCACCGACAGCGCCTGACACTGAATGATCGCCCAGCTCGTGCGCGGTCGCGCTTGCATAGCGGTCGACATCGCATGGACCACACTTCGCGGCCATCGAACTCACACAAGTCCGCCGGGCATTCCGCTATGCACGTCAGGCTTTTTCTTGCGGGAGACATCAATGCAGCGAACCCGTAATCTTCTCGTGACCGCTCAACTGGATGGCACGGAGCTATGCGCCGACTATTGCCAGCAAACCGGCCGTTTGAGGATTCTCCAGGGGAAAGCCATCGTGCGGGAATGGTTTCCGCCCAATTCATGGATTGCCATCGCGTCGGTGGCTGGCGCCCGAAACTGGGGAACGCGGCCCGATTCCGACGAACTGCAGACCTTGCTGGAAAGTCAGGCGTCGTTGTTGCGGATCAACTGATCCCACTCCGCCACCGCCAAACATGAGTTTTTCGAACGTTCGGCTCTCAAATTAGTCGCTTGTCGCCCCTCGCTGCGCGGAGAAGAATTCTGCCCATGCACCGGTGGCATGGAATCCATAGCCGTCGGCCATGCGTTTTTCGCACTACGCCACCTGGTAACGACTATGCGACTCGATCGGAATTTTGCTCACGGCCAGTTCATCGAACCGGCAACCGACGAACTCATTCCCGTCTACAACCCCGCTACCGAGGCCTTGATCGCCCACGTCGCGGGCGCTTCGAAGGACGAAGCGATTGCTGCGGTCAACGCCGCCGCGGCT
>Ga0302314_10020828_pt1 | contig 10832 bp, 10 predicted proteins | sample III_Palsa_N2_3_FD_200533 | JGI IMG/M metagenome (GOLD analysis project Ga0302314, IMG submission 200533) | Peat permafrost microbial communities from Stordalen Mire near Abisko, Sweden - III_Palsa_N2_3 | ecosystem: Environmental > Terrestrial > Soil > Palsa > Peat permafrost | place: Sweden... | reverse complement strand
ATCGCCTTCGCCCCCTATGACGATCCACGCTACGCCGTGGCCGTGCTGGTCGAACACGGCGGGATGGGCACCCAGTCCGCGGCCCCGAAAGCGCGCGAGATCATGCGCGTGGCGCTGCTGAAGGATCCAGAGGTGCGGGCGCGTATCGAACAGCCGTTGCCGCTGCCGCAAATGGATCCCAACGCCACCGCGGGCGACGCCGCCCCTCCGCCGCCGACCGACATCCCCGGCGCTCCGCAGCAGGGCCCCTCCGGCCAGCAGCTGCAAAATCCGAACACCACGGACCAACCCACATGACCTCCTCAGCGCTCACCCGGCCCGGCCAGCGCGAACGGCTGTCGGAGAAACTCACCGAGATCGACTGGCGACTGGCCCTGGTGCTGACGGTGATCGCCGGGCTTGGCGGCATGATCCTCTATTCGGCGGCCGGCAATAACTGGGGCCCGTGGGCCGACAAGCACCTGATCCGTTACGGCCTCTGCCTGCTGGTGATGCTGGGCCTGTCGCTGATCGGCCTGCGCATCTGGTTCGCCGCGGCCTACCCGACCTACGCCCTGGCCCTGTTCCTGCTGCTGCTGGTGCCGGTGATCGGCCACTCCTCGCTCGGCGCCAGGCGCTGGGTGTTCGGGGTCCAGCCGTCCGAGATCATGAAGGTCGGCCTGGTGCTGGCCCTGGCCCGGTTCTACCACGGGCTGACCTCGCGCGAGGCGGCGATGTCGTGGAAGCTCCTGATTCCCGTCGCCCTGATCGGCCTGCCGGTGCTGCTGGTCGCCCACCAGCCCGACCTCGGCACCGCCATCCTGCTGGCCGTCACCGGCTTCGGCATCATGGTGCTGGGGGGGCTGTCGTGGCGGCTGATGACCTCGGCCGTGGTGCTGGGCGCCGTCGCGATTCTGCCCTTCGTCGGGTTCGTGCTGAAGCCCTACCAGCGCGACCGCCTGCTCACCTTCCTGCATCCCGAGAACGATCCCTCTGGTCTCGGCTACCACATCACCCAGTCCAAGATCGCCATCGGCTCGGGCGGGCTGATGGGCAAGGGCTTCGGCCTGGGATCGCAGAGCCAGCTCAACTTCCTGCCCGAGAAACAGACCGACTTCGTCTTCTCCACCTTCGGCGAGGAGTTCGGCCTGGTGGGCTGCGTCGGCCTTTTGGTGCTGTACGGCCTGACCATCGCCATTGCCCTGCGCATCGCCTCGATCTCGCACAGCCATTTCGGCCGGCTGTCGGCGGCGGGCGTGACGGTCACCTTCGCCCTCTACGTGCTGGTCAACGCGGCCATGGTCATGGGCCTGGCGCCGGTGGTGGGCGTGCCCATGCCGCTGATGAGTTATGGCGGTACGGTGATGGTGACGGTGATGGTCTGCTTCGGCCTGGTCGAGGCCGTGCGCGTGCACCGCTACGAGGAGATGCCGTCGGGCCGCGGCAGCCTGCTTTGAAGCTGGTCGGCAAGGTCCTGGCGGCGATCGTCCTGGTCGCGGTCGTCGCGTTCGGCGCCGCCGTCCTGCTGGTCCGCCATGCCGTGAACGACGGTCGCGTCCCGGTCGCCGCCTCGACGGACCAACTGTTCGCCCCCGGCGCGCCGCATGTGGTGATGGCGGTCTGGGCCCATCCCGACGACGAGGTCACCTCGGCCGGAACCCTGGCGCGGCTGGCGCATGACGGCGCGCGGGTGACCCTGGTCTACTTCACCCACGGCGAGGGCGCGCATTTCACCGGCTTCACCTCGGACCAGCTCTATCGCATGCGGCCGGAAGAGGCGAAGGCGGCCGGGCGGGCGCTGGGGATCCAGGATGTGGTGGTGCTCGACTATGGCGACGGCAAGCTGCCCCGGGCCGATGCGGATCGGGCCAAGGCCGACCTTTCGGCTCTGATCGCCGCGCGCCGGCCCTCCACGGTGATCAGCTTCGACGAACGGGTCGGCTACTACGGCCATCCCGACCACGCCCAGGTGGGGCGCTGGACGGCCGAGGTGATCCGGGCCGGCGGGGCCGACCCCGGCTATCCGGTGAAACGGCTCTACCAGGCGACCCTGCCGGCGCCGGCGATCGCCCTGGCCCGCAAATACATTGCGGCGTTCCGCAACCACTATCCCGCTGATCCGGCCAAGGGCCTGCCGCCGCCGACGCTCGCCGTGCCGATCGCCAGCCAGGCCGCCGCCAAGCGCGCCGTGCTCGAAGCGCACAGTAGCCAGGTGAAGGTGATCGACGACGTGCAGCCCGGTGGGCGCAAGCTGCCGGCCTGGCTCTACTACCGGATCTTCGATCGCGAATACTTCGCCTTGGCGGCCGACTGAACGGGCTGTCGCCAGCAGGGATTTTACCGCGGAGGTCGCGGAGGGAGGCGCGGAGCGCGCCGAGAAGGATTTGGGTCCCGGACCCTCCGACGGGCACTCTCGGCGATCACTCTGCGCGCTCCGCGCCTCCCTCCGCGATCTCTGCGGTAAGCTCTTCCACGCGCCCGCCGGCCGCCGCCCTGGCGGTGTAGGATCACGATGGCGTGGTTCGTCCTTCGAGCGGAAGGGCGCACACTGCGCCGGACAGGGAGGAAGCGGTCATGCCAGACATCAGTCCCATGCTGTGGTTCGACAACCAGGCGGAGGAAGCCGCCGCCTTCTACGTCTCGGTGTTTCCGAACTCGCGCGTCATCCGGACGGCGCGGCGGCCCGCGGCGGCGCCCGGCACGCCCGGCGACGTCATGGTGGTCGAGTTCGAACTCGACGGGAAAGGCTACTCGGCCCTGAACGGCGGCCCGATGTTCAAGTTCAACGAAGCCGTCTCCCTGGTGGTCGCCTGCAAGAGCCAGGCGGAGATCGACCGGTATTGGGACGCGCTCACCGCCGACGGCGGCGCGGAGAGCCGGTGCGGCTGGCTGAAGGACAGGTTCGGCCTGTCCTGGCAGATCGTGCCTGAACTGATCCCACAGATGATGGCGGAAGATCCGGTCCGCGCCGGCAAGGCGATGGCGGCGGTGATGACCATGCGCAAGCTGGACCTGGCCGCGATCGAGGCCGCCGCCGCGGCTTGACGCCCAGGCAGGGCGCCTCTAGCCGAGGGGACCGTCCCAGCCCGGAGCCGCCATGCCGACCCTCGTCCTCCTCCGCCACGGCCAGAGCCAGTGGAACCTGGAGAACCGCTTCACCGGCTGGGTCGACGTGGACCTGACCGCCGAGGGCGAAGCCCAGGCCCGGAGCGGCGGGGCGCTGATGGCGGCCGAGGGCCTGGCCTTCGACCGCGCCTACGCCTCGGTGCTCACGCGGGCGATCCGCACCGGCTCGATCGCCCTGCAGGCCTGCGACCAGCTGTGGGTCCCCCTGGTCAAGGACTGGCGGCTGAACGAACGGCACTACGGCGGCCTTACCGGCGGGAACAAGGCCGAGGCGGCCGCCAAATTCGGCGCCGACCAGGTGCACGTCTGGCGTCGCTCCTACGACATTCCGCCGCCGCCGCTTGAAGCGGGGTCCGAGTACGACTTCGCCAGCGACCGCCGCTACGCCGGCGCGCCGATCCCCGACACCGAGAGCCTGAAGACCACGCTCGATCGCGTGCTGCCGTACTGGACCGAGGAGATCGCGCCCAAGCTCCAGGCCGGCGAGACCCTGCTGATCGCGGCCCACGGCAACTCCCTGCGCGCCATCGTCAAACACCTGTTCCAGGTCGGCGACGACAGGATCACCGGGGTCGAAATCCCCACCGGCAATCCACTGCTGATCGCGCTGGACGCCGATCTGCGCCCGACATCGGCGCGTTATCTGGACGGCGAACGGGCGGAATCCTTGCCCGCCCTGGGCTGAGCACAGGGCCGGCTTGGCTGTAATAAGCCCTTAACGCGTGCAATTTACCGTAAACGCGTCAGTAGCTTAGCCGAGCAGCCCGGTCATGGTGCAAACCGCCGTCACATATCGCCCGCTGGGTCAGGCCGAGGTGGACGTGATCTGCGCCCGCCACGACCGGCTGTGGCGCGCCAAACCCGGCGGCGCCCGTGCGATGTTCGCTTTCGCTGACCTGTCAAACCTCGACCTGTCGCGCCGCAACCTGCAGGACGCCGATTTCAGCGGCGCCATCCTGTCGGGGGCCAATCTCGAAGGCTCGACCCTCGACAGCGCCAACCTGTTCGGCGCCGACCTGCAGAACACCCGGCTGATCGAGGCGTCGCTGCGGCGGGCCGACCTGCGCGGCGCCTGCCTGCGCGGGGCGAACCTCACCGGTGCGGACCTGTTCGAGGCCGACCTGCGCGAGGGCTCGATCGCCTCGCTCGACGGCGACCGCGGCCTGCGCATCCACGAGCCGACCCGCAAGGCGTCCGACGCGCAGGGGACCAACCTGCGTGGGGCCAACCTGCAGCGATCGCGCCTGACGGGCATCGTGGCCATGCGGGCAGACTTCACCGACGCGGTGATGAGGGACTGCAAGCTGGTGCGCGCCAACCTGAAGCAGGCGACCCTGCGCGGCGCCGACCTCGCCGGCGCGGATCTTTCGGGCGCGGACCTGTCGAGCGCGGACCTCACCGACGCCATCCTGGTCGGGGCCAAGACCACCATGTGGACGGTCGACCAGGCCAACATGACCGACGTGCTCACCGACGAGCCGTTCGGCGCCTCGCTGAAGAGCCTGCCCTACGCCGAGATGCTGGCGCAGCACGCCCTGTGGTGCGAGACCGGCGGAGGGGCCGGCAGGCCCTCCACCTTCGATGGCGCGGACCTGCGCGAACTCAAGAGCGTGCGCACGCTCAACCTGACCGCCCTGTCGGCCAAGGGCGCCATGTTCTACGGCCTCGACATGGAGGGCGTGCAGCTGCAGGGCGCCCACCTGGAAGGCGCCGACCTGCGCTGCTGCAATCTGCGCCGCGCCGACCTCAGGGGCGCCCGGCTGATCGGGGCCAAGCTGTCGGGCGCCGACCTGCGCCAGGCGCATCTCGGTCCCCTGATGATCCGCCAGAATCATCTGATGCCGGCCGACCTGACCCGCGCCCTGTTCAAGGGCGCAGACCTCACCCGCGCCGACCTGCGCCGGGCGGTGATGAAGGACGCTGATTTCGAACGCGCCATCATGACCGGCGCCAATGTCCGACTGCTCGACCTGGTCGAGGCCCACACCGCCGGCGTCCACGGCCTGCCGCGGGACTAGAGCGTGTTCCGATCTGATGGAATCAGATCGGCGCTCTAGGTCTTTGTTTTGACGCACGTTTGATCCGAAGACCGGTTCCCACTTTTCGGAACCTGCTCTAAGGTTCCCGCCCGACGCCTCACATCTCGCGTCCCTGGCTCGAGATCATCTTCCAGACCCCGTCCCGGGCGATCCAGGCCTCCATCGATCGATAGGTCTGGTGCAGCACCTGGCCATAGAGGGGGGTGTCTCGGTCGTGGAAGAAGGCCGCGACCGCGACGTCGCCGGTGCGATGAACCACGAACGCCCGCAGCTTGAGATCGCCCAGGACCAGCGGCGTAAAGGGACCGGCCGCTTTTGCGGGGTCGACCCGCCTGTAGACGATCCCCAGGCGCTCGAACCCGGCGACCTGCCCGGTCGCATCCCGCAGGAAGGTCGTATGCGTGCGCGCGTAGCCGGCAGGCAGGCCCGGCCCAAAGAAGGTGTCGTGGTTCAGGGGCTTCAAAGAGGAGGGTTTGCCGCCGTTGGCCGCGTAGGTGAGGCCGTCGCCGTCCCGCGCGATCGTCGCCAGCGATCCGGGGCCGGCCGAGTAGGCGCCGGCATAGCGGTCCAGCGTCTCAGCCGGCACGGGCGCAACGGGCGGGTCCACATAGAGCGGCGCGGCCTGGCCGCCGACCAGGGCCCAGGTCGGGCCCTCGCGGCGCCAGATCTCGACCGCCAGAAATGCCGCGTCGCCCGCATGCAGGGTGAAGCTGCAGACCGCCACGTCGTCGGTATGGTGCACGATCCAGTCGGTGAGTTGCGGCGGCGGATCGCCACGGCGGCGCAGGAAGTCGCTGTCCCTGTTCGCCGCGCCCGTCAGGTCGGTGAACAGCGCCGCCCGGTCGGCGTAGCCGGACATGGCAGCGCGGACGCCGCCGGGGTCGGCGCTATGGAAAGCCTGGGTCCGCGCCTTCAGGTCGGCGGAAACCGCGTCGTTGGCGTCGAATTTCTCGTCGCGCTGGATCGCCCCGTCCCCGGACGCGAACAGCACCCGGTCGTCCAGCAATCGGTCCATGGCCGCCTGGTCGCCGTGCTGGGACGCGGTGGAGAACACCTCGGTCTGCTGGCGGATCAAGGCCGTGACGGGATCCTGAGGCTCCGCCAGGGCGGCTCCGGCAAGGGCCCAGAGCGCCGCGGTCAGCAGGGCCGGTTTCATCGATAAGCCTCCATCAGCGCCGCGGCGACGCTCCCGCCTGTGAGACGGTCAGTCCTGCACCGACAGGCCGTGCGTTCAACCGTGGCGTAAAAGTTCCGCCGGTTTCGGCGCGTGCCGCAACGCGGTTAACGGACCGGCCATCTCGTCCTGCTAAGCCTTCCGGCCCAAGCCATGGAGGCTGTCCTGAACGCACCTGCTCCCACCGCCCGTCGCCCGATGACCCAGGGCGAACTCGACTGCACGCTCGACGCGCACGAGAAGCTGGTGGACGGCAGGCCCGGCGGCCGACGGGCGGCGCTCAGCTTCGCCAATCTCTCGGGCCTCGACCTTTCGGGCCGCAACCTGACCGAGGCCGATCTCTCGGGCGCCGTGCTCGAGGGCGCCAAGGCGGTGAAGGCGAATTTCGAGCGCGCCACCCTGTTCGGTTGCGACCTTCGCCGCGCCGACCTCCGCGGCGCCAACCTCAGGCGGGCCGACCTGCGCGGGGCCAGTCTCCGCGGCGCCAACCTGTCGCAGGCCGACCTTACCCAGGCCGACTTCCGTGTCGGCCGGATCGCCGTGGCGAACCGGGTCAAAGGGCTGGAGTCCATGCGTCACGTGATGCGGCCGGGCGAGCTCGACGAGGCCAACCTGTCGGGCGCCACGCTCGACGAATCCCAGCTCGACGGATCGAGCGCCTATCGCACCGACTTCGCCGATTGCTCAATGCGCGGCGCCAAACTCTCGGGCGCCAACCTCAAGGACGCCAACCTGGCCGGCGCCATGCTGCAGGACGCCGAGGTGTCCGGCGCCAACCTCGAGGGCGCCTGCCTGCGCGGCGCGGTGCTGGTGGGTGTGGACGTCACGCGCGCCAAGACCCACGGCGCGGACCTTTCCGGCTCCCTGCGCGACCCGCCGGGCGACAACCAGGCGCGGGCCGCGGCCCTGATCGCCCGGGCGATCGAGAACCACAGATGGCTGAAGACCGGCGGCCAGGAAGGCCGGCCCGCTTCGTTCGACGGCGAGGACCTGCGTATCCTGGGCGCCCAGCTCAAGGGCCGCAGCCTGCCGGCGCTGTCGGCGCGCGGCGCCTGCATGGTCGGCATGGACCTCTCAGGCGCCCAACTGCAGGGGGCCAACTTCGAGGGGGCCGATCTTCGCGGGGCCAACCTCAACGGCGCCGACCTCAGGGGTGCGCGGTTCCAGGGCGCCAACCTGACCAAGACCTCCCTGCGCCAGGCCAACCTCGGGCCCCTGCCGCTCGCGCCCGGCCGCTCGACTCCGGCCAACTTCACCGGCGCGCGGATGCGCTATCTGCGCGGCGAGGGCATGGACGCCGCCGGCGCGATCTTCGACGGCGCGGATCTGCACGCCGCGGCGCTCACCGATGCCAACCTCGACGGCGCCCGCTTCAAGGATGCGGCGATGGACGGCGTGATCGGCTTCACTCGGCCGATCGCCGCCTGACCCAACTACCTTATCCAAACAAAAAAGGCGGCCCCGACCGGGACCGCCTCCTTGTGTTCAGCCTTGTCGCCTGATTTAGGCGGCTTGGGCCTGGCCTTCGATCAGGGTCGAGGCGGGGGCCTGGCTGATCTCGACCTTGCGGGCCTTCAGGCTCTCCGGCAGTTCGCGCTTCAGCGCGATCGACAGAAGGCCGTCCTTCAGGTCGGCTTCGGTGACGAGCACATAGTCGGCCAACTGGAAGCGGCGCTCGAAGTTGCGCTCGGCCAGGCCGCGATGCAGGTACTGGCGGCCTTCGTCGTTGGCGGCCTTGCGCCCGGTCACCGTGAGAAGGTTTTCCTTCACCTGGATATCCAGTTCGTCGGCCTTGAAGCCGGCGACGGCGATCTCGATGCGGTAGGCGTTCTCGCCGACGCTTTCGATGTTGTAGGGGGGATAGCCGGTCGGGCCTTCGGCCTTGGCCGCGGCCTCCAGCAGGTTCGCCAGCCGGTCGAAGCCGACGACGGAACGGTACAGCGGGGTGAAATCGACGGTACGCATGAGCATCCTCCTTCAGAAGCAAGGTTGCGACGCCCCGGCCTGCGTAAGCCGAAGCGCTATGGGTTTGAACCTGGCCACCCCGAAGGCGTGGCGACGGTCCGCCCGGGCCCGATCATCGGCGCCCGTGCCGCACAGAAGTGGGATGGCCGACCTGGGGCTGCAAGTGGGGCCTTGCTTTCGCCGCGATACCCCACGAGGCTGCCCCCGCCAAAACCCCGGGGCCTGATCCATGACCACACGACCTCAGATCGCGGCCTTGGCCGTGTTCGCCGTTTCGCTATCGCTCTCGGGCGCCGCCGCCATCGGCGCGGGGCTCCCCGGCGGCGCCAAGGCGCAACCGCCCTCATTCAGCGACGATGCGAACCTGATCGACGCCATCGGCGGGTCCTGGCGGCCGGCGCCCGAGGTGGCGCGCGACAAATACCGCCATCCGCTCGAAAGCCTGACCTTCTGGGGCCTGAAGCCCCACACGACGGTGGTCGACCTGGAACCCGGCGGCGGCTACTGGACCCAGATCCTCGCGCCCTATGAGCGGATCACCGGCGGCGTCTACATCGCCGGCGTCGCCGACCTCAACAATCCCAACCTGTCCGAAGGCGGCAAGCGCGGCCGCGACGCCTTCGCCGCCAAGTTCGCCAACGAGGCTGTCTACGGCAAGGTCCGGCTGGCCAGCTTCGGGCCCAAGTCCACACCCTTCGCGCCGCCGGGATCGGTGGACCTGGTGCTGACCTCGCGCGAGCTGCACAACTGGGCGCCAGCGGGACTGATCGACAAGATCATCGGCGACGCCTACGCGGCGCTGAAGCCGGGCGGGATCCTCGCCGTCGAGGACCACCGGGCCGATCCCCGCCCCGAGGCCGACAAGCTGAAGGACGGCTATATCGCCACCGCGACGGTGATCGCGGCGGCCAAAAAGGCCGGCTTCGTCCCGGATGGGTCGTCCGAGGTCAACGCCAACCCCAAGGACACCAAGGACCATCCGTTCGGCGTGTGGACCCTGCCGCCGTCGCGGCAGAGTTCGGCCGACGGCAAGCCCGCTGACCCGGCGTTCGACCGCGCCAAATACGACGCCATCGGCGAGAGCGACCGGATGACGCTGCGCTTCAAGAAGCCCGGATAGGGCCAGGGTTTTGACCCGGACGCCGACGCGGCCTAGACCCGCAATGGGTGGCGAAAAGGCATGCGGCGGATGAGCTGGGCGATCCCATCGCGGCGAACATGGCTGGCGGCCGCCGGCGCGGGTTGCGGCGCCTTGGCGCTGTCCGCCTGCGGGCGCAAGGCCAAGCCGGCGGCGAACGACGCCGCGGCCGGCGGCGATCAGGCCGAGCGCGGTACGCTGGAATGGGCGGTGGCGGGCGACTGGCGTCCGGCCTCCGACCGCAAGCGCGACGCGGCGCGCCATCCGCTGGACACCCTGAAGTTCTTCGGCCTGCAGCCTGGCATGACGGTGGTCGAGCTATGGCCCGGGGCCGGCTGGTACACCGACATCATCGCCCCCTTCCTGGCCGCGACCAAAGGCAAGCTCTACGCGGCCAATCTCGAGACGCCCAATCCGGACGACAATGCCGCCGACCAGGTGGTCGCCGCCTACAAGAAGGTGATCACCGACAAACCCGGCCTCTATGGACGGGTCGAGTTCACCGCCTTCGGACCACATTCCGGCCCGCTGGCGCCGGCCGGGTCAGCCGACATGGTGCTGTTCTTCAACGTGAGCAGCTGGATGGCGGCGGGAATAGCCGAGAAGGCCTTCCGCGACGCCTACGCGGCGCTGCGCAACGGCGGGACGTTGGGGATCGAACAGGCCAGGGCCCCCGTCGGCGGCCCGCAAGATCCACTCGCCACCTCGGGCTATGTGCAGGCCGACTATGTGAAGCAGTTCGCCGCCGAGGCGGGTTTTCGCTACGATGGCTCGAGCGAGATCAACGCCAATCCCAGGGACACCCGGGACCACCCGTTCGGGGTCTGGACCCTGCCGCCCACGCGCCGCTCCTCGCCCTGGGGCAAGCCGCCCGACCCGACCTTCGACCACGCCAAATATGACGCCATCGGCGAGCCGGACCGGATGACGCTGAGGTTCCTCAAGCCATGAGACGCGGACCGATCCTCGCCGGCGTGCTGGCGCTGACGGCAGCGGGCGCCGCCATGGCGCAGGAGCGGCTGGTCGACGCCGACAAGGTCTTCCCCCTGCTCGACAAGTACTACGCCACGCCGCCGGCCGACCGGTCGCTGCTGGCCGTCCGCTACAACGTCATGCGCGACGGCAAGCCGGCGCCCGACTTCCACGCCTTCCTGGTCGTCGCCGGAAAGCGCACGCCGATCCCCGTCACCGCGGACGGCAGGGTCGAGCGGCTGCCCACCCCGGCGGAATTCGCCGCCCACGCCCAGGTCGCCATCGACGCTCCGCCCTCAGCCAAGTTCTCGAACCGCCTGTCGCTCGACACCGCCATCCCGCCGGCGCCGGAGGTGAACGCCTCCATCTGCGCCCAGGCGATCGCCCAGGCCAACGACGCGGTGCGCCGGGCCGCCGGCGTCATGGCCATGCTGGCGCC